>Ga0208030_1001072_pt1 | contig 16936 bp, 32 predicted proteins | sample MalvirDeepMed_M9_FD_184246 | JGI IMG/M metagenome (GOLD analysis project Ga0208030, IMG submission 184246) | Marine viral communities from the Global Malaspina Expedition - Malaspina viral metaG DeepMed_M9 (SPAdes) (version 2) | ecosystem: Environmental > Aquatic > Marine > Oceanic | place...
AGTCTTTTAGTAATGATTCACTAGAATACTTTAATCCCAATTTTCTACAAATGGTTCGCATTTCTTTATTCTGTGCAAATTTTGGCATGGTTATTCTCCCATAAGTTTTACCCGGATGAACATAAGCAAGCATACCATAGAAGTATTTTTGTGGCCATCGCCGCTTAACCCTAGAATCAATAAATACTAATTTATTCGGATGCAAACTTTCACCCAAAGCATTCATCATAAATACATCGGGTGGTTTATTATACATGAGGTTTTTTCTTACTTCATTCCTATTAGGATTTTTAAGATAGTCACCAATTAAAGCAAATATATCTTGTTCTGGGTTAAATGGTTTTTCACTTCTTGGGGCTAATTCTGTTGTATCATAGGTTGCCGAACCCGCTAGTTTAATCTTACAAGAATTTAGAATTGGCTTAGGGACTGATTTTTTATCAATGGAAGTTAGTATTAGATTACCCTTAAAATTTCGTATAAAGAATAATATTTCTTCCTTATTTGGTTTATAGTGAACATCTTCAATAATTACATCAATGTCCTTATGTAAGGATTCTACTGTAAATTCATTAGCATAAAATACCATTGGGTCATTTAACATTTCTTTAGCCTTGTGAGATTTACCGGTTAAAGTTTTCCCCACTAAAAGTATTGGTTGTTTCTTATTAGTATTAAGTAATGACATTACAATAACCCCTTAATTTTTAGTATTGCATCAATTCCTTCTTGAGCATAATGCTCACCATTTGATACAATATTTACTGCACTCTTAAAGTCGGGCCATTGGTTTCTATGGTCTGGTAAATTAGGCACAATAGCACAAAGAAGCGCAATATTATCTATCCCGCCTACACTTAGTATAGGTCGTGGTCTAACTTTAGATTCTACCGGCTTAAGTTTTGCCGAAATATTATATTGTAAAAGGGTTCTGTTTATCGCATTAAGAATATCTATGTCGGCCCTAAAATGAACCCGTAGTCTAATTGCATAACCTACTATATGGCGTTCATCCCTGCTAATAGTTATTTCAGTTTTGGGCAACGCTAACAAAATGCCCTGTAATTGTTCTCTAGTTAACATCGCCTAATACCCCATACAAGTCATAAGCAATATTTAAATGGTCTAATCCATCACTAATTGTATCAATAATTATCTTTTGGTGTTTAGATGTTAGTGATTGAGGAAATACCCATTGGACATTTAATCCCCTTTTCACATTCAATTCTTCTGCTGATTCTTCATGAACATCTTCAATAGATTGACAATAGCGAGTTTTAACCATGTTACTATTTATTAGTTTATCAGTTAATGCGAAGTTAATAATAGCATTATCCCTAACACCATAGTAACTATATATCATAAAAGAAAAGGAAGTAACTTCACCATATTCATTTAGCCATTCTTCAATCATTATTGGCCACCCAAACTAGTAATAAGTAAATCTTGTGCATTTTCAAATTCATGATAGGCAGTATGTCCTGCAATAAACCCACCGGCATTTCTTTTAGTTCCAATAAATTCTTCACCACACGCAGGACAATAAACCCTAACAATTTCAGCATCTATTTCTATACCACCCTTATACTCAATAGTAATTATATCTCCTATGTTCATTTTTTCACCTTACAGTATTTCACGCTTTCAAGTATTGCATATTCATTATATTCTTTCATATAATTATTACTTACATGAACAGGTAAATCTAACCAATACCAATGAGCCGGTTCTAAACGCTTTTGCCCTCGTTTAATGGCTAAGGATTCCGCCTCTTCTAATAAATCAATTACTAATGTTTCTACATGTTCTCTAACAAATGCCATGAATGGCTTACTCACTTGTAATTCTGTATTTCCTTTGAGTAATTTTGATAGATTGATTTTAGTATCAATAGTCATCTTTTTCCACGCATGGGAATCGGGAATAACTAATGTTCCATCCTTAAAATAAGGAATTTCATCGGCTAACATGGTTATCTGTTTTCTTCCGCCAATTTTACGGAGAGAAACTAATCCGTCTTTAACTTCTTTTACTTGGAATACTTCAGTTCCTAAAATTGTTTGGTCGCCTATTTTCCATTTCATATTAATTTCACCACATCTTCTATTGTATTAATTTCGCTAACTGGCTTATCATCTCTTATTGCTACCATTCTAGGAAACCTAAGAGCATAAGTATCATCCTTATTCATTGAAACTAAATCTGCTGTAACTGATAATACAATTCTAGGTAATACTTCATAAGTGCCATTATTATGAGAAAGTGTCATGGGTCTTAATCTGGTAGTTAAACTAGTTAGATTCCATTCAGTGAATCCTGTTCCAATCGCACCAATTTTATCAAAGCCATTATCACTAATAACCGCTATATCAAATGAAGAAAATACATTACCGTTTTTTCCATCTCCATATCTCGCACCTACAATAACAACATCAAGGTCAATTCTTGGGGGTTTATACTTTACCCAATGTTTAGACCGTTTGCCTGTATCATACGATGCTTTTGCATTTTTAATCATTACACCCTCATATCCTAATGCTATTGCTCTAGCATAAAATCCCTTGAAAGATTCTTCGGCCCGTTCTGCTTGATTTGGTATGCCCTCCATAGCCTCGATTCTAGCCGATAATGGTAGTTCGATGAGGGTTCTGCCCCCCAATGTCATACAATCAAAGACAGCAAGCCTTACAGGGCATTTCTGCACCGCTTCAGCATGATTCTTAGAGTGTATTCTAGTGCCGAGTCGTTGAAAAGGGGCAGGGGAACCGTCTGCCTCAATCGGATAAATTTCAGTATCAATGATAAAATCATCTTGTTCCCAATCATTAATCATAGATATAATATCGGGGTATTGTTTATTGACAACTTTACCCCTTCTATTAAAAATAGTGACTATATCCCTTTTATGGATTTGGTATCTAGCACCATCATATTTATATTCTAAGATTTGCTCTTTTGGCCACCTACTTTTATCCATAGCCTTAGCCAACATAGGTGGTATAAAAGAACCAATAGTTAAATTAGCCTCGGGTATTAAATTATTCTCATAGCATTCTACTACTTCAGTTAATGTATTAAATTTACAATGTTGTTTTAATATAGACATTTCCTTGTCATAGATTTTAGCCACTAGTTTTTTAATATTACCAGTATTGATTCCATTTCTAGGGGTTCTCACCCAATATCTAATGAACCACTTTTTCTCTAGTGGAGACATTTGTAGGAAAAACTCATCAAATATGGCAAATGCATTACTATCCAAAGATGAGCAATCAATACATAATAAATTATAGAATTGCTTTAAAGTAATATTACTATATTCTCTTTTCTCATCGTAAGCAAATACTCCATCTGCTAAATCTAAATGAATAGATGCCGCAGTTTTAATTTCATCATCGAATACTCCCATAGATTTAGCAATCCACTTTATTGCCTTTTTATTACCAAGATTATTCATCGGGTAATCTAAGGTTAAAATCTGAGTAAGAATAATACCGTCAAATTCTTCCCAATGTTTAGCCAATAGGTTTATTGATTGAGTGGGTGTCATTTCTTCTAATGTTTCATTCAATCGTGCAAACTTCGCAAGGCTCATTCTTCCTCAAACCCTTCTATTAATACACGAAGCACTTCCATCATGCCGGTAATATGCCCAAACATAAATTCTTTAGAATTAACATCAACCTGTTCCATATTTTCATTAAAATCACCATAGATAGTTTCTAAGTGTTCTTTTCCTTGGAGGACACCAATTGTCATCATATTAAGCCTATTTTCTAGAGTCATCTTTAACCCCCCTTAATATGAATGTAGCAAAAGCAGCATTTACATCATCAGCATATATTTTTCTGATGGGCTTATGCTTCTGTTCAGCGTGAACATGAGTAATAAATAATTCTATCCATTTATTACAAAGATGCTGCATAGTTTCTTTTCCACATTTAGAAACCTCTCTTCCATTTTCCATTTTAGCCTTAGCCTTAAGTGATACCTTTTTAATGGTAGCCATACTTACATTATTTTCTTTCATATTTAAAACTCCGTTTCTACTTCTGTCATAAGTCTCTCTAAGACTTGTAATAGGTGTTCTCCTTCTTCTTTATTGAATCTAACACCCTTACGAGTTGGGGTCATTGTTCCGGCAGTTTCTTGATACCAACGAATATCAATTACTTCAATCCCATAATATACTCCTGCATAAATTCTTAATTCCTTATCCACGCCACGATTAATAGTGGCTTTTAACTCCAATGCCATAACTATACCTCCATGTGTTCTTCAGTTAAACCCATTTGAAATGCGTTCCACCGCAATAGTCCTAAGTTTGTTTTTTTAATAGATGCCCAAGTTACAAACTTGCCATCTAATTTAAGTCTATAATTACTCATATCTGTTCCGGGAATATATCTAGCCAAATGTTGTTTAAGTAGGAAATCATATCTTTCCCCTGTATATGCACTAGTTCTTACTACGGGTATTTTCTCAATAGAAAGTTTCGTTACTCCTTTTGTCCTATACGGGCAAGCCATATCTTTTAATGCCTCAATTAGTTCGTTCTTGTTATACTTTAGCATCCATTCTCCACCGTTAAAAATTACCGGCTTCTCATCATTTTCTTGTTCAATAACATTTTCTTCATTCATTCTTCTTCACCTATTAATAACCAATATTCTCTTTCTACTTCTCTACAATAACATTCTTCTTTTGTCAAGATTCTCCCATTATAGTATTCGACCCAGAATTTGCCTTTACAAATTTTGCAACCTTCTCGGCTAATCTTTTCATATGCTTCTTTTATCATTCTATCATTCCTCCTGTAAACTTTTTTAATTCTTGATACGATGTAAAATACATTGGGGGTTCAAATTCATCCATTCTATTAACAATCCAACACGCCCCACCAATACTTGATATTTGTACAATTTCATAAGTAATATTATTAACATCTACTACTTCTTTTGTTCCTATTTGTGGGGTTAATCCATATTGCTTAGTAATCTCATTAGCAATAGTTGGTAAATTATCCACAACATACTGAACAATAAGACTCCTTTGTATTGGTATTTTAGCATCAACCTTTATTTTTATTCTGCCCTTATTATCACAAACTTTGCATTTGTTTCCTTCACAAATAGGACAACTAATTTCCGCAGGTAAAGGGGCGGGAAAGGTGACTGTAACAGCCCTAATGTTCTTCATATTGACCCACCAATGCTTCAGTAGTTAAAACTAACCCGGCAATTGAACCGGCTGCTCTCAATGATGAGAGAGTCACTTTTACTGGGTCAATAATACCATCGGCAATTAATTCAGTATATTCTTCAGTAAGAGCATTATACCCAATCCCATCACCTATTTTTTCCCACTGCATATTGTGTCCAGCATTTTGTGAAATTTGAGATATTGGATAACATAACGCTTCATACATAATGCCTCTTTCTAAAACATTCCTTGCATTGTATAGTGCTAATCCACCACCCACTACTATACCTTCCTGTATAGCAGCCTTTGTAGCATTAAGGGCATCATCCAACCTTTCGGTTCTTTCCTTCATTTCTATTTCAGTAACCCCGCCCACTTTAATTACAGCAACACCATTCACTAATTTACCTAGTCGGCCTCTTAGTTTATCTTTTAACCAATCATTAGGTGCGGTTTCTATTTGTGATTTAAGAGTATTAATTCGTTCTGTTGGGTCAATCTGACCACCAATAATAGTCGTGCTAAGTTTATTAATAACTATTTTTTCACATTGGCCCAAATCTTCAAGGGTGACTTTAGTTAAATCACCATTAAGACTCGTATTGATTACATTCCCACCAATAACTGAAACTATATCCTCTAATTCTTGTATTCTATCATCACCAAAATTGGGTGCTTTAATCACACAAGCCTCAATACTTCTATTTGTGATATTCATTAATACATTTACTAGTGCCGAGCCTTCCATTACATCACAAATTATTAATATTGGTCGCTTATTAGATGCGGCAATTTCTAACGCAGGAAGAATATCTTGAAAATTCTTAATGTCTGTGTCTGTCATTAACACCAATGGATTATTCAATATACAGGTATCATTCTTTTCATTATTCACCATTAGGTGACTAATATAACCTCTTGGTATTTCCATACCTTCGATTATACTGTAACTTGTTTCGATAGAATTGGCTGCTTCTACAGTTATTACCCCATCATCACCAACCTTCTTCAGCACTTCACTAATCAATTGACCCAATTCAGCATCATTATTAGATGCAATAGTGGCCACTTCTTGTATATTTTCTGCTGTGACGGGTTGAGCCAATGATAATAATTCTGTTGATACCTGTTCTATTTCAGCGTTAAATATCTTTTTCAATATGACCGGATTTGCGCCATTCTCAACCATTTTAAGCCCCTCTTGACACAATTTCTGTGCTAGAATTGCAGCAGTAGTAGTCCCATCACCTGCTGAATCTTGTGCTTGTGATGCAACCTCTTGAATAAGATTTATTCCCATCTCAATAAAGGGGTCATCACTATGAATATGTTTGGCTATTGTCACACCATCATTGATAATAATTGGCGGGGTATTTTGCAATACTACGGTGCGAGCCTGTGGCCCTAATGTAGTCTTAACAGTATCAGCCACTAAATTAATTCCTTCAAGGAGTTTATCCCTTGCTTCCTTACCATGAATAATCATCCTATCACCAAAAATATATCTTGTGTGGTTACAAGTAGATAATCTTCTATTGTAATTGCATTACGAGCATTGAAATACACTCTATCACCTATAATAAATTCATCAGTTTCGCCACTAATTATTTCACCAATATTTAAATTGGAAACTCTTAGACCAGAAGCGGTTGTTGTTTCTTCCTGTTTAATTAAAACCCAATTTCCTACCGCTCTCATTCTTCTTCACCTATATCCAATGTTGTTTGAATATTTTGGGTTGTTTTTACCCAATCTTCAAGAATAGTTTGGTTAAAATCTAAGATAGGTTCTTTCCTAAAGAAAACAGTATGTTGAATCCCCTTCTCCCAAACCATATATTCATTATCACCCAGAACAATAGCCTCATTCATGACTAATTGCCAAGTTTTAATGGTTTTCCAATCTGTCCCACTAAAATATGCTTGACCAAATGGATGAGTATGAATCCAACTTCTAATAGGTAGTTTCATTCCTATTGGTGGTGTATCAAAATCAACAAATCCGGGTGTCCCAAAACTCATATGTAAACAATCATCATCGTCTACTACAACTTGAACCTCTCTAGGTTTATCAAAAGCAGTTAAACTCATTTCCCATATCATGTCAAGAAATTCTTTATTATGTGTGTCAAAGGATTGACCTGCATTTGGGAATTCCCAAGCACAACTTATCTCATTTTCCCAATTACCATTTAGTATCATTTTAATTTCCCCCGTAGTTTATCTATTTTGTTTTGCAATTTCATTATTTTCTTTACTCGTCGTCTATAAAGCCATGACCGCCCCCTTGACTTAGGTTTGGTTTGAATAGCACTCAGTCTGGAGTGAATTGCATTGTAACTTCTACCCGTATTAAACTCTTCATTAACTAATTTAGTTAATACCCACAAGGTATCTTTATGATGTCTAAAGGGTTTGGTAATTCGCAGCCTGTTGGCGTTTAATACCATAAAGTTTGACTCCTCTCTTGTCCAAGGTAATCTTGATGATTCTTTTATTTCGGTTTCCGGTGGCTGTGAATATATTTTCTGTGCAATTGCTGATTGACTTCTATCATTTTGATACTTTTCATTCACAATTTCTGCGATTTGCTTTTGGGTCGCTCCCGCAGTAGATAAATCAATAATATCCTTTGTTTCACTCATTGAAAATTTATTATATTTTCTAGTTTTTACTCGGTGTCTATTTAGTTTTATTCTAACCGCGTGTGCTGTTCTATTTCTATCAAAATTATGATTTAAATGCATTGCAATTTCACCATAACTCAGTTTTTCTTTTCTTAATCTTTTCATCATTCTTATTTCTGCTTCCAAATATTTTTTACTCATATTATTTTCCTCCTATAAATACCAACAATACAATTATTGTTAATATATTTACACCGTTTACCATCATCAATACTTTATTAGAGAAACGAACCGTGTTTAAAAGTTCCTCTAATAATTCATTTGACCTTTCTTGTGTTTGTGTAAGTTCTTCAATCATAGGTTTATCACCTTTGATTCACAAACATCTTCACCATTAAACCATCTTTGAATCCATTGTGCGCCCATTCCAGCCGCTACTACTTGCATAAAATGAATACCTTTTACTTTTCCATCCCATTCACCTTGACAGGAAAAAGAACCATCTGGCCCAGTTAATACTGTATCAAATAAATTCTTATCCATTTTATGAGAAATTAATGCACAATTTCTGCCTTGCGCTCGTAAATCTAACCATTTAATATCCGAAAGATACAGTAATCGCCTTACTACTAAATTATCTGCACAACATACTACTAAATCATATCCACTAATTTGCCCTTCGGTTAAAATTAAATATGATTCTGCTTTCTTTACCGATGGGTTATTTCTTTTTATTACTGATACTTTATGCAAACCTACATCTTGTTCCTTAAAGTTTTGATAAGTAATATTCTTCTTTTCAACAGTATCTGGGTCATAAACAGTAATATTATACAATCCTGTTTTATCCAGAAGGGGCGTTAAAAAACTTCCAATTCCTCCTACTCCTATTATCAATATTTTTCTCATCTAATCACACCAGATACAAATTCATCAAGGGTTAATACTTTTAACATCTCTTTCTTCATACCAATTACATCGCATATTCTATTTAAATGCATACGAATAGTAACAGTAGTAGTGCCTAATGTTTCGGCAATCTTTTGTTGGGTAACCTTACTATCTGTTAGAACAGATGTTATGTAGATTACGGTTGATAACAGGGGAATTCCTATTTGCCAATTATGGTTATCAATCATAATGCTTAGTGCTGCATAAACAGAAAAACAATCTTTAGCAAAGTCAAACTCTTCCCCTAAATCTTGGCAGAATTTTTCTAAATCACTAATAGGATTAACTTGTGAAAGAACCCAAGGTTTACAAAATATTCTTGCTATCTTTCTAGCCAATTTGTGTATTCTATTAGCATCGCCTTCAGCAAATGAGGCAATTTCACCTATATTAGTTCTAATACCATTATCCTTTAAGGTAAAGAATACTATTGCCCCTGCCCTATCTTCATAAGTGAAGCCATTTAAATTATGACCATTAACCAATGTTAGATAGTTTCTAGAAACTTGGTCGCGTATTCTTTGTGTAATAGGATATTCTGAAGCAACCATCATGCAAAAGGTAATCCCTTTTTGGATTGACCTCTCTCTATTAGTTTTTTTATGGTTTCTTTCTGTCCTACGAAGTTGTCTAATTAATTTACGATTAGGGATGCCGGGGCTTTTAATACCAATAGTGCTTCCTAATCCACCAACCTTATCATCATTCTCTTTATATGCATCATTAAGATTACCATAATTATCATAACTGGTTGTTAACGATGAGGTTGTCTTTTCATACAATTCTTCAATAACAATTAGGCCACAATTACTACACTCTCTTTCCCCAAGTGTAACATTATATGAAAATTTCATTCCACCGCATTCTTTACAAGCCATTAAAATCTATCCTTTGGTCTATTTGTCCTTTAGTATGTCCTTGATTCAAGTAACGCTTAATTGTACTAACTCTCGTAACCATAATTGAATCATTCATTAGTGCTATTGCTCTTGCTGCGAATTGGTCACCAACAGACACTCTTTTAGTTAAGTTATCTATACAAATTGGGCCATGTAATGTGCCTTCTTGAAATAATACTCCCTTATTCTCATTTGTGTAAATATAAGTTGATACAAGTTGATAACCTTCTTTTTGGCCACCTTCCATTAAACACCAATCTGCTAGTTGGCCCCGAACATACATTCGACGCTGCTCATCCTTCTTATCCACAAGAACCAATTTATCACTGAATCGCTCTACTAAGTCTATGATTAACTCTTCTGCTCTCTCTTCGACAATATCCTGTGTTCTATTTTGCTTTAGGAAGGCTATCATCAGCGATAGTTGCGATTCTGTGGGGGGTTGGCCCATTAATCGCCCCCATAGTGACGCCGGGGATAGCATTTTCCACGACCCCCTCTTCAAATCGAGGCGATAATAATTCAAAAAAGTATTTAAATCCTTAATAGTGATTGTTCCCCATATACCATCGGATATTTCTATGGCGCATTTTTTGTCTGATATTTGTTGAATATTGAGGCTGACTTTAATCTTTGAATAATTTTCATACCAATGATACGGTGCGCGATTTTCTAGCGCATATGCTATATTTTCTGGAACATTTAAGCACTGATAGAGTTTATCAAAAAGAACCTTTCCTTCATCATTAGAACAGGATAAATAAATCACTCTCGCTAAAGTATAGAGAATGATTTGTTTAGAAGCAGCAATACCATTAAGTAAGTATTTATTCTTGTGTCGTTGCACTAACGCCATAAACCCTTGGGTGCCTATTTCTATTTGGGAAGTAAAATCCATAGAATTTCTTCTAGTCATTCCTAGATTAGCACCGATATTATATGCTATTGATGCTAATATGGGGTCTAAGGCATTTCTATGACCCGATGCTGAACAATGGCTTGTTATATGTGTATTATTCACCTTAACTCTGGCCATCATATATTCTCCCCCATCTCCTGTCATATAAATTTTCATTAATTCACCCCATAGGTTTTTTTCTTATAGTTTTGTAAACAATAGTCATGCACTTCATTTTTCGCTTCTAAAGGATGGGTTAATTGTCTACCACAAATTCTACATCTAGTTGCAATTTTATTATTTAGTGACCATCTGCTAGTAACATAGTCTGGGTTTTTATCCATTGGGATTCAACTCATAATATTTAATCATTTCTCTTGTTTCTGTTACTCTATTTCTTAGATAGGTATTAAAGGGTAACATTGTTAAATTATTGTCAAGGAAAAGATGCATCTGTATTATTCGTAATGCTTTAGCAATTTTGTCCTCAGTCTTATAGTTTAAATCGCCTATAGTAAGTATATCATCCATAATATCTTTTGGTAAATTCCAATAAGAAATAATATTCATAAAGTCAGACCATGACTGAAAATTCGCCATTAACCGCACTCCGAAAATCCACAATTACTACAAGTAGCGCATCCACCTTGAAAGACTAATTTACCATCATCACATTCTTCACAAGATTGAGTATAATGATTACCACTCCTAGCAGCATACTCCTTCAAAACATTTGAAATAGAAGCAACAGTCCCTTTCATAGAACCTTTACTCTTTTCCAATTGACTAATAATTTTATCCAAGGGAATATTATATCTTAAGCCAATAGAAATTAATCGAGAAATAGAATCCAATTGTTCTCTTCTATGGGTATGTTCTAATGATGGCCTATTCAAGAAGGGGTAATTAACAAATACTTCTATCGGGTGTTCATTAGAATCATGCGTAACTGTAATATAGACATATTCATCATCAAGCCCTTCTGCGGGTATTCGGAACCTTACTGCTGTTGAAATATCTTCAAGAGATTTAGGTTTAAATGATTCAGTAGTATTTAATACTTGAACAGATTTCGACCCATCACGATAAATGGTTACACCTTTACAATCACTATCCCATGCTAACATATATGCTCTTTGCACATCACTAACTGTAACATTTTCAGCCATATTAATAGTCTTACTAATTCCACTATCAATATATTTTTGAAATGCTGCTTGCACTTTAATATGAGTATCAACATCTAATTCTGTCGCTGACACAAATACTTCTGGATATTGTTCTGCTAATGGGGTATTAATCCATATTCCTTCGGGATGGGCTTCATCCTTTCTAAAGGTTTTATCCGCAAAATGCGGCTCGATGCCGGTAGAACAATCCGCAATATACCCTATCGAACCCGTCGGAGCAATCGTAGTCAAACAGATATTCCGTAGGCCGGTGGCCTTATACTGCTTTCGTGTTTGAGGCGGCAGTTGCCTTCCGTCTATTAATAATTCATAATCTTCATATTCCCATCCTTTGAAAGAGCCATACTGCGCTGCATATTCGACAGACTCAACCAAAGCCCACTTGTAAATAAATCGCATAATTTCTTCGCCCAATTCTAAGGCTTCGTCGGAACCATACTTCATTCCTAAGAGAATACAAGCATCAGCATATCCCATGACACCTATGCCGACATTCCTATATTGATTACTATACTTGTCAATTTCTTTAACTGGGTAAATGTTATTGTCAATTACTGCCTCAGCCAAACGATAAGCATATTTCACGGCCTCTTGTAATCCATTCCAATTCATCTTATTTCCTTTAATAAAATTTCCTAGATTTAGGGCTACTAAATTACATGAACCATAATCGGGTAAAGGTTGTTCACCACAAGGATTTGTAGCCCGTATTTCTACGGATTCACCGATATAGGCTGCGGGCATTCTTTCATTAATGCGGTCAATAAATACAATTCCGGGGTCAGCACATTCCCATGCTGATTGGGCAATTAAATCCCATACTTCTTTATTAGTATAAGAATTTTGTATTACAACATTCCAATTTCCATCCTCTTTATCAATAAAGAAGTCATCCCCTTCAAAGTATGTAGTAAAAGTATCATTAGGATATTTCTGCAAATTTTCCATGAAGTCATTCGTTACAGCAACACTAATATTGAAATTAGATAATGCTCCCTCTTCATATTTCATTTTAATAAATTTGATTATGTCGGGATGGTCTATCCGCAATATGGCCATATTCGCCCCACGCCTTTTGCCCCCTTGTTTAATTTCTTGGGTATTAGCATCCACTACTCTCATAAAAGAAAGTGGGCCACTAGCAATTTGATTTGTTCCACCTACGGGAAAACCCTCTGGCCTAAGCCTACTGAAATCAAATCCAGTTCCACCACCATATTTATGAATAATGGCTGTATTTTTCACCGTTGTAAATATTTCATCTAAATCGTCTGTCATTGGTAATACATAACAGGCAGATAGATTTCCATTACCTGTTCCCGCATTAAACAATGTTGGGCTATTTGGCAAAAAGTCACAATTTAATATATGATGAAAAATTCTTGCCTCATCTTCTTTCGTTTTCCCTAAAGAAGAAACCCTTGTGCATACTTCTGCCCAAGTTGTTTCATCTTTAGTATAATATCTTTGTTTTAACAAATCTTGTATCCAATTCTTTTCATTTGGTAACATTATCTCACCTTCTTAGGGCAATCGCCCAATGTAGAAAAAGTAGTGATAAAATCACCATTTTTCTTTTCTACTTGCCATTCTTTTTCTACTTTCCATTCCCAAGACTTAATATCTTTAAGAATCTCTAAACCTAGTAGTTGAATAGCATTTGCTATACTACTATATGATTTTCCATTGATGTAAAAGAGGGTTTCTCCTTCACATTTAATGACAGCATTTCGCCTCTCGGCTAATATAAACCCAGACTCATAAAAATCAGCCTTAAACAATAAAATTCCATTTGCAATTTGGGGGGTTTTAATTTTCCATCCAAAAAGTTCAAGAACATTTTTTGTTACTATCGGGTCAAAATAAATTTCATTATCTATACGCAAGGTTATCACTCTCCATATTAGGGCGGGGGGGCATATTACCCCCCACACCCATTTAGGCTAGTGGTAGGGGGTCTTAAAAGATTCCGCCCACTATGGCGGGGATTAAATCAACACCAGTAATTGTTTCCCAATTAACGGCATTAATCGTCTTTCTTTCAATAATCTCCCCATCTAATGATACCCAATGGCTAGGGTGGTCATTAATTTGGTCCACTAATTCATCTACAGATACCATTAGTTCTGTATGTCCTGTTTCATTCAATATTCTTAATTTCAGTTGCATTACGCATTCCTCTCGGTTGTTTCCCCTATGGTAGTGACACTATTTAAGGCCATCACTCGGCCCGAAAGCACATTGATGGTCTTTTCGTAGTGTAGGGCTAATTGCTCTAATTCTACTATACGGGAGTCTCTATGTTGGATAGCACCTATTACTTCATACCGAAGTTTAGACAATTCTGCCTTTAGGTCATCATTTTCTTGTTCTAATTCTTGTTTAGTTGGCATCAGTTCACCTTCTCATTAATTAAATCACTGGCTTGTTTTACAGTTAGGTCATCGGGAATATCCTCTACACCTAGTTTAGCCAAATATGATAATTGTTTAGTTGTGGCAGGATTATTATTACCAAATAGGATTTTACGCAGGGTTTCAAACTGCCTATCGGATAATTCCCTTTGATTGGAAATATGCTTCACCATATCTCTTAAAAAAGACCTTTCCCATGAGTTTTTCGCATCAGTTATTGCAAATGGTTCTATTCCATAATACTCACAACCGATAACAAAATCTTTATCCTCAATATCATTTCGCATCTCATTTGCAATTTTGCGCCTATCTTCTTTACGAGTTATTACAGTTTGAATTCGTTCTGTTCTCTCCGTTTCTTCTTGGGCAATAAGGTCTAATTTATCCTTCCATTCAGTATAGAACATAAGCATATCTGCCCAAAGCCTATCATTAGGATAACCTTGTCTTACCATTTGGCTTTTAGGATTATCCGGGTGATTCCACCGCCAAATAATAGAAGCCATTCTGTAATTCGTATCAATGGGTTTACCCGCTGCTCTTTTTCTAATTACTAGTTTCTTTTCATAGCGTGCAGTTTGGGGGTCAAAATAAGTGCTTTTGACTTTAGTATTTACTCTCAAATCAATATCCTTAATTTCCTCATAGATTTTATTAAAGAGGTCGCCCTGCATTTTAAACCATGCTTCAGCCTTTAACTCATTAACCATTTCACTAAGCCACTCTTGAATTTTATCTTCAGTAACTAAGGTTGGGTCAATTTTCTTTGTTTCAGTCAAATGGCGATAAACCATCCAATTCTCCACACAATCGGAACCAACAATTTCCATTAGCCCATTATGTGTATTTTCAATCTCAAAATGCCAATGAATTACATGACCGCATAAACATCTATATGGATGATTAGACGGATGACCATGTGCAGGTGCGCCATTCCAGACATTACCTGTTATTCTCCACTCTAGTTTCGCCTCATCATAATTATTTGCTTCACTAATTTTTAACATTGGTTTTACTATTCTTCCCTTACTCATATCCAACCCTCTCAATAATTCTTTGTTCTTTTAAACTACTATCTAATATTTTCACAATCTCATCAAATAGGCCATTAGCAATACCGCCAATATGCGCCCTATTCAATGTGAGCCAAATTTGGTGATGACGATTAATAATCACCTTTGGCCTATCATTATCATCCATTGTAATTACAATGGGAGGCATATCCTCATCATTAATTATTCTAAATTCAACTTCCATTCTCATTCACTCCTTGTTCTATTCTAATTATTTTAGCCTCGCGGGTAACATTTCGCATTAGAAGAAAAACCTCTTCAATTTCTTTTATTGATTTTTCCCAAGTTTCGGCATTGTCGTATAATACTTCTATTGTAACAAACTTTCGCAACATTAGTCCCACTCCATATTTCTTATTAATCTAATTCCAAAATCATATGGGCGACCTAATTCAGTTATATCATCATATTCTTCGCCAATTTCCATATAACCAAACGGTAAAGCCATATATTTTCTTCCCATATATTCACATTCTCGTTCTTCTATGTTATTAATTGCTGACATAATCGCCTTAACCATAGGATAACTTTCATACCATTTACAATTAGTAAACTCACAAAAAAAATAATTTTCAGTCGCATGATAGGTTGGTTCAGCCTTCATTATGGCTTCAATCAATTCGGTGCAATCCTTTTCACACGCAATAAATACATCACTATAATATCCCATCAGCACACCCCATACAAAACCACTTCTTATTTACATTATCCCAATGTAACTTATCTCCACACTTACACTTTGCATTCACAAAATAATTCATAATATCACCGCATAAATAAGTAAGCCTATTAATATAATTCCAAGCACTATTAAAAATGGGTCCTCTTTACACTGTAAACATTGTCTAACAGTGTCCATTTTACCATTTACTCTAGTAAATGCCTTACAAGGGGAACCCTTTGGTATCACTCTCTTACAATTATAGCAATTGTAATCCTTTCTCGTTCTTTTTATCATTTTCTTTTTTATTATTTTCATATTTCCATCTCCATAAATAAGTCCTCAAAGGAGGCATTATTATGCACTACATCAAATACTGTTTGCTTCCAATTCTCTTTAATTTCAATCAAATACTCAAAAATTAGTTGCGCCCTTTGGTAATCATCTTTATTAATCATTGGTGAAGTCCAATCCAACATTACAAACAATGGCTTATCACTCGCAGTAACTCTACCAATTTTATACCATGATTGCATTAGGCTAATCATTAGGCCAAACTCATCCATATCTACTTCGGGTGAATCCTGCCCAAAATACTGACAAAAATAAGACCTAATGTTAAGCAATCTATCTTCAAAATCAAAGATAAACTCTCCTAACTTAAAGGTCTGAAAGTTTCGCCCTCTAAGGGTATCGGTTTCTACTTCACTAACCTCATAACCTTTCTCATTCATAAATTTATTAAAATCATTAATGGTTTTCATATTCAAACATCATCCTTTCTACTAATTTTGCTAATTGTTCTTCTGCTTCTTCTTTACTTTCGCATTTCTTCATTGTATCTAATAATGTTTTACTATATTCATTATCTACAATAAATTTTTGCATATTGAGAATATGTTCCATTAATTGTGGGTGAATATAACCACACAAAACATATGCAAATGCCTTTGCTTCCTCTTCATCCATTTTATCAAGTAATTTTCTCGCCCTTTCTAGCATTCTTTCACTTCCCTTGTGAC
>Ga0208030_1001073_pt1 | contig 16925 bp, 17 predicted proteins | sample MalvirDeepMed_M9_FD_184246 | JGI IMG/M metagenome (GOLD analysis project Ga0208030, IMG submission 184246) | Marine viral communities from the Global Malaspina Expedition - Malaspina viral metaG DeepMed_M9 (SPAdes) (version 2) | ecosystem: Environmental > Aquatic > Marine > Oceanic | place...
ACTGTAGAAACAGATAATTTAACAATCGGTGGTGCACAAGGTAGTGATGGACAAGTCTTAACTTCTACAGGAAGTGGTGTAGGTTGGGAAGATGCTTCTAGTGGTGGTATATCAGGTCTAACAGGCTTGGTGGAAAACAACTCCATTTGGCTTGGTAATGATCCCTCTAGCACTACATCAACTGCTACTGGCAATAATGCTTTGGGAACAACAGCTTTAGATAAAATAACAACTGGCGATTATAATACTGCTATAGGCTATGATTCTTGTACTGATCTTGAAGCAGGGCTTTACAATACGGCAGTTGGTAATAAGTCTTTAGCTAATGGTACTGATGCTGGATATAACGTAGCGATTGGACACCAAGCACAGTTCACAAATACATCAGCAGATGGAATTGTCGCTGTTGGTCATAATGCAGGGTATAGTTTAACTTCGGCTATTCGTTGTGCTTTTGTTGGAGAATATGCAGGAGAAGCAATTACTACTGGTAATGATAATACAATGATTGGTAATCAAGCAGGAGTAGTTACAACAACTGCTTCTTCAAATACCTTTGTAGGTAGTCGTGCAGGTTATGTTAATACCACAGGTGCAACATCAACATTTGTGGGATATTATGCAGGTGCTGGTCAAACTACTGGATCAATTAACGTTTTTGTAGGTAATAATGCAGGACAATCCATGACAACTGGCGACAGTAATGTGGCTGTGGGAAATTCTGCTAATTGTGGAACAACGGCTCAGTATAATACTTGTATTGGAAAGAGTGCAGGAGAAGATTTAACTACTGGTCACAGCAATGTTTATCTTGGCTATATTTGTGGAGAGGATTCCACAACTGCTTATATGAATGTTGCTGTAGGTTATGCTGCAGGAAAAGATTATTTAGACTGTACCAATAACGTTTCTATTGGACAACATGCTGGAGACGCAAACTATACAGGCGATAACAACGTTGCCATAGGACCGGGTGCTTTAAGTGCTTTAACGACAGAAGATGATAATGTTGCGATTGGGTTTGAGTCTTTACAAGTTAATAATTCTCAAGGAAATACTTGTGTTGGTTTTAGAACAGGAAAAGCTGTTACCTCTGGTGATTTTAATTTAATACTAGGTTATGATGCAGGACAGTCTGGTTCTCCGGGTGGTGCTGTAACAACAGGAAGTAATCAGGTATGTCTAGGGGATGAAAATATAGCTAATGCCCATATTCAGGTTGATTGGACTATTGCTTCAGATAAGCGAGATAAAACTGATGTAAGTCCTATGAATTTAGGATTAGAATTTATTAACCAATTAGAACCAGTTACTTATCGTTGGGATAAACGTAGTAAATATAATAAGAAAGATCAAAGTGTTGTCCCTGATGGAACACACAAAGAAGAACAACTGGAAGGTGGTTTCTTAGCACAGGATGTAGAAGCCATAGAAGAACAGTATGGTCATAAATTATCTGATAAGACTAATTTAACTTTTCATGCAAGCGAAGATGAAAAGATGTATGGAATAAAATATAGTAAATTTGTTCCTATGTTAGTAAAAGCAGTTCAAGAACTTTCGGCAGAAGTCGAAGAATTAAAAAAGGAAAAAAATAATGGCAGTAACTAAAACATTAACTGGAGCCATCCCTTATGTTAAAAGCAATAAGGTGGAGAAGTGGGATTTAGTTATGAAATATAATCAGGGAAACAAAAGTGCAAATCCACCGACTTATTATGAGTCAAGTTTTACTGCTTCGATTCCTGCGGTAGAAAGAGATGGGACAGTGAATTTTACCCCCAAGGCGGAGTCAAGTTGGACTTTAGCAGAGTTAAAGGCTTTGTGTCCTACAGCAGAATGGGACCCGATATTTGCGAGACAGTACGATACTGTAATTACCAATCCCCCTAATAAGCCACTTCCCGATAATGATTACGTTATTCCGAGTTAGACATGGAGGGAGCAGAGTCTCAATTTGAAGCCGACATTTATTCGATGCCAGCTGTCTTTATGTTAAAGGCAAAAATACCTGATGACTTAGTAGACAATCTGAATGATTATCTGGATGAATTGCGGAAGGATAAGAAAAGGGAATCATTGGCAAGTACACTGGTAGGACAAATTCATCAAGGGGAACAGTTAAATATACCCTTTACCGAAGATGAACGGATAACCCCTTACGCAAGGTATTTAACCAATATGGGTGCTACCTATATTAATCATTTTAGCCAAGCAACGGGAGTGCAATATAAAAAACAAAAGCACGTTGCGGTAGATGAACTCTGGTCGGTGCATAGTTTTGAAGGGGATTACAACCCTATTCACGATCACGGCACTAAGACTATGATGGGAATTTCCACGACTACTTGGACTAAAGTACCCCAACAGATATTGGATTTACCGACATCAGGAACACCTGAATACAGTTTATATAATGATTCAGGTAATTGTGATGGTTGTTTAGCATTTAATTACGGCAGAAATTCTTTAACAGACCCTGACCGATTATTTCCACCACAAAGTTGCGTGGTTAAGCCAGAAATAGGGGTACAGTATATGTTTCCTTCAGGCTTACAGCACATGGTATATCCTTTCTTTGGAAAGGGTGAGAGAAGAACAGTCGCAGCTAATTTGAATTGTTGGGACATAAGTGAACAGGAGCAGTAATGGCAAAAGAAACAGTAACCGAAGAAGCGGTAGAGATTCCAGAGGTCGATCCACAGGTAGCGAGAGTAGCTAACTATATGGAGAACTTGAACAAGGAAATAGATACTCTGCAACAAGAATTATTGAAGATACAGTACGCTTTGGATATTCGCATTACTGCCAAGAATGCGTATACAAATGCGATGCAACAGGAACCACAAGCGAATGGCAAAGATAAAGATGGACAAGACAGAGAAAATGGAAATAAAACTTAAAGCACATGAGGATATATGTGCAATACGTTATGACAATATAGAGAAAAGGCTTGAAGCGGGTAGTAAACGTTTTGACAAAATAGATAAATTAATAATTGGTCTATACACTATGTTTTTAGGCTTTACTGCTTATCTGGAATTTTTAAAATAACAGGAGACATGAATGCCCTTAATTCCACTACGTTTTCGTCCGGGGATTAACCGGGAGGGAACCGATTACAGTAATGAAGGAGGTTGGTACGATGCCAATCTAGTTCGTTTTCGTAAGGGCTACGCAGAAAAAATAGGCGGATGGATAAAAGAATCTGTTAATTCTTTTAAGGGGAGTTGCAGAGCTTTGCACGCTTGGGTTGATTTGCGTGGAACTAAATGGACTGCTCTCGGAACGCATTTAAAATATTACGTTATTGAAGGAGCTACCTTTCATGATATTACACCGATTCGTTCCACTACAAGTGCCGGTGATGCTACCTTTGCAGCCACCAATGGTTCTTCTACGCTCACCGTTACCGATACAGATCATGGCGCCGTACAAAATGACTTTGTTACTTTTAGCAGTGCTGCTAGCCTTGGTGGTTTAATTACAGCCACGGTCTTAAATCAAGAATACCAAATTGCTACCATTCCTAGTTCTAGTACCTATACTATTACTGCTAAAGATACGGATGGTGCCGAAGTAACCGCAAATAGCAGTGATAGTGGGAATGGAGGCGGTAGTACAGTTGCAGCGTATCAATTAAATACCGGCTTGGATGATTATGTTGAAAGTACAGGATGGGGAGCTGGATTATGGGGTGGCGGAACATGGGGATCGTTAACTACTCTCGGTTTTACTAATCAATTACGTCTATGGTCACAAGATAATTTTGGGGAAGATTTGTTAATGAATCCGCGCCAAGGGGGTATTTTTTATTGGGATGTAAGTGATAGCTATACTACCGTACAGAGGGCAGTCAATTTAACCAGTGAAACCGGAGCAAACTTGGTGCCTACTGTTGCATTACAAGTTATAACCAGTGATATTTCACGTCATTTATTGGCGTTTGGAGCAGACCCCATTTCTGATTCAGCTCGTACGGGTTCAGTTGATCCTTTATTTGTGTGCTGGTGCGATCAAGAAAATTTAGTTGAGTGGGAACCTAAGTCTACTAACACAGCAGGATCGTTTCGTCTTTCTGCTGGTTCTACTATTGTCGGAGCATTGCGTGCGCGTCAAGAAATATTAGTGTGGACCGATACTGCCATGTATCAAATTTCTTATGTAGGCACGCCTTATGTATTTGCTCCAAATCTTATCAATGAAGGCACCGGATTGATTGGTCCTAAAGCTGCTGTAAGCACACCCAAAGGAGTTTATTGGGCAGATTTAGACGGATTTTATGTATACAACGGTTCGGTTGAGGTAGTTCCGTGTTCAGTATTGTATTACGTATTCAATAATTTTAACAAAACACAATCATATAAAGTATTTGCTTTTTCTAATTCTGCTTTTGATGAAGTAGGCTGGTTTTATTGTTCCGGCAGCAGTGATGAAATAGACCGTTACGTGGTGTATAACTATGAAGAACAAACGTGGACAATTGGACAAATGGCACGCCAAGCATGGATGGATGAAGGCGTATTACGGTATCCACTGGCTACTTCCAGTTCAGGAACTATTGCTGCCAGTACGGGATATTTGTATCAACAAGAAAACGGCAATGATGCAGACGGCTCCCCGATGGATAATGTTTATATTGAGTCTAGTGATTTTGATATTGGAGAGGGAGAGGAGTTTCAATTTATTGACAAAATTATTCCGGACGTTGATTTTATTGGAACCGGAAATCAACCACAGATTAATTTTGTTTTAAAAACACGTAATTATCCCGGTGCCAGTTTGGCTACCAATTCCACTAATGATGTTACCGATTCCACCGAAAAATTAAATGTGCGTGCTAGAGGGCGTCAAGCTGCATTACGAGTACAGTCTGATGACGATGCTGCTGTAACAGTTCGTTCAGGCGTAGGATGGCGCTTAGGTGTTTCACGTCTACAGGTAAAACCAAATGGTAAGCGCTAATGGCTAAATTATTGGAAAGTCGCTTGCCTAACGCCGTAAATGGTGAAGTAGACGCTAATTTATTTAACCGGTTAGTACGTATTTTACAGTTAAACTTGGAAACTTTTGATCCGAATGCTACGCCTGTATTCACTGTTACTGTGCGCGATCAGAATCAATTTAATGCCGGTGATATAATTTGGAACCCTTCCGAGAATGCTTTAGAAGTTTTTAACGGTAAAAAATGGGTTAATATAACCAGTTCTGATGCAACCGGTGTAGAAGCTACCGGTGCTTTAGGCAAATTAAGTATAGCAAACAATGGAACGATTAGTATAACGCTATGATAGGTACTTCAATGATGGGCGATTTAGGCGGCGGCTTCGGTGGCTTGGACCTTGATCCGAGTGGCGGTTCTGAAGTTCGTACTGATGAGCAAGGAAATCAATATATTTATGATCCTTACGCATCTCAAAGTATTGATAAAACGAAAAGAACATTTACTCCCGTAACTGCCGGAATGAGCCGGTGGGATGTCCCCGAAGGCTTAACAGTTAATCCTCAAAGTAGAAGACAGTTTCTGGCTAATGCAACTGGTTCTATAACGGAAGCTCCCGTAACCGCAGGAGTGAGTGGAGATAATTTAGGAGAATTTCTTTTGCCACAGCCGGCAGCAGAAAGACCTTCTTTTCGTGAAAGACGAGAGCAACGTAAAGCTTTTCGCCGAGGTGCACAAAGAGGTCGTCCTTTTATGGATTGGTTAATCGGCGGAGATTGGCGTAATAAAGCTGACCGTCGTGGTTTTTTAAAGAATGCTGCTATGAATATAGCTGGAATTATGAATCCGGCATTACGTATGCCTATTATGGGATACCGAATGTATGAAGGTATGAAAGACTTAAATCCTGCTGATAGAAGAGAGTTTTTTGCTAAAAATTTAATGAGTGGAGTATTAGGGCGTAGATTTGGTCCCGGAGCTAGTGCCTTGGGAGGCATTATGGCTTTAAGACAAGGCGCTCCTGCTCGATCTATATTTACTAATATGTTAGTAGGCAATGCACCGCGCGGTTATCGTGATATAGCGGGGGGCATCGCGAGCATGATGAATGATACCAAGGGTAAAAGAACTTGGGGGCAGACAGCTCGTAATATTGGAATGGGCAGAACCTACGGGTATCTTACGCAACAATTTGGTAATCAATTATACAAAGGAGGAGTTGATCCACAGTATATTCCAATGATGGCTTCTAGGATGGCTAAAAGAGCTACACAGGGAATGGGCAATCTTATTCCGGGAGGACCCTGATGTATATAACAACAGGACAAAAAGCGTGAAACGCGATAAACTTAATAAAAGAGGATAGATTATGGCTGAAGATTATAGTTGGAGCTGGAATGCACCTGATTATGGCTGGGGAACTTCAAAAGAAGAAACACCAGCTTTCGATTTTGGTGCGGATGTCGATTGGGGGAGGGGAATGATAATTATGACATCAACATGGACTGGATGAATGACGATTGGAGTCAACCTGTCTCTGATCCTTGGCAAATTCCTGAATATACATCGTTTACTGATGATGACTGGTTAAAGTGGGAACCTACAGACTTTACTCAATACGGTGGCATAGATTCGTTGTATACACCTGATGAATGGGGAAAGACTGGAATCAACATGGATTGGCAAGATCAAGACTGGGATTATGGGTATACAGCCCCCGAAAATATTTTTTCTGAAGATTGGGGACAGGATTATTTTGGTACCCCTACCGTTTCACCGGACAATGAGTTTTTGAATGATATTGTGGCTGGAACTTATGGTTTGAGAGAGCTACATCCTGATGTACAAAGCATATTCAAAGATATGGGCATAGGAAGTATGGAAGAATTTAATCAAGAATTTCCCGTTACAGACGTTGATCCTTGGGAAAACGTTAGAGACGCAAGTGGTTATTTAGACCCTAGTAAGTTTACGGGACCCCCACAAGGTCGTTTTCCCGGATTAAGAAATTTCTTTATGCAACCAAGAACACCGGGTGGCACACCGCGCCTCAGTAGTCCATTCATGGGCGGAGCAAGTTTTACACCACCTTTTTTTAAGCGAATTGGTGATGCACTGGGACTCGGAGGAGGCTCTGGGTTAGAAGATTTTTGGAAAGAAGGCTATGGAAAAGGGGGACAAGGTGGATTGATGAATCTTATTCCCGGTCTCGGCGGCGGCATGGGGGGCGGTCAAGGCGGTGGTATGGGCGGTGGTATGGGTAGTTGGATGATGCCTCTTGGTCTTGGTATCTTGGCAGCAAAAGCCGCCAAGGAAGACCGCGGTGTGGATTTAACGCCAAGCGTTACCATGGACCCACTCGGTAGGTATACACTATCAGGCACCGGTCCGGAAGAAAGAAAAGAATTTGGTTTAGGTGAAATCCCTACGAGTTTGGATTTCAGTGCCTATGAAGACATTATGGGGGGCAGTTAAGATGGCGTATACAAAGCCTACTAGCGTTACTTATCAGGGCGCAACTCCCGATCCGTTTTACCGGGAAGCCATGTATGGCAGTCCGGATGCCACTGGTTTTATTAATCAAGCCACGCAAGCAGCGCAGAAAGCTTACTTAGACAGACCATTACCCACACAGGGAGTGGCACCTCTGTCCGCCGATGAACAGATGGCACGGGATCGTGCCGTAACGGGTCTGGGAGGGTACCAACCTTACCTGACTTCCGCACAGAATTTATTGACCGGACAACCGGGCGTAAGCGGACAGCCTGATTATCAAGGAGCAGAACAATTGTATCGTGGTTCTGCTACCGGGTTTGATCCCACTACGGGGGTTTCTCCCTATATGAACCCCTACGAAAACGTGGTGGTACAACAAACCATCTCGGATGTGTTGGATCGGGCAGACGAACAAAGCGCGGGACTCCGATCTCGCGGAATACAACAAGCCGGAGCGGGTGCCTTTGGTTCGCGCGGACGCTTGGGACAACAGGAACTTTATGAGGACGTAGGACGTGGCTTGGGCGAAACTATTGGTGGTTTACGCAGCCGTGGTTATGAGGGTGCGAGACAAGCGGCTATGAGCGAATTTGGTAGGCAGCGTGGTGCCGAAGCTGGAGCTGCCCGCGGACTAGCCGGATTAAGCGGTCAGCTTGGAAGTTTAGCTAGCATGGGACAGCAATTAGGACAAGGTGAACGTAGAGAATTAGCCGGTTACGGGCAGATAGGGCGTGGCATTGATCAGGAAACTTTAAATACTCAGTATCAAAACCAATTAGCGCAACAAATGGCACCGGTCCAAGCCATTCAATCAATGCAGGCTCCGTACAGTCTGTTGAGACCGTCTCAATCCACTACTAGACAACAATATGCAGCGTCTCCGAGTCCACTCGGTATGGGTCTTAGTTCCTTCCTCAGTGCGTATTCGATGTTGAATAGACCTCAATCATCACAGGATCGTTATTACGACGCTCTGACTCAACAAATGGGGCAACCACAAGCGCCAGCACAAGCATCTTACTATGACCCCAATACTCCTGACTATTTCGGAGTAGGTGAAGGCTATGGCGATTATTGGGGAGGTTATGGAGGCGGAGGAGGCTTTGACGATTATTGGGGAACCGGTTATGACCCTAACAAACCTTGGTGGACCTAATGGCAATTACGGATAGACCGCTTTTTAATAACCCGGAACTTGATTATATGATGCCGGATGTGTCTCCTCCGGGTGTTTCCGTGGGTCCTACGGGCGCTGGTGATCCTATCCTTGATTTACTTACTCCCAGCACTCCCGAGTTAGGGGGTGGTATAACGGCAGGCGTTCCGAGTTTTCAGACGGATGTGATGAATTATGATCCGGTCAGGTGGAAAACCTTTTTACGCCAATTAATAAAAGAAGAACCGGCACGATTTTATGAAATACAACAAGGAAAAAATTCGTTGCCTTTGCACATGCAGGGAGCAGTAGAAGAAGTAGCCAATGAAAACAGAAGTGTTTTAGGTCAGGCGATAGCTGACAGAGAACGAGGATTAATTAAAGGACCGGCTCTGGGAGACGTGATTAGTTCACCTATTGATACTGCTGCTGCCACTGGGCGCATTGTAAAAAGACGCGGTAGCGAAGTTCTCGATGATATCGGAGCTTTATTGGAAAGAGTAGGAGCCGGTACTACGTTACCGGCGGAAGAAGGAGGTGAAGTAATAGCAGACATTAAAGCTCGAGAAGCCGCAGAAGTAACACCGACGATGGCATTAGAAGAAACGTTGACAGACATTGCAAGAGGGGAAGTGGAAGGATTGCCTGACGCACCTGACCTTCTAGGTCAAAAGACTAAAGACACAATTAAAAATATCGCGAAATATACAACTTTACCGGGTCAGATACAGACGGGTATAGATATAGTGACAGAACAGACTGGAGATGAAACTAGCATGTTGAGCGGAATCCGTAAAATGATACAAAGATCAATGCCGGATAATTTTTATGATTTTGTGGGCAGAGGAGGAGTACCTGTTCCTAGTTTTGGCGAACCGTTCCTGAGTCCAGAAGGAAAGGAAGAAAACAAAGTTGAACTAGAAAAATTCCCCTACGGAAGCGGGACAGCGGAAATACTAGAAACGCAACTGGATGATATTGATGAGGCAACATTAACACCGGAACAACTTGAGTACAGACCTTACACGCCAATAGAAAGAGAAGACGACACACTTAAAAGTAAAGTAGCAGCTGAAGAATTTGCTACCAATATTCTTGATGAAGACAGCCGGGCACAGGTAGAAAGTGGCGCAAACAGCGGCATCATTCCTGCTCATTTTGCTTCTATGCAAAATAATCCGCTTGTGGTTGACATGGCAAAAGATATATTACGTTTTATAAATAACGGTCAAGAAGTGACTGCTCAAGATGCTTTTTACGATTTGCTGGAAGGCATTGCGGCTGGACTTGCCAGTGAAATCAATCCCGGAGTGGGTATTGCTAAAGGAGCCGCAGCCGGTAATGCTAAATTTCAGGAAAGGCTAAAAGAAGATAAATTACTCCGTATTGAAGCCATAAACGCAGCTAATGACAGATTACAGGACATCGCTGATCTGGATGCAGCTATATCTGCATCAGGAGCAGTGGATTGGAGTGATGAAGGTAAAAAGAAGGATTTTGCAGAAGACTGGTTGGATTATGGGCACCAAGCACTGGCGTCACATAAATCAGCCGGAGTGCTGGATAAACTTATCCAGATGGTGGAGACTGGAGAAGTCCCGTTAGGATACGAAGGTCTTTTAGAAGAAGCCACCGCTCGATTAAAAGCTTTTACCGGACAAAGACTTGGCGAAGGATTTGGCGGTCCCGGAGCAAAATGGTTAAAGTCTAAAAGACTAGAATTTGCTGATGAATTAATTCGTATAACGCAACAGAATTTGCAATCTATCTTGGCAGAAAGCGGACGTACTATCAGTGACCGTGACAGAGCACTTGTGGATAGAATGGTAGGGGATATAGAAAAATGGACAGCTGGCTTTCAACCTATCGGTAACCTATTAAATAAATTAAAATTATTTCGTAAAGATTTTGCTATCAGTCGCGATGAGCATATTCGTGAATGGAAAACCAGTGAATCCAGAAATACACGATTAAGACAGCGTGGGCAACCTTTTTTAGATGAATCATCAAGCACAGAGGACGTGAGGAATTTGATTAATCAAATTCTTCAGGACATAGACATGGGAGTTGGTGGGATGCCAACTTATCAACGTAATGCAGAAGGTGTTCCGGTTATTATTAGTGTATCGCCATGAAGTATAAGATACGTTTGTCCAATGGAGAAATGGTTCAAATCATTGCAGATAGCGATGAAGAAGCTTTACAAATGGCTAAAGAAATTGAACAGCAAAAAATTTCTCAGGGGGAATTTTCTGTTCTTAAAAATGGCGACAGTCCTCCCGACATGGATCGTTTGAATTTTAATTATCAAAAAGGAGTAGCCCTTCCCGGTTTGCGTGCTGCCTTGGGATTCGCTGAAGGTGATTTAAACGGGTTAGAAGAAAAAGAACAATATCTGGTCAATAAAGTAGGCTCACAGGGATTTACCCGTGATAGTAAAGGCAATTTAGCGCTAACTCCGAAGGGCTTAATTCGTTTAGGCATTACTCCGGAAGATGACCGAAATGTGGTTATTGATGAGAGCAGCATGTCATGGGGCGACGTGGCTGACTTGTCCGGTATCATCGGACCCATAGCCGGTACATTGATAACGATGACCCCGTGGGGCAGAGGCGCCAAGATGGGGCACACTTTCTTGAAAGAAGTAGGCTTGATGGGAGCCGGTGCTGGTCTGGGTAAAGCCGGCGAAGAACTGGTGGAAGCCGCGGTTGGTTTTCAAAAACAAACACCCGGAGAAATAGCTGAAACAGTGACACACGAAGCCCTTTTAATGGGGGCTGCTCAGGGAGTTTTCGGCACGGTGGCACGGGCTTTGAAAGCTCTGATAGGTCCTAAAGCCAGCGTAGAAACATTGGATGTTATAAGTAACATGATGAAAGGTATTCCTGATCCTAAAGCTGTATTAGCAATGGAAACCAGATTAGGCAGAGCATTGACTGATAAAGAGTTAGCTAAAATTCCCAGATTAACTCCTATTCCTCACATGGATGCACAGGGCAGACCGATTGCGGCAAGAGTACAAGCCGCTTCTGAAACTATTTTGAAACCCAAGGGAAGAAAGCGAGCGAACGAAGCATATATATGGGGACGTATGCAAGAAACATTGAAAATGCTAGGAGCCAAGGACCTTGAGATAAAAAAGTTTTCTAATAAATTAGCCGCTGGTAGGTTGACTGCTGACGAAATAGAAGCTACCGCGAGAACAATTGCTAAAGACGCGGATATAAGTGAAAGTGCATTTCAACAATATTTAAGAAATGTAATCGTCGGAATTGATCGAGGTATCTTTGATCGAATTGCACCCGAAGGTAGAACTGCATTTGAAGGTCTGACCACCGAGCAAGGAGCAAATAGACTTAGACAAATGATTAAGGGAGAAAACACGGAAGGTCAAATACAAGGTTCTCTTTTTGGGGATTTATACCAAGCTCGGTATGCTTCTTTCATAGAAGAATATGGCATGCTTAATACCCAATTGGGATTAGGTCCCGTGCGAAATGTAAAAACAGGAAAAATAATACCTATAGTGGAAGGTAGCAATAAGCCCAAACTTTTCAATAACATAGACGAAGTAGCTTCATACTGGGAATCCAGAGTGTTAGCAGACCCGAAAAGAACATTACCGGAATGGGTAAAAATTTACAGAGGTGAAACTGGAGCAAAAGTTACCGGGGAAGTTCCATTAATAGCTACAAATCCCAGAGAAATAAACGCTGTTACAAAATTAGAAAGAGAACTAGGAAGAAGTTTAACAGATGAAGAAAAAATAGCACGGGGTTGGACTCGAAGTGCGGCTGGACCAAAAGCCACCGGGGAAGCACCCGTGTCATTTACTGAATTAGAACCTCATTTACTGGAGGGAGGAGTAGGCTCAGGAGAATTTCGTCAAATGGCTTTTATTCCCACCGAATCGTTTAAAAATTTAGCTCGCCGGTTGTCTCAGGATATGCCCAGAGGGACTCCCCTCTCCCGCACGGATACAGTTGTTTTAGCGCCTAATGATTTAGCAGCCATTGAAGCATTACCTCAATTTCTTACTCTTAAACAATTTCATAATTTACGTATGGGGCTTAGAACCGGTACCGGAGGTATTAAAGCAACAAGTGTTATTCCGGGGGGGTTAACTAGCAAATGGGCAGGGGACTTATTTGCTGATACTGAAAAATTACTCCTCACACTTTCTGAAACTGGCGATGCACAAGCTGCCATGTTAGCAAATCTACCAAAAGTCTTACGATCTATGTTTAGTGACGAGACAATTGCCAAAACGCTGGGTCAATACAAATCTGTTAACAGAAGGTACGGTAAGTTTTTAACTGCTTTTGATGATGTAAATTGGGCTGCATTAAAACGTGACGTAAAAAAAGGTGGTTATGATCGGGACCAATTGCTCGGCGTTATTTTACGAAAAGACGGTGCTGAAAGGTATCGTGAATTAATGAAAATACTGGACGAAGTAGACCCTAAAATAATTGCCGTCCGCGAGCAAGCGCTTGGTAGAGCACTTACGGGAGAGGAAGTACGTGCGCTGAGAGCAGGCACTCATAGTAGACGTGCAGACATGGAACACGAAATACGAGGACAATACCTTTCGCTTGCATTGCAAAAATCTTATAGCTGGCAAACCCAGCGTATTGATCCCACTACTTTAAAAAGAGAACTTTTAAAGATAGGGGATGACACTTTACAAGCAGTTATGGGAGACAGCTATAGACCGCTCATGACAGCGCTTCAAGCAATGGAAATGCACGGAGCTAAATTAACAGGAGAACAAGCAACTAAAATAATAGCTGACTGGAATAGAATGTATCCAGAAGCTCGCGCCGGACAAGGAGGTGCCCCGGGTGGTTTTGTAATAATGGAAGACATAGCTAAATTAGCTGAAAGACAAAATGAATTTGCCAGTAGCGCTTTGGTGAGAGCAATACGTAAAGATACATTTGAACCTGACAAGATAGTGGAGATTATTTTTAAGAAAAGGGGAGGAGAAAGAATTAGAGAAGCACAACAGTTATTATCTCCGGAGTCGTTTGCAGTGGTGCAACAGGAAGCTATGCGCGATATGCTATTGAAAGCTACGGGTCCGGGACAAGACATAAAAGAAATCTTTAGATCAGGAGCTTTGAAAAACTCGATGGAAGCTTACGGAGATGATGCTCTCGAAGCTATGTTCGGTAAAGAAGTGACGAGCGCATTAAAAGGACTTAATCAAGAAATGACATTAATAACTCAGGCTGAAGGCGGAAACGCTGGAACCTTGGTGGCTGCTACAGTGGGATTATTTGCGTTCGGATTAGCTAATTTACAAACAATTGCAACAATTGGCATAGCCGGAAAACTAATGTCAAGTCCGACAGTGGTCAGGGCTTTGGCAAGGACGGATGCTAGTTCTATCCGGATAGTCATGAATGCCATGCGCCGTGCTATCCAATTAGAATTGTCTCATCTTATTGCAACTGGACAAGAGGAAGCTGCTGCCGAACTACAAAAAGCTATTAATCAAGCTGACGTAAATATGACAGGACAACAAGATTTGGGGAATGAAGCCGGAAATATTTTAGAACAAACCAAAGAAGCCGTGACTCCTATCAGAGATACTATCAGACAAACAATTGGAGAAACTTTTGGTGCAGCAGCTCCACCTGTTCCTGCTGCACCCCCTATTGCAATGCCGGAAGTAGTTCCGCCACAGGTAGCCACAGCCAATCCGATTGTATTACCGAATCCACAAGATCGTTTCTTAGCAGAAAGGTTAGGAAGAACTTAGCATACGATCGCGTAAACGCTTGGCACGATCGCCGACCTGAGTAGCCCACTTAGAGTCCATCATTTCAACAGCCGCGGTTTCCCACTGGGAAGTTTGTACAGCCGCAAGAAAACGCTTAAACCCACTCAGGCGTGGATAGCCTAAGTTGAAACACATATTAGCCATGATACGTTGACGGTTATCGTCTAAGTTACGCCACCACGATTCATTTCTATCTAATTCACTACATACTATATCGATGTCTTGATCTAAGCATTCCCGAATTCTTTCTTCAGAGACCGGAGTGCCCACCTCCTGTCCGTGTTCTTCGTCTTTTGCCGTAATTAAATGCCCTACTCCCATAGTGGGGTAACCCAAATGATCTAAATATATCTCGTACTTGTACCCCTCGTCCATGATGAGTTCTTTCATTAATTTGTCTTTATCCATCGTCGTCTTCGTCGTCAAGACTCCTATAGTATTCCACAATCGCAAGAATATCCCTAGTATATCTTCTAATTTCTGCCATATTGTTGCTGATGTTTTCATAATCTTTAGTGGTTAAAGCGTAATATGCCTGTCTCGGTGCCTTTCCTTCCTCTACCAGTTTAAGGTATTCTTGAAGAATTTCGGGAGTAAGTATCTCCCAATCCACAGTAACCAATTGCATTTCCATTGGGAGGGGTGGATGAAACATGGGAGGTCGTTCTTCTATATTAACTACTTCAACAGGTTTTGTTTTCGCTCCTCCAAATTGAAACATAGAACACGCACCCAGAGTTAAAAGGATTAAAGATGCGAAGATGATTTTAATTATTTTCATCTACCCGCTCACGTTTTCGCCATCTTTTTTTTTACTTTTACCTTCGGGTTCTTCGGGTTTCTCGTCAAACTGATTAGGGTCAGTCAACTCTATCAATCCATCAAAAACACGCTTGGTTGCCTTATTAACTTTACCTTCCAGTAGTTTAGGTTTTGCTAAAGCTAGAGCGTCTAAATCATGGCGTGCGAAGGTCTGCTTGAGAGCGTTAACCTCACGCATATTCTCTTGATTCTTTTTGGTCAGGCTATCTATTTTAGCGTAGGTCTTTTGCTGTTCTTCTAAATTCTTTTTAATCTGCTCATTTTGTTTGGCAATTTCTCCCTCAAGAACTATTGCATTACCTTTGAGTATCGCAATTTCATCATTGAGTTTACCGATCCAAAAATAAGAGCCGCCAGCTATTAAGAACAATGCTATGCCTAGCCCAATGGAAAGTTTCATCCGCCCGGTTTGTTTTTAGCCTTTCCGATATTCAGCGCAAGTAAATCAATTAGTTTATATAACTTACCTATCCACACGTCGTCTTTAGGCGTCGGGGTTAGGGAAGCAACAATAGAACTAACAGTTACCACGATGGTTATGGTCATTACTATATCTAGTATAAGACTCATGGCTCCTCCTTTTCTTTTATTGTATCAATAATTTCTTCAATTCCACATTTTTCCAATGTGTCACAAGCAATCATTTTCATGACATCCTCCGAAACACCGCCTCTGGCGATAATTCTGAGGGCGTTAATAAGTTCGGTTTCCTTCTCTATCTGTGACAGTGTATTCATGTTTTTCCTCATCTTTAAAAAATAATGGATCAATGGCTACATAACGTGAACTGGGTCTGCCTCTGCCTTCAGTCTTAAAAGTACGTTCTTGAATTTCTCCACTGTTGGTTAATCTGTCAATAATTTCGCGGACTTCACGACGAGGCATGGAACGGAAGATTTCATGACGGTCTATATCACGTTTAGAGATACCGCCGTCTCCCATTTCACGGATATAGTTTAACACTATTTTGAACTTACTTTCCAGTTCACTACTAGAAACATATTTGCGACAAGCCTCTACTAGCAGTCGATCGTAGTAAAAAACGTAATCAATTGCCCACTTAGTAATTTCAGAGTCAATTATTTGGCAGCGTGGATTATCCGCTAATGCACCAATCATAGCCAAACGCATGGCTTTTTCCCGGGTTCGTGATAACAGCACTTCCAAGCCATCTTTTTCCAGAATGATCTGTTGGTCCACTAAAATCTTTTCTAGGGAAGCTAATAATTCTTTGGACGCATCATCGAAAGGGATGATTTGAGCATCCATTTGTAACATACCATTGTTGCGTATGGACTCATCAATTAAATTGACGCTTTCCCTCACGGCGTTTACCCAATCAGTGATATTACGAGGCGGCTCTGATACTTCGACCAGCTTTCCTACTACACGCGGTAATAAACTTTCACAGACAATAAAACGATTTAGGAACCCATCTGCTATACGCCCACTAGATAACGAACCGTAAAAATTACGTGGCACGGTCATTCCCAAGAGAGTAACTGCCGGTTGATGACAATAGCGGTTCATCATTTCATTTATCTGCATGGGACTGGAATTCATCATGGAATAATTATCAGGACGAATGGTGCCATGACAACGACCCCAGCATTCCATTAATATTTGTATACCATCTTCTTTATTAAAATTACTGGATTGATTAACGGATTCTAAACGCTTACCAAACTCATCCATGATGGAGATGTGAGCCGGTTTAAAGC
>Ga0208030_1001075_pt1 | contig 16908 bp, 24 predicted proteins | sample MalvirDeepMed_M9_FD_184246 | JGI IMG/M metagenome (GOLD analysis project Ga0208030, IMG submission 184246) | Marine viral communities from the Global Malaspina Expedition - Malaspina viral metaG DeepMed_M9 (SPAdes) (version 2) | ecosystem: Environmental > Aquatic > Marine > Oceanic | place...
ATCTTACATGTAAGATGCCAGAGAGGCTGACCCCCGTACCACCACCCCCCCCTTTTTTTGCGCCGCGCCCCCAGAAAGAATAAACACAGTTTTGCTCGTCCTATAGCTCCATTTCATACTTTGCTATATGTTCACCTATTGCTATAACACATCTTACTAAGTTATACCAACGTCTGTTGTTTGTATCTTCGCCTTTTTCGATGAAGTAGTCATCTATGATGTCTGAAGCGGTTTTTCCTTTCGATCTGAGTTTATTATTGCCGTGTCTCTCGAAATATTCTGGATATGCTTCCAGATAATCTTCGCTGGACCATTTTTCATTCTTGTCTCGCACGATTCTATTTTTAAATTTGTGAATCTGGTATGCGATCACGGCTTTGTTGATTGCCAGTTCTTCTTCTGGCGTGATCTTGTACTTCGGAAGTACGTTCTCAAACGTGTCATTTTCGTTTTCGTGGTACATAGATTCTATCTAGCTGGTTTAATCTAGGTTTTTTGTTTTTTAGTATGTATCTGGTCTAGTTCTTACTAGCTAGTATATACTAGTACTAGTAAGGGGAGTTTTTTCTCAGGAATAGGCCCCCCTCTTTTCTGGAGAAAAATTTTTGTATAATTTTTGAAAGTGGATATTGAATCGATAGCAGAGCGACTAGACACTCTGCCTCCTGGTGAGAAGCGTGAAGTGCTCGTTCTTCTGGATGAGTTGGCGGATGCCCGTGTCCGTACTGAATCCAACAAGGACTTCCTTGCATTCGTTCGTGAGGTCTGGCCTGCGTTCATAGAAGGTAATCATCATCGTGTCATGGCAGATGCATTTAACCGTATAGCGGCTGGTGAACTGAAAAGACTTATCATCAACATGCCTCCGCGCCATACCAAGTCGGAATTTGCATCTCATCTGTTCCCTGCCTGGTATCTTGGGAAGTTTCCTGATCGCAAGGTAATTCAAACTGCTCATACAGCGGAACTAGCAGTTGGTTTCGGACGTAAAGTCCGTAACCTTGTTGGATCTAACGAGTATTCCAAGATATTTCCGGGTGTCGCGCTTAGTGTGGACTCGAAAGCTGCTGGACGCTGGAACACGAACAAAGAAGGCGACTACTTCGCTATCGGAGTTGGTGGTGCGGTAACTGGTAAGGGTGCGGATATCCTGATTGTGGATGATCCCCACTCAGAGCAGGAAGCTGCTATGAACGATCCCGATATCTATAACAAAACTTACGAGTGGTACACTTCCGGTCCTCGTCAGAGGTTGCAGCCTGGAGGGGCTATCTGTTTGGTGATGACTCGTTGGTCAACCAAGGATCTAACGGGCAGGATTCTGAAGGCATCTATCGAAAGAGGTGGTTCTGACGAGTGGGAAATCATCGAATTGCCTGCGATCCTTCCAAGTGGTAAACCGTTATGGCCTGGATTCTGGCCCCTGGATCAGCTTGAATCTCTGAGAGCAGAGCTTCCGGTTCCAAAATGGAGTGCTCAGTACCAGCAAGATCCGACTTCGGAAGAAGGCGCACTCATTAAACGTGAGTGGTGGAAGGAATGGACGGAAAAAGATCCACCAAAATGTGAGTTCGTGATCCAATCCTGGGATACGGCGTTTCTTGCGAAGGAAACCGCCGATTACAGTGCTTGCACAACGTGGGGTGTTTTCTATACGGAAGATGGTCATGCAAAAATTGTTTTGTTGGATGCGTTGCAGGAACGACTAGAGTTTCCCGATCTCAAGGTTCGTGCGTATGAGATGTACAAGGAATACGATCCCGATGCTTTTATCGTGGAAGCGAAGGCGGCGGGTAGTCCTTTGATTTTCGAGCTTCGCAGAATTGGAATCCCTGTTGCGGAATACACGCCTGGTAGAGGTAAGGACAAGGTTGCCAGGGTGAATGCTGTATCTGATCTCTTTTTCAGTGGGCACGTTTATGCTCCGAAAAAGCGTTGGGCCGAAGAGGTCATAGAACAATTCGCGGCATTTCCTTACGGCGACCACGACGATCTCGTAGATTCGTCTACGCAAGCACTTATAAGATTCCGGCAGGGTGGTTTTATCAGTATGAATAGCGACTATCCGATGGATGAGTTGCTACCAGGCCGTAAGGCAGACTATTATTGATTCCAACCTAAGAGGAGGTGACTGTTCATGTTTGATATTCACCCAGTAGCAGACAAGTTTCCGTTGCTGTTGGGTCATGATTACGAAGAGCTTGTTCGGGACATACGAGATCATGGTCAACTACATCCTGTAGTGATCCATGAAAATCAACTACTTGATGGACGCAATCGTGTCAGGGCCTGTGATGAGTTGAACATTGCACCCGTGGAAATCGAATGGGATGCCCCTGATGGTGTAACTGCTGGCGAGTGGATTGTCTCGACAAATCTTCAGCGCAGACATCTCACAAGTCAGCAACGTGCTATGATCGCGTCAGATCCAGATATCTTGGATATCTTGGAAGCGGAAGCTCGCGAAAGGCAAGCGCATGGATTAACGACTCATGGAAAGTCGCTTAAGCAAAAAATTGCTGAAGCGACTCAGTCACGCGATGAAGCCGCTAAAACTTTCCAGACGAACCACCAGTATGTGCAGGATGCGAAGAAGATACGGAAGCGTAAGCCTGAACTCGTAGAACCTGTGATCAACGGAACGATGTCATTGAAAGAAGCAAAAAAGAAAGTTGAGATTGCTGAGTTGGACGAGGCACTCAAAAAGATAAATGATGATGATCGTGGAGTGCTGTCCGAATTGGTTAACGAGGCAGAAACGAATCATACCCAAAAGCTGGCTATGGCAATGCACCTTACGGCTATGAGTCAGCCGGAACGCACTCGTGTAAAGGTGTTGGCGCAGTCGAGTGATCAGTATGATCGGGATCTGGCTGGAACAACGGCTGCACAGCTACCGCCTCCTATTCCTGCTGACATCAAAATTGTATTGGCTATCCGGTCGGTGGCTACAGAACGTAGACGGGGACTTGCTAGATTGGACCCGAAACATCGCTGGCTTTCAGAAGTTGATAGCATTATCGAACGTCTCACAACCCTGATGGAGAGTTAAGATGTCAGAGCAACTAGATTCCTTTTCCAGCGAGTATGTTCCAGATAGCGATGTATTATGTGCAGACAAACTGGATTTCGCTGCAATTGTCGATGATGTTCAATCAGATGGTGTAGGTCACACAAAGGCGGAAGTGGAACGATGCATTGTCAGAGCAACAATAGACTTGATGGAAGCTGGGTATTATCCTGCATGGGCTGAGAAAGGATTACAAGCTTTTGTATCCAAGGGCTTGAGGGGCGCATATAACCGTCGTGATGAACAGGGATTGTTGCTGTATCCTGCGGTTAATGCGAAGCATGAACGAAAGTCGGAAACGTTTATGGATAGACAAGACTATCAGTATGTCATGCAGTCATTGTTGGATTCGATAGATCAGGATACAGCTAGATATCGGATGTGGAAGGACCGTTACGATATGCGCTTTGAAAATTGATGGAGATCGTAGATGGCTGTAGATAAACCCCTTAACGGACTTTTCGATCAAGATGATTTTGATATGGGTCCAGAAGGGCTTATGGTTGCAGAAGAGGAAATGCCTATTGGCGATTCCTTGATCACCGAATTGGAAGACGGCGGTGTTGAGATCGATTTCGATCCCATGGCAGATCTCATGGGTGCCGGAGCAGAGGAATTCGATTCCAATCTGGCTGAGTATGTTGATGATGACGAGCTTCGTACCCTGGCACTCGACTGTATCGGGATGTTCGATTCCGACAAAAGCAGTCGTTCGGATTGGGAAGAAACGTACAAGGAAGGTCTCGACCAGCTAGGTCTTGAGATCGAAGACCGTACTACTCCGTGGGCTGGAGCCTGCGGCGTTTTCCATCCGATGCTTTCCGAAGCCGTGGTACGATTCCAGGCGCAGACGATTCAGGAAATCATGCCAGCCAAGGGTCCGGTCAAAACACAGATCTGGGGTATTCTTACCGATGATCGTGAGAAGCAGGCGCGGCGTGTGCAGGAGTACATGAACTACCAGCTTATCGAAGTGATGACCGAATATCGGTCTGAAACCGAAAAGCTTCTGTTCAGCCTGCCACTTGCTGGTTCGGCATTCCGTAAAATCTACTTTGATCCTTCGTTGGGCAGACCGACTTCGATGTTTGTTCCGGCGGAGGATTTTGTTGTGTCATACAATGAATCTGAGCTACAACATGCGGAACGCTATACCCATGTCATGAATCGTAGCACTAATCAGGTTAGAAAGCTTCAAGTCAGTGGCTTTTACCGTGATGTGGAACTCACTGCTTCGCATATCGAAGATAATCCGATCACAAGCAAGTTCAACGAGATTGGTGGCGTCAGTCCTTCGTGGGATGATAACGAACGGCACCAACTTCTTGAAATGCATTGTGATATTGATGTACCAGGGTTTGAAGACCCCGATGGAGTTGCACTGCCTTACGTTGTCACTATCGATAAAAGCAGTTCCACAATTCTATCGATTTACAGGAACTGGGCCGAAGACGATCCACATCGAATAAAAAAACAACACTTCGTTCACTACGGATACGTTCCTGGGATCGGGTTCTATAATCTGGGATTAATTCATATGATCGGCGGACTCGCGAAATCAGCGACGAGTCTGTTGCGTCAACTCGTTGATGCGGGCACCTTGTCGAATTTGCCTGGGGGCTTGAAAACTCGTGGACTCAGAATCAAGGGCGATGATACGCCCATCATGCCGGGAGAATTTAGAGATGTCGATGTTCCGGGCGGCGTTATCAGGGACAATATCACCTTCCTTCCTTATAAAGAACCTTCTTCGGTCTTATATCAACTTCTGGGTAATATCGTGGAGGAAGGCCGACGCTTTGCGTCGATGGCCGACCTTAAAGTAGCAGATATGAATCAAGAGGCTCCCGTTGGGACCACTCTTGCGATCATGGAACGGGCAATGAAAGTGCAGTCTGCTATTCAGGCTAGAATTCACGCCAGTCTGAAACAAGAGTATAAGATTCTTTCTGAGGTGATCCGCGACTATACATCGCCGGATTATCCTTATGAGACCGAAGAAGGGGAGGGTATCAAACTTGAAGATTTTGATGACCGTATTGATGTTGTGCCTGTTTCGGACCCCAATGCGTCCACTATGGCACAACGGATCATGCAATACCAAGCGGCAATGCAATTAGCACAGCAATCGCCTGGTTTGTATGACATGCCACTTCTTCATCGTGAGATGATGGATTTGATTGGCATTCCGAATGCAGATAAGATTGTTCCAATGCCGGATGAGATTAATCCTACAGATCCGGTTAGTGAAAACGAGGATCTTCTTACACTGAAACCTGTGAAGGCATTTGAGTACCAAGACCATGAAGCACATATGAAAGTGCATATGGTACTCAAAAATGATCCGCAGATTAAAGAACAGATGCAGAACAATAAGATGGGTGGCGCGATGAACGCTGCCCTGGACTCACATATCCGCGAACATCTGGCATTCATCTTTCGTGATCAGGTCGAAGAAGAGCTTGGTGTTCCGCTTCCGCCGACTAATCAGCCTCTGCCTGAAGATGTTGAAAAGCGGCTTAGTACACTTGTTGCCGATGCGGCTGAACAGATGCTGGGTAAAAAGAAAGCCAAGGCTAAAGCAGAGAAAGACGCGAAGATGCAGAAAGATCCTATCGTGCAGCAGCGTGATAAGGAACTACAGATCAGGCAGCAGGATGTTCAGCGTCGGGCACAAGCTGATCAAGCCAAGTCCCAGTTGGAGCAACAGAGACTCGCGGCCACGCAGCAGGCTGATCAACTCAAATCTCAGCTTGAACAACAGAGACTTATGGCTACACAACAGGCTAATGTGGCAAAACAGCAACTTGATGAGGCAAAACAGCAACTTGAGATTGAGAAACTCGCTGCCAAGGAACGCTCTGATGCTGCTGCGCTGGAACAGGAACGTGAAGAGATGCTGCTCAAAACTCAATTAGATCAAGAAGAATTTAATGCTGAAAAAGAGATTGAGGGTATGAAGCTTAGTTTGGAGCAGGAAAGGTTTGATGCTGAACAGGAAATTGAAGGCGTGAAGCTTAATCTAAAGATGCAGCAAGAAGAGGAGAGCAAGGATGAGTGATGATCCTTTATCATTGCTCAGAAAGAAATTAAGAAAACAGATGAACGAAATAGCCGATTTGCTTTCCCTTGGTTCAGCAAAAAATATGGAAGAATATCGCAAGATGTGCGGTATTATCGAAGGATTAGCATGGGCAGAACGAGAAGTAATAGATTTGGAAGATCGACTTAGAGAATTTTAGTTAGTAGGACGCAACGCCCGTTCGGGGCGCAACAATTCAACGAGAGGTCATAGTGGCTACACTCGCAAAAGAAGTTTTGGACCAAATGGTATTACCAGAAGAAGATGTTGAAGAAGAAGATTCTCGTTACGCATCGCAATTACCGGAGCCAAAAGGCTACAAACTGCTGATTGCACTCCCCGAAGTTGAAGAAGCCACCGAAGGTGGCATCATAAAGTCGGCGCAGTCCCAACATGAAGAGGCTATCGCCACGATTGTGGGCTGGGTTATGTCAATGGGGCCGGACTCCTACGTCAATTACAACCGATTTCCTAATGGACCATATTGTGAGGTAGGTGATTGGGTGGTTTTTAGGGCATTCAGTGGCACAAGAATTAAAATACATGGTAAAGAATTCCGTTTAATCAACGATGATACTGTAGAGGCGGTCGTGGAAGACCCCAGAGGTGTGGAAAGGGCCTAAAATGAGTGAAGAAACCGGAAGAATGAGCGAAGAAGACAAGTTTTTAGGTGTTAGAACTACGATAGAGCCTCCTGCGGAGACGGAGACGAGTGCCGATACAGGTGAAATCGACATTGAGGTCGTGGATGACCGCCCTGAAGATGACCAAAGGGGTGCTCCAGCGTCAAAAAGTGAAGATGACGGGGCTGCATCGGACGAAGAGCTTGCACAATTAGGTCAACGTGCCCAAAAACGCATAAAAAAGCTGAAATGGGAGTACCACGAAGAGCGTAGAGCCAAAGAATCGTCGGATAGGCTTGCAAATGAGGCTGTTAACTACACTCAGAACCTTCAAGTCGAAAATCAGCGGCTTTTGAAGCTTGTTCAGGACTCTCAGACCGCTTTAACGCAGCAAAGTAGGGATAAAGCAGATGCTTCACTCGTAATTGCCCAGGAAAACTTCAAAAGAGCACATGAATCGGGTGATTCCGACCAAATTACCCTTGCACAGCAACATTTGACCAATGCACAGCTTGCTCAAGCCTATGCGCCTGCTGTTTCGCAGAAAATTATCGATAATTGGAAGCAACAGGTGATGGCAGAGAACCAACAGATCGCTGCACAGCAACAACAGTACATTCCAGAGCCGATTCAGCCGGATGTGAAGGCTATGGAATGGCAGGAACGTAACCAGTGGTTTGGTGTTGATAAGGAAATGACCAGCTTTGCTTATGGAGTACATGAAAAGTTGGTTGGAGATGAAGGTATTGACCCTGAGTCTGAACAATATTATGAATTGATTGATTCTCGTATGAAAGAAGTTTTTCCTACGCAATTCGGTAGTAGCAGCCAGCGCACCAATTCTACGATGGTTGTTGACACCGCACCGCCTCGAAGAAAGACCGTGGTAGCATCTGCTTCTAGAAATAGCGGAGCTAAACCACGCACCGTCAGATTGACGGAGACCCAAGTCAGACTCGCGAAACGCTTGGGACTTTCACCTCAGCAATATGCGGCCCAGTTAATGAAGGAGATGGTCTAATGGCTGAAGAACGCGCTACACGGGAACCCCGTGATCTTGAGACTCGTGAAAATGAAACTCGTGATACGCCCTGGGAACCCGCATCATTACTTCCAGACCCCGATCCGCAAGATGGCTGGGTTTTTCGATGGATACGAACATCTATGATTGGTAATCCTGATAACACGAATGTTTCTAAGAAATTTCGTGAAGGCTGGGAACCAGTTCGTGCCGAAGATCATCCAGAACTTCATATTATGAGTGATCATAAATCTGAATGGGGTACGAAGGGTGGTATTGAAGTCGGTGGACTACTGCTCTGTAAGGCACCACAGGAACAAGTGGAGAAGAGGCGTGATTATTACAAGAGTCATGCTGAATCCCAGATGCAGGCCGTTGACAACAATTATATGCGTGAGAACGATCCACGGATGCCCGTTCTTGCACCAAATCGTAAAACTCGTGTGGTATTCGGCGGCGAAGGCCGCTAAATGCCTAAATTTAATTAGGAAATTATTATGGCTACTTCAGCGGCACCGTATGGCGCGAGGCCAATTGGTACGCTAAGTGCTTCCGGCTCATATACGGGCAAGGTGAGGCACTTACCGATAGGTAGTACCTATGGCACCGCCATTTTTAACGGTGATTTTGTGAAGTTAGCGTCAGATGGTGAAGTTGAGTTGGATTCTGGCACCACTGCGCTAACAGCAGTAGGAATTTTTGTGGGATGTTCCTATACGCCAAGCACAACAAATCAGAAGACGTTTAACACGCAGTGGCCTGCGTCTACAACGGCAACTGATGCGATGGCTTACGTTATAGATGACCCGCATGTTGTATTTCAGATGCAATCCGATGAAGCATTAAACACCACGGATCGTGGTCTTAATGCTTCTGTGGTTCAAACGGCTGGTAGCACCTCTATTGGTAAATCCAAGAATGCTTTGGATGGAAGCACACCAGCTACAACGAACACGCTTCCACTTCGGATCATCGACTTTGTTGATGGACCTAAGAGTTTGCCCCCGAAAGGGACCACGGCGAGTGATGCTTATCCCGACGTTATCGTTAAGTTCAATGCGGCGTCGAGTGGGTCAGCCTCCAATCATTCATACTTAAACGCCACTGGCGTATAATAGGAGATTGATCAATGGCTATATCACGCGCACAACTTCTCAAGGAACTACTTCCGGGCTTGAACGCGCTCTTTGGATTGGAGTATGCTCGCTACGATGCGGAGCATAGCGAAATCTATGAGACGGAAAGTTCAGATAGGTCTTTTGAAGAAGAAGTGAAGCTTTCGGGCTTCGATGCTGCTCCCGTCAAGGATGAGGGATCGGCAATTTCGTATGACGCTGCACAGGAATCTTTCACGGCGCGGTACAACCATGAAACGATTGCCATGGGCTTTGCTATTACAGAAGAAGCCATGGAAGACAATCTTTATGATTCCTTGTCGGCTCGTTACACCAAAGCCTTGGCTCGTGCCATGGCTCACACTAAGCAAGTGAAATCTGTTGTTCCGTTGAACAATGGCTTTACCACGGCTTATTCAAGTGGTGACGGTGTAGCATTGTTTTCGACTTCTCACCCGCTTGTTTCGGGTGGAACGAACTCAAACACTCAGGCCACAGCGGCAGATCTCAACGAGACCTCTCTTGAGGCCGCTGTAATTCAGATTGGCAAATGGACAGATGAGCGTGGTCTATTGATCGCTGCTCGTCCCCAGACGCTCGTTATCCCGCCCGATCTACAATTTGTAGCGCAAAGGGTAATGAAATCTGAGCTTCGCCCTTCAACTGCGGACAACGATATCAACGCTGTGCGTTCGATGGGTGTTGTTCCTGGCGGAACAGTTGTGAATCACTATTTGACAGATACGGATGCGTGGTTCCTTCTTACCGATATTCCGAATGGAATGAAGCACTTTAATCGTGTTGCACTTGAGACGAGCATGGACGGTGACTTTGACACCGGAAACGTGCGTTACAAGGCTCGCGAGCGGTACAGCTTTGGTGTCTCAGATCCATTAGGGATCTGGGGTTCACCCGGAGCATAGTGAGTAGGGGGTGGGGACGGTTCTATGTTTGGACTGTTCCCACCCTTTCTTTTTTTCCTGACTATCAAGAGATTGGTAGACACTAGCCAAGACAGGAGAAATCATGGCTAACACAACTTTTTCAGGACCAGTAAGATCGGAAAACGGATTTCAATCCGTTGATAAGAGCAGTACAACTGGTGCCGTTACTACTAGAGTCGTTCTAGGTAAGGGTGTTGGACACGCTTCAGGCGTTACAGTCAACACAACGGCAGGCGACAGCCCAGCTATTGGTGAGTTTACTCAGCCAGCTAACACTGTTATCACCGCAATCAAAATTGTATGTATCACTGCTCCGGTTATCGGAACGGGAGACATTGGGTTTGAGGTTGGAACATCAAGTTCCGGTGCCCAGATTGTTGCGGCGATCACCGATCAAATCCTAGATGGTGGAACGACAGTCGTAGTGGGTAATGTCGTAGGTTGCACACTGGTAGCCACAACGGAGAGTACTACTACGGCTCCCGTGTCGGCTCAGTATACCGCTTCTGAACGGACGATTTACTGCAATATCACAAACACTGTAGATGCTACTACTGCGGGATCGTTCACATTCATTATCGAATATGTACCGATTGCGGCACTGTCGTAATGTTTAACTGAGATAAGGCCACCCATCTAAGGGTGGGTGGTCATATTTCCTATTGTGAGCGGGACTAGGAGTCCTGTCCTCGCGGGGAGAATCAAATGGCAGACGCAGTAACGTCCCAAACGATCCAAGACGGTGACCGAATCGCCGTTATGAAGTTCACCAACATCTCCGATGGCTCAGGCGAAAGTGCTGTGACCAAGGTGGATGTTTCTGCCCTCCAGACCGAATCCGGTACTGGAAAGTCATGCGCTGGTGTTACGATCCAGCAGATGTGGTATGACTGCTCCGGTATGACCGTAGATATTCTATGGGACGCTAGTACGGATGTTATTTGCTGGACTCTCAGCGGATATGGATTTTACGACTTCCGTCAGGCTGGTCCGCTCACCAATAATTCAGGTGGCGGCAAGACGGGAGACATCAACTTCACCACTACGGGCCACTCAAGCGGGGATCGTTATACCGTGCTGGTGGCTCTGAGGAAGAGCTACTAATGGCTGATAAGAAAGAAGGTAGCGTTCCCGAATACAACGAGATCGCTAAAAAGAAGGCTGATGCTGATCATAATTGGGGCTATTACAGTAGGTTGGCCGAAAACTACCCTGATCATGAGGAAGAAGTGGCTCATACTAGTCATATTGCTTTGGAATATCCCAATTGGAGGGCTTTTTGATGCCCTTCAAGAGCGATAAACAAAGAAAATGGATGTTCGCTAACGAGCCTGATATGGCTCGTGAATGGGCTAGAGAAGCGCAAAAGAAAGCGATTGGGGGTCTTGTAAAAGATGAATTTGCTAAAAAAGGTTCCTTGCAGGATTTCGCGGCAATGAGAAGTGGTGGCCTGATTGGTAATGGCTCTTTGACGCCTGGAAAGGTTAGCGTATTTAAGAAGCAATCTAAAAATAAATTCAGGGATAGCTAATGGCTACGTCAGGTACTGCGACATTCAACCTTGAGATTGCAGAGGTTATTGAAGAGGCGTTCGAAAGATGTGGCCTTCAGTCCAAGACAGGCTACGATATCGAAACGGCTCGTCGTTCTCTGAATCTAATGAGTCTTGAGTGGGCGAACCGTGGACTCAACTTCTGGTGCGTAGAACAAGGAACTGCCAGCACAACCGCGAGCACTTCCACAATCACGCTACCAGCAGATACGGTTGATCTTATCGAATATTGGATTCGTGACGGAACGGGTACGTCGCAAAACGACTTGCCTCTTTCACGTTTCAGCGTATCCCAGTATTCCACGATACCCAATAAGCTTACCGAAGGGCGTCCTGTAAATATCTACATTGATAAGCAGGGTGCCGCTCCGGTTGCGTATCTATGGCCGACACCAGACAAGGTCTACACATTCGCCTATCAGCGTATCAGGCGTATAGAAGACACGGGAGCGGTGGGATCTACGAATCCTGATGTCCCCGCTCGCTTTCTTCCTGCATTGGTTTCTGGATTGGCATTTCGTATCTCGCAAAAATACCCGGAAGCATTCGTGCGTTCTCCTGAACTCAAGGCTGAGTACGAGTTTCAATGGCAATTAGCAGAGCAAGAAGATCGTGATAGAGCTTCTGTGCATTTCGTCCCTGGAGGATATTCCTGATGGCTCGCTATGCTAATGGGAAGTATGCTTTCGGATTCTGCGACCGCACTGGGTTCAGGTATAAGATCAAGGATCTTGTGCCACAGATTAAGGCTGGACGTATGACGGGCCTTATGGTCGGCAAGGATATGTTGGACGAAGATCAGCCGCAGAACTTTTTAGGTAGGCTTGGTGATTATGCTGATCCCGAAGCTCTCAGGAATGCGCGACCGGATATTGCACAGGATACCAGCAGAAGGCTTTTTGCGTTTGATCCAGTAGGAAACGGAGGTGGAGGCGGGGGAGGCAACCTTATAGCACATGGACAGGTGGGCATCGTGAAGGTGACTACATGACCTACGCTGAACTTCTAGCCGCTATCAAGGATTACACGAACAACACTGAAACAGCCTTTGTTGCGGCGATTCCTACATTTGTGAAGCAAGCTGAACAGCGTATCTATCGTTCGGTCAATCTGCCCGTGAATCGTAAGAATCAGGCAGGTAACATGACTGACGGCAATGCGTATCTGACTATGCCTACGGACTTTTTGTTTCCGTTGTCTTTGTCGATTACAAGTTCCAGCAACCAGATATTTTTATTGAATAAGGATGCGAACTTCATCAGATCGACGTATCCAAACGCATCGACTAAGGGCACACCTAAATATTACGGTACCTTTGCTAGTGACACATTCATTGTTGGGCCTACACCTGATGCGGATTATGTGACAGAGCTTCACTACTACTATCAGCCAGCTTCAATTGTTGATACGAGTCCATCGTGGTTGGGCACTAATGCAGATACGGTTCTGCTCTATGGCTCTCTTGTAGAGGCATACACCTATATGAAGGGTGATGCGGACATGATGCAGTTGTATCAGCAGAGGTATCAGGAAGCATTGGATCTACTGAAAATGCAAGCGGAAGGTCGCATGACTGGTGATGAATATCGTGATGGCACGATAAGGGTGGCTGTAGCATGATCAACGGTGAGATTGGGAATGTGATCGTAACGACTACAGAACACTGTAATCTGGGACCGGAACATTGGGCTGACCGCGCTACGGAACAGGTTATTTCAATAGGCGAAGACGCGCATCCCTTGATTGTGGATCAGGCGAAAGCGTTCAAGGATCGTATTCGCCATGTCTTCAACTATTATATCAAGGAGGCGATCAAAGAGGATCGCTCCAAGGTAATCACCCTGCTACGTTCAGCAGGCCACAGTGACTTAGCTAATTCAGTGGAGAAATTATAATGGCGTTTTCAGGAAATTTCATGTGTACCTCTTTCAAAAAGGAATTGCTGGAGGCAAAGCATAACTTCCTTCTTTCCGGTGGAAGTACATTCCAGATTGCATTGTATGATGATAATTCTTCATTCACTGCCGCTACCACGGCGTATACCACTAGTAACGAAATCACTGGCACGAACTACACTGCCAAGGGAAACACGCTAACGCGGATAGACCCTTCTAGCAGTGGAACTACTGCTCTCACCGATTTCGCTGATACTTCGTGGACTACGGCAACATTTTCGGCTATGGGTGCAATGATTTTTAATGATACTGCGAGCGGTGATCCGTCTGTTGTTATTTTAGATTTTGGTGCATTGAAAACGGCCACTGCTGGTACGTTCACGATTGCTTTCCCTGCGGCTGATGCGAGTAACGCGATTATTCGTATAGCGTAGCATGGCAATTATAGCTGGCTGGGGCCGTTCTACTTGGGGTTCTGGTCCTTGGGGCCAGTCAGTTCCCGTTGATGTAACGGGTGTAGCTGGAACGGGTGCGGTAGGAAGTGTCACCGTAACAGGTGATGCGAATGTCACCGTAACGGGAGTTGCTGGTACTGGGGCGGTAGGATCGGTCACAGTTACCGGAGATGCAAACGTAACTGTCACTGGTTTGGCGGCTACGGGTGGTGTAGGAAGCGTTACGGTAACAGGTACGGCGAATGTTACGGTGACAGGATTGGCTGGGACGGGTGCGGTTGGCTCAGTAACTGTAACGGGTACTGCAAGTGTCTCAGTAACAGGATTAGCGGCAACAGGTAGTGTGGGTTCGGTAACGGCAACTGGCGGAACCGGAGTCACTGTAAGTGTTACTGGGGTAGCAGGAACGACAGGACTATCAAGTGTACAGGTTTGGGGACTAATAGATGATTCACAAACACCGGATTGGGGAGCGATAGATGATGCTCAGACACCCGGATGGTCTGAAGTTTCGGACTCACAAACACCTGATTGGGAGCTAATACCTACATGATCATAAGTAGCGTTGCATGGTTCGTTTTGGCCCTTCACTTACCAGTGATACTGTGGGCGAATAAGTATCTACAGCCTCGTCTTCCTGCTTTTCTCAAGAGTGGTAAGGAATGGACAACATGGGTACATCATGCGCTGATCGCGGCACTCATCACGCTCTACGTTGTACTCTGGGCGATAGTTCTGCCGGATAGTTGGGTTACTGGCGCACGGATTGGATCAGGTATCGCGCTTGCACTTTACGGAACGAGGGAGGTCTATGATTGGCGTCACCATGCGAAGGAAGGTACGCCGGGAAAATGGGACTTACCTTATGGTTGGGGTATTAATGGTATCATGGATACCCTTGGCCCTATCTTGATACATCTTTGGACTTGGACGCTATAGGAACAAGACATGGGATATGATAACAATCTAAGATTATTGGAGATTGCTACAGGTGCTGAATCGGGTACTTGGGGCACTAAAACCAACACAAACCTTGGGCTTATAGCGGATGCTTTTGGTTCTGGTACTGAGGCTATCACCACGAATGCCGATACCCATACCACTACGGTAGCGGATGGTGCGGCTGATGAAGGTAGAGCCTTCTTTCTGAAGTATACGGGTACACTGGATTCAGCGTGTACCATTACTCTGGCACCAAACGACATCAATAAGCTCTGGATCATTGAGAACGCTACAAGCGGTTCTCAGAATATTATTATCAATCAGGGAATTAGTGCTGGATCTGGAGGCAAAATTACTATTGGTAACGGTAAAATTGCGGCAGTTTATACTGATGGTTCCGGTGATAACAACGCCGCTGTTCTGGATGCGTTCGCTGATCTGGAGTTGAGTAGCACCTTGACTGTAGCGGGTAACGTAGACTTTAATGGAGCTTTGGATGTAGACGGCACCACCAACCTAGATGCAGTAGACATTGATGGTGCGGTACAGGTTGATTCAACAATTACGGTTGGTGCTGACGATACTGGGTATGATGTCAAATTCTTTGGTGATACAGCCAGTGCTTACATGCTATGGGATACGTCTACCGATGACTTGGTATTAGCAGGTGCCGCAGGAATTGACTTAGCAGGAGATATAGATGTAGACGGGACCGCAAACCTAGATATCGTAGACATCGATGGTGCTGTTGATATGGCATCAACATTGACTCTAGCTGGAAACGCAGACTTCAATGGTGACTTAGATGTAGACGGAACTACCAATTTAGATGTGGTAGATATCGACGGTGCGGTAGATATGGCTAGTACGCTGACATTGGGCGGTACACTTACCGTAAATTCTGGTGCAGTCTTTAACGAGGCTTCTGCCGACGTAGACTTCAGGGTAGAGAGCAACGGCCAACCCGGTATGTTCTTTGTCGATGGTGGCAATGATCGGGTTGGGATTAAAACCAGTACCCCAAGTGCATTATTGGATATTGGTGACGCAACCAATACCTACTCAGGGGACATGATTATCAAGGACAGTGGTAATGGTGGCCTGTTCATAACCGATGACACGAAATATCTGGGATTCTGGGCAACACATGGCGGTAGCTCTCTCGCTAGTTCGACTCTGGGAACACGGTCGAATCACGCTCTATCCTTGATGACCAACGACACGAAAGCCCTCACGATAGACACATCGCAGAACGTCGGCATCGGAACAACAACCCCAGACGCTCACTTGGAAATTTCTGCCGCAGATAATGCACCGACTATAAAGTTTAGTGAGAGCGATGACACCAATAAGATGCTCATCAAGTTCGCATCAGATGTTGGCGAGTTTACCGTTGTCCCAGATAAAGTTCTCAACTTTAAGAACAATAATACTACGCGAATGTCCATCGCAGTTGGTGGTGCGGTCAATGTCGCTGGTGCGTTCTCAAAAGGCTCTGGCTCCTTCAGGATCGACCATCCACTACCAGATAAAAAAGATACGCATCACCTAGTTCACAGCTTCATTGAGGGACCGAAAGCTGACCTGATCTACAGAGGCTCAGTCGATCTTTCTGGTGGCTATGCACAGGTGGATCTAGACGATGCGGCTGGCATGACTGAGGGCACATGGGAGCTTCTGTGCCGTGATCCACAGTGCTGGATACAGAACGACACGGGATGGAGTGCGGTGCGTGGTTCAGTAGAAACAAATTCGCTCAGTATATCCTGTGAGGACGCCACTTCCGATGACACCGTAAGCTGGATGGTAGTAGCGGAACGTTGCGACCCACACATAATGGAAACAGGATGGACTGATGATGATGGTCGCGTAATTGTCGAGCCTGAGAAACCAGAACCGGAGGAAGAAGAAGAATAATGTCTAATGTATATTTGATGTCTTGGGATGAGGACGATGGAGCTTGAAATGGCTACATTACTGTCCCTGCTTGCAGTTCCTGCCGCCGCTGGCGCGGCCTATGGCGGAGTGAGAGCGGGTTTGAATGGGGTGAAGCAGTCCCTCGCTCAGATAGAGCGCATTGTTAACCGTTTAGACGAGAAGGTAGATACTCATGGCGAACGCCTCGCATCAGTCGAGACAGAAACAGCAAACCTTAAAGAAAGAGTCGCAAGCGTCACAAGAGCCGGTAACTAACGGCGAGACGCAACAG
>Ga0208030_1001077_pt1 | contig 16891 bp, 32 predicted proteins | sample MalvirDeepMed_M9_FD_184246 | JGI IMG/M metagenome (GOLD analysis project Ga0208030, IMG submission 184246) | Marine viral communities from the Global Malaspina Expedition - Malaspina viral metaG DeepMed_M9 (SPAdes) (version 2) | ecosystem: Environmental > Aquatic > Marine > Oceanic | place...
TCTGGATGTATAACCAATGTTAGGTTAACTCCCTTAACATCTTTCCTCATGTAACTCTGTATTGCTTCAAAGCTCATTGCCATATCTCTAATCTTCATAATTTTATACTCCTACTACTATCATCATTATTGATTAATTTTTTTTTCCAATCTTCTAATTGCCACTTACATTTAAGTTCTTTATCAAACACCAATAGGAATCTATGCTTTTGACTCCTATCCTTCCATTCTCCGTCAAGACCTTTCATCTTTCCTCTGCTGTGCTTTATTGTTTGTTCTCCAGAAAACAAATCATCTTGTTTAGATTTTATATAAAAATCTTTCTTCTTTTCTGAGAGTCCGTAATAACTAAAGTTTGATGCGGAATATATAACCCCAGTATGATAATCATTGTCAGCGTAACTGAGAATTGCTCTGGTATATTCATTCGCTCTTAATAATTTAATTGCCCTAGCCATAAACCAAGTTGCTAAATTGTGTTCTTTAGTCTGATGACTTGGTTCTAATACAAATCGGCTTAGTTCCCACAAACCATTCTGGTCATCTCTTTCTAAACCAAAACAAGATTGACTCAACTCTGGAACAGGGAAGCCTGTAAATATACAGCCACCAACAACTTTGTCTTTGTGTATCAATCCCACATTGAAACCACTCTTGAATGAAATAGATACTTTAGATAAATAGTGATGCTCTCTCATTAAACCTTCTAAAACTTTCTTAGAAACTGGCATCACGCTGTAATCAGATTTCATCGTTGTTATATATTGAATACTCAATATTTAAGAAAAATCGGGGTTTTGGGTTAAAAGTCGATCCCACAATACGGCTGTATTGAACGAAACGATACTAAGTAATACCACAGCATACCCCTAATTTAGCTGTTTTTAGTCTTTTCTTCTTTCTCTTCAAATCCTGTAAAATCATCATCTGGTCTAGTCATCTTCCAAACTCGATGAATTTCTCTCATTCTTTTGTTTTCCATTTTTGTACTCCCCATAAGTATTCTTCGCCCAATTTATAGCATCTATTCCATTCATTGCCCACCACAAACTTTCATCGCCTTCGATATGACAATGCATGTGACATTCTGCACAAAGGGGAACTGCAAATTCATCTGAATTTTTAATTCCCCAACCTCTCCTTTCTGCATGTCGTAAATGATGTGCATGTTCTCCAAACCCACCACAAACCAAACAAGGATATGACCTTATATGTTTTAAATAGGCTTGACTTCTGTACTTCATTAAAACGGAACATCTTCATCAGAAGCTTCTGATACGGCAACAGTTTCAGCCACTTGCTGTGCTTGTTGCTGTTCAACTTTAACGTATGGCATTTCTAATCTAGCGAACTTGTATTCTTTGCCTGTATTCTTAGCAACTCTATCCCACATAGCTAAATCCATTTCTATTTCTGGAATATTAGATTCCTTAAACTTCTCAGCCATTGCCTTAACAAGAGCTTTAGGTATTTTAATTTTACCTTTCATATCTGGATGACTCTTCATCTTCTTATAGTCATTAGTAAATATGTTGCCTTCGCCTTTTATATATTCAGTCATTATTTTTCTCCTTCTGTTGTGTTTTCTTGTTTATAAGCACCAGAATAAATCTCTTTACCTTCTTGTTCTGCGGTATCTGTTTCTGGTATTTGATTAGCATTAGAAGCTTCCCAATCAATAATATTGAGAGGGGTAGCTTGAGCAACGTAACTCGTACCTTGATAAGTAGCGTAAGCGAATTGCTGTGCTTGAGTTTGGCTATCAAAAAGTCCAATAGCAGTAGTTAATGGCAAGAGACTATTAGGGTCGCCATAGGTAACGTGAACTATCCATTTATTTTCCATTTTCATTTTCCTCTGTTGTAATTTCTCTATTAGGTAAATCGGCTTTGGTCTTAGCTAACAGTTTAATAAGATCATCGTAAGCTATTGAATCGTGCTCACTCAATAATTTAAATTGCTCTTTTGCTCCTTGCCACATTTCAGTAACACCTTCTTTTGTCGTGGGTTTTAAATCTGAATCTAATGTTCCTTTAAAACTATCCACAAAAAATTCTGTAGTCCAAGCTTTGCCTTCGTATAAGATAGGTGCATCTTGTGGGATGTCTTCCATTTCAATAACCTCTTCTTTTTTAGCTTTGGGTTTTAATTTGACAACTGCCGTTGGTGCTTCTCTATCAGCAATATCTTCGCCCCTATACACATGTGCTCCTAATCCGAATAGACTTATATTTTTAACTAAACACCTCATTTTAGTATTAGCAACATCAACAACATCCCAATCTTTTTTCGCCCTGTTATTAAAATCAGTTATTGCCAACCACATAGGATGTGTCAAACCGTCTATAGTGACTTTACTGTGAACAGAAGCAGTACCATTAGGATAAACCATGCAGTCCATTAATCCATGAACAGGATGATCAAATTCTTTAAATTCAAATTGTATCTCTGGATAATGCAAGTGAATCTCTTGCCACATATCAGTCCAACTGACGTAATCAAATTGACCCTTCTTATCCTTCTCTACGGTAACGGAGTTTAACTTACTCCAAATACTCTCTTTACTCATTTTCTGCTCCTTTTGTGGTTAATAAATCTAGTAATTCTATTTTGTCTGTTTTGACAAATTCTTTTTTGTTCGTTGTATGTTCTATATTAAATCCGTTGTGTTTAAATTTTATCGTTAGCTTATTTCCGTCTTCTATCAATTTTGGATTTAAACCTCTTCTCGTTGATGCTTGTATGAATCCAATGATTGATCTCTCATAAGTATCTTGTTCTTCATAATCAAGAAACATTATCTTCTTCCCATTTTTTAAATTGACTACAGTATTTATTGACGTTGCAATAGTTGAGACACCGAATCGGTTCTGATTTCCTTTCTTCTATGTAATAATCATTGTGATCATTATCTTTAAGCTTTTTTTCAGCTTCTTCTAAACTGTCACAAACACTAAGTGCTCTTTTTCTGTTTAGCTTCATAACAGCAAATTTGGAATCTCTCTGCCAAGTGTCTTCTGCGGTACAAAGAGGAAGCGGTTTCCCTTGTATTTGTGCCAAAAGAGCTTTTTGATGCTCTAGCACTCTGCCTTCTACAAATTCATCTTGTTCTTCATCGCTCCATAAAGGTATATCAATAACCTTAATAGGACAGTCTGGATAGTCTTTAGCTTGTTGAGAGGTGTTTGACTTGTGATCTCTGAATATAGCTATGATCTCTAGCTTCTTAACCTTTAAACCTTTTGCCTTCCTAACCATATAAGCGTAGCTGTTTAATTGCTTTACCCAATCTGGCTTCGGCTGTTCTCCCATAATGACGCTGTAAACTCCAACGTATTTATAGTCTTGAATTATTACTCCGTCATCTTCTATTTGCTGAACATCTATAGCACCAGATAATTTCCAACCCTTAACTTCGGTATAAAGTCTTTCTTCGCTAATCGTGGTATCACTTTCATCAATGCCTACCTCTAAAACTTTGTGCATCATGGTTCCCATGACTGCGTAATATCTATCTACAACATCCTCTACCAACTGATCTTTGTGTAAATTTTTTAAAACAGATATTTGCGGAGCACCAATAGCTTCTGTAACGGATAGCTTAGACTCTCCTTTCGTGTATTCATCCCTCTGTACCAGATTGACAAAAACTTGCGGTAAATTATGTTTGTTCGTTAACTTCATTTATTGCCCTCTCACACATATCTTCGATACGCTCTAATATCTTTATGCACTCTTTTAAATGCACCACCATTTCTTGACAGTTCTTGTCTGCTTCTTCTATTAACTTGTCAATGTCCGTCATTGAGCTTCTCCAGAAGTTTTAACTCGGAACACTCTCAATCCTTCCTGTTCAACAAAAGTTTTGACAAAAAACTTATCCGTTTCTTCCAACTTAGTATTAATAGCGTTTGCACAGCGATAAACCTGTTGTCTGGACGTTTCAACGTCTAAGTCTTTGTTGGGTATGAAAAACGTATCTCCTACGTCTAAGGCTTCTAAAGTCGTCCTAATTTTGCTCTTCTTTCTACCCCTAGTATCGTCAGGCATAGGAAGTTTTTCTATCTGGTAGATTTCCATTAATTATCCTCTGGTTGATTTTGAATTGATGCTGATGTTTTGCATTCGTAGTGTGTGTCTTTGAAATCAACGAATTTTTCTCCGCATACCCAACACACCATAAAGTCTACATCTTGTTTTCTAATTACACTCATATTTGGTTCCGTAAAAATCTATAGTTGCATCTTAATCTTTTTCGGATAATAATGTCAACAGAATAATTTTCACTTGTATAAACATAATTATTTTAGGAGAGCAAAGAATTAACAACAAAATAACCAATCAAGAAGCAAAAGAAGAATTGCAATTTGCTATACTTGCACAAGCCATTAGAGATTGTGCTTCAGTAGATCGCATGACTCAAGTTAAGGCTATTGAATGGTTTATTTCCGATGAATTCAAATTGTTTTGTGAAGAATTAAAGTTAGACACACACACTCTTAGAGAGTCTATGATGTCTGTAATGGCAACTCCAAGTGCCATGCTAAAAGATAATGCGGAAGACACTATATCCAGTCTTAGAGCTTCTCTTTGGCAGAAAAAAACTAACTTTTAGGAGTTAGTTTTTTATTGGCGGGGTCTAGTATATAACTAGCTAGTTATAAACTAGATTATATAAATATAGTATTAATATAGAGAGAGAGCAAGAAATGATTACAAATAATTTAGAAGAAGTGGTTCGCCAAACAAATTTATTAGGCGATGATGCAACCAGAATAAAATGTCCAGAATGTTCGGAGGGCAGAAAAAAGAAATCAGAAAGAACTTTAAGCGTAACGCAAAAGGATAACAAATATTTATATAATTGTTGGCATTGTGGCATATCTGGAAGTGTTGGCATCCATAGCACATTGACCAATTTTTCTAAAAATTTCTCCAGCAGCTCAGAAAAAACCAAACTCATTACGGATAATTGGTCTAAAAACCTTGATACTAAAGTACCCCAAAAAGTTATGGATTTTTTAGAAAGTCGCAAATTAAATTGGGAAGTTTGCAAAGATTTGGGAATTGAGACAGCAACAAAAGGATTTAATGGTTCTGGCATAAATCAAGCGATAGGCTTTCCATACAAGAAAGACGGTAAAGTTTACGCTGTAAAATGGAGAAGTGTAGAAGCAAAAAGTTTTACACAAGACGGTTCTGCTAATACTTTTTTTAACTTAGACAATGTAACTATTGAAGACTCAATACTTATTGTCGAGGGCGAATTTGATGTAATAGCCATGACGACTGCGGGAGTCAAGACACCTTGTGTTTCAGTTCCAAACGGAGCACCATTAAAGGTTTCTAAAAATCGGATTGACCCTTCTGAAGATCGAAAATTTGCTTACATTTGGTCGGCAAAAGACACGCTTGAGAAGTGTAACAAAGTAATATTGGCTGTTGATAATGATTCTGCGGGAATAGCGTTAGGCGAAGAGTTGGCGAGAAGAATAGGAAAGGCAAAAGTTTTTAATGTAACTTTTCCTAAAGACTGCAAAGATGCAAACGATGTTTTAATTAAATACGGTTCAGAAAGATTAAGAGAAGTTATTGATAATGCAAAACCATTTCCCATAAGAGGTTTGCATGATGCAAACTTTTACAACGACAGGTTAACAGAATTATACGAAGGCGGGCAGTTCAGAGGAATATCGACAGGCTTTGAATCTTTGGACAGACTGTTTACTTTATCTACAGGGATGTTAACTACTATCACAGGAATACCTTCAAGTGGTAAATCACAATTTTGTTCACAGCTTATGTTGAACACAGCTATCAATGAAGAATGGAAGTGGTGTGTATGTAGTTTTGAAAATCCAGTTGAAATACTGATCGCCACAATTGCTGAAATGTATGTCGGGAAAAGTTTCTTTGAAGGCGAAAATAGAATGAATGATTCAGAAAGAGAAGAAGCGTTAAAATTCATTAACGATCATTTTGTTTTTATAGATCATATGGGCGGAGCTTCTGCTGATATGACATCCATAATTGAATTAGCACAATCAAGTTGTATGAGAATGGGAATTCGTGGTTTGCTTATAGACCCTTTTAATTTCGTGGCATTGCCTAAAGGGGAAACAAGCGAGACAAATCAAATCAGTAAGATGCTTACAGAATTACAGTTGTTCGCAAAAAGCTCAGATATTCATGTTTTGTTTTGTGCACATCCACACAAAATGTACCCAGATTCATCAGGGCAAACTCAGATACCAACAGGACATCATATCTCAGGATCGGCAAGTTGGTTTGCAAAAAGTGATCACGGATTAACAGTAGATAGAGCTGACGGAGAAGGGGTAACAATTATGAGTTGGAAATGTCGCTTCCGTTGGCTCGGAGAGCAAGGTATGATTAAGCTAGGGTTTGATGATAAGACTGGTAGATACTTAGAACAATCTACTTTTGGAATGTATGACCCAATGAAACCAAATATTGAAGGTTCAATAGATGAAGAAGAAGACGATAGTTGGCTTGACGAACTCTGACTTAGTGGATGTCGGAAGTCCATACTTGCACCAACATTTTATAATGTTGCTAGAGAGGCTAGGAAAAAGTGATAAGTTAGTTAGATCAAGAATTAGAAATCAAACGGTTTTTGATCTGTTACATATTCTTGAATTAATAAATGATCAGCAACATATTGCGGGAGAACATTTATTAGACTTGGCAGTAAAAAGTGGGTATTTTTTAAATCCCATAAGTTATGAAGACCAAACGCAAAAAAATCGCCCCCCTTCATCTACATCTAACTTTGCTCTGCGATCTTTAAAGATATTAAAGATAACAAAATTATTAGATGAAAATTTAGGAGAGCGTTCTAACTTGGTTTTTGACGTTGTTGTTTTAAATCGACAAGTCAAAACGATAGATCAGCTTGAAGCTGTCAAGAAAGGTCTGGATGTAATTCAGCTTTCTTTAGGTCTTTCGCATCAGCGAGTCGAGGCTTCTTCATTAGCAATGCAAGCTGTGGCGAAGTCTGCTTGAGCATATGTAATATTTGGCTAGACAAGCTTCGGTCTTCTGGTTCAGCTAAAGAACTCAAATAGTCTTTGACTTCTTCGGTGCATCTAATTGAAATGTATTTATCTTTTTTCATTGTATATTTCCTGTAAAATTTAAATTGTCTTTGTGTATTTCTGAACATATCTCAACGATACATTCTCCGCTTATGTTTATGCCATTCTGATCAATATCCCATGAAGGAACATCAATGTTGGTATGAAGCCATAAGTAAGCTTCTGGTGTGTGAGGATGAAGAGTATAAATATCTCCACCACCCTCTAAGGTAAAGTCACTAATTATCCACCTCCTTGTAATTTTATAATATCTAAACCTATCCCTAACGCTATTAGAACCAAAGGTATTTTTGTTAAAGCATGATACTTCCAGAAATTATTATGTACCCATTTATTCATTATTTTTCTCCTTTTATTAAATAATCTTTTTCTACAACACCTATGTTTTTGTCTCCTCTAAAGTGAGGCTTAACAAACACTTTCTTACCGCTATTAAGCTGTCTTAAATGCTTTCTAACCGCATGAAATCTTTTACCATTACCTTGACCGTTGCCACCGCTACTTGAGCCACTAGCGTACAAATCTACAGTTAAAACCTTGTGTTCCCATTTAGGTAAGGCATTCATGGTTGAAGATTTATATTTGCCAAGCTTATTGTAAGCTATTGGTTTTCTACCGCTAACAAATTGTGTCTTGGCAAGACTCGGATAAGATAATAAAACCTGTAACCAATAAATACATTTTTTAGTAACTTTTGCCCAATCAGCAACTTGCTGAGAATTAAAATTTATGTAGTTACTGTGCTGTTTGTTTTTCTCCCATGCTCTAACTGATGAACTGTTTTTGCTATTAAAAAATGTAAACATAGGACAGGGAATATGAGCAATTTTTCCGTCATTTAAGTATTGTATGTATAAGTGTGATTTTACTATCAAGTCTCCTTCTTGTATTTCTCTTGTAAAAAGTTTTCCATTTCCAAATAAAGTTTTTTTATATTCTTCAAATTTGCCTAAATAAGATTCTGTTACGTCTTCTAAATATAATGCTGTAATAACGTCTGCAAGAGTAACTTCAACATAATTTTTTTGAAAAGGTAAAAAAGGTTTTATATCTTTCAAGACAGTATTAAAATCTTTTTCAGAAATTTCACTCATTAATTCAGCATTGATTTTAAATTTTGCTGATTGCTGTATTCCATTAGATATATCCAATAATTCATTCTTGTAATTGTTATGAAGAAAATCACTATGAGCTATAGCTTTAATTTTTTCGTGTTGTTTCATAACATTTATTGAGTCGCCTCCTACAAAAGTTTTCTCAAATTTTGGAAAGTCATCATCCCATAATGAGGGAGCATGTATTAATTGCTGTAGTAGCTTGTTGTTCATAGTTTCATTCATATTTTTCTCAGGTTATTTAAATATTGAACGTTCAATATTTGATTGAGTTACAGACGATATATCCGTAACAGGTAATTAAAAATTTGGGATGGCAGGATTGAAAACGGAAAATGTTACAAAAATAATTAATTATTTTTCTTTAAACATGTGTGGACAGATATCAGATAACGTCTGTTTTTCCCCTCGTTATCTGACTTGGTTGTGCCGATCTGTCCGTTCAGCACTAGGAGAAGGGGAGATCAATTCTTTTATGCTACTTCTTTTCCCCATTCAAGATCATAGTTACTGGCACAAGTAGCACCGTAACCAACTGCCTTACTTCTTTCGTCTGTCAGCTTCCTGTTACAGAAACTACAACTACCAGTAAGTTTTCCAAACTCCGAAGCAACCCTTGAAGGGTCGTTGCCTAATTTGGTCAACAAATCTTTCAAGTCATCTTCTACTTGTTTACCGTCTGGATAAACAAACAACTCTCCATTGGCTGTAATTCTTCCGTAGTAAGCACTTCCATAACTGCCACCAGTTAACTGAAATTGCCCTGCATACTTCGATCTATCAGTAGCTTTATAAATGCACAGGTCGTTACCGTTAGGCAACTTAAACCATAGTTTAGGAAAGCCTTTCTTTCTGTTAATAAAAGAAACCACCCTACCCATAGAGCCAACGTTACTAGAGTTCTTTAAGAAGTCTGGCTTGTTAGCTTCTGGATTCTCTTGGGTAGAGATAATCTTCTTAATGCAATTCCATTGCTTTTCCGATAACTCTCCTCTTTCTTTTAATTGTTTTAACACACTTAGAGAAAAGTCTTTGTTCCAACCTTTAAGCTTTCCTTCCTGTAAATACTTTCCGATCTTTTCAATCATTGATACTTTCATATTTGCTCCTTTTTAAATCGTTCTAATCTTTCATGCAGAAGAAAATCTTCTTCATCTTCCATATCTAAACTATCTATAAACTTCTGGAATAAATTTCCAAGCCTCGTAGGTAATTCAAATCTTCGGTAACATTTAATACAACAAATTCCGACAAACGGAAATACTGCTGTTACGTCTTCTGCTGTTCTTGTGTCGGTATCTTGTCCGCATATATCACAAGCTTCTTCTAACAAATTTATTTTCATATTGCTCTCCTTTTAAGAGTTGAACCACATATCTACTTCTTCAACTGTAGATACAATATTTGAATCATCCACTTTGCCTTCAGCAAGAATCTCAAAAATAGCTTTCAAGACTTTGCCTTGACGTAACTCGTAGCTTTCTTGATTAGAGTCTGTCCACTCAAAGAAGGGATATAACTTTCTGCCTTTCCAGACTCCCTCTGATTGAAGTATGCCTTTAGCATATAAAGGATTATTCCTATCTACTTTTTTGTTAGACGCAAAATAATTAACGCCATGAGTTTGAACATACCAGTTAAAATTGAGATTAGACTCTAGCTTCAATTTGTCCTTCATGTGAACAGCAACCTTAATAAGACTATCTATCAATTTTGTCATATTAATATGACTTTCATCATCAGGATAATTTCTGTTGAATTTCTTTCTGCCTAAATACGTTTCTGTTTTAGGTATAGATTTTAATGTAATCATTTTTTCTCCTTGTTTTTTTTGTGTAGTCTCATCAACTACTATCATTATTTAAATATTGAACGTTCAATGTTTAACTACCTAGTTCGTCACATATCCGTAACGACTAGGTAGAAAAACCTACGGGTTCGTTCCCAACCCGTTGTATTTGCTACGCAACTTTGGATAACAAAATTACGTTCTCATACTTATCAATGCCACTTGATCGAAGAGTATAATCATCCGCATCTGGAGGAAGACACCATACAACAGGATAATCTGGCTGTATTGGTGCTCTTCCGTAACCGTCTGTTAGATAGATAAGACATGAAGGATTAAGACCTTCTTCTTCTATCCAATCAGTAACAGAAGCAAAGTGAGTACCACCACCAAATCTATCAGTCATATCGAATATATCGCCCCTGTCATACTCTGTCACTCTCTCAACTCTGTCTGTAAAATCTACAACGTAGATTTTATCGAAGCCTACATCTTCAAAGATTCTTGTTAACCCACCATTGAATAAGTTAAGCATCTTATCTTCTACAGAATAAGAACTGTCTCTGCCAATAACAGCACATCTAACGTCTGACTTATCTCTGCTAGGCATATAGATGTCTTCTGCAATGTAACGTCTGTTAGGTCTGTTATAAGTGAACTCTTCCGAGATTGAGTCTTGACATATGGAAAGCAAAAGTGTCTCCCAGTCTGTGCCCTCTTCTTGCGAACCCTTCAATTCAGTAGCAAAGCCACCGCCACCTCTTCCAGAAGATTTAGCTCTCATTTCTGATTGAGCATTAGAAACGTTTAAGTCTTGAATCTCTCTTTGCTTTTCTGATTCATTTAACTCTGAACCGTCTGCATTTTTTTGATCTTCAACTTCTCCGATCTGATCTCCGAAAGTATCTTGAACCCAATCATCTAACGGATTGCCAGAACCAGAACCAGAACCAGAACCGTCTGAATCTTCGTCTGACTCTTCATCAGAATCAGAACCAGAACCAGAACCAGAGTCATCTGAATCGCTAGTATCTGGCTGACCTTCTGGACTATTGCCCGAACCCGAATCATCATCATCTTCTTGATCTTCGTATTGATCAAGAAGTATGTTGTAGATTTCTTCAGCACTCATATTCTCGTAAGCGTCATCAAGTAGTGCACCTTCTGGTAACTCGAAGCCACCCTTAACAAGAATAGGATTGATAGCGTAATCACAAGCCACGTTAAATAACTTGTGATTCCTAGTTCCTCTTCTAAGCATGTGACCGTTAGTAACGTGCATCACTTCGTGAGCAAGAACGCCCACGTTATGAAGCATGATCTGATCTTCTACAAAGTCTGGATTGTATCTAATCACTTTACCGTCAGTACACATAGTATCAATGCTTGAATCTTCAATGAGCTTTAACTTCATTGAAGCATTACCGAAGAAAGGATGACTAGAAACTAATCTAGTTCTCGCTCTCGACATGATAGTATTTGCTGTATCTTTTATCATATTACACCGTCCAATTTATTTAAGATTTCAGAAGCTTTATCTGAAGCGTCTACAAAATCATCAACCTTAGATGAATCTTTTCTAAGATCATCAGCACCGTCAATTTTTCCGAGAGCGTCCACAAGGATATCGCTCGCATCAGATAAGTCTGGATTGTTGTTAAAGTTCCATGCACCGAAAGTTTCGATAGCATTCTTAACCTTATCAAAAGAACTGTCTCTGAATGTTTTGTCATTCTTCAAACAGTCTGTTAAGTGAGTTAATAAAACGTTAACGTTATTTGTCGCTGTCTCAGTAGCCAGTTCAACTGTAGATTTAGTTCTACTCTCAACCTCTGATACATCCGAACTAGAAACACCATGTCTAGGGTCTTCAACTTGGTAATCATTTTTACCAACGTAAGCTTCATCTGGTAAATGATGCTGACTCCACGAACACTCGTAACGACTAGCTATCTCTTCTTTGGAAGGATAGTCAGAAGGCTCATAAAGACCTTTCAGTTCTTCTTGAGCACCCTCTAAGATTTCATCCCAAGAATCGACAACTTGCTTTACTAACCTTTCTCTCTGATCTTTTAGTTCAGCGAAAGCTTCAGTAAATTCCTTCATCAATTCAGAAGGTAAAAGATGTAAACCTTTGTAGTCATAAGGCACACAAAAACCTGTGCAACCTTGACCGACAGAATAGAAAACTTTGTTTCTAATCTTACCGTCTAAAGTTTCTATTCTTTTAAAAACAGATTCGTTAAGTGCGACTAATTTCTTAGACGCACTAACAACCTTAGAATCGACACCGTAATTAGTAGCAACTTCTTCTACTAATCGTTTGTCTGTTTTTCTTGGATTCCACTTTTTGAGATTAAGCGAAACCAATACAGCTTTTTCATTTAATAACATATTATTTCTCCTTATGACATTATGTCTTTGTACTCAGACATGAAGTCTATGTAGGCTTTAGTTTTAGCCAGTTTAGGACTAACCGTTACAGCATCACTAACGCATATAACCGCAAACTCTTTAGACATTTCATCCCTAGTCATGTAGGTAATAACATCTGCAAAGTTATTGGCATCTGCTCTTCTTGCTAAAGCACCAGTTAAAGCATACAGAACCGAAGGGTCATCTGAAATTTCGTAACCTTTAGGATTCTTTAGAATCTCGCTCACATCAGGCAAAGTATTAACCATGCCCATAAAAGCACAAAACTCTGTAGCTGTTCCTTCTCCCACAGTACCGCCTATCAAGGCTTGGTCTTGTGAATTTTGAACAATTCCTTTCTGGTCTGCTTTGGTAATATCCGATACGGATTCCCACGTTCTAGGACTTGCCCACGCAACAGAATCTTTATCAAAATCAAATAGTAACTCTGGTCTGTATCTGATAAACGCAATCACGTTTGGGTCTATGTTGCCTTCTGACATGCCCCAGTTAACCCAGTCATTGACATCAGCTTCCAAGTGCAAGTGTGAAAATCTATTGGCTAAAGCACCATTAATTTTATTCGCACCGACTCTGTCTGAAACTCTGTTGCCTGCCGCCAATATGATAGTATCTGAAGGAAGACTATACTCTCCGATCTTTCTATCTCTTATCAGTTGGAACAAAGCATTCTGTACGCTTGGACTACCATGTGGTAATTCATCAAGAAACAAAATTGATTTACCGTCTCCTTCTTGCGGAAGGAATACTGGCGGGTTCCATTTAGTAGTACCGTTTTCTACACTAGGTACACCACGAAGGTCTACAGGGTCTAATAACGACACTCTAACGTCAATCAAATTGTAACCGAGTTCATCAGCTACCTTTGCTATTATTTCTGACTTACCAATGCCAGAAGCACCCCAAATAAATGCGGGTTTTTGTATTGAAATCAAAGTTTTCAATTTACTTTTTAATTCAGACGGTTTTATATATGTCTGCATAGTTGCTCTCCTATAATAAAAACAAATATTGAACGCTTAATACTTAAACGTTCAACTCCTATAAAAAACCTTGTTACAGGCTAGGGATATCCCTATTTAATTTTTTTCGTATTGTCTCAAATACTCTTCAGTAAGATTATGAAAGGTCGAAATTGCTTGGCAAATAAGGGATAGGTTTAATCTCATATCCCAAGTCTTCAGCAATCTTTAGACTGTAATTTGATAGGGTCTTAGTGCCTGTAAGCTTGCATATATTCCTAGATATATTACAAGCGGGATAACATAAGTCTCTGCCGTAACTGTTCCTGTAACAGACTTGCATTTCTACTTTAATCATTACGCCACCTCCTTACTGTCTGCCCATGCAAGGAATACAAAGACTGCTTCCTTTCTGCTCAAGTCATAATTTTCTTCAAGCCACTTAGGAGCGCCATACATATTCATAACACCAGAAACCCTAAGAGCTTCCAACTCTTCAAAAAAAAGTTCCATATCATCTGTTAAATGCACAAATTCATCCATTACGCCACCTCCTTTTTACTTTTTTTATAGGCAAGAATGCCCGCAATCATTCCGTTAACTTGATAATAGATTTCTTTCTTTGTTCCAAGTGGTGTCACATCATCAGCACCATGCTCACAAAGTCTTTCTATTTTGAAAGCACCGTAACAACCTTGCAAATAATAGTGACCTACATTTTGAACAAGATGTCCTTCTTCTGTTCTTTCTGGCTGGTAAGGTTCAGTGCTTGCACCAGTTAAAGAATTTAAAGCTTGAATTTCATGTTCAATCATATCTTTCGTTACTCTCATTTTGTTACCTCTTTAATTGATACTAATTTGTCTGTCACTTCTGACTGTGCCCAAGTATGCCCACTAGCAATACTTGGCTGTCCTGTGCCACCTGTTAAAGCGTACACTTTTCCGAACTCTGGTTTATTTTTCATAATTTTTCCCTTTAGTTTTACCAAGCAAGACTTTTAACCTTAGTCTCTTCTCCGTTATCAATTACTTTATAGATGATGTGGTTCTCCCAAACTTTTCCTTTGTTATCAGATATTTGATCTTCCATACATTTATTAGCATTTTCCAAAGATGTAGAAGAAAATTTTAATCTCCAATTTTCGTCTGGTCTCATACCTTCGCCTACAAACTTTTCATATACTCTGAATCTCAATATAGTTTCTTCGTAGAATTGATTTCCGTTCTCGTCTTCAAAAAGACCATTTTCTATTTCTCTCATATTCTCTCTCCTTCATTATTAAAATAAATGTCATCTACTAGCTGTTTAGCATCTGATAAAGTGTTGGTTGAGTCATGCCACTCAACACTAAAATAATCTGCAAATTCTTTTGGTTTTTTAGGTGTACCGAAACAGTCAACTGTATCTCCTATGCTCCAATAAATAGCACCGCTATCTGGCACAAATTTTTCTATTACAAGTCCTCTGTAGTAGTACATGCCATGCTGTAATTTTTTAGCTGTGTATTTCATATTTCCCTCGCTGAATAATTAGGCATCTCTGCATCGTGATAGTAGTCGTCAACAATCTTGTCTATGTCGTAGTTCATTACTCTACCTCCTTAACTTTTTTGTACAAACCTTCAACCTTGAGCTTTGTAGATTCTCTTAGGGAATCAGATGCATTATATGGGGTTTTTTCCAACAGCTTGATAGCCTCTTTTATTGCAACAAGAAGTATTATCCTTTCTCCACTTGTGATTTCTATTTTCATTTTGATTATCTCCTAAGTTATTTAATTTCTGAAGCGTCAATGTAAGCTTTGAGAACATCTACTGCTTCATACATTCTTTTCGTATTTGAAAGATTATTTTCAGCATAAGACACGACAACATCTAGAGCTAATTTTGTGTATGCCTTACGCATTGCATCTTCGCTTATGTAAACGTGTGTCGTTGTATCAAATAATTTTGATATGTCTCCACCAGAAACATAATCTGGCAATAATTTTTCTAGGTCCTCTCTAGTCACTACAGGCATCTTCGCTACTATTGGAGCAAAGCTACTCATTGTTACACTTGCAAGCATTTTTTCAGCTATATATTTTCCTTCCATTTTGATTATCTCCTAAATAATTTATTTGAAGCACATTCGCTTCTTTAATGATTCTGTTACCGAACCATTAAAGAAACGGTCTTTTTCAAAACCGTCTTCTTCTCGCTTGCTACACACAAACTTGCCACTTCCGCTACTAACCGATCTACTCACAGTCTCTTTCTTTCTTGCCCGAAACGTCTCACGCTTTTAATAAGTTGGCTTGCCTATAAAGGGTCTAACTAATTAATAAAACTGACAGGCTAAAACTGTCTATTGTGTCTCTCTTCTCTTACTCGAATCTTTCTGTGTATTGAAATGATTTTTGCTTACTGACCTAATGCTGATATCTCTTGTTTTAATTCCTCGAAATTCTGAACTTGAAAGCTTGCCTGTAAAGGTTCATTTCTTATTCTTCCTTTGCTGTTACTCCTCGATTCGGAGTAGTAAGTCACTTGGTGTTTTACTTGGATGACGATACTTGTTCCAAGCTACCTTGTCTTTCGGACTCTCGACTTCTTCTTCTTTGGTGTCTCACGACAGGAAGCTAGGAAGCCTATCAAGCGAAGGTAGTGAACTGGCAAGAAGGATTCCAACCCTTCCTCGTTACCCCAAAATGGGGATCAGTTCTCGCTGACAAAGTGCATATTATAGATTGTCACACAAAAAGCAACCTTTAATTACAAGTGAGCATTAAATATATTTAGTGAACGTTGTATATATGTACTGCAAGGACGCTTTCAAACTGTACGGAGTACAGCTACAATTTGAGCTATGACTAAAGACAAAGTAAAACAGATACACCCATTAACCAGTAAGCAAGAACAGTTCATCACAGAACTGTTAAAAGGTAGCACAGCAAGTGATGCGTATAGGACAGCTTACAATGCTAAAGGCATGAAGGCATCAGCCATTCATTGTGAGGCTAGTAAATTGAAAGCTAACCCAAAGGTCGCCCAACGGTTAAAGGCGGGTTATAGGCGAAAGGAAGAGTATGCACAGGCTAGCGTGCTCTCTCTAAGACACATGATCCTAGAACAGCTACAGAAGGAAGCATTGAATCCACTCAACGGAGAAAGCTCACGCATCAGAGCATTGGAACTCTTAGGTAAAACATCAGACGTAGGTCTATTTATAGAACGAGTCGAGACTACTACCAAAGACAGGACACCAGAAGAAGTAGCTAATGAGATAGAGACAAAGCTACAAGATATATTGTCCGCTTCTGGTCTGAATTCATAAGGCACTATCTGAAGCGTACATCTATTGAACGTTCAATAGTTAAATGCCACATATCCACAACGGATAATCTAGTATCTCAGACATCCCTAGTTGATCAAAAATCATACAGTACCTCTGAAATACTATCATATGCGGGTTTCAGAGCGACCCCACCC
>Ga0208030_1001080_pt1 | contig 16864 bp, 13 predicted proteins | sample MalvirDeepMed_M9_FD_184246 | JGI IMG/M metagenome (GOLD analysis project Ga0208030, IMG submission 184246) | Marine viral communities from the Global Malaspina Expedition - Malaspina viral metaG DeepMed_M9 (SPAdes) (version 2) | ecosystem: Environmental > Aquatic > Marine > Oceanic | place...
AATACCACCATACCACACTTCATTGCCATGTGAAACACCAAAAATTTTATGATTAGGATTTTTCGTTCTACGCGTTAAATATGCTGCAACATCAATATATTCTTTATTACTATTGGGAATTGTATTAAGGATATCTTCTTCGTTTGTTAATAAATTCAATCTTTGAACATCGTTACTGTTTAGTCTGGTAAATTTATATTTGCTGGTTTTTTCCATAAATTTTTCTAATAAAGTATTTCTATCTCGAAGACCAAAAGTATTCAACGCAAAGTGTTTAGGATGACAAATCATCTCGGCATGACATATATGTATATGGTCGTTAGTAAACGTTTGTACAATATCTCCGTCTTGATAGTTTTTCTGATCATTATTAACAGAATTAATTTTTAAAACTATTTCCATATTTAATCCTTATAAACCAAATCTTCCTTTTGATGTCATATATTGTTGTTTAATCTCACTAGAGTTTAAAGCTTTTTTATTATAAAATTGAACCTGAGCAATAGATCCGCTAAACAACTGGAGTGGGGATGATAGATTTCCACCTACATATGCTGTTCCACCAATCTCTAATGGAATGTTGTTTGAAAGACTACCGTAATTACCAATACTACCCACACCACAATCAACAACACCATCTATATATATAAGAAACTCAGAATCTGCGATATATGACATTGCTATATGATGCCAATTTGTAAGACTATACGAAGTGGTGCCGTTGGTATTTTTAGCATTTGCAGCATCATCTATTCCTGTATCAATAACTTGCCATGAAACTGATGTAGCTCTACGAAGTACTATTTTCCATCCTGCTAAAGTGCTCTCAGTACCGAATCCTCTTTTATTTACAACAATTGCAGAAGCACCTAAATCACCATCAGGTTTTATCCATGCTGTTACAGTAAATGAATCTGTTCCAGCATCAAGAGATGAATTGTGTGGAACGGTTACATATTCATCAGTTCCATCAAATACAAAACTACCATCTGCTTCTATATTAAAATTATCACTTGTCATATTTATCATACTCCCATTATTACTTCCTACTAAATCATACCATACAGTACCAACGCGAGGATAGCTAACTATTGAAGCAGCATCCCAAACAGCCGTCAAATTATCGAGTTGTATAGTGGGACCAATATGAGCATTGACAATCTGAGCATTATTAATAAATACCGCCATTTATAAAACCTCAAATTTATTCTTATTGATGTACCCACTCTTCAGCTTTAAGTATTTCAATCATTTCTTCATGGGTATATTCTTGACTTCTACCTTCAATATTTACCACGCTAGATGGAATTTCGTTCTCATATTTAACAAATGTTTTTGTGCCATCGATGGATATTCTAACGGTATTAATATCGGTTTCCAAAATCTGATTAAATTCAATATTAGTCACTTCAGCATATGGAATAATAACATAATGTCTGCGGTCAAAAGAATTATGACTCATAATTTAATTCCTATATATTTTGCCCAACTACAAATCCATCATAGGTATCTGCTGCTGTACATAAAAATCCAAACACATCTGCTTTACTTGCAGTTGTGGTTAATGTAGGAGCTGACCCACCAGCCCATTTAATAGTACTAAACCAAGTTACAGTTCTTCCTCCAGTTCCATCCTGTAATAGTCTTAGCATAAACTTTTGACCAGCAACTTCATTAGAAATGGCTAATGTTCTGTTGTCACCTAAAGTAACTCCTTGTGTATTTCCATCGTTCAAATCAAATGTAATAGTAGCACCATCTGATTCGGCAACTAAATTGGGCACTAAGCTCTTACTAGGATAGGCAGTTGCATCACTCAAATCAAAGGCAGGTGTAGTGTCACTTCCACCTAATGCAAGACTAATACCTCCATAATTAATAGTGGCTGCTGCATTTGCAGCGACGGCAGCAGCGTTCGTTGCACCCGTAGTGTGAATATTGGATGTGTTGGTAGAGATGCTGGCAGTATTTGCTTTAATTAGTGCGCCACTAGCTGCTGTAAAAGCTCCTGTTTGTACAGCCCCATCAGGAAATCTTACCCCACTTCTAAAGTTACCAGTACCATCAACATCTAATATATAAGAGGGTGAAGAATGGCCAATACCGATCCTATCATTTTCCGCATCTGTTCTTAAAAGATTAGCATTATTTTCACCTTTAATCTGAAGATCGACATCCATACCGCCATTGTTGATAGTAATTTTGTCCGTACTAGCTTCATCCATTTTAATCATCTGGCGACCGCCAGCATATATGTTTATACTATCATCTTGGAATCTGATATAAGTATTATCATCTCCATTGTGATAGATGTATTCATCCACACCTATATTACCAGCAACATCAAGATCATAAGTCGCTGTTGCCGTACCAATACCAAGCCACGGAACGGCGACCCCAGTTCCTGCGGTATAGGTTGTGAGTAAATCAGAAACTGTTGTAATATCAGCAGCATTTGTTGTTCCAGTAGCGTGGATGTAGCCACGATTCAGGCCGGTGCCAGCAATTAACGTTACACCCGTAGTGTGGATGTTGGACGCATTGCTGGTAATGTTAGTCGTATTGCTAGCGATAAGAGCAGCGTTCGTCGCTCCAGTAGCGTGAATGTAATCACGATTCAAGCCGGTGCCAGCAATTAACGTTACACCCGTAGTGTGGATGTTGGACGCATTGGTAGCAATGTTAGTCGTATTGGTAGCAATAAGAGCAGCGTTCGTTGCACCAGTTGCGTGAATGTAACCACGATTTAGACCCGTGCCAGCAATTAACGTTACACCTGTAGTGTGAATGTTGGACGCGTTACTGGTAATGTTAGTCGTATTGGTAGCAATAAGAGCAGCGTTCGTTGCACCAGTTGCGTGAATGTAACCACGATTTAGACCCGTGCCAATAACTAATGTCGCACCCGTAGTGTGAATATTCGCTGTATTTGCATCAATTCTTGCACCAGTAGCTATAGGCGTTGTACTATCAATAGCAGAGCCATTAAAGTAAAGCGAGCCACCAACATTGTATAGCTTGTCAGTCGTAGTTACGGGAATGTTACGTTGAAGTACAATGCCAGTATTAGCTGTTAGCACACCAGTAATATTAGCATATCCACTACCAATCTCAGAACCGTCACAAAAAGTTATTCCACTTACCCCACTAACATGGGTGCAATCCATTATGATATTACCACTAGCGTTTATATCTCCACTAACGTTCACATTGGCGTCTGAATCTATCTCATAAATAGTATCACCGCCAACATTAACAATTTGGAAGAACGCAGCAGTCTGATTAAGTATGGCCTGAATTCTAATGTCGATGTCGGTAATATTAATCGCAAGAATATCTAACAAAGCTAGAATATTAGTTTGATTAATACCTATATTTGTGAAATAGGCATTGTTCTCAACATCAATATCGTAAAAAACACCTGTTTGATAAGTGTTGTTAATGTATACGTTACCAGTCTCAATGTTAAGATGACCGTTTCCAGTACATGCTAGACGAGCGTTCGACCCGTCTCCACATTTAAAGTAGATACTGTTGTTCACGGCGACCAGATCTGTAAATAGGGTGTTACAGCCTACTATGTTAGAAAACGGACCACTAAAATTGATGGACCCCGGCACACTCCAACTACCAGCCACTCCATCGCAACTTAAACCACAACCAGTTATATCTGCAAGAGAAGTCTCAATTGTTGTAATGTTAGAAGTATTGGTAGAAGAGCTTGATAATAATGTTGCACCTGTAGCTGCTATATTAGCTGTATTAGTTGTACAACAACCGTCAGCCGCAGTTGGAGAAGTCAATAGCCATGTATTATCACCAAATCTAATACCATCATGGGCATTGTCAAAATAGAGACTGCCTTGTCTCATCGAGACAGGATTCCAAAAATCTGTACTACCGCCCCGAAAAGAACTCTTAGCCGCTGTAAAACGTATTCCGCTCGAACTATTAAGATCTATAGCCACCCCCGTAAAACTGCCAGTAGAAATAGGAACTTCTCCACTACCAGATGTGACCACTGGTTCATAAGTAATAGACGGATCCATATTCATTCCGCTAGTATACACAGTGCTAACGCCACTAACAGTACCGCTACCCATATTGATATTGTCATCAATAAATACTGAATTACTTCCAACGCTAATCGCAGCAACGTCAATTCCAGTAGTACAAACGCTAATAATAAAATTATTATCCACACCACTCACCAGAGTCAATCCTGACGATATAGACAATGAATTAAAAGGTGCTGCTGCTTGTGTGGATGTACATGAAAACGTCGTTGATCCAATCGTTACACCAGCACCAGCTCCGGTAGCTGCTGTTGTTTGAGTACTACCATCTCCAAAAGTCAAGGACTTAGAAGATGCCAAACTAATATTTTCTGTAGAATGCCAAGCATCTGTAGAATCCTGCCAAGTCCATTTTTTATCAGAATCTGTAGACTTTAACACAATACCACCATCATCAACAGCTGAATCGTTACCAATTGCAGTACCGCTATTTGATGCCAGTTCTAACTGCTTATCCGCTATAGTAACAGTAGTACTATCTATATATGTTAATGTTCCACTAACCGTTAAATTACCATTTGCAAGAATATTTTGAAAATAAGCATTTCCACTTACATCTACATATGACAAATCATTAACAAAACTAACACCACTAGCAAAATGAGCAGGCCCATTTACATCTAATTTATATTGAGGAGTTCCAGTGCCAATTCCAACATATCTACCATTTCCATATTCAAGAAGTTTTACATCACCGCTAGAATTTGCCTCTATAAGAGGTAAGCCAGCTATATCTGAAACAGTAAATAAGCTTCCAGTAGAGACATTATCAACCATAGACAACAACGTTCCTTCTGATCCTTCAAAGGAGACCATTGTTCCTGTGTGACTATCAGTTCCTTCATCAACTCTCAAAGTTATAGGAGTAATACCGGCAGCAGAATTAAATTTCATTCTGAAATCACCGGAATTAGCATTACTAAAATAATATACAGTATTAATACCACTGTTGTAGTACATAAGTCCTGTGGTTCCTACCACCTTACGTCCTGCATCGTTAAAAAACGCAAGACTTCCAGAATTTCCTTTAGGAACAAAATCAGATTCATCACAAATTGTAACAACGGCTGAATCATATACGCCAGAAGCTGCTTCACCAGCAGTGTCTAACTGAAGTCCATACCCCACATACATAGTCTGAAAACCAGAAGCTGCTTGAGTTCCCTTGCATGATATTGTTGTCGAACCAATGTTTGGTAATAGACCAGATACTGTTTGAATTGCTGAATAATTATATGTTCCAGTTGTATGAATGTTAGAGGTATTAGTAGAAATATTGGTTGTATTAGTCGCTACTGATCCAGAAAGTATAGCTATATCTCCTGTATTTGTAGCAATACTGGTTGTATTAGTAACTACCAAACCAGATATTGTATTTATATCTGAGGTTTGAGATGTGGTTTGAGTAGTTCCGTCAGCAAATCTGACAGTATCAAAAGAACCCGTACCACTAACCTGTAATTGATATTCCGGATCTATTCCAATTCCAACATAATTTCCAGAAGTTTTAAAAACTGCCTTATCAGCAGGATAAGTAATAAAGACAGTACCACTACCACCTAAATTAACTTTATTACCAGCATTTGAGCTGATAAATACTTCATCTCTTGATAATGTATTTGCAGCAGAACTATACGTTCCTATTCCTACTTCAAATTTATTAGCTTCCTCGATAGTATAGTAAGTAGAATTTCCATCACCAATACCTGTAATACGTACAAATCCATCTACAGCCCCTCCCAAAGTTATAGGGCCTGTGCTAGTAGTGGTAGTGGTCTCTTTGGCGCGATCTAGAAACCTAATTATGGGATGTGACATGATTCCTCTATTCTAGATCGTAATAAAAAATCCGGTGGCAGCAATGTGCCACCACCGGATATTCAGTTCGTAACCTAATGATGTTACCTAAAATGCTCCTAGCAAGACTCGTCGAGTGTCGAGAGCTGCAAAACCGTGTTCAGCCCAGCCATAAAGACCAGCTCGTCTTTGACGATGCAAAGTGTCATCCTCAAAAACTTCAACGGGAGCGCGAACAGGCATAACAAAGCTGTCACGGTTACGTAAGTCAAGACCAACGACGATCTCTGTCTTAGTGCTTGGAAGACTACCACTAAGGTCGCTGGTATAGAAATTCTGATATTCTTGACTTTCACCAAGCTCATCCAATGTGTGAAGATTGACATTGAAAATTCTTGTCATCAGTCCACCATCAGCTACGATGAGTTCGCGTCGAGTTACAGGATCAACTTCATCAACACCCCAATTACGGATGTCTTCAATACCTTCAGGACTAAGATACAGATCAGTCAACTCTCCACGATCAATAGAGGTAGAATTACCTCCACCGTTTCGTCTCATAATGACCTTCATGAGAGAAACAAGTCTCTTGCTAAATTGACCGGCAGCAGCATCTCCGTCATAAATCATAACGTTACGATCAGCACCAGCAGAAATCAAAGTGTGCCATCCGTCATCATTTATTTTCTTAGTAAATTGACCTTGGAGAACATCCATTGCACGACCAACAACATCCCATCTTGCATCACGAGCATACTTTAACAACCAATCAATGGATGCACCAACGTCATACGTAGGAACCATGACATAGTCGCCTTCCACATGTCGTTCTGGAATACGACCGTGGTTAGGAATCGTATAAGCTACAAATTCCTTTTCAGTACCCGGAGACAAAAAGTCGAGCGGAAATTCAGAAGTAGCACCCGGAGCTAAACTAATAGCTTCAAAAATGCCATCAAGAATATCACCACTCATAACTCCTTTACGCAGAGGAAGTTCAAGCGCTTTAGCCAACTCACGAGTAGCGGCAAGAGACTCCTCTCGATTCATAGAGCCAGCTCTAGTGAGAAGCTCATTCATTTCTTGAGTAGGTTCAAAATATTTTTTTTGAGACATATTATACTCTCCCTTTATATGTTATACAATGTTAATTGCGACTTTAGCGTAACCATCGGCATCTTTCTTAGAAAGCCACCGACCAACTACGATACTAGTACTATCAGCAGTTGCGGACTGCAATTTACCATTATCAATACCAAAGTGTGCCGCATCACCCATAGTAATAGCTCCAGAAATTTGGTCTGTTACCACAGTACCCACCCGCAACACCAATACCTTACTACCTTTTTGAACTTCATCTTTAGCATAATTAATATGCTGTCTAGTAAGGTCTAGATTAACAACATCGTTAAGTAGAAGACCTACAGGTCTATCAGTAAGTGCTGTTGGAAACTTAACAGCAGCGGTAGAATCGTCCATCGCCGCTCCAGAAGCTTGGGTGCTTGCAACCACAATACCACCTCTCTCAGCAGTCTCATTCATAAAGAAGCTAAGATCAGTCAAGTGTTCATTTCTATCTGGTCTTAATGCCATGTTTACTCTCCCGAATTTGAATTATTGTTTAAAATAACGGCTTGTACCCAATCTTGAAGACCAGCACGCACCACTTCAATACCATCATCTGAATCAACACTAGAGTCTGATTCAACTACCAACGTAGAAGCCTCTTCAGCCTGTACAGTTTCTAAAACTTCTTCATCTGCTTTTTCTTCAGAAGCCTCAGTATCTTCAATTGTATCAACAGCTTCTTTTGCTTCAACCTCTGATGTAGTAGCTTGAGCTTCCACTTCAGGTGTTTTGGTATAAACTGCAAAAGTTTCAGCCAATACTGTAAACTGCTCATCGCTAAGACTTTCAAAAGTCTCGACTTTTGCTTCAGCCTCTTCATCAGATAGGCCAGCTTCAATAAGAGCAGATTTTCTAGAACGAGCTTTTTCAGCGGCGTCCATTTCTGCAATTCTAGATTCTAGTTTATCATGGGCTTCGGTAACCGTCTCAAATTTAGTAGTAAGTTCAGCAGATATTGTCTTAGAATCTTCCAATTCTTTGGTCAAAGCTTCAACTTCTTCAGCTCTAACTTTAAGTTGATCGTTCAATTCTTCAATGCTCTGCTCATACTTTTCTACATTTGCTTCAGCAAGCTTATCGGTCAAAGTCTTATTCTCTGCTTTCACAGATTCAAGACTCGCCTTCAGGTCTGCGACTTGATCGTTTAAAATTTCATTTGACATATTATAGCTCTCCTGTTTATTCAAAATATTAGGATTGTCTACTTTCTTAACTACACCATTTTTATTAAAAAGGATGTTTTTAGACGAAATAGAAGCCTTGTTGAACTCAAAGGTTTTATTTTTATCAAAAATAACACTTTCGGGATTTGCTGGCTTATTTACAAAACCCTTACCGCTAAATGTAATATTTCGTAACAGCCTACCTACCTGATGATCTTGATAAGCACCAGTTCCACCATAAGACCGTAAATGCTGTGTTAAAAATGCGGTTTCATCATTTCTAGCTATTATATGATTTTTACCTTTTGGATCAACTACAGCATAATCAAATCCTCTAAAAATACATTCCATTGAAACATACTTAGTACCTGCTTCAATTTGTTCAATAAGGTCCAAAACACGATCACGATATTCTGGGTCTTGCCATTGTTTGTATATAACGGACGATACCAATATATGATAGCGATCCGGAAGCTCTTTAGTATCTAAGTTTTCATCAATTAAATTAAAATTATCATCAACAGCCCAATTATCAATAATCCCACCAACAATTTGTTTCTCGTCATGTTCTAAATTAGTAGGCTTATATTTAGGCGTGTGTTTAGATGCCCATACCTCATCTTTATCAAAAACATCATCATTCTTATTCCAAGAAGTACTAACTAAAATAGAGTACACATGATAGATATCTGAATCATTCTTAGAAGCCTTTGCAGTAGGAAAGGGAAGCTTCTTGTATCCTGTGTATGGCAAAGTTTTTAAAGGCTTAGAATCTATTGATGTAAGTATTTCATTTTCCTGATCATGGCGTAACAAGGCTTCTGACCACAATGGGGCTTCATACGCTATAGACGCATTAGCTTCAATAAGATGTTCTAAACCGGCGTCTTGTTCGGCTTGAAAAACTTGTATTTTATCAGTCATGCGAATGCCTTATGGGTTATTAACAAATATTAATAATTTACCATCCTTTTTATAAACTCCCCTTCGAGAATAATAATAAATCTCACCAGTGATTGGGTTTTTATAAGCATATTTTCCTTCAGCAACATAATGTTCAGCATAGAAAGTAGCACGTATATTTCTAATCTCTTCGATACTCAATTTTCTATTAATATCATTCTTAGCGTTAGTGATCCACTCTTCACACTTCTCAAGTACACCATCCGGCAACTTTTTGTTTAATCCTGCATAAATAGACTTCTCATCTGTTGTTTGTAAATAATCTAAATTATATAAAATAGAAAATTTAATTTGTTCTGATTGATCAAATTCTTGAGCTGTTAAGCTACGCATATTTTTCTTATCAAATTGATTAAGTATTCCCGGATTAAGAATCTTAGATATTTTAACTTGTGCGTCTTTAGCCCATAACTCTATTGAAGCTTTATTCTTAGGTTTAAACTCTTTTTGTTTTCTTTTTTCTATATCGCGTGAATTCTTAGGGCGTCCCGGTTGTTCAACATTTGGATTTTTAGATGGTCCATTATTATTCCCCGGACCAGCATCTTTAGGTCGTCGCATCTCTAATGCAGACTCATCACCATTCTTCTCTTTAAGCTCAACACCAACCTGACTAGGAGATGCAACACCAGTTTGCAACGCTATCTTTTCTAGATTATGTTGTTTGTCAACAGAATGATATGGGCTAACTTTTTCCATATTTTTAGTATCTCTACCTTTGTTTTCGGACAGAACTCTTCTTTGCTCAATTTCTGGTTTAGCTTTAATATGTCGTTGAACAAATTCGTCACTTATAATATTTCTATCAGCCATTGATAGTAATAGATTTGTCATAGCGGCAGGATCATCTAAATACATAAAATCAAATTCAACCTGTGCAGGAAATCTAAAACCCATCGTAGTTTGAACAATCCTAAGTTGATGACTCCAGAACTGCAATACTATATTACGCACATAACTTAAACGTTCTGTTAGTGTTTTTAAAGAAATAAAATTATTCGTTGTTCCTGAAGCTCCGAACGTTCCAGTCAATGTGGGAGGAATACCCAAACATGCATAAATAGCCATTAATGTAGGACGATATTTTTCTTCACCCAAGAATCGCTGTACGTCTGTTCCAGTTTCGATGAGTTCAATATCCGGCCCCCATACTATGTCAGTAGTACCACCACCAACATTAGCTCCCAAAATTGATTGTAATGTTGAAGCAGCAGCTGGAGTAGGTGCAAGCTTATGCTCTAAATTACCAAGCTTAAAAATACGAATTTTAGAAATAGCGCCATCAAGAGCTGTTTTATCAGCTAACTTAAGGCGTTCGTATAGAATGAGGTCATTAAAACATGCATAAGTCATAGGATCGGCCCATTCTTGCCAATCGTCTTTTTTATAAAAATAAACAAAGGTCTTTTCGGGAGGAAGTAAGACTCCTTGATTATTTTCAGCAGCTTGTAAAATTTCAGGAGGAATTTTATTTAAAATATCTTTCTCAAGGGGATTATCAGAATTACGAAGCTTTCTAATCATATTTGCAATATGCCGTGGAAGTTTTATTATATATCTACGTTCTCCGCTTAGTGAAGAGAGAGAACCACCTACAACTTCTACAGTTAATGGATCAAGAAAAGAGTACTGCCAAGGAATTTCGCCCTTAGAAAAATCAGAAACTTTAATATCAGCATACATATCAGGAGAGGCAACTGAACGTTGCATTTCTAATCGTTTTTGCTTATTTATTTTGGCAGTACGCATTCTTATGGGAACGTTTGCCTCTCGGAACAAAAGATTACAAAGTCTTTCAGAAGTTTCTTTTCCTCTAACACGAGTAAACCACTCATTATAGAACTTCTCTATGCGTTTGTTCTGATGAACTAAACGTACACCTTGGCAAGCAAAATCACCCATAAGATCAATGGCATTTCTAATCAAACCTATTCTTCTATAAGCTTTCCTAGCAAAAGAAATAATGTCTTTATGAGTTTCAGGAACTTTTTGATCTGGTCTAAAATAATCATAGTCAGAATCACGAAGACCGGGTCTACCACTTAAAGTAGTAGTCAGATCTGAAAAGTTTCTAGTTCTAGAAGAATATCCAGCAGTGGCAGCTTCTTGAATAGCTTGTGTATATATTTTCAAATTACGTGTTTGCTGTTCCTCATTACCCGCCCAACTCACATAAGCTGGACCATCAGAAGGAAAATTTTGTTTAGCATTTGGAGAAGGTTTTTTTGCCACTTTGAGTTCCCTATAAAAGTAATAGTGATTGAATTATATATCAATACCTATTGAGGTAGTACACCATTTTTTTTAATCTCGTCTAATTGCAAAACAAGTATTCTGATTCATGTTCGCAGCCCATTCTTGACCTACATACATTTGATTAGAGGGAGTAAACTGATAGACTCCGGGAGAAATAACAGTTCCAATATTATTATATGCTGGCCCCGGAATTTCTCTCTGAAGTTCTCTAGCGAGCATGTTTGCCATAACTAAAGCACTGTAACGATCTTTACGCAAGCGTCCTTTTTTACCAGTGTCTGTCTTAATTTCTGGAGTATCAAATCTTTCTCGACCTCCAGCAGTTACAGAAACTACGATGGTTACTAATTCATCCTTAAGTTCTTCAACTTCCATAACCGCATCTTCTAGAGTATCATATAGTCGCAATGCGCTTGATTCTCCCACTTTGTCTTTTAACTGTTTAAAAGAAATCTTGTCCTTTTCACTCATTAAGCTTAAACTTAAAGTATCAAATCTAGGAAATAACAATACTTTATCTTCCATATCTTTTCTAAGTCCATGATTAGCTTGAGAAGTCCATTCTGCTTTAGCAAAGTTAATCAGTTCAATAATATGGTCGCCAGCAACTCGATCAGTATCTTTTTCTTTTTTATCTTCAATAATGGGAAGTATAGGTCGTTCTCCAGTAAACATCTTATCATGATCTCTTAATCCCTCTGCAATAGCATAGCCACCACCCTGTGAATCTATACCTATACGAACACAAGGAAACGCCTTATATAGTTCTCGAATTTTTCTACAACAAAAACTATAATAATCATTCTCATCTGTCAGACCAATCCGTTTACGGCTCTGAAAGTCCTTTTTATTAGTAGTCCACGTATAAACTACCCTATGATGCTCCGGGTGTATTTCGATCATTACAAGCGCAAAATTATCTTGCTCAGAAGCAGGATCAATTCCCATAACATATTTTAAATCGGGATTACCTCTAGTCATAGGATCGAAAGGACTAGAACACCAAGGAGCCCATCCCGGACTAGAACAATTACGATCATGAGCAACACAACCCTCAATCAAACTTCTTTTAAAGAATCCTTGGCTATCTGATGTAAAACATGCGCCATACTCCATCTGATAAATGCCATTGTGCATTGTTGCCCTAGATCTAGCAACCTGCTGATCATCCATAAATCCTTCAGGAATTAATTCGTAAGGAATACGTATAATAGAAAATGATTTCCAATCTAAACGCTTCATATATTCAGGAACATTATCTAATATTTCATCTCCAGCCTCTTCTGCTGCCTTTTGAAAATCACCCTTAGTTTGAATAGTCGATTTATATTTTTTCCAATACGAAGCAAAGTGTTCAAAGCCATAGCCACAAGTTCCTGCTATAATTGATTGGTTAGTTTGTCGATCTTTATAATCCATTTCCATTTCTTTATCCCATCTACCAGAATCTTGCAATAGCTTTCTTTTAGCTGCCTGTTTAACATTATGAGTAGGATTCGCAGAAACTGCCGTAAAACCAGCCACAACAGTTTCATAAATATCTACAGGGATACTATTAAATTCGTCAGCAATAATAGTATGAGCACGTAAACCTCTAATCTTACTTCCATCTCCTAAAGGTACTGCTATAGACCAACTATCATTAATTCTCATTGTACATCTATCTACGTCACGACGAGGACCACTATTGTCAGAGCATACACTTCGTAAAATGGGAGCATTTCTCCATATAGTATCCATATATTCAAAAATGATTTTGCTTTGTCTAAAAGCTGCACCCACTATAACAATCTTAGTTTCTGGAATAAGAATACATTTTAAAATTCCATATACCGCCAATAGAAAAGATTTACCAAATCCACGACTTGCTATATACATTGGAAAAGCACGATTCCAAAGCTCTTGCAATATTACAACCTGTTCGGGAAGAAGTTCAATATTCAATAGTCTTTTAACTGTCCATTGAAAATATTTAGGCTGTTGCATTAAAGAAAGAATATATAAATGTAAATTATCTTTTTGTTTTTGACTTAAATCAATCAGGGGATTCTTAATGTCGCTGATGTCTTCATTGGTTAAATTCAACCAAGCGTGTTCAGGATTTTCTACGTTATAAGTCATCGACATGCCTCATTATTCTAAATGCTATTTCTTCAGCTCTTTTCTTATCACCACATGCCATAACATGAATACCATGTTCTATCTGTGCTGAAACAATAACCCTCATCATATATTTACCTTTAATACGTATATCTTGCCACTTTGATTTAGGAACGCTGGAACCTATTGGATATTGTTCTATTTGATGCCAACCAAACTCAAGCAAAAGAAAGGCATGAGGAAAAGAAGACATCGCTTTTAATTCTCGCAAAAATCTCTTTTCCCCACAGTTTCCTGCAAACTCTGAAACCGATTCCTTTCTTTCTATACACAGTATATGCTCTTTATCCTTTATGCTGTAATCACCTACGTTTAGTTTCTCAACTTCAGTACCTATACAATAAGGATTTTCATCATACCACCATCCATGACCTTTTTTCTCTCTTGAATCACGTATGACGGTAAATCTAGTCATTTTGCTCCCCACTCTAAAAGTTTTAAGAAAAATAACTCATAATTTTCTTCATTCCCCTTAATCTTTTGATGACAGGATTTGCACAAAGTAATACCGTTATTAATAGAATAATGAAGAGCCGGATGGCTCTCCCATTTTTTGATATGATGCACCTCTAGCCTTCTTCTAGAGTTACAACCGGGCCATCGACATTTATTATTATCTCGCTTACGAATATCTTTACGCCATTGAGCGTAAGCGGGATCATTCCAATTTCTGTGCCTCATTAATATCGTGATCCACCATTAAGCGTACTAATTCTTGAAATTCAATCTTAGGAATCCAGCCAAGACCATCACGAGCCTTCGTTGGAAGACCAAGAAGATATTCAACTTCTGCTGGTCTATAAAACTTAGGGTCTATAACAATATAATTCTCCCAATCCCATATATCAATTGAAGAAAAAGCTTCATTCAAAAATTCTTTAATTGAATATGTTTTACCTGTAGCAATAACATAATCATCAGGATTTTCTTTTTGTAACATGCTATACATAGCAACAACATAATCCTCTGCATGACCCCAGTCTCTACGAGCTTCAAGATTACCTAGACGTAGCTTAGGAAATTGAAAACCTTGATCCTTAGATATTCTTCCGGGTATGTACACTTCGTCTTTATCAAAAACCAAGTCTGAATATTGAACATTATGTCTCTGAACCCATGCCATAAATTCACCAATCCATTTGGTAATTTTACGAGTAACAAAGTGTTCTCCCCTTCTTTCGCTTTCATGGTTAAATAAAATTCCACAACATCCAAAAACGCCATATGCTTCTCTATATATACGTACAAGATGATGTGCTGCTGTTTTAGCTATAGAATAAGGAGACTGAGGCATAAAAACAGTATCTTCATCTTGATACATACCTTCTACTACTTTGTGAGAACCACTGTCATACATTTCGTCATATGTATCATAATTTTTTTCAGTATAATTCTTTCCAAACATTTCACTTGTTGATGCTTGATAAAATTTTGTATTTGGTGAGAAACGTCGAATAGCCTCTAGAAAGTGCAGCGGTCCCAAAGCGTTAACTTGAAAAGTAAAGTCGGGTTGTTCAAACGATGTTCCTACGTGTGACTGCGCGGCAAGATTGTAAATCTCATCTGGCTTATATTTATCGACAAGTTTGTAAACACATCCAGAATCCGCAACTTCTCCTTCGATAATAGAAAAGTTCGGATGATTAATACATTTAGAAAGTCTTTCAAGATTGTCGGTACTAGTACGTCGTTTTAGCCCTATTACCTTGTAATCCTTTTCCAATAGTAATTCTGCTAAATAAGAACCGTCTTGTCCTGTAACGCCGGTTATTAAAGCTGATTTCATTATGTCTCCTTAATTGTTTGGGGCTGACCCATCCCTATAAACTTCCGTAGATCCTAATATCCTAGCGGCCTCAAGTCTTAAATCATCTATATACTTTTCCATTCTTGCAACATCTTGTTCAACAAAATTTAACCGCATATTTTGTTCTGCATCATCAGGCAGCGAACCCAATTCTCCCAACGGCCATTTTATACGAAACTCAGAATTTTGAGTAACATTATCCTTCATTCTTAGTATTTCAATTTCTAGCTGAGTAATCTTGGATGTAAGTCCAAAATATCCCCATACAACAAAACCGGCTATGACAATTATTTGAATGAGCCATTTTAAATTGATTCCTAAGTTTGTCTGATCTCCTATGTGCGATTCATTTTTTTCTACCATTTTGCACCTCTAGAGAAAATATGTAATGTTACCATCTTCTCTATTGTACACCTAATCCTACTCCTTCTTCAGCTTCCCATTTGCCACTTTTGGATAGGTTATCCTTTGCCCATAGAGGTTGTAAGTTTGTATAGTGCCATGCTTCATGGATCAAGTTTTCATATTCTTCAGAGCCTTGTTCAAATTGATCAAAATCAAATGAGCATAAAGGTCGAATGTGATCCACATGCCATTTCCCGTAATTCTCTCGCGTCATGCCATCCATAAATTTAGATTCCAAATGTTCCCAGACTTGTTCTGCATCTAAATCTATATATTCTAAAGTATAAGATTTTTTTGCTTTTCCACGTAAACAGCGGCATAGTCCCGCTCGCAAATTGTGATGCAATTTATAAGTAGGATCGGTACATCTCCTATTCCTTTCGTAGTGAGGATTCTTTTCACGCCATTTTTTCCATCTAGCACGCACCTTCTCACGGTTCTCTTCACGGTATTTTTTATCATGAGCACGCTTCTTCTCAATGTTCTCTTCACGCCATTTTCTCCGTTGAGCACGCGCCTTCTCAGGATTCTTTTCATAGACTTTTTTCCAGTATTTCCTGCTGTAATCACGCACCTTCTCACGATTCTCTTCCCTCCATTTTTTCTGTCTAGCATACGCCTCCTCAGGATTCTCTTCCCTCCATCTTTTGGCTTTTTTACTTCTACAGATCTTGCACGAAGACTCATATCTCGATACGGACCTTCTATCTCTATAAAAATATTCTGCCGTAAGAGGTTTCTCTTCTCCACACCCAGTACAAGTCTTCATTGCCATAATCCTACTCCTTATCGTCTATCATAGTGTCGGCATTTAAAATTGGCTGGTCTACAATGCCATCTTCATATTCATGATACTCAGCAAGCTTCTCAACGGCCTTCTCGGAGGCAATGCGATGCACCTCCATGTCAAACCCCTCCTTTTTTCTAAGACCCTTATCCCCTAGCTGTCGAAGCCACGAAGTAAAGTTAGTTTTCGCATCATCGGCAGTACGCTTTCGCTGTTCTCTCGTTCCCTTAAGATCTTTCAGCAGGCGTTCTTTTTTTGTCAATAACTTTTCGTGTTCGTTAATATATGCAGACTTAGAGGAAATGGCCGCACCTAACTGCAC
>Ga0208030_1001087_pt1 | contig 16802 bp, 21 predicted proteins | sample MalvirDeepMed_M9_FD_184246 | JGI IMG/M metagenome (GOLD analysis project Ga0208030, IMG submission 184246) | Marine viral communities from the Global Malaspina Expedition - Malaspina viral metaG DeepMed_M9 (SPAdes) (version 2) | ecosystem: Environmental > Aquatic > Marine > Oceanic | place...
GCCTAAAGGCAATTCTTCTATATTTTCTTTATCTCGTACATCAGAAAGGGAAGAAATAGTTTGCACTTGACAACGAATTGACGAAACACTGCTATTACCCAAAGTTACTTCGTTAGAGGCAGTTGCTCCTGATGGGTCTGCCTGATAACCAAGACAAGTATTATTACTACCAGTTGTAATAAGGTCACCTGTTTGTGAACCTATGGCTGTATTTTGAGCACCTGTCGTATTTGTTGTTAAAGCTCGATGCCCCACAGCCGTATTGCTGCCTGCAGTCGTACTAGCAGTTAAAGCAGTATATCCAACGGCTGTGTTACTTGCACCTGTCGTGCATGAACCTAAAGCTATATGACCAATGGCTATGTTATCTCCTGCTGTAGTGTTTGCTGCTAAAGCACTTCTACCAACTGCTATATTATTTGCACCTGTCGTATTTGATGTCATAGCAATCCAACCAACTGCTACATTATTTGCTCCTGTGGTGTTTACTGCTAAAGCATCTTTACCGACTGCTGTATTACCTGAAGCTGTGGTATTTGCTGATAAAGCTGCATAACCAACTCCTGTATTATTTGAAGCTGTGGTATTAGCGTCTAAAGCTAAAGAACCAACAGCTACGTTTGATGCACCTGTCGTGTTTGCATATAAAGCACTTTTACCAACTGCAGTATTGTTTGAAGCTGTTGTATTAGATTCCATAGCACTATTTCCAATAGCAACATTATTTGCTCCTGTGGTATTTGCGTATAAAGACGCATAGCCAAGAGCATTGTTGGAAGCACCTGTGGTGTTTGCTGTTAAAGCTAAATAACCAACTGCTGTGTTATTTGCGGCTGTGGTATTTGCGTTTAAAGCTGTTACTCCAACAGCAGTATTACCTGCCCCTGTCGTGTTTAATCCTAAAGCACTATAACCCAATGCTGTATTGTTAGAAGCAGTTGTATTTGTGTATAGAGCATTCATACCCATCGCTACGTTATACCCACCTGTCGTGTTTGCTTCAAGAGCCGCATAGCCAACAGCAGAATTACGAATTCCAGTTGAAGTAGTTGCTAAAGTACGAGAACCTACTCCTGTGTTGTAAGTTGCAGTCGTGTTTGCTGTTAAAGATTGATAACCAACTGCTGTATTGTTACTTGCATCGGTATTTGCGTCTAAAGCCTGATAACCAACTGCAACATTATTAGCACCTGTCGTGTTTCCTGCTAAAGCAAAATAACCAACTGCGGTGTTGTTACTTGCTGTTGTGTTAGCTTGCAGAGAATGGGCACCAACTGTTACATTTGCTGTTCCTGTGGTATTTGCTGTCATAGCTTCATAACCAACTGCTACATTATTTGCTGCCGTAGTGTTGGCATCCAGAGCATTTCTGCCCACTGCTGTATTTTGAGCCCCTGTGGTGTTTACCAATAAAGCATTATAACCAACTCCTGTGTTTGATGCTCCAGTGGTATTGTTAGCTAAAGCAGTCATACCTACTGCTGTGCCATAACTAGCAGTCGTATTTGCTCCTAAAGCACTTTTACCAAGTCCTGTGTTAGCTGTTCCTGTGGTATTAGCAGTTAATGCAAGATAACCAATACCTGTATTATTATCAGCCGTATTAGCATTCAAAGCCTGTGAACCAACTGCGGTAACATAAGAACCACCATCAGGATGATTAGCTGCATACCCTATGGCTACATTTTCTGTATCATCTACATTTGCTGCACCAGCTGCTGCACCTAGTGCAGTATTGTTAGCACCAGTCGTATTCGCTCCTAACGCATTGTCTCCGATAGCTGTATTATTTGAAGCTGTTGTATTAGCGTCTAATGCGGCATAACCTACGGCAGTATTGTCTGTTCCAGAACTATTAGCGGTTAATGCCAATGTTCCTACTGCGGTATTGTCAGCAGCCGTTGTGGCTACTAATAAGGCTCCTGAACCAATAGCTACGTTATTGCCGCCTGTGGTTAAAGCACCACCAGCGTTATCGCCTACTACAGTGTTATCCGAACCAGTAGTGACAGCATCGAGTGACGCTTCCCCAATGGCTACATTGTCTGTGCCTGTGGTTAGGGCTGTGCCTAAATTACCGCTACCGAGTCCTACGTTGCCTGTGCCACCTGTCATGTCTAAAACGTCAGTAACGGCAGCACCCGATCCTGCTCCGTCAGTGGCAATCATCTTAATACCGCCATTCGGTATTACGACATTGGCTCCTGTACCTTGCGTAAGGGTAACTGCGTAACCAGCCGAGTTCTGGATTATCCAGACTTTACTAACTGTGTTGGGTGCTAGGGTAACTGTGTTGAGTGCGGTAATAGACCCCGTTAGCGTTAATGCTATTCTTCTTGCTTCCGAATCCGTTTCCGTACCATCAGGTATAGTAATTGTGTGCGTAGTTCCCGTGATTCCTGTTGAGGAACTACCGAAAGCATCCGCTATTAGCGTTAAATTCGTGTTTGTTGTTACACCCCATGTTCCGCTACCGTCACCAGTAGCCATTTCATCGAGTCTTAAATTATTTATGTATGTACTTGCCATTTATTTTCTCCGTTAAATTAAGCTACTTCTTCCCAATCTGGTGTTTGGGAACTATCTATTGATGACCAATCTGCTGTTTGTCCGGGAACGATAAGTCCCCAAATATTTAATGTACCAACTGCTCCTGTTCCATAAACCCCTGTAAGTGCAATATTTACATGGATTGTAACGGTCAGCGAACCAAGACCTGATGTTAGTGCATCACTGGTAATTCCAATAATGTTTACACCAATAATACCTACACTGCCTAATGCCGAGGTTCCTGCTACTCCCGTAGGATAGACATTGGCATCACCAGTAACGGTTTCATCACCTAGAGATACTGTAGAAGCATGACCACTAACGCCATGTATTGCAAAACCTGCCGCCAGCAGTGTACCTACTGCACCTGTTCCTGCAAGTCCTGTTTCAGCAACTGTTGCACCACCTGTTGCAGTAACACTAGAAACTGCACCTGTTCCTGCAAGTCCTGTTTCCGTTACATTAGCAACACCAGTAGCTACTACCGTTCCGACAGCACCTGTACCAGCAACGCCTGTTTCTGCTACATTAGCGTCTCCAGTTACTGTTTCTGTACCGAGTGCGGTAGTTCCAACTACGCCTGTTTCTGCTACATTTGCCGCACCAGTTGCAACAACCGTACCGACAGAACCTGTTCCCGCTACTCCTGTTTCTGCTACATTAGCATCACAGGTAACGGTTTCAGTTCCTAACGCAGAAGTACCTGCAAGTCCCGTAAGACTTACGGTTACATTAACTACTGCAGGTTCGCCCCATGGACCTGAACCCCAAGTAGACCGACCCCAGCCAGCCATTCTTTACTAAGCTATTCTAATTACAGCGTTACTTGCGTCTGCGGTGGGAAAAGTAATAGTAAAGCTACCTGCTGTACTTGTTTTATCTCCACCGAAATCAAAGACAGCAACCGAAGGATCACCTGTAGCTGTGTCGTTGAAAATCATACAGCCTCTAGCAGTTATGGTACAAGTACCAAAAGTTAAATCAGCAAAATCCGTGAACGCTGTCGTTCCAGAAGTAGTAGGTTCAACTTTAGTTAAAGTACCCCCTTTTGCTGTGTAATTGGTTCCTGTCGCTTCCTGACTGGTTGAATAAGCTGTAGTAGAAGCACTCATAGTAGCTGAACTGGTATAAAGAGCCAGCTTAAAAGTGTTTCCTCCTGTTGAGAAATTGTGTTTAGCTTGTAAGAGTTCTTTCTTAAAGCTGGTGCACATTGCCTGTGTTATCGCCATTATAGTCTCCTAATAATATTAGCTAGGTCTTTCTGACCTTGTTTTTCTAATTGATTGCATACCGTACAAATGTGGTTATTAACCGCTTCTTTCATATAATATGTAATCACCTTTTGACACAGTTCCTTAAACGCATAAGCTTGTACTTTTATCGGTTCGGGTGCTGTATCGCTTACAGAAATCAATTTATCTGTAGCCCTTTTAGCCACTTCTTCAATAGAGTGACCTCTGTAATCTGTTGTCGTTACTCCTAAATCTCCTATAGAAGCATCAAATTTATCTGTCTGCATTATGGTTTCTTTGGTTCTACTGGATCACTGGCAACTGAAGGTACGTTATTCCTATCAAACCAAGTAGTCGGGTTATTATCATACCTGTCTGCAATTCCTACAGGTGCCATGTTCTGTTTTAATATATCTGAAAAATTACAAACTTTTAATTTATCATCTTCCAAATAAGAAACTATAGGATCAGGCAATCTATGATAACCATAAAGTTTGTCTTTTAAATCTATATTAGCATCCAATAGATTTGAACGTACTGCTATCGAAACTTCAATACCCCGTTCCATACATTTTGCTAACCAGAATTCACAACAAGCCCTGCCCATTTCAGCAAAATATAAATTACCTTTATAAGTAAAATCTGCCCCAAACATATCAATAGCACCCACTTCATTCCAACAGGCAAACGCTATGGCATAAGCGACTGTATTATTGATATAACCGCATTCTGTCTTTTTTATTAAAGGTTCTATTGGATAAAGCTCCAGTGCAGGAACTCGATCATCTAATTGACAAGTATAAATGGGGCATTTCACCGTAGGTAAAACCCGCTTCATCATATCCGTCATATCACCTGCATCATCCGACTCAAAGAAACGGGATACAGGGTCCATTACAAAAGCACGATCAGGATGTGGAATTACTCCGATCATCGCATTAATGACCCAAACTTCGTCAAACTCCTGACTGTGTGTAATAGCCATGTGATAATCCAACTGACTGTTACCCATAGCTACAATAGCTACTTTCTTCCCTTTAAGGGTTTTAATTGGTCTTTTTAACATAATCTGCTCCTTTATCTATTATGTCTGTGGCACTCTAAATGTTCCTTCTCTATAAGAATCACTGATATTTTCTGCTTCACCTAAGTTTTTCAATCTGGCTAAAGCTTCTTTATATCTTCCATCGTAAACTTGTAGTAAATCTGGCTCTCCCTTCATATACACATAACCTTCTAGCAAACACGCATAAAGCAAAGCATTACTGGCATTCGTGGATAACCATGTAGTACCGTCAGAAGCTCCTGCTGTTATTGAATTAGGACGATAAAAATAGTGCAGTTCTGCGGTATAATCTGCATCAGGAGTGGGTCCCACAATAAAATTTGTATCATCAAAAAGAGCATAATGTTGCGGTGTGCTCGTAGTTGCACTATTAGGATAAGCTTCCCGAATAAAACTTACATCAGTTCTTAATAAATAAATATGGTTACTGGAACTGATAATAGCTAAAGAGAAAGCATCCATAAAATCAGACGGAGTGGATAGGTAAGTATTTCCATCTGTTAATGTACCCGTCACGTTCTTCCTAAAAACAGGTAAGCGAATTATCTTTAAAATTCTCTCCTCGCCCTGTTTAATTATGGTATCAAGATCATTAACGAAAGTAGTTTCCGTATTCTGTAAATAATCTTTTATGGCTGTCTGTAATTCTGCATACGTCATAATTAACTCGTTGTTACGGTTATATTGCCCAATTCTCCTCGCATAACCATATTATTGAGAGAACTTTCTCCATAAGCTGAATCCCATCCCCCTATAGGGTCCCAAGCCGAAAGCCTTCTGCTTGCGTCTAAAGATGTATCTGGGCGTGGATAACGTAATGCCTGTGGATCGTTTATTGGGTATCTTCCTAATTGTAATTGCGGTTGGTCTTCATCCAAACATTCTGGACAGACTCTGAATCCTGTACGTCTTTGATCTGAAATTTCAAACCTTAGTTCTGTATAGGGGTATTCAAATCCACAGCGATCACATATCGCTATAGCATATTTACCCGAAGCAAAAGCACCCACTAGGTATAGCCCCCATAGGGAACAAAGCGAACTGAAGCCTTTTCTCGGTCTTCATCAGCAGCCAGTTGCCACTGTTCATCATATAATGCTTTTAATGCTATTACCTTTTCTGGTATTTCTGCGTGTTTTAAAGATAAATAATAAGCCAATCCAGCCGTAGCACAGGGAATGAATCGGGCAGGTAAATCCAGTGTATTAGAAGCAGGACTGCCTACGTCTTCCACTCTGGCAATACGGTAATAAAATAAAGTATAAGTTTGAGCATCATCGGGTACGGGATACAGATACACCACTGGTGCTGCTTGTGCCCTATCTATATAAATTTGAATGGGTTTGCCTTTACTGAGTTTGTTGGGAATGGTTGCATAAGTCGCAACGGAGATACGATTTAACGTAGTGTCTGTCTGGGTGCTGGTATTACCCGCATTGGTTCTGATGGTATATTCAATTAAATCAATAGTATCTGAAGGCATTGTATAACTGACAGTTCCCGCAGTTAAAGTTTGGGTTCCACTTTCTATAGTCCAGAGGTTAAGACCTCGGTTTACCCATTCCAGAAACATATTATTAAGTGAGCGTCTAGCACTCCTTAAATGATATCCAGAACGCATTTCCACCCCTACCATATCAAAGGCTTCTTCTGCAATTTCTGCAAAATCTGGATTAAATGTAGCTGTTCCGCTTGTAGCCATTACTTCTTCCCTTGTCTAGCTTTGATCGCCCTTAATCTCTGTTGAGCTTTCTTACGGGTAGGAGATAGACCCCTTACGTTGTCTATCTTCCAACCGCCTTTTACTTTTCTGATGGGCATTAAGACCTTATCCTTCCACCTTTCTTATAAATCACCTTGTCGTATTCAGATGCTTTATCTGCGTGAGTAAGTTTTTTACCCATTTTATTTGCATAAGCTTTCGCTTCACGCATACCTTTTGCGGTATAAGGAAATTCCTTACCGTTTACTCTAGGCATAGTTACCTCTCCGTTTAACTGCTGTAATGTTTCAACGCCCAAACAACGACACTATAAGTATCACCGCTTGTATGATCATTAGTGGTTAACAACAAATCACCGTTTACACCGCCTCCAGCGTTGTTGGGAATTCCCGGCAGAGTAATACTGCTATCGGTAAAATCCCAAGTATCTGACCAGTCTTTTGGTGCTTGGCAAATAAACATATTAGAAGTTGCGTTCCAATATAGTGAAAAGCCCATACCAATATTACTGAACCAAATACGCTGTAGCGTAACACGGCTACACGCAGTTCCTGTTGAGGGTTCGGTGTCTAAGGCTGAAACATCAATCTTAGCAACTGCACTTTCTCCCGTGCCATCACTAATATTGGTAAATTTCATTACCAGATTTTTACCACCGTCCTCTATTGTTTGTGATGTTACTGCATCAGCCATTATTTACCCCCTTACTCGAATGGAGTAGCTAGTGTGCCGTCACCATGAAGGAATGCTTCACAATGCCATACTGCTGCTGTTGTTGCTTTCAAGCGAATTATACCGCCTACAAGCCAGCCTTGAGCTGCTGTACCTAAATCAATAGTATCGTCATCACTGGCATCAGGAATAAATGTATTATTATCTGTTGCCGTTGCTGGATCAAAGATCGTAGCAAAGCCAGAAAATAAATCACTGGTATTGTCTGTATTAATTTGTCCTGCACCTGTAAAAGTTGTACCCACTATAAAGGTATAGTTCAATCCAGCTACTGCAGTTGGTAGTGTAACAACAATACCTGCTGCCCTGTTAAGGGTATAAACAGTTCCTGAATCCGTTGATTCAACATTTTTAGTTGCAGTAGTAATACTACTAATATTTGAGTAGGAAGATACATAACCTGTAGTAGTAATATTACCACTGGTATCAATATCTAAATTTGTTGTGATTGCACCAGTCGTGGAGTTTTTGCTGATTTGTTCAAAACCATTCTCCGACCTGACTGGTCCATTAAATGTGGTGTTTGCCATAATTTAGTCTCCTAAATAAATCTATAGTCTTGGCAAGTCTGCTAGGGCAGTCTATAGATATTAAAAAATCCCTAGAAAAAAGGGGTGACAGCTAGCAGCCACCCCAGATTTATTAACTACTGCCGGGTGATCCGTAGATTCCCAAGTAGTCGCTGACTCCAAATGAGTACCTTTCTCTAGCTTTGTATCTTGCATTTCCAGTGTCAAAGTCACCGTCCATAGAAGTTTCCAAAGGTGTTCTAGTGAAATGTTTCATTCCATTTGGAACATCAGTTATAACGTACCAAGCGTTGCTATCTGTTAAGTAGTGATTAACAAAATAACCTTCTGGAATTGATCCGTTATTTCTGAGTGCGTTTAAGTCATTATCAGCCGTAGCAACTCTGCCTTGCGTCTCTAAGAGGCGTGTAGCAGTGAATTGTAAAGCTGAAGGAATTACCAAACGCTTTGGCTTTGCTGCCACCAAAAGTCCACGTTCATCTTTAAACGCAGCAATATCAATTACTGCATTTTCCAATGAGGTTTCGTTAAGGTCAGCCGCAGTAGATGGGCGATTGTCATTCTTCCCACCTGACACCAAGGGGTGTCCGTCACCACCAGTCACACCGTCACCTGAAGCCGTGAACAAGTTCACGCCATCACCTGATTGATATGAGTTAGTGAATCCATTGTTTAATGGATTAACGGCTTTTACCTGCTTGGTGTAAGCCATAGCTCTAGCTAGTGCTTTTGTGTATCTAGCAGAAAGAGAGTCATAGAGGTTATCCTCCATCGCTTCTTCTGTAATACTAAAGCCCATCGCTATTGTTTCGTGATTATAACGAGCAGTATAAGTTTCTTGTGCTGAATCATAAGTGATTGCAGAACCTTCATCTTTTACTGGAGCCGCATCAAATCCACTTAACTTTACTTCTTCCTCGAAAGCTCGATCAGAAGATTCAGTTTCGTAGATAACTGCGGACTCATCATCATAAGCACCGTATTCGTCCCCAAAGAGTGCATTCAATCCCGGAAGTAACTCTTTGAGCATTTGTGCTCTTGAAATAGCCATATCTTATCTCCCTTAAATACCAGTGGTATTGTCGTATTGATGCCCTGCGTTGTATTTGACGATTACATCTGTGTAAGTATCACCAACTGAGCTGAAGGGTCCATCTACAAAGTCTATGACTCGTAGAGGGAGTGTAGCAGTCGTAGCTGCGGCTGTGGAGCCGTCAACTGCGTTTTTACTACGCCCAATGCTCGTTGAACCTGAAGTTTGAACTACGCCAACGTTGTTACCAAGATTGGTTTGAGCTAATGAAGCATCGCTTTGCATTTTCAACAATACACTAGGATCGTCAAGAACGTAAGCAACCGCATCAGAAGCAGCTATACTAGCTTTCCAATATTGGTTATAAGTAGGCTGGTTAGAATTAGGATCAGTGTAGAAACATCCCATGAATACACCAACGGGTGTCATGGTTGCTGTTCCTGCATCTTTCTCTATCGTACCAGCAGCTACTATTTTAACAAAGTCACCGTAGAAAATATTAACGGCATAGGCACTGGCAATCTTTATGTGTCTTACTTTTCCTGTAAAGGAACCGCTTGAACTTAAAGTACCAACTGGCTCTGCACCGTTAGGAGTAGCTGTAGTAGCCATATTTTTCTCCGATTAGGGTCAATGTTATAAATTAAGCTGTCCTTAATAAATTAAGAACCGCCACCAAATTTAATCTTCGTATCCCTTTCTGGTTTGAGCAGAGGCATACGAGGATCATTTTCTCGTAGATAATTTCTATCAACTCCTTCCATCTGATTAGCCGCTTGTTGGCGGTAATACGCATCCCTTTTCTTCATTTGCTCTTCAGGGGCTTTACATAAAAGTAAACCACCTATTTCAATATTGCCTTTTTTGGCAAACTCTGAACCGTAGTCAGATGGAATTTTTAGTTCTGGATGATCTTCTGCCATTACGGGTTCCCAGCCTTCACGAAAACGTCCTGAGACATTTAAGTTATCTGATTCACCGTTTATGGAAGTTCTTATCCATCTAAAAACCCAGCCGTCTTGTGGAACAGGATCGGGTAATAAAGATTGGGGAAGATAGTCGTCTGATGGACGGGTATCTTCTTTTCTTTCATCTACATTTCTAGGTGCACGTTCATCAACTACAGTTTCTTCTGTTACGGTTTCTTCTGTGTTGTTATCATTTATTTCAGACATTACATTTTCTCCTTAATGAGTTCTTTAGCATATCTTTCTGGACTAAGCCCAAGACGCTTTGCGAGGGCGACTTGAGTTGCTGTCAACTGCACTTTGCGGGGTCTGCTACCGTTGTTACGGGTAGCGGGTGCGACCACCGATTGGGTATTTCTAGGTGTCGCAGTCTCAACTTCAACATTTTCAGTGTCTCCGTCTTTTGAGCTAGTAGTTTCCACCTCGAAATAATCTGGGAAGCGTTTACGCATTCGCTTATCCACTTCCACATAATACTGGTCTGACGTAGGAGATATACCTTCTTTAGTAACTAAAGTTTCATGTATCCCGTAAGCCAAAGCCGTCATTTCCTTCTGATCCTCCGCCCCAAACCAAGAATTATCCTTCAACCACGTTACCGCTTTTGGATCAACTTGCGGAGGATTCTGCATTCCGTAAGCTTGCTGTGATTGTTGTTGCTGTTGCTGTACGTTGGGTGGTCGAGCAAATTTTTGTTGTGCTTCCAATCTATTAAAATGATCGTTAGCTACTTTTAATTCACTCTGAGCCGATAACATCTGTTCAGTGGCATCGGTTAAACGCTCTGAATCACCCGACTCATAAGCTTCCTTGTGTTGGTTTTTGGCTTTATCAAGCTCGGCTTCCGCCTTTGCTTTTACCTGTGACATTAAAGCACCTTCTCCACGTTGTACCAACGCTTGCAATCTTTGATTTTCCCCCTGTTGTTTACGGGCAAAATTTACCGATTCGTCTCGTAAGCGTTCAGCCGCTTCCTTAGCTCTGCGTTCTTCATGGAATTCGTACTTTAATTTATTGATACGTTTTTTAACTTTATCGTCAACGTCATCAATCTCTTCCTCTACTTCTACTCGATCAGCTTTTTTCTGTTCTTGAGAACGAGGCTTTTTACGATCTTCTTCAGGTCGATCATCAATGATCTCTATATCTAAGTCAGACGGTTCTTCTACTTGAGGCTTCTTTATCTCTACTTGACTACGGATGCCTAAAAACTTTTCTTCCCTAGAAATAGGTTCTTCGATCACTTCTGCTTCTTCAATGTTTTCTTCTGGTTCCTGATTTACCATTTCTTCTTGTGTACTCATACCTTAACAACCCCCCTTGGGTCTTGAACAACAGCTTCTACACTGTCGTCATTGATTAAACGAAATTCTTTACCGTGCACTAAAAATCGAGTGCCCGTATATGAACGCATTAATATCCAGTCTCCTTCTTCGCAGTAAGGTCCATTAGGAAAACGCCTTTTGTCGTTGTAAGCGTCAGGTCCTAACTTCATTACAAATCCGCATATTGAACCTACGGATTCCCTTTCTACAAGTGAAGCAGCTTTGATAATTCCCCCTTCCGTTTTTTCATCGGCTTCGGGTAATGCTATCAAAATTCGATAACCAGAGGGTTCTGGTAATTGTTTCGCTATGGGAACAGCTATCTCTTCAGGGAGCTGTTCTTCTATTTTTTCTACGGTTTTCATAGTTCACCTTGTTTGCACTGGATAGGGTCCAGAGTCCCTGCGTCATTATGACGTTATTGATCTGCTATTTCCAATAGGTCTAACAAATCCCGCTCTATTAAAGCTAAACCAGCAATAACTCCCGTTAAATACCGATATTCGCCAAAATCCTTACATCCTCCACCACTGATTGCGTCAGAATGATCATTCATTCTTTCTCTTATTTTTCCTCTCAGTGCGTCAGGAAAATTCTCTCTGCTCATTTCAGCCATTATTTTTTACCTTTTTTCTTACTGTCTATATCCAATAAGGTTTCTGCTACATCTTTACCGATCTTTGCCCCCGCTATCTTCTCTTGCGAAGTAATGGCTTCTTTATCGGTAATTAGGTCTGCTCCTATCTTGGCTCCTGCTATTTTTTCCTGCGATTCAATCTTCTTGAGATCAGCCGCTATCTTCTCAGCATCAGCTTTCATCTTGCGTTGTACGTCTTGTTCTCTAATATCCAACTCACGTTCACGTTGTTGAATTACAGGGTCTTCCATCTTCTCTTGAATTTCTTTTTGACGTTGTTCGGCTAGGTCTTTATTAAGAACTCGCTGTGCTGCTTCTGCTACCAGTTTGGATAAACGTACTTCTATATCCTCTGGAAGCGGTTCTTCTGGAGGAGGTAACGGCACACCTAGTTGTTCTTCTATTTCCTTACGGTACTGGAAGCCTATGTGTTCAGTAACGTGCTCAGAGAATGCTCCAAGTATTGCATTAGCATTAGGACTTTGCCCGATTAATTCTTTTATCTTCGGATCATCTGCCATCGCCATATGAGTTATGATGTGGGCTTCGTGATCTTGATACATGAATGCTTTCACTGGCGTTTCATTCAATATATTCATATTTTCAGAAACTGGGTTAAGCGGTTCTATATCATCTTCTAAAGGCACGATTGAATCTGGATCACGGATACCTAATACTTCCAGCATCTGACGGTGTAATTCCGCCATGTTATACATTTGCGGTGCTTGCTGTGCTAACTGCAACGCAGCTTGGTACTGCATGATTCTCTGTGCTGTGGTTGAAGCATTTGGATCAGCTACAGGAATAACATCAATTCTGTCATCGAAATCTTCTGGTAATAATTCCTGTCCTTCAGTCGCATAAGGATATTCAGTGGGTCCAAAGTCCCTCACAATACCCGTCAATATTTTTAGTTCCTGTTTCATCGAAGCAAAAATTCTGGATTGTACTGATCCCATGACTTTCATGGATCGTTCCAGAATAGCTAAAGTCGTTCCTACGGGAGCCTGATTATTCATGTCAGCCACTTTCATATCAGCTACTGACGCAAATCTTCTCCCCTCTTCCACCAAATTATCCAGTAATTGATAGAGTACGGCAGACGGTTCCTTGTAGGGCAAGAAGGTTATGTTGTCCCTGATTGCACCTCCGGGAATATCCACATCCCGAAACTCTCCGGGCATAATGGGCGTATCGTCCCCCTTAATTCTTAGTCCTCTGGCTTTTAAACCTCCGGGTAGGTTGGAGAGCGTACCAGCATCCACTAATTGTCGTAACAAACTGGTAGCCGACTTCGCTATACCACCAATTAAATGAATAAGCCCGAAGCCATAAAATCCTAGTCCGGGGAGATATTGGTAGTGAACGAAATGCTGTCGAGGCATCTTTTGTTCATCATCTTCATACCAGTTTCGTCTTATAGATAAGATGGTTCTGGATGCCAACTCTATTGTTACGATATAGGGGAGAGCTATGCCCGTAGGCTCTCCGTCCTTCATATCAGGAAAGTCTTCTAAATCTAAATTTACCATCATCTCCAACAGCGTATGGCGTTGGTCATAATCATAATTAGCGTTATCGCCTGTTAATTGATTGTATTTTTCTTGTATATCATCTACTACGTCTGAGGGAGAAGATAACTTTACATCCCTATAAAAACCATTGACCTGTAATTTTCTGACCTCATTCGCAGTCTTCTTCATTACATGGGTAGCTCGTTCACAAGTGGAGAGATCGGAAGCTCCGTAACTCACCACAAAATCTTCAGCAGGTACAAACATGGAACAGGGTCTATCCATATTGTGATCAAAATAAACTTTACGAAAAGCCGAACCCGCCAAAGGTAAACTGAATAAAAGCTTCTCCGTCTCTATACGATATTCCGTCATCTTATCGGTTAAAAGATAGTTTAAATAATCTTTAACCCGATTAGCTTGCTCTTCCTTTTCCGCATCAACGGTTCCTATTATTTGTGTGCGTACAGGACCCTTGGGCGGAAATACCTCAGTGATTGCTTGAGCCTGAAAACGTACTACTGCTTCAGTTAATAATGGGTGAAATACACCGCAAGCTCCATCCCAAGGATCGGTTCGATTCTCTATCTTCAAGCCTAGTTGATCTAAACCCTTAATATAAGTATCTTCCCAATCTTTTCGGGATTCCTTATCTCCCATGTAATAACCTACCAGTTCAGAACCCAACGACTGCAAAACTGGATCGTCCATGTGTTCCGCAAGATTGTCATTGAACTCCTCACCTAAGTCTTCTGACGCAGGATCAAAGTCAATGATCATGCCACCGTCTTCTGTATTAATAGCTACCTCGTCTGGATTAGATACAAGTATCTCCAAAGGGGAACCTTCAACAGTTACTTCTGGTGTCTGTAGCGGTTTATCAGCCATCTATTTCCTTTTCTTTTTCTTTTTCTTTTTCTTGTGAAGCCCGCTCTTACTGGGTGCCTTTCCGCTTTCCCATGCCTCGTTTACATCAGGTGTGGATTTATCATCTCCACGATACTGACCTTTCTTGTCTCTGGCACGTTTGGATTCTTCTTCTTCCCACACCGTGTCCTCACGCCAAGAGTCATCAGGTTCATTTTTGCGTATTACCGCACTTGCTTCTTCTTTTTTTTCTGGGTCTGGATATTCTATCGCCCACTTAAAAAATGCTTTTATTTTATTCCACATAACTGCTCCTCTTTATTGTTAAGTTTTTTTTATTTTTTCTTGGCTTTTATTTTACCGCCTTTTGAATAGCCACCCGGACCTGCTTTTTTTCTTTTTTGACCTGCTTTGGGTCGTCTAAAACTTTTGTATATCTGTGGGTCTTTCGCTGCATCAGCCATGCGTGCTGGTCCAATTTTTTCCCAGTCTTCCTGTCTGGAAACTATACCACCAGCTTGTTTTTTTATTTGACCGCCACCAAACTTTCTCATAACCTGATCCTGATATTTTTCTACTTTTACCATAATTTTCTCCTAGTTAATAGTATTCTGCTCGTCTAATGGGTAGTTCTTCATCCTCTTCATCTGAGTAGAGGGGAATGAAACCACCCTGTCGAAAGCGTAACAACGCTTGCGTTGAAGAGTCCACCAAGTCATCGTGATCCCCGCTAGGGAATGCAGCAAATTCCTCGATAACCTCTTCGGAAAATCTTCTCTCTGGTGCCCACACCACACCCGAAGCAAATAGATCAGCTACGGCATTGACCCTCGCTATCTTATCATTACCACGACTGGGTGTGTACTCGGACACGGGTATCCCCATCTGTCGCAGTTCAAAGATCAAGGGCATCCCAGCCGCTTTACCTTCCACGATAAAGGCATCGGGTTGCCATTCTTTCCAGTGATCAAACGCCCTTTTCTTCAGGGCGGGAAACTCCATGCGGTCTTTTAAAGCATCGAGCAGGATGATGTTGGGTTGTCTTATCCCCGTATCTTCATCCTCTTGATAGAACACCCCCCAAGTCGTACACGCTGAATAGTCAGCCCGTTGAGTCTTGAGGAAAGCCGTATCCCACGACTGGATAACAAATTCACATTTTGGCGGATCATCGTGTTCCCAATCCTGCCACCACTCCCGTTTTACAATCGCCCCTTCTTCCGCAGTGGGGTCTTGTTGGTACTGAGCCGACCATTTGGCTACAGGCAGTTCCGATCTTAACTTCTCCAGTTCCTTGATGTCCCAGAACTCCTGCCATAAACTTTTTCCCGAAGGCAGTATGGCGGGGAACTCTATGACTTCCCATTCGTCCACCCCTTCCCGTTGGGCTTGGGCTTTCAGTATCTGTCCCGTTAAGTCCCGTTTGTGCCAGCGAGTCATCACGATCACGATGGAACCTCCCGGTTGCAGACGCTGACGTGGACCTGAAGTGTAGTATTCGTACACTCGGTCAAATACTTGAGGATCACCGCTCTGTCCTTCCTGCTCTGAATGCGGGTCATCAATGATAAGGACATCCGCACCTTTACCTGTTACTGCTCCGCCTACACCAATCGCAAAGTATTCTCCGCCTTTGTTGGTGTTCCAACGTCCCGCAGCTTTGGAGTCGGCTTGCAAAGCCACTGTAGGAAATATTTCCTTAAAGTCTTCTGAACCCACAAAGTTTCTAACCTTACGTCCAAAGCCCACCGCCAGTTCTGCGGTGTGGGCAATCTGGATGATCTTGCGGTCAGGGTACTTTCCCAAGTACCAAGCGGGTAGTAGATACGAGGCAAACTCTGATTTCGTATGACGGGGAGGCATATTGATAATCAGTCGTTTCAGTTCACCCCGTGAAACCCGATTAAAGGCATCCGCCATTTTAGTATGGTGGTAGCCTTCAATAAAAGCTTTCCAAGAATGTTTTACAAAAGGAAGGAAGTCTTCGGTGCATTCCTTTCTGTTCTTAGATTGTTCGTATTCTTCCAACAGCCCCAGTAAAACTTTCTTCTCATGGTCAGGCAGTTGTTGTATTTTCTGTAAGTAGTTATTCATAAGTTAGTCCCTGCAACCTATATGTGTATAGATTTTGAGGGAACCATAATGAAGGTCACAGGGACTTAGTATATAACCAGATAGTTTATTACTAACTATATTATTACTTAGTTTAAAACTAGGTAGTAATAAACTAGAAGGCATATCTCTCCGAGATTTTAACAATCATACCTACCTTCTCATGTTCGTCAAGTGTTTTCCAAACAGCTCTTCGAGTTCGTCTTTCTCAGGTTCCTCGATCAACGAGCCGAGCCCCGCCTCTTTTTGTTCATCTAATGTTCGGGTTTGAACTGATTCCGAAATTTTTTTTTCAACTACGGGGGTAGTGGGGGAGGTAGGGGGTAAATTCTGCAGTGGGGAGTTCCTTGCCGACATCATGGTTCGCCAGCGTTTGGGTTGCATGGTTATCCAACCATCCTCTTCTAACTTCTTCACGATTGCATGAACTGTGCTCCGGGAAGAAACTCCAACCATTTCTGCTATTGCTTCCAAGGACGGACCACAGTGCTGTGTCTCCCAGTAGGACTCTAT
>Ga0208030_1001089_pt1 | contig 16775 bp, 19 predicted proteins | sample MalvirDeepMed_M9_FD_184246 | JGI IMG/M metagenome (GOLD analysis project Ga0208030, IMG submission 184246) | Marine viral communities from the Global Malaspina Expedition - Malaspina viral metaG DeepMed_M9 (SPAdes) (version 2) | ecosystem: Environmental > Aquatic > Marine > Oceanic | place...
CAGTCAAACCTTTTTTCTTGATTTGTCTCTGAATATATTTACTGAATACGCTCATTCTTCCTCCTTCCCTTTACCAACCATTTTAGATAAACCTTGAAACAAAACATCAACCATGATATCATCCTTATCTGATGGGCTGAGTTTCACAACCTTTTCTAATACAACGAAAGCAAGCATTACCCACTCCCAATTATCTGATAACCATTCCATTATGATTCTCTCCTTATCTTCTTTATTTTGTAAGTTAAATATATAATACTCATGACAGCTACTACGCATTGTAGAGCTAACGACATAGCCGTCAAAGATAGACCATAGTTTGCCAAACTGACTCCTGCTACTTTCAGTGAATCCATTATTTACCTTTCATATTTAATCTGTATATCGCTACCCATAGAAGTATTGCACATACTATGTAAAAAGCAATCGGAGATGCTTGTCGCAACGGCATCAGGATAAATATGGCTATAAGCCATGACATAATAATTGCACTCCATTTGTCTTTTATCATTTCCCATTAATCCTACTAACACTTCCTTTGACTTCCATCATAACATCTGAAAGCTCGTTAATTTCTTTTACTAAATCCTCATGTCTTCTATCTCGTGTATTATCAGACTGATTCCATCTATCTAAGAATTTTATTATAATACCTTCAATATTGTTTATCTTTACTGATTGACCCTTGTTCTCTACGTCAAGTCTATCCAAGGCTTCAGCCTGCTTATCTGAAACCTTACCTTGCTTTACATAACCATATATAAATAGAGCAACCACAACTCCCATCGCTCCATATTCTGCATACATATCCATAAATTCCATTACTTCTTTTTACGCTTTCCCCAACTTAATGGATTTAAATTTAATTCTTTCTGATACCATTGTAATTGTTTTTCCATCTCAATATACCTTAATTCTTCTTCTTCTATATGCTTGGATACAAGGTCTGCAATTTCTTCGTTAGCAAATCCCATCCCACGCTCGAGTTCTCCAATGCGGTTCTCAATCTGTAAGTATCCATAGACAATTCCAGCGACAACCACAAGCACTTGAACAAGCCACTTAATGTTAAGGCTAATAACAGTATTGTCACCCACGACAGATGCCCTATAACTTCTAGCAGTCTTTGGCTTAACATCACCCATCAATTTCATCACGCTTAGGTAGCATTAACGATGGCTGATATTCATACGTTGGATTACCATTAAAGAAATCAGAGAACGTAACTGGTATCTCCTCTTGTACTGGCTTATCTGCGTATGGTAAATCTATCTGTTCAGCACTCGGGCCACCACCATGACCTATGGACATAGTCACTCCTTGATTATTAAACATACTATCCCTACTCTGGACACCACGCTCAGGAGTTCTATCTTCAAGTAGATATTCTGGCAACTGACCATAATTCATATCCCTATCAAGTCCATCTAGGAGACGAATCATTTCTATCTGTTCTAATAGATTCTCTATACGCATATCTTACCTACGGTTTAAAATAGAAATTGAAATCTATTGCATTCTCAGTATCAACAACTACGAATATAGGACTCACGATATTATCGCCAGTACCTGAACCTCCTAATACACCAAAATGATATTTACCATTCTGATATGGAGAGGATATAGTATCGTTATCAAACTGATGTAAGAATACAGTATCAGCCCACACTGGAATGAATGTAGATAATTCTATATCAGATTTCTCAATCCTGCGATTATCATTAGTATCAATAATGTCACCAACATCATCTTCCCTATGTGCCTGAGATGGGAATGTTCCCATACCAACAACTTCAACCTGACGATTATACCAAGTTCTAGCGGCTCCAGCAATCGTCTCAAGATTTCTCTTGGTCTGCTTTGCCTTAGCACCTTCACCGATACGGCTAAAAGCAGGAGCGGCGGTAGTAGCCAAAGTAGCCATGAGAGCCATGGTAACAGCGAACTCAGCAAGTGAATTCCCCCTATTATTTTTCATATTAACCCCTGTATACTATTGCAGTATCTCCAGAACCGATTGTAACAGCAGACCACCTGCCGTATATTGTACATCCTTCTGGTACTTCTAGATTGGAAAGACTATCCCAAGTATCTGTATCAGAAGATGTAGCTGTAACAGTTCCACTAGCAGTATTATCTGCTATGACCTCTGAGCCAACAAGCACTGTTATAGCTATATAAGTATGGCTATTAACCGTAGCATTACTGACTATATCATATCCAGCTTGTCCTAGTTGGAGATTTAATGCTTCATTTTCTCTATATTTATTTATAGACATATTATTTCCTAAAGTTTCGTTGAGACTCCATTGACCAATTTATGCTTACCAACTAAAAGTGGCCCCATTGTGCCAGAGTGATTCTTCTTACATTCGTCATCATAAGATGATTGTGCTGTTATCCAAGAATCAGTTCTCTTTAACACTGTTCCATCATTGGTCACTATATACTTCTTTCCAAGTGTATCAAATTCAACAGTTTCTTCATCTGAAAAACTGAATGATAAGTGGGCAGAGCCAGATGTACGTGGCTTAAAGATATAAATCTTATGTCCTTTCGCACATTTACGAACCAGCATTATGATTCGGCTTTCACTCCATTAGAAGAATCTTCATCCTTCTCAGCAAATTCACCTTCTATCCTGGTGGTATGCATAACTCTTAACTGAGTTAATTCCATAGCCTCAAGATTCAACTGAGCAAGCCTATTGTCAATCTCCTGTACTCTTACAACAGATTGTTTTGTTTCTATCTGTAGCTCATCAAAAGGCTTCTCCCATGTCTCATCATCCTTAGTATAGGTAAAGACTGGAGGAGCTTCCTTTTCTACAGTTGTTTTTTCTGTAGCCATTTTGTCTCCTGTTTGTTATTAAAGTGCTTTTAAGTCTTTTTCCATCTGTGCCCAGTCCTTATCCTCATCCTGTAACGATTTGATTTGAGACGCTAATTGACTGCGTTCTCTCGCTACTTCATCTAAGGAATAAGACCGTACAGAGTCAGCTTGAGCCTCACCAGTACTGGAGTTATAACTCTTTTGTACGAGTTGCAATTCATTGTGTGACCGTTCTGCTTGAGCGGCTCGGACAACGGTATCGCCATCCTTTATTTCGCTTACAGCGGCTTGGTCTACAACTTTCTGCTTTCTGACAGACCACTTACCAGCGGCTTTCATTGCTTTGTAGTTTCTCATGATTGTTCCTTTAACTGTTGTTTCAAATTATTTACTTCTAATGACAGCTCCTGCACTGCTTTTATAAGTGGCATTACCATAGCTGAATATTGAATACCTTGCTTACCATTGGAATCCTCACTCCATCCACTAAATGTGGTTCCACTCTTATCTACAGCTTCTTTTACTTCTTGAGCAATTAATCCATCCCAAACTTTAACATCATCAAATTCATCTCTTTCATCTTTTTCATATCTCTTTTCTCTTATTTCTTTGTCCCAATCTGCCGGATGAAGTTTTCTATATTTTCTTGTCTTTAAACTATTAATAAAAGAAAGCCCTAAAGTATTATCTATTACATCTTTCTTTATTCTTATATCAGAATCTATTGTCCAGTCAACTTGTATATTAGCCGCAGAAACAGAACCATTCCCTATTTTAACAGCATTGGCGGCAGATGTTGTTGCTTGATATCCTATACAAGTCTGGTTATTAGCATCTACATCAAAAGCGCATGATGCTCCTAATCCAGTATTATTTTTACCAGTAGTAATACTATCTCCACATTGATAACCAACTGCGGTATTATAAGACAATACAGCACTACCAGTATTACTGACATCTGCATCATTTAAAGCTTCATAACCTACAGCAACGCATCCAGAATCCTCTTGACCATTGTAAAAAGCCAGAGTTCCTATAGCAACATTTTTTTGACCTTCTACATTTGTCTCACCTGCATTTGCCCCAACGAACACATTGTTTCCCCCAATTGTACTTAACTGCCCAGCCTGAAAACCAATAGCCACATTAGTATCAGCGGTAGTTATATTTTCTAATGCCTTATATCCTATCGCTACATTATAATCAGCGCTATTCTTAGTGCCTGTACCCATTGCCAAAGTTCCAATGGCAACATTCTGCTCCATAGAACCTGTGTCCCATGTTCCAGCACCAGCAGACTTTCCAATGAATACATTATCAGCTCCGCCTATATTGCCACTTTCACCAGCATTTGAACCGATAATTATACAATCAGTTGTAGCCGCTGTTCCACCACGACCTGCATTATATCCTATAATGACATTGTTATCAGCATCATCATGCCTAATAGCACCAGCGGCATTATAACCTAAGACAGTATTGTTATTTTCTGTAGTTGCGGCATCCATCGCCAATGTCCCAATGATGGTATTGCCGATTCCAGTAGTTAATGCTAATCCTGCATTGTGACCTATATAAACTTGAGCCGCCGCATATTGGCTACCACTGGTAGAAGCTTGAGCACTACCAGCCTGATTTCCAATTGCAATAGTTCCATCGTTAGATGTATGATTTGCAGTATATAAAGCACCACTACCGATTGCTACACAATTTATCCCTAAAGTAGATGTTGTAAGAGTATTTTCACCGATTAACTGATTTCCTGAACCAGTTGTTAAGTTCCGACCAGCAGTTGGTCCAAGTATGACATTTGTAGACCCAGTGGTCATGTCCTCAGCGGCTTGATGCCCGATGACAACATTATTATATGCTGTAACAGCAGTTCCATCAGAACCCTTTGTATATCCACCACAACTTCCGTATCCAATTGCGATATTATTATAAGCTGTATTATTAGCAACTGTATTATCCCCACCAGATAAAGCATATTCTCCAATCGCTACATTATATGATGAATGACTACTTCCAGAACTTGTATCACCAAGTTTCCAACCAGCATATTCTCCAATTAATGTATTTTGAATTCCACCAGACACATAATATCCAGCCTGATATCCTATAGCAGTATTACTGGTTCCTGCAATCAAACCAGATAAAGCCTCGTGACCTACAGCAGTATTATTCAAAGCCCCATTCATAGCGGCGTCTAAAGTATTAGTTCCAATACCTATATTTTTATCGCAACCAACTCCAGCCCATGTTCCACCGCCTGAATCCTTGCCAATAAATACATTATCTTGAGCTCCGGTGTCATTTGAAGTATCATCCATCGCACCATATCCGATAGCAATGTTATTAAATCCAGTTGTGTTAGCCGCCATAACACCATACCCAATAGCAATGTTCCCAGCTCCAGTTGTACACGAAGTAAGAGCATCATGTCCAATTGCAATCGTTCCCACATGAGCAGTATTTCCTGAGTTTAATGTGGTTCCTGTAGCATCTAAAGCATTTGCCCCAATAGCAATACATTTTTGTAACTGAGCTGTTGAAGTTACTAAATCACCACCTGCTAAAGCATTATAACCTATAGCTATGTTATAGTCAATCGTACCTTGAGTACCCTCATCGCATGATGTCATAGCATACTTACCAATAGCTACATTTACTGACTCTCCCACTGCGGCATTATTCATTGCCGCATATCCGACACATACATTACCGCCTCCGGTAGTTAATGCCCCAGCCGATGAAACCCCAATAGCAACATTATCTCCACCAGATGTAATGGCATCGCCTGATGTGGCTCCTACAAGAGTATTGCCTGTCCCCGTATTCATCGCATTTCCTGAATTATATCCGACCGCCACATTGCTTCCAGCTCCACTGGCATCTAAAGTAGTAAGAGCAAAACTTCCAATCGCTACATTTTGTCCTTGAGTATCTTCAGCATCTAAGGCTTGGTAACCGATTGCAATATTATGTTCACCCGTAGTAATAGATGCTCCGGCTGATGCTCCGATAGCAACATTTTTATCGCCAGAAGTAATTGCCTTTCCAGCCCTATATCCTATAGCTGTATTAGCAGTAGAATGGCTATCGCCATCTCCCATTGACTCAAACCCAACTGCTGTATTTTGGATACAAGCCGCACTATTAACAGCACTAAGGGATTTATATCCTATAGCCGTATTACCACTTCCATTAGAAGGCGTACCGTCATGCCCATCAGTAGTATCATTCGATGAATATGCAAGATATCCTATAGCCGTTACACAAGCATCTGTAGTTATAGCAACGCCTGCACTGGCTCCGAGAATAGTATTGTTTGTGCCTGTAGTGATTGCCCTTCCTGAATAATAACCTACAGCAGTATTCCTTGCATCGACATCACCACTTGAGTTTTGAGCAGTAAGAGATTCATAACCTATTGCCACACTTTTATGTCCAGTATCTTCAGCATCTAAAGCAAACGCCCCAACTGCCACATTACCATCACCAGTTGTCAATGTTGTTCCTGCCCCATTTCCAATAAGAGTATTTTCTTCCGAATGCAAACTTCCCACTATTGCCGCTCCTGCAGATGTTCCAATAGCAACTGTACCGTTTGCGTTTGCTGTTATAGCCGCTCCCACAGCTCCTGACCCTATAACAATACAATCGCTTCCAGTATTTGACCCATGATTAAAACACGCATCACCTCCAATCGCTACATTATCACTCCCAAAACTTGACCCTCCAGACCCAGTTCCATATCCAATGAGTACATTATTATCAGCCCCATCAGCAGTTATGTTATAACCAGCATAAGCACCGATGACAACATTTTTGATTTCACCACCATTTGCATCTCCAAAGGCATTTTGACCAATCACAACATTATCTGTGTTATCAGTCATTGACTCACCAGCAGTTGAACCGACTACAACATTATTACCGCCAGTTATATTAACTCCAGCTTGATATCCAACTGCGACATTATCATTACCACAATTAGCACTTAATGCCAGATATCCAATTGCAACATTATTAGCTCCGTCATCAGTTGCATCGAGAGCCAATGAGCCAACAGCAGTGTTATAATCACCTGTAGTAATGGCATTCCCTGAATGGTAACCCACCAATGTATTGTTTTCTGCCGCACCACCAGTACCAATATTTCGACCAGATAAAGAACCGATACAAGTATTCGCATCTCCTGCTACACTTGAACCAGTTTGACCAAGAGCCGCATACCCGAAAGCTGTATTATTACTACTGCCAGACCTAATCTCTTTTCCTGCTTCATATCCCATAATGGTATTCTGAGCGCCAGATGTCAATAGGTTCAATGACTTATACCCAACAGTGGTATTCCCAGCGCCTGTCACAGCTCCTGTAAGAGACTGATACCCTATCGCAATTGTCCCTGTATGAGCATTAGTTGTAGTTCCATCAAGAGCCTGATAACCGATTGCTATATTTCCAATAAGGTCTGAATCACCAGAAAACTCACCACCGAATAAGGTGTTCTCGCCAATAGCAATATTACCATCTGATTGAGCATTAGCGTGTGCGCCTGCATTAACAGCTCCCATTGAATTTGTACCAAGAGCAATATTATAATGACCAATATTACCTTCTCCAGTTTGACCTACCATCGCATCCATACTCGTGTGACCAATGGCAATATTGTTAGTGCCTTCAATCATCTGATTAATGGCATTGTGTCCAATCGCTATATTTTGAGTGCCTGTAGTTAAATTGGCAAAAGTGCCTTGACCTAATGCTACATTACTACTTCCTGTAGTTACATTAGTTAAAGAATAATAACCTACGGCAACATTACTATCACAGGCATCAGTTTGTGTACCAGCACCACCAGATAATTCACCAATGAAAACATTATAATCACCAGCACCATCAGGGTCTCCCGCAGTTTTTCCAAATATTGTATTTGATACACCATCGTCATTATTAGACAATGAGATGCGGGAGTTGGCATCGAGTCGGAATCGTGCTCCTGCATCAACATTAAAAATAATGTCTGTAGTTGAAGTCCCAGATTCGATAATAAAATCTCCAACAGATGCTCTCGGATTTCCTTGTAATGTTACATTATCATCTGATGCACTTATTATAATCCCTGAATTATTCGTTGTGTCAAGTACCCTTATAGCTCCATCGTGTATATCTAATTTTTGACTCGGACCTCCACCAGCAGATGTACCAATTCCCACCTTCCCTGTAGTATCTATCTCGAAAAAAGGATTAGTACCTATTGTTGAACCATCTCCAATTTGTAATTTATCATTATCATCTCCAGTATTATCCGTAACAAGCCCTATCCAATAATCTGTATCATTGCCACTTGTAGGAAAATCACCAAAAATAATTCCATAATCTCCTCCAGAAGTATTTTCTATTGCAATGTTTCCATCTTTCAGACTTAATAATTGTGAGGGTGTCGAGGTGCCGATTCCTACCAGACCATCTTGATTGATACGCATACGCTCAATAGGAGCTGAAGTAGTTCCGGTAGAGAATACAAGTCCTGTAGAATTATTAGTAGATGAAAAATTTTCTTCTGCTTCAGCATGAATTGATGCACCAGTTAATATTGCATCTGAACCCGATGAATCAAGTGGGGCGCTAAATTCTATTCTCCCTATATAATCACCATCTACATTAGAAGTTTCAGCAGTTTGCAGTTTAATTACTGCCCCAGCGGCTGAACCACTACCCGTCGCACCAATAGCTGTTAATGCTGGACCTGTACTATCTTGGTCGAGTTGTAAACAAGTAGCATTAACTGCTGAAGCATGGTCGTTTCTTATATTTACTAAATGCCTTGTACCAGTATGAGCGGATTCAGATGCAAACTGTGCTAAAGTAGCAGTCTGTGCCGAATTAGAGTTAACTTGAAAAATAACACCTGATGTTTGTGAATCAGCGGTGAAAACCGCAACATCAGAAGAGGTTGATTCTGAAGCTATAGAAAGAGATACGGCATTTGTATTCTGGTCAATCAAGACAGCAGTACCAGTGCCTGTATCTTGTTGTACTTCAAAAGCAGTACTTGCCGCAGTATTAGTGATTTTCATATCACCAGTCAATACTTCTGAATATGCGTATGAACCTCCGCCTTCTACAGTTATGTCTCCGCTGATAGTGAGGTCGCCATTTATAGTTCCACCTGAGGCTATACTGGCGGCTGTTGTTGTAATAAAAGCCATATAACCTCCTAAGCTAGAACAACTCTGGCTGTTGCATCAGAGCTTTCTTTTCTTTCCATTATTAAATATGTTGTATTACCTAATCCCTTAGGTACTTTTAATGTATAAATTGTGTCTCCACCCATTAAATATAAATCATTAGATGTGTTTACATCTGAATCTGTACCTGTGGTATTGAAAGTAAAATAAATATCTTTGTCTGTTAGTATGTGTACTTGATGATATGAAGTACAATTAACTGCGACCCCATCTGAATCCACAGTTACTGCACTTTGTACTTGCCAGTCGCCAGCCGATTCTATATTTAAAGATTCGTACGACCTGAACTTCTTTATATCTGCCATTATGTTCCCCTTTGAAATACCTGCCATTGGGGGCGAGAACAGTCCCTATGCAGGTATACTATATTAAATTAGGCGGGACTATAGACCTTGTACCGCCTACCTTATCCCGTCTTTTCATTCCAAATTTCCTTGTAGCTTCAACCCATTTTTGATTATGATAATTCGCCATCTGCATAACTACCGCAGATTGATTAGGGTCTGGCGCATTACCTGCCTTATCCATATAAAGACAACGCTTTACAAAGTCAACCAATGGATGGTGCATAGAGTTGTCCACATCTGGAACATCTGCTATAGAACTAACATCATTTGGTTCACCGCTGTAGAATAAAAGAACACCATCTGTAACAGCTTCCTGTATCGCCTTCCATTTCTTTCTGGATGACGTAGTGGTATCTCCGCTACTATCTACATCTGTTATAAGAGCGAACTTATCGCCCTCAACAAACCACATTGCGTGGTCTTCTGGATATTTAATATTACTTGCCATTATTCTGTATCCGGTGATATCAAAGCTGACTCGCTTGATACATCTGTTAACAATAGATTATCATTTGCCAGGCGAGGAATCTGTATATAGTCTCCATCGCTGTCCATTAGATAAACTTTAAAAATCTTATTCAACTCTAGCTTGTAACTGCTTCCGCTTGAACTGTATGCTGAATCACTTAGGTCATACCACATCTGGTCTGCCGCTGTTGTCATTTTAGCGTGAACCACCTTGTTGTCATATGAACCAAGCTCTACCAATGCGTCGTTAATGAGACTCATTATATAAGTCTCAGGCGCATCAGGAAAAACCTGACGCACCCGACTTATGATTTGCTTAACTGTAAGCGAATGTACTGCCATTAGGCAACATCTTCTATAATAGCCGCAACGGTACACCTAACAGATGTACTGCTATTCACACTAGCCGCCGCTCCAGCGGCTCTTGCTTGTCCTGATATAATAAAGACATTTGACATAACCGGGCCATTTACTCTTCCCATCCAAGCCTCATTAGCGGCTACTTCTATTTGGTCAGCCGTTCCATGAGCGGCTGTTCCACCATCTAAATTGAAGTAAACACTATTAGTAGTACTTGTATTGGAAGTATCACTTGTTCCTGTATTTTTAATGAATAGAAACCATACTTTATCTGCATCACAATCTGCAACAGAATCATCAGTAAAGGTACTTGCCGCACCAGCCGCTTCGTTCGGACCATTTGTCTGGTCTCCACTAGCACCAACTAAATCAGTAGCATTATCTGACGCTCCAAATAGTTCTTCACTACCATTTGTTACTATTACATTAGGTGCGTAAAACCAATTATCATCACCATCCTGCACAGTTAATGTTAAGTCGCCACCTAAAGAACCTTTGATATTATGATGTATAGCGTCAACCGCATCAGCATCAGAATCAGCGGCTATAGTTACTATTGGTGTAAAAGATACAGCTCCTTGTGCTCTATCTGCCATATTAAACTCCCATTAAGGTTTGTATACCACTCTTATAATCTGCGCTCAACAACTGATGTTGTCCATGCAACCATTGATAATCTGTGGTATGTTTTTGGATTTTAGCACTATAGTTTTGAATTTTTGCTGAAGATTCAGCTTGATAAGTTTGTAATTCTACACCATACTTTGCTAATTTTTGTTGATATTCTTCTAAGTCAGCTTGAAGATTTAATTGATATTGCTGAACAGAAGAACCTACTTGAGCTTGATAAGAACTAAGCTCACTTGCATATTTTTGTAATAACTGAGCATCATCCTGAGATGCTAATTGAGCATCCTGTATAGAAATTTGTAATTGCGCCTGATACACAGTATTCTCTTTATTAAATTCATTTAATTCGCTCTGTATATCTGTACCATATTTTTGTATATCAGTCTGTCTCTCTTCAAGCCAGACTTTTAAATCACCTTCAAGATTATTTTGATATGATTGGACATCTTTACCAATCTGCATTTGATACGACTGTAACTCGTTAGAATATTTTTGTAGTTTAGCACTATACTCAGAAGAATCTTTTGTTTGTTGATTCTGAGATTCTTGTATTCTTTCCTGTAGTTCATTCTGGAACACAGTTTGCTCTTTATTGAATTCATTTAATTCATTTTGAATATCTGTATTATATTTTTGTATATCCGTCTGCCTTTCTTGATACCATACCTGTAAGTCGCCTTCGAGATTCTGTTGATATTCCTGTACCACCTTACTAACCTGCAACTGATATGATTGTAACTCAGCGGAATATTTTTGTAGTTTACTTCCATTGTCAGCTACAGCATCTTCAATCTGTTTAGCGGAATTCTCTAAATTCAATGCCTGAGCCTGAGACTTATTAAATTTATCCATCTCTGTGGATTGCTGTGCCTCTTGCCTATACTCCTGAGCCAGATTGTTTGCATTTGCCAGAGCAACTTGTAAATCATTACCAGCTTTTTGAGTTGCTTCCTGTAATTCTACTTGATATCTTGCATTTTCTTTATTAAACTCATTCAATTCATTTTGAATATCACTTGCATACTTTTGTAAATCTGTTTGACGTTCAGACTCCCATACTCTCAAATCTCCATCTAAATTTTGCTGATACTCCTGAACTTCTTTATTAATCTGAGCCTGGTATGATTGTAATTCGTTTGAGTATCTCTGTAATTTCGCACTATATTCAGACGAATCCTTAGTTTGCTGGTTGGTAGCTTCCTGTACCCTTTCCTGTAAATCGTTCTGAAAGACAGTTTGCTCCTTATTAAATTCATTTAATTCGTTTTGTATATCACTTGAATATTTTTGTATATCAGTTTGTCTTCCCTGATGCCACACCTGCAAATCACCTTCTAAATTTTGTTGATATTCTTGCACAGCTTTATTAACCTGCAATTGATATGACTGTAATTCATGTGAATATTTTTGTAACTTACTATTATTGTCTGCTATAATATCCTCAATCTGTTTAGCGGCATTTGCTAAATTTAAAGCTTGGTCTTGCTGTTTATTAAATTTTGATAACTCTGTCTTAACTCTGAATCTTTCTACCTCAACCTGTAAATCCTGATTATTCTTTTCTACAGCCTCTTTGAATTCTACTTGATATTTAGCATTTTCTTTATTAAATACATTAAGTTCATTCTGAATATCAGATTGGAATATTTGTATATTATCAGATTCTGTTTTAGCCCAAGCAGTATAAACAGTATTTAATTCAGTACTATACCTAGATAAATTTTGAGTGTATTGCTGTACTTCGTTATTTACCTTAGCCTGATAAGACTGTATCTCACTTGAATATTTTTGCAACTTACCATTATTATCGGCGATTAAATCTTCCATCTGCTTTGCCGCATTTGCAAGATTCAAAGCCTGTGTTTGCTGTTTATTAAATTTATCCATTTCCGTTGTCTGCTGTGCTTCTTGTCTATATTCTGCCGCTAAATTATTAGCATTTGCAACAGCTACCTGTAAATCATGATTTGCTTTGTTAAATTCAGCTTGGATATTCGCCTGATACTGTACATTCTCCTTATTGAATTCAGCTTGTTCGTTTTGTATATCTGAATTATACTCTGAAATCTGAGTTTGTATCTCCTGTATTTTCACAGATGCTAATTCAACATCCTCATTAGTATCCAAATGTGTATTAACTTGAGAAAAATCTGGAGAGATAACTGGCTTTGAAAATGTAGGTATATTACTATCTACGCTAGCCTTAATTGGACTAGAAGCAGTCGCAGTACTTACAGCGGTTGCGCCTGCATATCCACCAGACGCATTTGTATAAGAAACAGTATTAATGGACGGAACAGTTGGTTGTGATGTTGTAATAGATAAAGAACCTGGGTCACTGTCACCAAAATCCCCGAGTGTCCAATAGGAATTCCATCTTGTCTGAGATGTAATACTTGGCTTTATATACGATGGTGCACTGCTACTAACATCTACTTCAGATGGAACAACCATAGAATCTGCCGAAGCATCTTGATTACTAGCATCATCGTATGATACCGTAGTAAGACTAGGGACAGATGGAGGAACAACTCCTATTGTTAAATCTAATATTGTTGGAGCAGAACCCAATGATAGAGTCGGCTTTGAATATGTAGGTGCTGAAGCACTAACGCTAATAGCTCCAGTATCAAAACTTGGTGCAGATGGAACACTGGGTGGAACAACATTTATATTTAAATCTGATATGGTTGGGGGCGCTGATAAAACCATTGATGGCTTAGTATAAGCTGGGGCGTTTCCACTAACATCAGCTTCTGTAATAACAGATGCTGTAGCCGTACTTACAGCAGTTACACTTGCATCACCACCAAAAGCATTTATATAAGATATAGTAGAAATACTAGGAACTGCTGGCGGTACAACTCCTATTGTCAAATCTGATATAGTTGGGGCAGACGCTAAAGCTAAAGACGGCTTAGTATATGTAGGAGCTGAAGAACTTACTGATATAGCTCCAGTATCAAAACTGGGGTCAGAGGGAACGCTTGGAGGCACTGTTCCTATTGTTAAATCTGATATTGTTGGTGCAACTCCCATAGCTAATGTCGGCTTTGTATATGTAGGCACTGAAGTACTAAAAGTAACAGAATTACTTGACAGTGAAGGAGATGCTGGCACAGCATTAGAAATAGTTAAATTAGATATTGATGGTACAGCAGGAGCAACTGGTAAATCAGGTAATGTAACATCACTCGGTAAATCAGATGACTTGCTTCCTAACTTATTTTGCAAAGCTTTCATTGACGCATACAATACAACCAGATATTCAACCTCATCTGGAAATGCCGATATAGCAGAATCACCATAAGCAACAGCGGGATACTGTACTTCCGAATAGGTAGCAGAGCCACCAGCTGGAAGAACATCAAGACTATTATTCTCTATATAGAATACCGGGTCTGTAACAGTTGCATAATTCATATCATCAGAATCACTGAACCTACCTTTGTTCATAGCATCAATCGCTCTGCATGGCTGTGTTATATCACCATCGCTTCTGAACACACGCAATACATTTCCAGTATTCAATGTGCTTGCCGAACCAGATGTGAAGGATACAGAAGATGCACATAGATTCAAAAGAGCAGGAGGCAATACATTGATTACCTCTTTCGCACCATCTGTCAGGAACTGAGTCAATTCAGTCTGCGTTGGTGCACTACTGCCATCTATTGAAAGACTTGTTAAACCTTCTACCTGCTCTTCAAATGTAGCCATTATGTACTCGCCACGAAAACTTCTACCTGACCACTGTTAGAGCCAGGGTCTACTATAATACTTTCTAAATCTGTTAATGCAGTTACAATAGTTGCTGAATCATCATCTGCGTGAGCACCCTCATCTGGAGCACCCATTAAAAAACTCCTGCCAGCCTCAAGTAAATGTGTCACTGATAAATCTGCGGCAGAATTATCCTCGCCTGAGTCTAGCTGTAATGAAATATTAACTGAGTTAGAACTATCTAAATTTGTAATACGAATGTATTTCACATTCTGTAAATCCAACGCACCATCCGCTGAAGCGGTAGTGGATTTGAAAACAAGAACAGTGGCATCATCATCTGAGGCTATTGTCACTATTCTTTTTAATATGTTTGCGATACTTGATATCTCAAATACTCTCTTGGAACCATAGTCCTGATTGTCAAGGATTATGTCCTCTTGTATCTTTACCTTTAATGTTCCAGCCATTACTTCTTCTTCCTTTTACGGGATTTCTTTTTCTTTTTAGGAGGTCGTCCTTTCTTACGCCCATATGTACCTTTACCGTATGGCATTTACTTTCTCCTTCCAGAAATTTTGTTGTTTAAGTTCTCTATTCTTAAGAATACTATTCATATGTGCCTCTACGTCAATACTTGAGAACTCTATATCACTTCTCCTACCAATCTCACTTGCCATGAACATATTAGTTGTAAATTTACTTTCAGACGTACGTTCACCACATGCTCTACAATAGAACCATCGTTCTTCATTTTTATGTTGACAATATTGACACTTCATAATTCTTTGGATTTCGGGAGCCGCCCTTTATCGACAGCTCCCACAGTTCCATACTGTTATCCTTATTTATTCGGATTAAGACGTAGTAACAGCGTCATCAATACCAGACATACACTCTGCTACCCATTCACCACCAAACCAAAGCATATTGATATAATCTCCCTTTTGGGCAGATGTACCAATAACGATGTTAGATACCTGAGTACCTGCTGTTGAATTAGAAGCATTTCCACCTGCGTCTTTCATAACCAGACTGACAATTGCACTGCCAGCGGCTAATGTAATTGCCGCAGTTGGAGTTTCCTCTTCAACGATGAATTTGTAGTTGATACCAGCTTCTCCATTTGAAGCTGTAGGAAGAGTTATACTATAAGCTCCTCCAGCAGAATCAAGAAAGAAAACTTTGCCGCTATCAGCGGCCGCTAGTGTTCTTGCTACTTTTATCCTTTCACACTTTTTCAATAAGCTGAAAGTTGAAGCACTGTTCTCGTTTAAATAATCAGCTCGCATATTATACTCCTTCTAAGTGTAAGAGGTAATGAGTTTCCGGTAAAGAAACTTCAAGACCAGCTTCAGTTAGAATCATATCTTTACGAAGGTCTTCGTCAGCAGACTGAACATTCGTAACAATATGCGTATCACGATTGACTCCATTACCAACAAGCGGTCTATATGCAACATGGTCTAAGTCGACCATCTGCAAGAACCCTGAGGCGAATCCACGGAACAACGGTTCTTTTACAAGAGCCATGCTACCATGAATAGTATCGACCATCATGATTTTATGACCGAACTTTCCGTCCTTCTCAGCCATGTTGTACCGCAAAGCAGTAACATCATTGACCGTTGTGGAGGTTCCAGCCATATAGGAACGATTCACAAAGAAATCAGCTCCAAGCTTGTTAAAAAATGTAATCACCGGCAAACTAGCCAAAGCTAACTTTGACTGTCCACCGCCACGGGCTGGGTCATAAACGACCTCAAAATCAGAAAGCAACCTGTCATATGTAAGTTCGCTTGTAGCTGAACTTCTAAAATACGGAGCTCCAGCTGAATAAGACAGCGCACTGTCATCAACAACTGATGTTCCATTTTTAATTATATGTCCAGATATACCTTCCGTATAATTGATTCCGCTTTGACTGGCCCGTTGGCCAAAGAGCATTGCCCTTTCGATGTCAATCTTGTGTTCTCTTAGCTTCAGATTCCAAATCCGTTGCCATTCGTCTGCGTACCCACGATAGCGAGTTGCGCGTGTGGTGTTAGACATTTCAGCGGCTGTCTTAAAGATTTGGGTGTACCCATAATCATTATCCAGCTCTTCTGACCACACATCTGGTGAGCCACTTCCTTCACCGTATGATGTTCCGATAACAGTA
>Ga0208030_1001090_pt1 | contig 16769 bp, 26 predicted proteins | sample MalvirDeepMed_M9_FD_184246 | JGI IMG/M metagenome (GOLD analysis project Ga0208030, IMG submission 184246) | Marine viral communities from the Global Malaspina Expedition - Malaspina viral metaG DeepMed_M9 (SPAdes) (version 2) | ecosystem: Environmental > Aquatic > Marine > Oceanic | place...
AGGCCGTAGCTTGCGTCAAGCAAATACCTCAGATAATGATCTGGCTCTGGCGGTTTGGCTGTATATTTTACCTGGCCCATAACAGTTCCTTTCTTTTTGCTATTTACCAATCTGGTTATATTATATATATATGATATAGTAAGTATATACCAAAGTGGGAACTGGGACTAATTGCATGAAATTAAAGGATTATATTCGCGCCAACGATGTGAAACAGGCTGATATGGCGCGAGATTTGGGCGTGACCTGGATGGCTATATGGAAATGGCGTGAAGGTAAACGCATCCCGAAACCCGCAATGATGGCGAAAATCTATCAAATAACAGGTGGAAACGTTGAGCCAGGTGACTTTTACGATATGCCAGACCTGCGGCAATAGCTGTGACGTATGGATGCCAGAGCGTCAGGTGGAGCGTACTATCAGGCGCGACGGCGAAGATGTTAAGGTTATCGATACTGTGGGCGGCATGGATGCCTGTGCGGAATGCGCCAAAAAAGCCAATGTGGAATGGAATATAGCGACTTGTGAATGACTGAAAACGAATTACAGTTAAGCGTAGCCAAATACTTACGGGTTATGGAAAAGGTTTTGTCGAGCCAGGGTATCAATATATGCTGGCATCATTCGCCAAACGAGGGCAAGAATAAGCTGCACTACTATGCGAAACAGAAGCGGCTTGGGGTACGGAAAGGATGGCCCGATATTGAGGTAATCTACAAAGGGAGGTTCATAGGCATAGAATTAAAAACACAGAAAGGACGTTTGTCGGAGGCACAGAAGAAATGCCACGATGACATTACTCTGGCAGGGGGTTTGGTGACAATCTGCCGTAGTTTGAATGAGGTGATAGAGTTTATGGAGACAGCGTGTGGATACAATCAACGAGGCGATATATAGCCTGGGGATACCTTTAGTTTTACAAGGCTCAGGCGTACAAAACGGCGGCAGCATGGTGGGCCGTTGGAAGAAGAAATATACCAACGAGGCTATACTGGAAGCCTTTATTCTAGCAGCGAAACACAAGCCAACAGAACCAGTTTCCTATATGGCGAAATGCCTGAAGATTTTCGGAGAAAAGGAACCCGAACCTGTTGAGCGTGATGTGAATAATTTTGGCAAGCGTTTACAGGCATATAAGGAAAAGGAGTTCTGGCCTACTTCATGGGGGCCAAAACCAGGTGACCCTGAGTGCCAAATTCCACAAAAGATTTTACAAGAAAATGGGTTTTAATATATCTTGAAAGGAGCGGAAAGTGGGTCAGCTGTCGGGTAAGACGGAGCGGCTGATACCGAGAGGGTACTTGGGCTAGCTACACCCCGAAGAGGAGATCGAAAGCGCAAACCTCAGCTATAGGCAACCGTATATTGTCTAGAAGTAGTGCGCAACTGACTGGCGGTACGATGCGACCAGTTAGGCCAACAGCGACGGACGGCTCCGAAGGTCATCAAGATCGCCAAGGTGTAGATCAACTTCTGCTTAATAAGCGGAGGCTGATCGATCTATGCCTTGTGCTCAGGACTCACCAAAGGTCATTAACTAGGAGAATAAGATGGAATCAGCGGCCTGGGGAAATGGATGGAACTCAGCAGACAATGGCAAGCCAGCTTCAACAAATCCTTATAAAGGAAAGGAAGACAGAGAGGAATTTTATAAGGGATTTTATGCATGGCTGATGCACCAGCAAAAAACCGAATATTATCCGAACTAGACGCAATCGAATGTCCTTGGTGTGGGGAGTGGACTAGGCTAGAGTTCACCAGGGGGAAATATGTATGTCCAAGGTGCAGAAGGCCAGTGAGGGACTGTTGTGATGGCGAGAGAAATATATCTGGCGAACAGTAAAGAAGATTTCGAGGGGCTAACGGAAATTCACAAAGAATGCTTTAATTTAAGTCATTGGGGCGAATACAAAAACGCCCTGGCTGACGAGCGATGTTTTTTTGTCGTAGCAAAGGAAGATGAGGAAATAGTCGGCTATTTGACGGTTCGTGTGGAAGGGGAAGGATCAATAGGATTATGGCAGGGAACGAAAGAAAGCCACAGGAGGCAGGGTATTGGGGAGCAAATAGCAAGAAAAGGGCTACAGGAAGCCTGCAAACGAGGCGCGGAATACCTTGATAGTCACCTTACAGAAGAAAACGATATGTTTGCGGCTATAGCAGGACAAGCGAAAAAAAACGGGGCAATTCCTATAGCCAGATACCCCGACCACTACATAAAAGACGGGGAGAAAATAAACATTATGGTGAGTCATTTGAGAACATCCCTAATGCCATTAAAAGAAAGGGCAAGTAATGTCGAGAGAGGTACTACCGAACAGAAGAATGTCCGTAACGCACACGGCGGAACATGAAGGCATGAAATATAGCGTGACTGTAGGCTATAACGACAACGCAAAGCCAAAAGAAGTGTTTATAAGGTCTGTTAAACCAGGCTCTCAGATAGATGAAATACTGGACGATGCCTCTGTTGTGGTATCATTGGCGATCCAAAATGGGGTGACAATCCCCGAATTAAGGCGTAGCATAGGTACTGGCGTTGTTTGCAAGGTTCTGGATTTAATGGAGGCTCAAATTGGGTAAGAAAAAAGGCACAAAAAAAGGGGGATACGGCAAACCATCACCGAACCCCCTTCCTAAGCGTTAACGATTATATATTTTCGGAATTATCATAACGGCTAGAGTATCGGTTTCCTCGAACCTTTTGCCGTCCTCTTTGTATACCCACCAGAAATAATGGCGTTTGTGATATAGGTCGGGATTTCCTGTCCACGGCAGATGTTTGTTTGGATGGGTTCTCTCAAGTAATCTTTGCATTTTTTTCTCCTGGGGGTTCGTAAAGATGGGTTTTTTTGTGATATACGAACCCTTGCAAAACCATTGTAAAGCCTAGGTTTTTTGCTGTAAGGGTACTGAAAGACGAAAAAAAAGCGTTTCAATACCCCCTATTTAACCCTCCATATACGGACACCTGTTTGCTCATTCTCTGTTACTCGTCTGCTGATAAATCGCTTTCCTTTGCGTGTATTCCCTGTTCCGCAAGCGGCTCCCTTGGCTCTGTAAGCATCGGGGTCGGCAATAAAAACACTCTCATCAACCTCCATTTGACTAAAAGGATAGATAGATTTTCTGCCTCCTCGTTTAGCCGCTGGTATCGGAACGTTCTTTTCGACTGTATACATAACTAGTCCTTTCTATTGCGAAAATCACCAACACGGAGATATTCATTCCATCGTCTTTCCAGGGTTGAAACCCATATTCGGTAATATGTGTCTGTCTGAAAATCAGGGAGTATTTTGTCCCATTCGCGCATAAAGTCGTATAACAATGGTTTGTTCTCTGGCTCGTTCTTTCTTTGGTTTATGTAGGCAATCACAAGCCATTCCATACTGAAGATTATATCCACGACATCTTCTGGTGGCTTTTTTGTAGCTTCCCACCTGCGAACAGTGCGCGGTTCGACATCGGCAAGCTCTGCAATATTTACAATGGATAACCCTAACCCCTGGCGATATCGCTTAAAGCGCTCAGGCTCCATATCTGACCAATGTAATATACCGCGACAGGTTACGCAGTCAGGATCGAGCTTGCGGCGTTTCATGCTGTCACGATAGCCCGACCATTTCTCTAAATCGGTCAGTTTGCTAACGTCTTTCTTAAAACGCTTGGCGACACCTATGGCTGATAGTTTCTGTGTCTGTTCAAAGTTAATGCCGCACCCCGTTACACCGCAGTCAGGGCATTGTTTGTCGATAACATCTTGAAATGGTTTAGTCATAATATTTTTGCCTCCAAGTAAGCGGTCGATCAGTTTTTAGATTGACCATCAGGACACCTGAATTGTTAAGCTCTTCTATGATGTCAGTGATTTCAGTTAAATCGTGCGGGCCATAAATTTCTCCGTTGTGAACTGCGTCAATATAGGCTATCCGCACATCGTCCCCAGAGATAACAAAGTCACCGTCGCGTCCAGCTACTGTATATTTTTCCATTGTCATTGTTCATTCCTCTCTTAATGCCCGTAGCCAGGGGCTGTTTGGTGAACGGGTTTTCCGCTCCATTTCGTAGCCCAACTGTAACTGGCTGGAGCAAAGCCTGGGCCATTACCGAAGTCAAAAAGTTTTGCTCTCCTAACTTTTTTACCCTCAGACTTTCCTGGCGCAACCAAGTCAGCGCTGCAACCATCGCTGCCTACTATTTCTGTGTTAATGCAGACATATTTCATAAAGTGTTTTGTGAAGCCAACGCACTTATAGAAATCAATATTGGTTTGATCATATCCCCAACTACAGCTGAAGATGTCTCCGACTTTGATGTCATCCATTATTCAGCCCCCCTCTTTTCCAACTTCTTGCTCAAAACTTCCTGCATGAATTTGCTATTCCACTCTTCTGTTTCCATTGCTACCAGAGCATCTTTTAAGCTCATCCCGAAGATGTCCTGGCCTTGGCTGTAAAGTATTTTTAGAAATTTGGTTCTTACCTTTTCGCCGTCTGCTGCGTATAAGGCTATTTTTTTTGTATTTGTCATGGTATTTTCCCCTTTGGGTTTATGGGCCTAATGCCCGTTTACTCCATTATTATACCAAACTGGTTATAGAAGTATATAGCTAAGTTATCTATATATATCAGGGGTTTAGGAGGCATTATGCCGATACAGCAGGTAAAAGGTGGATGGAAATGGGGAAAATCTGGCAAGGTATACGCTACGAAAAAGGGAGCGGTTGACCAGGCGAAAGCAATTTACGCATCTGGATATAAGAAGAAAAAACCAGCACTATAAAAAGAGGCGAGGATGCAGTTCAAACAGGTAGACGTTGATAGCCTTAAAGCGTATCCACAGAACGCTAGAACGCATAATGAAAAACAGGTCGCACAGATAGCGGAATCAATTAAGGAGTTCGGGTTTTTAGCACCATGCCTGGTGGATAAAGATAACGTCCTGATTGTAGGCCACGGCAGATTGATGGCGGCGAAAACACTTGGCATGAAGAAAGTGCCGACGCTCCGTATTGAACACCTAACCCCTAACCAAGTAAAAGCATACAGGATAGCAGACAACCAACTGGCTCTGAATGCAGGGTGGGACATGGACTTGTTAGGTTTGGATTTGACAGAGCTAAGTGATGCGGAGTTCGATATAGACCTGTTGGGCTTTCACGAGGAAGAAATAAGCGCGTTGTTCCCAGAGCCGTTAGGTGAATACCCCGACCTTCCTGAGGGGGAAAAGACCCCGTTTCAGCAGATGACATTTACGCTACATGATGAGCAAGCGGAGCAAGTTGTTAGGACGATAAAAGTTGCAAAAGGCATGGGGCCGTTCGTCAATAGCGCCAACGAAAACAGCAACGGGAACGCTCTGGCTAGAATATGCGAGGTTTTTATAAGCCAAAATGGCGAAAGCTAAAGATATTTATGTCGCTCCTATTAAAGCAGCTGACGCCAATCGTATAATTAAGCGGTTGCATTATAGCAAAAGCCATACGCAAAACAGTCAACTTCATTTAGGGGTTTTCCTTGACGGCAGATTAGAGGGGGCCATGCAATTTGGCCCATCAATTGACAAACGTAAAATGTTAGGAATTGTCGAGGGGGCGAAATGGAACGACTTCATAGAATTGAACCGAATGGCTTTCAGCGAAAAGTTGCCAAGAAACAGCGAAAGTAGGGCCATAGGTGTAGCAATTAGAATAATTAAAAAGCAATATTCACACATTAAGTGGATCGTATCTTTTGCAGATGGGACGCAATGTGGAGACGGGACAATTTACAGGGCTAGCGGCTTTGTGTTAACAAGCATTAAGAAAAACACATCTATTTGGGAGGCTCCAGACGGAAAAGTTGCAACAGATTTGAGCCTACGTTTAGGCAAGCAAAAGCCAATAATTAATTCCACAACAATGACTAAAGGTAAGGCAATTCAAAAAACTGGTGCGGCCTCTATGCAGCCGTTTAAAGATGCTGGTTATAAACGCAAGCTAGGGTTTCAGCTACGATATATATATTTTATTGACCCCCAGGCAAAACAGAACCTAAATTGTGAGGAACTTCCATATAGTAAAATAGGTGAAATGGGCGCAGGGATGTACTTAGGAAATAAGCGTGAAAAGTAAGCGATGGGTGTTGTCCAAACACCACAGCGGCGGGGTAGCACCGACCTTCACGCTCCATAATTATTAGAGGACGAGTTATGCACAAGCCCACTGAGAAAACTAGAGAACAGTGTCAAATGCTGGCAACCATAGGAACGCCACACGAGACTATTGCCAAGGTTCTCGAGATTAACAGGGAAACATTAACGAAGTATTACAGAAACGAACTCGATCTAAGCAAGGCCAAGGCTGACGCTAGGGTTGCTCTGTCTTTATACCAGAACGCGATTAACGGGAACGTGGCTGCACAGATCTTTTGGTGTAAAACCAGGTTAGGTTGGAAAGAAACCCAGGTTGTGGAAAGCAGAGAGTTCGCTGTATTTATAGAAGGCCCAGAACTAACGGAGGAGGAATGGCTAACAGAATCGCTTGGGGACCACAAGCAGGGCCGCAAGCCTCATTAGTACGCTGCCCCGTTGAGGAGATTTTTTACGGAGGGGCAAGGGGGGGAGGAAAAAGCGACGGGGTTTTGGGAAAGTTCGCTTTGAAGGCTGCTAAGCATGGCGGTCATGTCAGAGGTATATTCTTCAGACGGGAGTATCCGCAGCTGGAAGCAGCGATAGACCGAAGCAAACAAATATACGGGGCTGTCGGTGCCGAATGGCAAGATTACAAAAAGACCTGGACGTTTCCAAACGGAGCTATACTTAGATTTCGTGCATTGGAACGTGATGCCGATAGTGAGAAGTTTCAGGGCCATTCATACACCGATGTTATATGGGACGAACTGGGCAATTACCCAAGTCAAATACCTGTAATGAAAATCAAAGCTACCTTGCGGTCAGCGGAGGGTATTCCCTGTCAAATGTACGGCACTGGAAACCCTGGTGGGCCTGGTCATAACTGGGTTAAAAGCAGGTATGTCGATCCAGCACCGCAGGGCTATACGATAATAGAAGAAAACAACACCAGGCGGGTATTCATCCCTGCCAAAGTTGATAACAACCAGCTATTACTGAAAAACGACCCGCATTATGTAGACCGCTTGAAAGCTACAGGTTCCGCCGAATTAGTAAGAGCGTGGTTAGAGGGTGATTGGGATGTTGTCGAAGGTGCGTTTTTTGAGTGCTGGAGATCTGATAGACACGTTATCACGCCGTTTGCTATACCTGAGCATTGGTTAAAATTTCGCTCGTTCGATTGGGGTTCCGCTTCACCTTTCAGTGTTGGATGGTGGGCTGTATCAGATGGCATGGACGTTGATGGCCGTGTATATCCAAAGGGTGCAATGATACGTTATCGGGAATGGTATGGAGCAAGCGCACCGAATACTGGTTTGAAAATTACTAACGAAGCGATAGCTGTGGGGATAAAACAACGGGAAGGAAAAGAACCGATCACTTATGGGGTAGCCGACCCGTCCATTTTTATGGTACAAGGAGGCCCATCCATAGCTGAACAGATGGCGAAAGCTGGCGTACTATGGAGAAGGGCAGACAACAAACGCATCGGAGGTAGGGGTGCAATGTCTGGTTGGGCAGAAATGCGATCAAGAATGATAGGCGATGATAGTCCTATGATTTATTGTTTTAATACTTGTGTTGATTCAATTCGCACGATTCCTAGTTTGCCGCACGACCCTAACAGGGCGGAAGATTTAGACACAACCTCAGAAGATCACGCTGCTGACGAGTGGCGTTATGCGTGTATGTCAAGACCGTGGGCGAAAAAGCCGCCTGTGAGTTTGCCTGATATTAGTAAGACACCGACCTTCAATGAGATGTTGAAATATACGGACGAAGTTAGGGGAACAAATTGAACACTGAGGACGATTATGCTCCAGATGAAACAGTGCAACGCTGGAGGCATGAGCTTGACCTGGCTTCAAAACGTGAGCAAAAGTGGCGGAAAACTGCCGAAAAGATAGAGAAACGCTATCGGAATGACGGCGATATAAGCAAGGGCAAAACCTTTAATATTCTGTGGGCGAACACAGAAACTCTCAGACCAGCATTATATTCCAATACAGCAAAGCCTGATGTCAGGCGTAGATTTGGCGCAGGTGATGCATCGGCTCGTGGCGGTTCAATGATTATTGAACGTGCGATAGAAGCAATGGTCGATAACAGCGAGTTTGATATATCTGTAGAGCGCACCGTTCAGGATATGCTGTTGACGGGTCGTGGTATTACCAGGGTGCATTATCGCCCTAAGTACGAAATGATGTCGAGCCGTATGACCTTGACAGAAGCAAACTCAGATACAGAGCCGTTTCTACGTTACACAGATGAAAACGGGGAAGAACAGGAACCAGAGTTTGACGAAGAGGGCGCATTTTTTGCGATGGATGAGGAAGTATTGGTAGACGAGACTGTAGAAGTTGAGTTTATACCATACGACCAAGTTCGGTTTGGCCCTGCCAGGCAGTGGTCAGAGGTCCAATGGGTTGCTTTTGAAACGATCCAAACACGCGAAGATTTAACAGAGAATTTCGGGGATAAGGGAAAGAAAGCCCCGATGACCATTCTACCAGACGGATACGATCCAGAATTGCCAGATGATATTGTCAAGAGATGTAGGGTCTGGGAGATATGGGATAAACGCACTAGGAGAGTTATTTTTATTGGCGAAGGTTATGACGAGCCGTTAGACGTTCGTGACGATCCCCTTAATTTAAAAGACTTTTTCCCAATGCCACGGCCTCTGTATTCGATAGAAACAGACCGCACGATGCTGCCTGTTCCTGAGTTTGAATTGTATAAAGACCAGGCCGATGAATTGAACGATATTACTGGTCGCATAAATCACCTGGTTAATATGCTGAAGGTTCGTGGGGTATACGATGCCGCAAATGAAGAGTTAGGAAACATATTCAAAACCCGTGAAGGCACAATGATCCCCGCCCATAACTGGGCAGCCTTTTCTGAAAAAGGCGGCTTTAGAGGCTCAATAGATTTCATCCCGATAGAAGGCACCGCACAGGTATTGGTCGGGATGTACCAAGAACGCACCAGGCTGATACAAAGTATTTTTGAGTTGACAGGCATTTCCGATATTCAGCGTGGTTCAAGCGACCCAAGGGAAACCAAAGGCGCACAGATGCTGAAGGCACAATTTTCTTCCCTGCGATTAATGCCCAGGCAGAAAAAGGTGCAGCGATTCGTCAGGGACATATTTCGTTTGATGGCGGAGGTTATAGGCGAGATATTCAGCCCTGAAACCATGTCAAAAATGACGGGTCTACCAGTAACGCCAGAGATACTTGATCTGTTACGGGATGACGACAGTTATCAGATTGAAGTCGAAACCGACAGCACAGTTATAGCGGATGAGGCAGCAGACAAAGCAGCAGTGGCCGAATATTTACAGGCAGTTGGTGGCTTTATGCAATTGACAGCGCAGGGTGGAATACCAAGAGATGTCTCATTGAAAATACTTCTATGGGCTTCCAAACGATTTAAGGTTAGCAGAGAGATTGAAGATTTAATCGAACAGCAACCTCAAGAACAACAGCAAGAGCAGCAAGCCCCAAGCAAAGAACAAATTAACATCATTGAATTGCAGCAAAAGAACCAGATAGACCAGCAAAAGATGGCGGTGGAAAGCGCAAGGCTCGACCAGGAGCATAAATTGAAATGGGCTGAACTGGAACTGGAGCAACGGGAACTAGACCAGAAAAAACAGGAGATGCTTTTGAAAGCACAGGTAGGGTTTAGTCGTGCGTAAAACATACGTTATCAGGGAAGGCAAGTTAGTGCCGAAACATGAGGTCAGGTCTAGCGCACACAATGTAATAGGTGATATAGAACCATATGAAAGCGTTATTACTGGTGAGCGCATAGGCGGGAGAAGGCAGCACAAAGATCATTTGAGAGATCATAGCTGCATAGAAGTTGGCAACGAAAAGTCCACATTCATGGGGAATAATAATGGAAGAGAATAACGAAGTCGTCGAAGAAGTCGTTGAAGAACAAGAGGAATCTCCATCTATAGGAGATGAATTGCGTGACGCTATAGCCGCAGCCGAAGAGCCGTCAGAGGATACAGTTGACGAGCCAGACGGCGCGAAAACAGAAACACCACAGGAAATTCCTGAAAAGGAAGCAGCGCCCGATGAGGGGGTTGCAGAGGCCACGGGGGTAGTCGCGCCCGAACACTGGCCCACAGAGGAACGTGCCAAGTTTGATGCGCTCCCCGAAGAAGCGAGACCGCTAATTGTGGAAGTCGCAGATAGACTACACGCGCATCATCAGAAGCGGGTGGAAGAACATCGCGGCGACCTGGATATGCTGAATCGTTTGAAACCGCTTGAACAGATAATCGCGCCGTACCGTGAGCAACTTAAATTGCAGGGGGTTAATGAGGCAGAAGCAATCCAACAGCTATTAGCTGTGCGGACCTCTCTCCAAAATAATCCTCAGGAAACAATTAGATGGCTGTCTCAAATAGTCGGGGTTGATACGGGAAAGCTAGCTGAAGATGAAACTTTTGCTGATCCTACGGAAAATCGTTTGAATGCAGTTGAAGCACAGGTACAGAATGTGAATCAACAGAACCAACAAGCCATTCAACAACAACAGATCGCAATGGCAAGACAGAATGTGCAAGCGCAAATAGACACATTCGCTAATGCAAAAAATGAAGATGGTTCTGTAAAGCACCCTCATTTAGACGATGTTATGCCTACTATGACGCAATTAACCCACGGCTATCGTGCGCAAAACCAGGCTATTGATCTCGAGAAAGTGTATCAGGAAGCCTGTTGGTTGCACGAAGGCACTAGAGCCAAAGTTATGGCTGAACGGGATACTGCGAATAAGGCTGACGTTATTGCAAGCGAAAAGAAGAATTTGCGCCAGCGCACAAGTCGAGCCAAACGGGCTGATACGACAATTCGTAGCACCGCTGACACTCCTTCCAAGCCAGAGTTATCTATACGCGAGGAATTAGCGCAGCAGTGGGAATCAGCGCCAACTTGATAAGGAACCAAAGCGATGGCGAGTCCGAATTTATCGGAAATCGTGACAACGACTTTGCGAAACCGCTCAGGCGAATTTGCAGATAACGTCACGAAAGACCTCGCGCTTCTCCGTAGATTGGAGGAACGTGGGAATGTCAAGCCAGCCGACGGTGGCCGAACTCTAGTTCAAGAACTTGAGTATGCTGAGAATTCAACCTTCCAATACTACAGTGGATATGAAGTCCTCAATGTAGCACCTTCGGAAGTATTCTCCGCAGCGGAGTACAACTGGAAACAAGCGGCGGTAAACGTCACTTGGTCGGGCCTTGAGGCTGACATTCAAAACGCTGGTAAGGAAAAGGTTATTGATTTGCTGGAAGGGCGTATTGGTAATGCAAAGCGCACTATGGCGAATAATCTTTCCACTGGCATATTCTCAGACGGTACTGGATCGTCCAGTAAACAGGTCGGTGGGCTGCAAAGTTTGGTAGCTGACGCTCCTGCTACTGGTACAGTCGGTGGTATAAACAGAGCAACCTATTCATTCTGGAGAAATAAGGTTTATGATTTCTCTGATGAGTCGGTAACTGCAAGCGCATCCACGATACAGGCAGCAATGCGTAATCTGTATTTGGCGTGTAAAAGCGGCAGTTCTAGGTCGGAAGCTCCTGATTTTTCAGTAGCGGGAACGACTTATTTCGAGTTCTTCTGGGATTCACTCACAACTATTCAACGCATCACTCGTGATGATACTGGCAATTCTGGATTTGATTCGCTCAAGTTCCGCAATGCTGATGTGTTCCATGATGAGGATTGTAATGCTGCTAGGATGTATATGCTTAATACGCAATATATCTTCTGGCGTCCGCATCGTAATCGGAACATGGTGCCGTTGGAGCGTAAGGGTGCAATCAACCAGGATGCAACCGTAGTGCCTATCGTCTGGGCTGGTAATATGACAATGAGTAATGCTGCCCGTCAGGGCGTCATTCACGCTTAGGAGGTTAATATGGCTTATATTTTAGGCATTTTGGCCACCGAAACATCTACCACAGATGATCATGGCCTTGGCGCTATCGGACAGAATGTAACGTCCGCTGGCATCAAAAAATTTAAGTGGATCAAATATGATACGGGTGGCGGCTCTGTGGCTGCTGTAGCTGATCAGGTTGCGTATTACTACACGCTTGACGGTTACAAAAACCACACTGTCACTTCCGATCTATCTGATTCGGTTGAAATCGGAGCGGGTGTCCTTCAGTCTGCTCCTGGCGATGGCGAGTATGGTTGGATACAGATTTCTGGTCCAGCAACGCTCAATCTCGCTTTAACTGCTGGCGCAGATGGTGACCCTCTCACACCAACTGGTTCCAGCGACGGTACGTTAGACGTTTCTGCCGCAGTTACGGATAACGTATGTGCTATAGCAGGCGATATTTCCGATAAGGAAGTTGTCTGCACATTCCCAGAGTAATGGGACGGGGGGGTGTGCTTTGCCCTTTTGGCATACTCCCCCCTTTTCTTGCAACACGAGGAGAATAGTGAATGTATGACTCAGAGACAGGCATGGAATTCAAAGTGGAAACCAAAGATTCATGCCGCCCGTTATTTCGGTATGAAGCGAAGCAAAACAAAGCCAAATCTCTCACAGAGGGGCGACCTATATTTGAGCAGAGAGCATATGTTCAGATATTAAGCCCAGGAGATACGAAAAACATTATCGATACTCCTGTATCGGATGAACATAAGAAACGATGGCCTGACCAGTGGGATGCTTTTCAAAAAGGGTCGGAACCTCCTATAGACGGAACTCCGATTAACGAGTGGCCGCGATTGAATATGGTTCAGGTTCACGAATTGAAGGCAGTGAATATTTTTACCATCGAACAACTTGCGGAACTATCAGATAACGCAGCCCAGGCAAGTATGGGTCTGGCCACATTAAAGAAACACGCCGAAGTGTACCTAGCGAAAAGCAAAGATGACGGCGTGGTGTTTGAGGCATTGGATAAAGTGGAAAAGCTGACAGAAAAAATGGAAGCTCTGGTAGAGGAAAATAAGATGTTAAGGGCGCAAGCGGATATGCAACAGAAAACCAAGCGAAAGCGAAAACTAGATGTCTCTACTGACGATAGCCCAAGCAATAGCGGATGAGTTAGGGGTTTTCCAACCCTCGTCCATTATTAGTAATGAAGAAGCGACAGCCGTCAGGCTGCGTTCTGTTACTAGTGCTGCTGGTTTGTATTTAAGAGATGATTACGATTGGGCAGTCTTAACAAAAGAACATACGTTCACATCTGCAGCAGATACAGCCGCTTATGCAGTTCCTAGCGATTTTCTACGCATAGTTCCCAGCACATTATGGGATCGCACTAATAATCTACAGTTGGTTGGCCCTATAACTCCAGCGGAATGGCAGTATTACAAAGGGGCTATTACTTCCGATGTAGGACTGGCCGTCAGGTGGAGGATGCGTCCAACCAGCGGAGTGTTGAAGATAGAACTGGAAAACCCAGGCGCGGCAACAATCGCGCTTGAGTACATAAGCGACAAATGGTGCGCATCGTCTGGTGGTACAGGCCAGACAGATTGGGCAGCAGACACAGACGTTCCATTATTTGACGAGGATCTGATATTCCGTGAAGGCTGGTGGAGGGCATTACGAGCATTCGGCTTTCCTTATGAAGACCAGAAGAATGACTCTCGCAAATGGATTAAAGCGATATTTGAAAGAGAGCGCGGCGGCGGTAGAGATATAAATATGGCTCCCACTGTCACAATGTTTACTGTGAACCTTCCTGACACAGGATATGGTAGCTAATGGTTGCTCAAACTATCCCTGCACCAATAGGAGGCTGGAATAGACGCGATGCGTTGGATTTAATGCCGCCACAGGATGCCGTGACCTTGGATAACTGGTTCCCTGGCACTGGTAGAGTGACGTTACGACGGGGTTATACGCAACACGCGACAAGTCTTGGTTCAAGCAATGTTGACACTATTGCGGAGTATAATAAAGGAACGACTAGAAAGTTATTAGCTGGCGCTAATGGAAATATTTATGATGCGACGACATCTTCTATTTCCTCATTAAAAAGCAGTTTATCTGTCAATAGATGGGAGACCGTTAATTTCAACGGTTCGATGGGATGGGTAAACGGTACAGATACTCCTTTGGTTTATGACGGGTCCAGCTTTTCAGATATGACAGTGAGCGGGACGGGATTAACAGTTACAAACCTCCGTGGAATTATGGTTCATCAGTCCCATACATTCTTCTGGGAGAATAACAGTCAGGATTTTTGGTATTCCGCAGTCAATACATTAGGTGGGACAATAACCAAGTTCCCTCTATCAAGAGTGGGCGCATTTGGCGGCAACCTGATATGTGCGGGATCTTGGAATGTTGCGGGAGGTTCAGAGGATTGGGTAGGCGGAGGTATAGGAAATGATTTAGCCGTGTTCGTAATGTCGTCAGGAGATACGATTATATATGAAGGCGACAACCCCGCATCGAACTGGAATTTAGTCGGTGTGTTTAGAATACCAGAACCATTGGATATTCGGGGCATAGCAAAAGTAGGCTCCGATTTAGTTATAGCTACCAAAGGCGGTATTATTTCGATGGCAGCAGTAGCATCCGCTGGTCAGTTAGAACAAAAAGGCGTTATTAGCGATAAGATAAACCCTGCGCTTATTGAAAAGAATAATTTAACAGATCCAGGCTGGCAACTTATTTACCATCCGACCTATTCACAGGGTAGGTTGTTATTGCTTAATCTGCCTAATAGTACCGTGGATTTTGACCAGTACACCATGAATGCGGATACGTTAAGCTGGTCACGTTGGAAAGATGTAAATGCCAGGTCATGGGGTAGGTTTAACGACGGTATCTACTTTGGCACGACAGACGGCAAACTAATGAAGTTCGATGACGGAAACGCCGATATATCCACGGATATTGCGGGGGATGCAGAAACAGCGTTTAGTTATTTTGATGCCAGAGGCGTTCTAAAGCGATGTGCAGCATTACGTCCCGTTTTAGCAAGTGACGGTGATATCACTGTATCCATAGCACCTCAGTTTGATTTTCAAAGACGAGGTATTCCAGCAGCAGATGTCAGTTTGTTGGAGGCTGGAGATACTTGGCAATCAATAACAGATGATTGGGAAGATTGGGATACGGATTGGGATGATTCGATTAAAAGTGTAGTGGCGAAATGGTTAGCTGCGACAGGAGTAGGATACGCAATAGGAGCAAGGTTTCGTGTGTCAACATCGGATGATTTAGAGTGGCATTCATTGACGTATCAATTAGAACCAGGACAAGGAATATTTTAGATGGCAGCTTTAACTGGTAAAAAGCCAAAGAATACATACAAGGACTTACTGCAAGTCTCGAATAGCAATGCAGGTATAGACGGTACTCTTAGGTTTGTCTCGGATGGCGAAGGCACAGACTCGACATTAAAACTTTCAACAGCATCCATATCTACTACCAGTAAGATCGTAGTAGGCGGTGATACGGCAGCAAGTGATGCCGCAGCAATAGGATATACAAGCGCAGAAGGGCTTATTATCACGGGTCAGGGATCGACCTCAGATATTACGGTCAAAAACGACGCTGATGCCGCTGTTCTTACTATAGCAACAGGAACCACTAACGTAGATATAGTCGGGGATGTAACAGCTTCCACAGTAAATGCTGACGGGGATACTTCTGCTAGTGATAATGCAGCTATGGGTTATACCAGTGCCGAAGGTCTAATTCTGACGGGGCAGGGAAGTACAAATGACATCACTATCAAGAACGATGCCGACGCAGACGTAATTACTGTCGCCACTGGCGGGACAAATGTTGATATTGTAGGTGATGTTACTGCTGCGACTGTAAATGCTGATGGAGATACATCGGCTGGCGACGACGCTGCGATGGGGTATACTTCCGCTGAAGGCTTGATATTAACAGGTCAAGGTTCCACTAACGATATTACAATCAAAAACGATGCTGATACAGCAGTCATTTCTGTGCCGACAGGAACTACTAATGTCACGATAGCTGGAGATTTAACTATATCAGGCGATGACCTGACTATGGGAACTAATACAAGTGGCGCGGCGTTAATTGCAGACGGAACAAACTTCAATCCCGTTGTAATCTCAGGTGATGCGACAGTAGCAACTAACGGCGCACTGACGATAGCTAATGACGCTGTATCTCTTGCAAAAATGGCAGGGTTAGCAAGAGGTAAACTTATATATGGGGATTCGTCAGGCGACCCAGCGGCCCTAGCTGTTGGCAGTGCAAACAATGTTTTGAAATCAGACGGCACCGATGTTTCTTGGGGAACGGTAGCAACGGCTGGTATAGCGGATGATGCTATTACGTCAGCAAAAATTGCAGACGACGCAGTAGTAACCGCTGCTATAGCCGATGACGCGATAACCTCTGCCTTGATAGCCGATGACGCCGTAGTAACTGCTGCTATTGCTGATGACGCTATTACTGCCGCGCTAATAGCTGATGACGCTGTAGGAAGTGCTGCAATAGCCGATGATGCCATTACCTCCGCACTTATAGCAGACGATGCGATTACTTCTGCTTTAATAGCGGATGATGCGGTAGTGAGTGCCGCAATAGCAGATAACGCTGTTACGACTGCTTTAATAAATGATGATGCGGTAACATTAGCTAAGATGGCTGGTCTTGCACGAGG
>Ga0208030_1001094_pt1 | contig 16721 bp, 35 predicted proteins | sample MalvirDeepMed_M9_FD_184246 | JGI IMG/M metagenome (GOLD analysis project Ga0208030, IMG submission 184246) | Marine viral communities from the Global Malaspina Expedition - Malaspina viral metaG DeepMed_M9 (SPAdes) (version 2) | ecosystem: Environmental > Aquatic > Marine > Oceanic | place...
GCACGTTGAGAACACTTAACAAAGTAACGAAGGACTTTACGCCAATCGATCTTAGTTGTGATCCGATCCATAATCTCTTTACGGATGCTGGAGCTAACGGAACCCCAAGAGCCAGAAGCGCTCGCCGCTTGAGCGGCTTTCTTGGTAGCTTCCTTCAATCGTTCTTTGGCAATCTCTTTCATATCATCAGAGATCTCGCCCCAGCCACCGTGATCATCGAACTGACCAGCGGCATCAGGATCAAACGTACCAGAGCCGGAACCCTCGCCTTCGCTATCCTCTCCGCCCTCGCCGGATCCTCCGTTGCCCTCATCCTGCTCTTCGATCTTCTCCTTCAGCTTTTTGAAGTACCATTCAGCGGTTTGACCTTCGGGCAGATCTTCAAACATACCTTCACCCGGAAAACAGCACATTTCGGGGAGGTTGCTTTTGCCGATCATACAGTTGATCGAGAGATCGGCTGCAATGTTCCACAACTTGAAAAGCTGGGCTTGCGCCTGTGTTGGGCTGTTCGACGCCATAACGCCGGCTAGCTCATCAGGGAGCCGACCAGTTACGTGCTCGAACACGAGGTGATAGAACTCGTGAATAAGCACACCAGAGCGCTCCGCGTCCGACAGACCCTCGAAGAAGTCTGAGTTGTAGCGAAGCTCAAAGTATCCAGTCGTCGGGTTGACGCGGACACCAGCGGTAGGAATGCCTTTATCTTCGGCCTTGTCGATTGTACGGGAAAGAGCCGCAAAGAAGGGCTCGCGTACCAGCAATCGGTGTGTGTGTTCGTTTAGATCAAAAGCCATTGTGGTTTCTCCTACACTATTACTATAAGCACAAAAAGGGGGATAATAAGTCGGGGTTAGGTTTTTTCTCGCGGAGCCTAACACGCTATCTCGTCGTCAATAACTTCGTAACGAGCCTTGAAGGTTTTGATCGTCGTTTATGATGATCTCATAATATAATATACAATATATTCCCGACTCTAATTCTCATTATCCCGCAAAGCTAACGCCAGTTCATAAGAACCTCTCTTTTACTTAGTTGGCATCGCTAGCGAACATCTTGACCATCATCGATGCAACGGTCTTCTCTCCATCAGCGGACTCGCCCTTGTGCAGCGCGACCACATTCTCTTGCGGACCAGCACCGAGCGTCGACCACAGCTTCATTGCAACTTCAGAGGGAAGCGTTACGAAGTAGTTAACAACATTCTGCATCTTATCAGTAGGAAGAACCTCATCAAAAGTACCGGCAGCACCGAACTTCTCGATCAAAGCACAGTGGTCATTGATACCAAAGTCCTTAGTCTTCTCAACTTCACCTCGGTCAATAATGTCCTCAACCGTAACCTGGGACTCGTACTTAGCGCAGAAGTCGTTGAAGGCTACCGCCGCCTCAAAGCCAATGAAGGCCGATGCAAGGTGGAATACCACCGGGCCGGAGGACGTCTTAGGCTCCTCGGTCAGACCGGCTTCGGTAAGGCACTGATCAAACCGGACCATCGAACGGCGCGAAGGGTATACCTTGTTGGGCTCAAACTCACCGGAATGCTCAAGGTGCGAGCGATTCTGATTAATGAAATCCCAGACCACCGTAGAAACATTGTCCTTAGCCCAATCAAGCCAATCCTCAACGGTAGGCTCAAGATCGAACACGGTGTATCGATCCAGTTCAGCGGGATCCATTTCTCCAACCTGATACTGTGCGCCGTGCTCGCCACCGTTAACGGCAGCAATGATCAGCGTCTCAGGGTGAAGGGTCTGGCCCGCGATCTTACGCGAATCGCAAAGCTCAAACAGACCTTGACGAACCTCGGTCACAGCGCGATCAACTTCATCGAGGAAGAGGATCACGGGCTGAGCACAAGCAGTAGCAAGAAACTCAGGCGGGCACCACGAGGTAACGTCACCATCAGTTGAAGGCAGGCCAAGCAGATCGCCCTCAGTCATCTGAGAGGCGCGTCGCTCCACAACGGGAAGATCGAGTTTAGCAGCGATCTGATAAACAATCTCGCTCTTGCCAATACCATGCCGGCCTCGGATGAGAACTGGCTTGCGTACAGCAAGAACGTGAGGAGCAATTTCGTTGAATGTTTTGAAGTCGATAGCCATGGTGGCCTCCCTGTGTGTCTTACATATAAATAGTAAGCACGTGTCAGTCTGAATTAAGGATTATGACCAATAAATCCGACATAAATGCGGTTCTTGAATGATCCCGGTAGGATAGCAAGGATATTTCCTTTACCATATAGAGTACACGCCTTCCCCCATGCGCCTGCACGATCTACCGGCAAGCTAACCTCACGGGTGTACGCCGGCTTAGCCGAGTCTGGGTGCTCTCTGAGAACTACTGTCCAAGGTTTCATTGTTGTTTCTCCTTATACTTTGATTGTAAGCACGTTTAAGCGCCTATTAAGCGCCAATGTGAATAGAAGTTTGTGGATAAATGTCCCAGAAGCCTTCGCCGTCACACCTAATATCGCCGTACTCTTCGCCTAAGCGGACGAATTTGAAGTGCTCGTTCCAGTCCGTCTGATCGTCGCTGGGGCAACCATAATCAACCATATCATCGCTGTTAGCTAGCGCTTCAACAAAGTCGTTGATCTGATCGATGGCTTCATAGCCTTGGTACCATTTGATCTGATCCCACTGAATGAGCCAGGAGTCCTCGCCATCATAGTTAGCTTCTGGCCCGCCATCGCAATTCTGAATCAACTCGCGGGCTTCTTTGTTCTGCGCCATAAAAGTTAGAAAGTGAGGCGTAACCTCTTTTGATAACGCTAGTACGACTTGTGATCTATATCCCATTTTTTATTCCTCGCGAATTTTATAGAAGTGAGAAAAGCAAGATTAGGCTAGCCATCATTATGGCGAACCAGATGCCTTCAAGTATTAATAGTATTTTGTGTCGAGTTATCATATAACCTCAAATATATTCATCGGTACGTGAGATACTTGCCCCGGAAGATCCTTTACTTCCCAAATCTTCAGGGTCATTTCGTGTTCCTTGTCCCTTCGATTGGGATATGGACCTGTGATGTCAAGCACTATGAATAGCTCTTTGTCTTCTTCGTAAAGGGCATCAGAAAAATGCACTCGCTTAACTAAATCACCGACTTTCATTAATGATCTCCAGGTTCTCTACCCTGTACAAAGCGTTCTCTTTTGGAAAGTGTGTTGGAAAGATGCTCCCGGTCCAGCAAATTTTTGCCATTCCACCCGGAACTCCAATAATTGGAAATATCTTAGTTATGATTCCAACCTCGCGGCCAGGACTTCTATGCTTAACTAGATCACCGACTTTCATACTATAACTATAAGCACAAATTGAAGCTAATTAAGTAAATAAATGGTGGGCCGCGTGAGACTCGAACTCACGATCTTCCGGTTAAAAGCCGGTTGCTTTAGCCAACTAAGCTAGCAGCCCGTGTATATATATAATAAGCACACTCATCTGATTATTTAACAAAAGTTATCATATGTGTTATTATTACAGTATGAATAAAGAACAACTACAATCTCTATATTTAGAAAATGACTTATCTCAGAGAGAGGTCGCTAAAAATCTTGGGGTATCACAATCAACAATCAGATATTATCTTGGCAAATATGATATTAAAAAGAGCCGTTATTATAATTATAGCGCATCGGACCCAAAGAGTGTTAAGAGGTGTCCCAAGTGCCACTTAGTCCAGCCTATTTCCTCCTTTTATGTGAGGAAAAACCCGAAGGATCCTTCAAAAAGAATCGCAGGTTCGTGGTGCAAAGTTTGTTTGAATCAAGCGACTCTTGCAAGACAGCGAAAAGTTAAACAAGATTGTATTGATTATAAGGGCGGGAAGTGTTCTAACTGTGATTTTAACGCTTATAATGGAGCATTAGAATTTCATCATTTGGATCCAACTAAAAAAGATTTTGGATTATCCAGATTTAACAATAAAAATCTTAACGCCGCAGGGAAGAGGGAGCTTGATAAGTGTTCTATACTGTGCGCCAACTGTCATAGAATGGCCCACGCGGGCCTGATTAATCCAAAGCCATAGTTACCGCTAATTAACAAGCCCGCTTTACAAAATCTCCATAAATATCAGAACAAACCCCAGCACAATCACCGTTAAGATATACAATTTTATATCTCCCGCCCCACGCGTGTACAGCGTCTGTGATCGGACCTGAAATAATAGTTGCCAAAGTGCCTTCAAGGCCGTGCCAGCTACGCGGGTGCTCGTCTCGGTATCTCCCAGGGGCCTTGGTAATCTCTACCAGAGCGCCAGGGCTGAATTTTTGAGGGAAAGGCGCGCCCTTTCGCAGTTCTTGATGGCCCTTCCACGTCTCACAAGAGCGGCGGGTATGCCCTCGCTCTTTGCAGTACCCACAATGTACATTTCTGTGTTTCATACAATAACTATAAGCACGCGATGAAGCTAATTAAGTAAGTAACCTACTTAGCGATATGGTTTGAGAAAGTCTCCATAAATTTCTCCAAAGCTGCCGGCATTGGATCCATTGAGATATACAATTTTATATCTCCCGCCCCACGCGTGCCCAGCCATCATCATATCTGAAACAACAGTAGCTAGATCGCCGGTAAGGTTATACCAATTACGAGGGCGATTGTACTGATACCTCGGTGGGGCCTCGGTGACCTCAACTAGCTCTCCTAGAGAAAACTTCTGAGGGAATCGAGCAACATCAAATTGCTCCATATCCTTTTCCCTCTCAGGGCAGAAACGGACGGTATGCCCCAAGTTCTTGCAATACGAACAAGTAGGGCTCTTTCTCTTTTTACTCATACAATAACTATAAGCACACTTTAAGAAGAATTAACTATAATTTTATATCACCCGGCTTCACTTACGATCTCAACGTACTCTTCTATGTAAGTTGCCGGCTTTGGCCTGCTGGGAAAAGAAATGTACTTATAATAGGGAGATACCCTCATAACAATCCCAATTTCAAACTTGTATGGGTAAAGTGCACGCGGGTCACCGGGGGCGTGTAGTTTCTCGCGATGCTCCAACTTGAATCTTACCAGATCACCGACCTTCATTGATTACCTCCGCTCGATATACAGCAATCCGGTCTGGCTTTCCGTCTGACCAAACAAAATGGGCAATGCCGCGCTTTATGCTCGTCACAATCGCCATTGTCGAGGATCCTTTATGGATCTTCTTCGGTCGTATTAAGTCACCTACTTTCACTGACAACCTCCAATTGATGCGCGATCTCAATATCATCGCCCAGCGGCCATCTAACTCGTACACACTCTACCAGCCTTCCTTCCGCTGCAAAATGTTCTGTCACCAAACCAAAAATATCTCCAGAATGGCTGCGACGTCGGATATTAGATTTCATTTTCACCAGATCGCCGGGCTTCAATTGATTAGCTCCAAGACATCATCGCGATATTGGCCGACTTCGCCATTAGGAAACTGCACATAAAATATGCTGAAGTCACCAAAGTTGCTGTGTGTTTGATTAACAATCAAGCCGATGGTGCCCCTGCTTACAGAAGGGTTCATTATCATTTCGCTATGTTGTTCCACTTTCGGAGCAAGCAATAATGACCTTTTCAACTTTACTAGGTTGCCAGCTTTCATACTTTAACTATAAGCACGGTAAAGAGAGAGTTAACCGCAGGAAACGATCTCAAGATCTTCCGGGTAACTTATATCCCAATCCCAATTGCCGTGCCAGCGAACCCAAATCTGCGAAACGTCTAAAATATCCGGTATAACCTCCATCACCAAACCAACGGTATCGTGGTTAACTGGATATTCTTTGTCGAGCAGCCAATCACTGACAGGCGAAGAAGTATTATATTTGACTAAGTAACCAGCCTTCAACTTATTTACCTACCGTTGGTGCTTTTTCGGCAGCTTCGGCAAGGGCATCGCTAATAGAATATGTCCAGACATCACGATCCTTTGTATAATTTCGGGATACCTTCTCAACGGTTTTGGTAGAGAGGAAGTCCTTTGGGATCCCGGAATTCGCGACTGGCCCGAGGAGCTTGGGCTCAATTGAACGATAATAGTAATTATCGTCGTCCTCGCGAGGTTCACCGTGGATAATATCGTAAGGAAGCGGCATCTGTATTGCTTTCTCTTTCTGGGTCGCAGACTGTCCGTCGCTATTCTTGGAGAAATCATTGTAAACTACATTTACAATGTTAGATTGACTATTACTCTGCAAACGATGGTCAGCTTTATCCCAAGAAATCCGATTGACGATGCCAACAATATTTTTTGTATTGTAGCCGGATGTTTTGTAATCATACATCCTAGTTTCAAACTGTACCAAGGATCCGACTCCGAAACCTTGCTCTTCCGCGCGGGCCTTGTAAAGAGTGCGCGCTTCAAGGACTTTACGAGAATCAACGGCAATGAAGGTACTGATCCTCTCACACGTGCGGCGATCGTGCCCGCGAGTCTCGCAGAAAGAGCACTTGCGGTCTTCCTTCTTCTTACCAGAGCCGCGTCTTTCCAATTGACTTATGGCATAATGGTTTCCGTCGTTCGCGCTCTTTTCAAGTCTCTCTTGGAGCCCTGGGCAAGTACGCCGGTTGTGGCCGAGTTGATAACAGTATCCACATCGATTCTGCATTTGTATTACTCCGTGGTAATGGTTCATCTACACTATAACTATAAGCGCAGGTTAAGCTGAATTAAGTAAAATAAGATATTCGTGGGGTGAGTGCCAACCACTGGCGCTCGTGTCTTCCATCCACTGGATCCAATAGGGCTCCACCTCACTGGGGTCTGGAGCGACTCTGGTTACAATACCAATATCATTATCAGTTTCCCAAAGAACCAGATCACCAACGTTAAGTTTATGAAAATCCATAATTAAGCGGCCTTCTTTGTCTTGTTATCTTCCAAAGATACATTCAAGGCGTACTCGATAAGCGGCATACTTTTAGATTTTGTCATTCCGCTTTCATCTTTTTCAGTGATATATACGTTGGTATTCCAGAAAGACAAAGAGCGGCTATTGTTCTCTTGCAAACAGGCAATAATTTCTGATAATTCCCGATCCTCAAAAGAATAATACTTGGGGTTATCCGTCCCAAAGCCTACAATCCTCTCGTCTTCTTCCGCCTGTTCTTTGCTGTAGCAATCATTGATATGGTGGGCCTCAAAGAAACCATCATGATCGAGAACAACCATCATATGACTCGTAAGATCTGCGGAAGTTACAGGCTCGTCAAGGTAGCAACACTCTGTGAATCTCTCCAAATTGCAGTCTTCTGAATGTATTTCAAGATTGATATAACCCTTCGGCACTCTGTAGTCGGTATACTCGATATACACTCCAATATCATTCCATTCGAGCCACTCATTAGTAAAGCCTTCGATTACTTTCTTTGAGATCTCAAGGCTTTTTGGCTTAAAAACAAAATTTCCAAGTAGTGACATTACATCCTCTTCGGTCTTCCAAGAAAATCATAAGCACACATCGGCTCTTGTTTAGCAGTTTCTCCTATATGGAGAACGACTGCCGGGCCGATGTCTATTTTCTTTAATGATTTCTTAGAGTTACGAGGTTTAATATATTGGTTTTTATTTGTACTCTCGCCGGTCTTGCCAGAGGGATTGATTTGCTTGGACGTTCTTTTACCAACGTCTAAATATGCCATCGGGATCATGAGGTATGACTCACCACCATTACTTCCCAACTTGAAAGTTGAGTGATGGTGCTTTGTGGAATACTATATTTCGTCGGCCCCTTGAACCAGCTAACAGTAAGAATATACCGCTCGTCTTTGAACTGACAAATTTGTGACTCGCGCTTCTTTCCCTTCTCGTGCTTTTTCGCGAGGACAAGTCCAAGTTGCGGCTCTTGAGTACCAAAAGTGCCAGTTTCCCAACTGCGCCTTATGATTGCGCCCGGTTTAAGTTTGTTTGCCTCTTTCCAGTTCACCTTCGATCCTCCCAAAGTTTCCAGCCGCCAGAGGTTAGAAAAGTTTTAGAGCCTGATTCATACTTGGGCTTTTTGTGAGACATATAAATATGCTCGCCCGTTGGGGTACGCACAAGATATTGTGATCCCCTAACGTGCTCAAGCACAAGATATGCCTCAAATGGGCTTTGTGTAATAAGAGAGCCGACAAGTTTTTGGCGAGCCTTTGCAAATTCTGCTCGTTGCTCGCCAGTAAGTCGTCGGTTTTGTGTTCGTGTTCGTTTCTTCATATTATAAGTATAAGCGCGGATTACGCCGAGTTAACAACAATAAAATCTTTACGGTGATGAAACAGGCTTGGTTGTGTTTCACTAATTTTGTACCAGTTTCCAGTTTCTTCGCCTTCAATAATAAGAAAAACCTTATTAATTTGCGTGCTTGTAGGCTTTATAAATTTTACAAGATCACCTGGCTTCATTTACAATCTCCAAATTTTCTATGGGCATCAAATAATCTTCTGACGTACCTGCCCAGCATATATAAATAGAGTCTGCGAAAAGAGGGTGCTTCGCGACCACAAGAGCTAGCTCTTTACGATGCTCATCAGTATAATTACTGTTACGCCTTACAAGATCACCGACTTTCACTGATGACCTCTGCTGTTCTGTGCATTGATTTGATTCCTATAAACGTCGGGTTCGCGAAGTTTACATCTTCTATGATCCATACACTGGCGGAGCCTAAGTCACAAAACCTCAAAATGATGCCGGTGTAGCCACTCTTAAACTTAACTAAATCTCCAATTTTCATATACTAACCATAAGCACGAGAGCGAGAAAATTAATAGACAAGGCTAACAATCGGAATAAAAAATGCTCCCAATATAGCCGCCATTGCCCAAGAAAAACCAACGAAAGTCAAACTTCCGTCAGAAGATTGTAGTGGGTGATTTTTTAATTTATTCATCTTTTTTATTCTCCATAAAAAATATATTTGGTTTTCTTGTTTTAATAGCGTGGCAAGTAACACATAGTATTTGTAGGTTTTCTATCATATTGTTATCTCGATCTCCATTGATATGATCTACATCGAGAAGAAATTTATGTTCATTATACCCGCAGCGGACACACTTGTTCTCCAGAAATCTCAAAGCCCGTGTACGATAAGTACGCTTTCCGTTCTTCGACACCGGGCCAGTGGTATAAGAATTATGAGGATCACTAGCTGCATCATATTTACATTTCTGATCACAAAAAGAATATTTTGCCTTTGAAGACATCTTTTTTATTAATTTCTTGTCGCAAAACCCGCAGTTAACTTCTTTTCTATTTTTAGCGTAACGACAGTCAATCGAACAATACTTCCCGTTACCCCTCCGCAAGTTGTATGCTGGTGTTGCAAATAGTTCTTTGCAGTTAGCGCAAGTAGTCTCAACTATTTTAGGTTGATTCGGAATAATTTATACTCTCTTTTGTAGTTATAAATAGTTTCAAACCAACCTCTTTACCAAGTTTTTTCTGCACCAATGTAAAGTTTTCGTTGTTCTCGATCCGTTTCTTTCAATTACCACCGCTTCTTCTTTAGTATTAACAGAGACAACTTCATATACCAAGTATGTTTTATCCCTGATGTGGTACTCTCCTTCGGAAATAAGAATATGCTTATACTTTTCGTATTCTTCTAGATACTTTTGTTGATTTTTACTAATCATATCAATATGTTTGGTCGGGGCGGAGGGACTTGAACCCTCGTGTGACCAACTACCGTTTCAACGCTTTATAAGAGCGAGCGGATACGCCCCGGTAATTATATTATAAGCACAGCTATGCCTGATGTTAAAGGACATACACGTCCTTTTTAAATTCGGCTTGTGATTCCTGTAACGCCTTGCCTTCCAAAAACCATTGTACAACTGGATCTCCGTCTATATCAAAATTCAGTATAATCCCCAGCCAATCAAAAGGTTCGTCAAGGTTTTTACATTTTGTATCTGCGACAAGATCACCTACTTTCATTTACGATCTCCAACATAACGTCACTCAGATCTCTAATGGCCCCGTTCGTAAGCGCCACCCTGTTGATCATATAGGCGCGCTTTGTGCCAGAATCCATATAACTTGTACCGTCGTGCCATCGTTTCATTATGACGCCGAGAAGACCGACAGTTGGTGCGCGCAAAGAGATCCTCGCCGGCACCCATCTCACAAGATCACCTACTTTCATTTACGATCTCTACCAAGTTGGGATGCACTTTATTGACATATCCATTTGCCCACTTTATTACCGGATGATAACTGTCGAACTCCATAATAACGCCAAGTTTAAGCATCCACTTCTTTGATTCTAAAGTTCGTGGGCTTGGCATCATACAATATCTTACCCGAACCAGATCACCGGGCTTCATTTACAATCTCCAGTTCTCCTTCATAATTATCGATGTCTTCGACTTCTTTAATATCGTCGCACCATTGTACTAAAATCTCCGGCTGGTCTTTTACGATCAACCCAATGGTGCCAGAAGGAGTGTGTTTTATCAGGTCACCGACTTTCACTTACGATCTCCATATCACAATGAGAACGAGTTACCCTGACATTATTCTTAATAAAAACAATGTCGTAGTAATCGTAATCGGCCCGTAGATATATCTTAGTTATAATGGCATACTCACAATTAGAACCAAAGGTATGGGAGGTTACCAAATCACCCACTTTCACTGAGAACCTCCATCCAGTCTACGACTTCCATTTCAATATCTCCGTCGTTCCATCGAACTACAACGACCTCTGCGAAGCCTTCTTCTTTTGGGTGATGTTCAATAACAAGGCCGTGAGCCCTGAAACTTTTGTTGCGAAGGCCGTGGTTCTGACCGGGCTTTACCAAGTCACCGACTTTCATTTAGAATCTCCAATGTACCCATGGCATACGAACATTTACTAACTCGGCCATAAGTGTCGAGTAGCCTGACAAGGCCGCCTGCTATATCTCGGCTGCCGTTATATGCAACTTCCGTCACGAAGTAAATACCACCGACAGCGTTCTTAAATGTCACCAAATCACCTACTTTCACTGATAACCTCTCTCCTTCACGTAACCTCGAAACCATAGTTGGCTCCAGATGGATAGGTTCTTGTCAAAAGCACTGTAAGACAAAAGATTATTGTTTAGCCGCACTCGAAAGTGGCCCCATGGGTTGCTAAGAAACCCGCTCCAGCCATCCCGTCGCCAGCCAGGACGCCATTCTAGCTTACCACCTATCTGACGCCTAATAGCCAGTGCTCCAAAAAGACAGTTTGACTTTTTACCGGTCTTCACCAAATCACCTACTTTCAATTGATGACCTCCAAGATTGTGCGCTCTGGGCAGCTTACAAAGCCGTCAGTCCAAAGCACGTCACAGCGAGTGCCGCGACAGTCCGTTATAACACCGACCAAGCCTTTGCGCTTGTTATAACTTTCAAGTTCGTATGACGTGAGATCGTCTAACTTGCGGAAACGAACAAGGTGTCCAACAACTGGCTTTATATCTTTCATACTTAAACTATAAGCACGTTAGCGTGCCAATTAAGTTTAAAGATGATCGAGTTGAGACATAAGTTGTTCGGCAATAGCGCGCTTCAACTGATCAGCAATATGCTGGGCCAACTCTTCTTTTGAGGAAACATTGTTGTCCTCGGCGCTTTCAATCGCATTTAGAATAGTTTGTTCCATTTTAATTCTCCTTTTCCATTTCGGAAGTTTCAGTGATCTCTACCATTAGCCTTTCCTCAAGTTCGGAAAGTCTAGCTTCAGAGCGTTTCTCATAGTTCCGAAGAGTTCCGTGCAATATCAACATTATTGATATTACGAAGGCTAGGCTCCAGGCCATTGAATATAACACTTAATTCTCCTTTAGTTTACGTTTGGTAGCCAAGGTGGGACTCGAACCCACAAGCCCTTAAGGGCGACAGATTTTAAGTCTGCTGCGTATGCCTATTCCGCCACTTGGCCTCTATGATTAAATGATAAGCACGTTCAGGCATAAATTAATGCTTGCCCATTAAAAACATCTCCTATCACTACAAAGAATATCGTACGATGTGTCGGCTGTCGTGTCTGAGGAGGTATCACTAACAACATCGTATTGGTATACAGTATTCTTGTGATATACGGTCTCACAGCCTGTCAAACATATGAGTGATAATAGTAATGCTAATTTATTCATAATAATTTCCTTTATATGGTAGTCCCGAGGGGAATTGAACCCCTATCACTGGTGTGAAAAACCAGAATTCTAAACCGTTAAACTACGGGACCATATTTTGTTTGGTACGCCCAGCAGGACTCGAACCTGCGGCCTACGGCTTAGAAGGCCGTTGCTCTTCCAACTGAGCTATGAGCGCATAAAGTATTTGGCAGAGAGAGTGGGATTTGAACCCACGGTAGGTTTCCCTACACTCCCTTAGCAGGGGAGCACCTTCAACCACTCGGCCACCTCTCTATATTGCGTTTGGAGCCACTTATCCGATTTGAACGGATGACCTGAAACTTACAAAATTTCTGCTCTACCCCCTGAGCTAAAGTGGCGCGTAATCACCTGTTTTCATTATTCTCCATCAGATGGCGGGCAACCCAACCCGCCGTGCCGTCCTCAACCGCGTACTCGCAGGAAAGTTCCCGGCCCACTCGCCCCTACAGTCCCAAAGGAAGGATACTAGCGAGGTAACTTCATTGTATTATAACTATAAGCACGAAGGCTTAAAATTAATCTTCTATTTCTCCGTCCATCGAAATAAGAAACTCTGTGTTGTCTTGCGTCCATTCCATTTCGCAATCACTATTCATTATATGAGCATACAGGCCAATCTTTGTGCCCTCTTTGTCTCTAACATAATTCGCAATTGCTTCTTTTAGTTCGCCTAGTGACAGGTAAATTGTTTTAAGGCTTGTTGTTCTCATTATTCATCTACCTTTGCTTCTGGATTCTTTGTAAGGTTGGCAACTGTGAAACCCTTGTGTTCAGTCATCGTATCCCAAAACTCTGTCTCTTCAATTCGCATATCATCGCCAACTTCCCAGCCAAGTTCGTCCAATAGGGCTTGCGGGATCTCAACGAAATGCTCTCCGCCTTCTGTTGTTTGTATGTTTGTCTTATACAACTTTTCTTCTCTGTTCTCGGCCATTTCTTTTAGATCCTCACCGGCATCTTTGTAGTATTCATCTATTTCCTTTCTCTTCTCAAGAATGTCGTCCAAAGAGTAATCCATAAATTGATCTTCTTCTTCTCGTTCACGGCCCTTGTTACTATAGCGGATCTTGAAACCGGGATGATGTTTTGATTGAGAGAACTGATTAAACTCTTCACTTATTGCTCTCGCTAAACTTTGAGCTTCTGGATTAGTTGGTACATTTTCCACAAGGCCAACGTGATCCGCGTCCTCGTAAATAGTTACTTCCAAGCGTTCGCTGTCACCGTTGTCAACGACCCGTTCAATAATCCAGCCATTGACGGCTCTCTTAAAAACAAGATCGTCATTCATTAAATCAACTTTCACTTATAACCTCCAAGTGGCCCGTATCAAAACACTCCTGTGCGACGGCCCACTCCATAGGTTCAAAGGGGTCCCTGGTCCACTTAAAGCGTATAGTCTCGTATATTTCGATTTCTATCACGAGGCCGAGATCATCTTCGGCGCTGTAGTCACCGTAATACTTCACGAGGTCACCGATATTTAAATCTTGTATATTCACATCATAACCATAAGCACGCTTTATCAAGAATAAAGCACTACTCCAAAGAAATCACGTTTCCGTGACTTGTCAATACGCCAAATTTGCCATCAGTACAACACGAACCATTACTAAATATCGTATTAATTCCAGCAACTTGCGTCGTGCCTGCATTGCGAATATCTCTGGTGTTGTGTATGTGCCCAAAACAAACTAACTTTGGCTGGATAGCTAACATTCTTTTCAAGAGAGAGCTGTCACCACAAAGTTCGGTTACGTTGTCCCGTCTGTAAGTTGTATCAAGTATTCCTCTTGGTGGGCCGTGCGTTACAACGATACCTGTATCTTCTGGAATGCTATCCCAAACACGATTAATCTTTGCTCTTGACTTGTTAAAAGCCCAGCCTGTCCCAAATGTTGGCGTATATGGGCTGCCGAAAATTTTTAACCCTTCAACTTCAACAGTTTCATTAAAAAGATAAGTAATCCCAAGTGACTCAATATAGTCTTTTTTTATAAGCCCCCTTTCCAAACTTGTGTCATGATTACCGGCGATCATAATACGATTAGGGATTTTTAGCCGTTGAAACCAAAGCAAAAAACTGTGCATTTCTGGCTCGTTTTTGTAAGGATCCTGATAGTTCGTGGAGTCTCCGCTGTGGATAACGGTATCGATCCCATCTGGTATCATCAGTTGGTTATGACACATGTGGGTGTCAGAGATATGAAGTATCTTCATTTTGTTTTCCTTCTAGTTTTTAGCACTTTGTTGCTCTTTTTTAAATTCTTAATAGCACACAAAGGGCGCAAATTTTCTAACGCCCAGCATTTCTGAAAATTTGGATGTTCCAAACTATCGTAAGGTAGTAGTGACTGTGGGTAAATATGATCTATATTCCAGCACCCATTGCCGAGGCCCCAGTTCTCCCAATTCATCCAATCTTCAAATTGGGATTCTATGTGTTCTTTTAGTTGTTGCGGAGTATACGGCAAATACTTAAATGTCGACCCATCCTTTATACGTTCGCCCTCTGAAAACATCTTAATTTTTAACTGTACAGTTCGAGAGGTATTTTTTCTTATTCTATACAAGATATTTTCTTTATATTGCTTTCTTTCCCAAATGCGGCGTTTTTCCCTATAGATTTCTTTATTTTTTTCATAATGAAGTTTTACTTTCTGTTTTATCTTTTCTTTGTTCTTTTGATAATATTTTTTAGCGCTGTTGGATTTCTTTTCCTTATTGTCTTGGCGCCACTGTTTATTTTTTTGGCAAAGCTTCTCTTTATTAAGCTCACGATATTCTATATCTTTCTCTCTGGCGCCGCCTGTCCAATAGCGTTCTTTTCTTAATTTCAGATAATGCTCTCTATTTTTTCCTCTGCGGTATTCTTTTCCAGCGAGTAAAATCTTTTCCTTGTTGGCAACATAATATTCTTTTGCGCAGGGCCTACACTGGCTTTGAAGCCCACTTTTTGCTCTGCTATCCTTGCTAAACTCTTGGACTGACTTTATCTCATTACACTTACTGCATTTTTTCTCTTTTTGGTTCATATAAATAGTATAACAGTCACAAGCAAAAAATTAAGTTCTTATGTGCCATATTCTTTTCATAACTTTATCTACGGTGATTGTACTCTGCTTACTATATCAATGCCCTCACTTGGCATTAGATGATATATGTATTTGGTCGCGGGGGCCGGAATCGAACCGACATGCCACAGGTTATGAGCCTGTTGGGTTACCAGTACCCTACCCCGCATTAATTCTGCTTTTCTTCCCATTTAGCGCTTCTAATGTTATCCCAATCATTGAAACAAGGATCGCATAGTGTTTTGATCCAGCCGGTTGGCTGCTCTTTGCCGGGGCTTCCACAGTTCTCGCAGATATTATATGAGTAGGCTTCCGCCATATCAACCAGCCCTCTGGTGTAATCGTCACCGCCATAACTATACGCTCTCAAGCCAGCGAATTTCTCTTTGATCTGTGAAAAGAAAAAACGATGCATCCACTTGCCTTCTTCCGGTGGCTCTTCATAATCCGAAACGATGACAACTCCGCCTTTCTCTTGCCACCTGATATAGTTTTCAATCCTTCCACAGAGAGTATCAAGTACGGGAAGCCAGCCGTCATTTACGGAAGGCCAAGCGTGCTCAAAAAGTTTAGGGTATTTGTCTACGAGTTCTTGTTGTTTATCCATTTTTTATTCTCCCACCCTATATTATAAGCCCGTATCCCAAGAAAGTCAAGGAAAATATTTAAAGCTCATAGTTATTTATAGTGGGCAAACAAACTAAATTGTTAGTAATCCTTAGCATCCTACTGAATATTTTTGATGCTGCTGCTACTTTGTTTATATTGTCCAAGGGCGGTGTCGAAGTAAATCCTGTGATGGCTGTCGTCATAGATATCAGCCCGTGGTTATTCGTCATAGTCAAACTTGTCGTGTTTACTTTCGCAATAATAATGTTAGCCAAACACAGATCGCGTTGGCTTAAATGGATTGCCGGCGCGTATGGGCTATTGGCAATATGGCACTGTTACCTTCTCTGGAACATATACCTTTTTACTCTCGCGCAACTTACAGTAAATTAATAAGGGAAGGCACCCACAAAGATACCTTCCCTGTTAGCTAACTACTTGATTTCAATCGCAATAGGATCCGCTGCTGCTCTATTTGGAATCTCAATAGTGAGTAGTCCATTTTCAAAACCAGCGGCCGCCTTTGAAAGATCTAAGTTCTTATCGTAGTTCACAAAAGTTTTCTTAAATGATCTACGAGCGATCCTGCGACTGTCATCGCCATCAGATTGTGTCTCTGCTGAAATAGTGACTGTTGCGTCTTCCGGCAAGATTTCAACTTTTAGTTCTTCCTTAGAAAAGCCTGCGAGAGCGAACTCCAGAAGGGTAGAATTATCTCCCTTGTAGATATCGCAAACAGGATAGCCCTGCGTCGAACGATTGATAGCTTGCGGGATATCAAATGCAGCAAACAGTTCGTCAAAGACGCTTCTGCCGAATACGCTGGGATGGTTGTTTCTTGTTGTTAATTTTGTACTAATGTTCATTTTGTTTTCTCCTTATTAAAGCAAGTTTGAACTCGAAGCATAAACCCAAAGG
>Ga0208030_1001108_pt1 | contig 16577 bp, 20 predicted proteins | sample MalvirDeepMed_M9_FD_184246 | JGI IMG/M metagenome (GOLD analysis project Ga0208030, IMG submission 184246) | Marine viral communities from the Global Malaspina Expedition - Malaspina viral metaG DeepMed_M9 (SPAdes) (version 2) | ecosystem: Environmental > Aquatic > Marine > Oceanic | place...
GTCTCTCTCAGCGTCACATTCATTTGTTTACTGCTTACAACGCCCTGGTCAACCACTACAGTTATTGGCGCAAATTGAACCGACTGGATCACGACTTCATCGTTACGCGCTACGGCAATATCAAAAGTCCCTTCTTCTGAGGTTATGGTTCCGCGTTGCGCGGTTTTATTATACACTACAATTCCTGCTACATCATCGCCTGCGGGAACAATAATTTGCCCGTCGATCATAACCCGGGCAACTTGCGCCTGTAATGAAAAACCTATACTTAAGCATAACAATAGTGTAGTAACCAGCTTCATGATATCACGTTTAAAATTCTACTATGAAGTAACGACATGTATTTTAAACTACCCGATAATTGCGCGTAAATTTTTGTTAAATACCTTCTGGCACGTACCTTTGAAAAACAAAACCTAAACCCTTTGAAAAACTTAATTCTTGCCAGTACCTCCACCGTTCACGGAGGCAGTTACTTAGATTATTTAAAACCTCAGCTTAGCGAACATTTTAAGGCAGCCAAGCGCATTATTTTTATTCCTTATGCGCGTCCCGGTGGAATTTCGCACGAATTGTACACTGCCAAAGCTCAGGAGTTTTTTAAACAATTGAATATTGAAGTGGTAGGCCTGCATCAATTTAAAGATCCGGCGGAAGCGCTTAAAAAAGCTGAAGGTGTTTTTACAGGTGGCGGCAACACGTTTTTGCTGGTCAAGCAATTGTATGAGTATAAAGTTCTTGAAGTGTTACGCGACCGTTTGTATGAAAACATGCCGTACTTAGGCACCAGTGCAGGAACCAATATTGCAGGAGTAAGTATGCAAACCACAAACGACATGCCTATCGTTTACCCTCCTAGCTTTAAAACGCTGGGTGCGGTTCCTTTTAATATTAATCCGCATTATCTGGATCCCGTAGAAGGCAGTACGCATATGGGCGAAACCCGCGAAACCCGTATTAAAGAATTTCATCAATTTAATCAGCTTCCCGTTGTAGGGTTACGGGAAGGCAGCTGGATCGAAGTTAAAAAACGTGTATACACCTTACGCGGTCCGCACAGCGCACGTATTTTTGAAGCTGATAAGGCACCGTACGAATTGCCTACTAATTCTGAAATTACCGTAAACTAAAGCTTCTTTAAAAAGTGATAACCTTTGATCACATAGTTTTCATTCATATAAAACTTGTGACTGGGAAAGTTATGCACGTACGTATTTAATTCTGAAGTTTCGCAGCCTTCCGCCCGCGCGTAGTCGTAAATCCATTGAAAAACCTGTTTCCCTAAACCTCGATTGCGGAATTCCGGTTTGATATACACGTGATCTACCTCGCAGGTTTTTCCGGCATAATGCCGTACGGCAAACCACAATCCAAAGACACCGGCGAGTTCGCCTTCACTATAAATACCACGACATTGATATCGATGCTCAAACATTTCGGTAAAGCGAGCTTTTAATAGGTTTTCTTCCACGGTGTGCTCCATCAATTCCTGAACCAGTGGTAAAAAGGTGTTAATGTCTTCTTTATACAAACGGGTGACCGTAATTTTGGACATAATTGCTATTTTTAAATGTATATCCTTTCAGTTGTATTAGAAAGGAAGTAAACGCGCTCAAGGCAAGACCTAGAGGTGTTTGTTAGAAACAAAATTTCAATTCAGCGGCTGGCCTCGGAGTATTAAACCCTTTGGCGGTGCCAATAAAAAACACGCAAAAGTAATGGATTATACAATTCAACATAGAGAAAATGACAAACGAGGGATGTTCTGGATAGAAGGTGAACACGGAAAAATCTCTGAACTTACTTATACCGTTCAGGATGAAAACACCATCATTGTAGACCATACCGAGACAAAAATGGAGCACGAACATCAAGGCTACGCAAGTAAACTCCTGGATCATACAGTAGCGTGGGCACGTTCAAAGAACATCAAAATAGAGCCACTTTGCCCTTTTGCCGAAGTAAAATTTGATGAGAAACCTGAGTACGCCGACGTGCGTGCTTAATTTATGCATGGCGTTTTGAAAACAAATCCGTTTACCATTCAAGAGATTACTTCCGCTGAAACCTATGCGGTACGCCACCCGGTGCTACGCGCAGGCAGACCTATAGAAACCTGTGCAATGCCCGGTGATGATGCCGAAGATACGTTTCACTTAGGACTTTTTGAAGATGAACAACTCATAGGAGTGGTCACCTTTATGAACGCTACCAAACCGCAATTTAAAGGGAAGCAGTATCAGCTACGCGGGATGGCGGTTCTTGATGGCTATCAAGGTAAAGGCTTAGGAAATCTATTGGTCGCTGCCGGTGAAACACGGCTTAAAGCTGCAGGCTACAAGCTTCTATGGTGTAACGCTCGTATCAAAGCCCTTAACTTTTACACCCGCAAAGGTTTTAAAATTGAAGGCGAACCTTTTGAGATCGACCTCATAGGCACGCATTACCTGCTTTATAAAAATTTAGAATGAAACGAAGACGCTTTATACAAACCACCGCTCTGGCAACTGCCGCACTAAGCAGCTTCCCAAACTGGGCTCTTACTCAGGAGACCTTGAGTACAGACCAACTTATAGGCAAAGGCAATCCTGAGCTTATTGAGAAAAACGGCTACCGCCTGCGCCCTGCCGTGTCCGCAGCGTTTGATAACATGGCAGCGGCTGCGCAACAAGACGGAATTGGTATTCAGGTAGTGTCTAGCTATCGCGATTATGCGCATCAAAACCGCATCTGGGAACGTAAATTCAAAAGCTATACAGCTAACGGAATGAGCGACCTTGATGCGATTAAAAAGATCATCGAGTACAGCACCATCCCCGGGACTTCGCGCCACCATTGGGCAACAGACCTTGACATCATTCAATCAGGAACCGGTGTGACCAGCAATGTATTAGACCCTGACAAATTTCACGGTACCGGTCCGTTTTGCGAACTCAAAGCCTGGCTGGATGAACACGCAGAATCCTTCGGGTTTTATGAGGTGTACACTAATGATTATGGTCGCAAAGGCTTCAACTATGAACCTTGGCATTTTAGCTACGCGCCGCTTTCAGTTGGCTATCTTCAACAGTATAAACAATTGGATGTAGCGAAGGTCCTTCAGCAGGAACACTTACTGGGGAGCGAAGCTTTTACTTCAGCATTTATCAATCAGTACCGTACAGAGAACATTTTAGACATTAACCCCGCTCTTTTGAGCTAAAAACCTTACAATATGAAATTAGGCGGAAGAGCACTCAAGTTAGTTTTAGGCGTAGCAATCGTTGCCTTTGGTGTTATTCGGTATTGCGGCAGTCAGGAAGAAAACCCGTATACCGGCAGAACACAAGCCATTAGTCTTTCTACCGAAGAAGAGATCGCCATCGGTTTACAGAACGCACCTATAATGGCCGAACAACACGGTGGCTTGTATCCGGATCAGCGCCTGCAAGATCAGGTAGATGCTGTGGGTAAAAAATTGGTAGACAACACCATCGCTCAGGAAACACCTTATCAATACGAATTTCATTTACTCAGCGATCCCAATACGGTGAATGCTTTTGCGTTACCGGGCGGGCAGATCTTTATCACCTACGCGCTTTATAAACGGCTGAGCAGCGAAGATCAATTAGCTGGTATTCTAGGGCACGAGATCGGTCACGTGGTGGGGAGACATTCAGCGGAGCGTATTGCGCAAAGCGAACTCGCCAATACGGTGGCCACCGGGGCGCAGGTAGGCGCAGATGCAGGAATGCTCGCCAGTCAATTAGGCCAAACCATCTTGCTTAAAAATGGTCGCGGCGACGAACTGGAAAGTGATGATCTGGGTGTAAAATTTATGCTTGAGGCCGGTTATGATCCCGAAGCGCTCATCGAGGTGATGCAGATTCTTAAAGAAGCTAGTGGCGGGCAGCGCGTACCGGAATTTCAAAGCAGTCACCCCGATCCTGACAATCGCATTGAAAAAATACGTGCCGCGATTGACAAGTACCGCACTTGAATCCCGAGCATTCCCAGCGTTATTGTCCTTTCTAACCCTAGAAAACACTAAAGTTATTAAAACGCAAAGTTTTCGTAATTCGCGTTAAGAGTGATTATCTTTGTAGTACAACTAGAAAAACCATGAATAAGAAAGTCATTTTAATGATCCTCGATGGATGGGGATTTGCACCTAATAAGGACGTTTCTGCAGTAGACCTTGCTGAAACTCCATTTATTGATTCGTTATACACTAAATATCCGCACGCACAATTGCTTACCCACGGCGGTAATGTAGGCTTGCCTGACGGACAAATGGGAAACAGCGAAGTAGGCCATATGAACCTAGGCGCCGGGCGCATTGTTTACCAGGATTTTGCCAAGATCAACAAAGCGCTTAAAGAAGATAAATTACGCGAGCAAAAGGAGCTTAAAGATGCATTTGCTTACGCGAAAGAAAATAAGAAACCTATTCACCTCTTAGGTCTGGTTTCAGACGGTGGCGTGCACGCGCACATTGACCACGTTAAAGGGCTGATCAAAGCGGCGAACGAAGTAGGTGTTGAAGAAGTCTATGTACACGCATTTACAGATGGTCGTGACGTTGATCCGCAAAGCGGTGCCGGCTTCATCGAAGACCTTGACGGTTATGCCAAAGAAAATGGTGCTAAACTGGCGAGCATCACCGGACGCTACTTTGCGATGGACCGTGATACCCGTTGGGAGCGTGTAAAGAAAGCCTATGACGCTGCGGTAAAAGGAATCGGGACCAAAACTACAGATCCTGTTGCTGCGATTAAAAAATCCTATGCAGACGGTACTACCGACGAATTCTTAGAACCATTGGTGATCACCGAGAATGATGCACCGGTTGCCACGATCAAAGAAGGCGATGTGGTGTTATTCTTTAACTACCGTACCGACCGTGGACGCGAATTGACCCGTATGCTTTCTCAGGAAGACTTCCCTGAGCAGGATACCAAGAAACTCGACCTGTACTACGTGACGATGACCAATTACGATCAGACGTTTAAAAACATTCATATCATTTTTGATAAAGACAACCTGACCAATACAATTGGTGAGGTGGTTTCTAAAGCAGGTAAAAAACAGATCCGTATTGCAGAGACTGAAAAATACCCACACGTGACGTTCTTCTTTTCGGGAGGGCGTGAAAAAGAATTTGAGGGCGAAACTCGTTTGATCGCAAAATCTCCCGATGTAGCGACTTACGATTTACAGCCTGAAATGAGCGCGTATGAAGTGCGTGATAAGATTACTGCCGAATTGAAAAAAGAAGAAGTAGACTTTGTTTGCCTCAACTTTGCCAACCCTGATATGGTAGGACACACCGGAGTGATCGAAGCAGCAATAGCCGCATGCGAAGCGGTAGACAGCTGCGCTAAAGATGTGATCGAGACCGGTCTGGAGCACGGTTATAGCACTATTGTGATCGCCGACCACGGAAACTGCGAAACGATGAAAAATGAAGACGGTTCGCCAAACACCGCGCATACGACCAACCCTGTGCCGATCATCGTAGTAGACAACGACATCAAGAGCGTAAAAGACGGAATCTTAGGAAACGTTTCTCCAACGATCTTAGATATGATGGGTGTTGACAAACCTGAAGAAATGGACCAAGAAAGTCTGATAAGCTAGAATATTCAAACTATGAAAACGTATAAAACAGGTCTTTTAGCCCTTGCACTGGGTGCACTCGTAAGCTGCAAGACCACCACAACCACTACCAGCGCTTCTAAAGCTCCCGAGGCTCCTGCAGCACCGGAAGCTCCGGAAGCTCCGGCTAAACCGGCAACGCCGCAACAACCGGAAATGCTTACCGGTGAGACCGAGCGTATGGAATTACAAACGGGTACTTTTGGCTCGTGGTTTAATCCCAATTACAAAGAATACAGCATTGATAAGGATGTGGTTTTACAGCTGAAACCTTTATTGAAAGATGTAGATGTTACCGTTTTTATGGGAACCTGGTGCAGCGATAGTAAAAGAGAAACGCCTCGCTTCTATAAGATCTTAGATGCCGCAGGTAAAACGCAAGACGTCGAACTCATCACAGTGGATCGCTCTAAAACTACGCCTGAAGGATTGGAAGAAGGGAAAGACATCAAGCGCGTGCCTACTTTGATCTTTAGTAAGAACGGTACCGAGTTGGGCCGCATTGTAGAATATCCTATTGAAAGTCTTGAAAAAGACATGCTGAAGATCTTACAAAACAAGCCCTATAAACACGCCTACGCGGACTAGGCTTGGGCGGAACAAATTTTATTTAAAAGCGACAGTTCTTTAGAAGCTGTCGCTTTTTTTTATTGTTTAGTTTAAAAGATTTTAACCCACTATTCCAGAAAAATGTTCCATACCTTAATCAAACACCTTACAGAAAAAATTGCCTTAAGTGACGAGGCGCAAGCCAAGCTTCCGCAGTTTTTTGAGCATAAAACACTGGCTAAAAAAGAGTTTTTATTGCAAGAAGGCGACTACTGTAAGCAGCTGACGTTTGTGGCTAATGGATTGCTCAAATCCTATACACTCGATGATAAAGGACAAGAACACATCAGCCTGTTGGCGTGGGAAGGCTGGTGGGTTTCAGACTTTAAAAGTTTTATTTGCGATGAGCCTGCCATTCTTTATATCGATGCGGTAGAAGCCAGCGAAGTCTTGCTGATCACGCACGAGAACTACGAAAGGATGCTTCTTGAAATTCCGGCAATGGAGCGGTATTTTAGGATCTTGTATCAAAACAGTCTGGTGACCAAAGACCGAAGGCTCATCAGCTCCAACTCCTACTCTGCCGAAGAAAAATACAGACACTTACTCAAGCTCTATCCTTTTATTGGGAAGCGTGTGCCGCAACACCTCATCGCCTCTTTTTTGGGCATCACACCCGAGACCTTAAGCCGCATTAAAAAAACGATGCTTTAAGACTCTTGATCTACATCAATGCACAGGCTTCAATGGCTGCCTAACTTTGTTTTCCTAAATAAGAAACTATGGAAAACACAGCATTGATCGTTGGAGCAAGTGGTATTTCAGGAAATAACCTTGCACAAGAATTACTAAATCTAAACTGGACGACTTACGGGATCACCCGCAGCTCTGACGTTAACCTAAAAGGACTACACAATATCAAAGCCGACCTTCTGGATAAGGCCGCGTTAGAAACTGCTTTAGCCGAAATTAAACCCACGCACGTATTTTTTACTGCCTGGATGCGCAAGGATACCGAGGCAGAAAACATCAAAGTCAACGCAGCCCTTGTGCGCAATATCTTAGACGTGCTCGCACCTAAGCAGTCGGTCAAACACGTGGCTTTGGTCACCGGCTTAAAACATTATTTAGGTCCGTTTGACGCCTATGCACAGGAAGGTTTTTTACCCGAAACTCCGGTACGCACCGAACATCCTCGCCTAGAGGTTGATAATTTTTATTATGCACAGGAAGACGAACTTTTTGCTGCCGCAAAAAGAGACGGATTTACGTGGAGCGTGCATCGCGCACATACGATGATCGGTCTGGCAGTGGGCAACCTGATGAATATGGGAAGTACCCTTGCAGCCTACGCCACGCTTTGTAAAGAAACCGGCAAACCCTTTACTTGGCCGGGTTCTGAAGCGCAATGGAAAGGCATCTCAGACATAACCGATGCGCGTTTACTGGCAAAACAATTTGTTTGGGCAGCCACCACGCCGGAAGCCGCAAACCAAGCTTTTAACACAGCCAATGGTGATGTCTTTAGATGGAAATGGCTATGGAAAGAAATCGCCGATTATTTTAAAGTAGCCTATAAAGGCTATGCGCCCGGAACTCCCGATCTGGAAACCTTAATGCAAGACGATGCTGCTTTATGGCAACAGATCGCTGAAAAGTACAATCTGGCAGAAACCAACCTCAACCGGGTAGCTTCACCTTGGCATACCGATCTTGATCTGGGCCGACCAATCGAGGTGATGACGGATATGAGTAAATCCCGTAAACTAGGTTTTACCGCCTATCAAGATACTCGGGATTCCTTTTTTGACCTTTTTGATACGCTGAAAGCAAAGCATATCATTCCGGCTTAAACACGTTGACTCCTAAAACTCAAAAGCGGTATGCCAGCTCTGGCATACCGCTTTTTATGTTTAGTGAATCGGTTGTTTGTAAGTAGTGCACGAATACAATTACTAGAACATAGTGTCATCTTAATTCCCAATGACGTATTTTTAGGCAAGTAGTTTACCAATTAAAATTCCAACTATAAACCGTCACCACCTATGAAATACCTTTACATTACGCTACTCTTTTGTTTCAGTTTAGGAACTGCGTTCGCTCAAGATGCTAAAAAAGACTATACAGAAGCTTTACAACTGGTAGAAGTATGGCTTGATGCCCAAAAAGACTTTGATCAACTCCCCGGCTTAAGTGCTATTGTTGTAGAAGATCAAGACGTACTATGGTCTGGAGCAGTAGGGCTTGCCAATGTAGCGGACAAAGTAAGCACTCAGCCCTCTACCTTGTGCAGCATTTGCTCGATCTCTAAGTTGTTTACTTCCGTAGCCATTATGAAACTGTATGATGAAGGTAAATTGCGCTTAGACGATCGCATAAGCGATCTCTTACCTCAATATGATCTTAAGCAACAGTATGCTGCCAGCGGCCCCATCACGGTACGCTCGTTATTAACACACTCTTCTGGTTTACCACGAGAGGCCGATGCTCCCTACTGGACGGCTCCGGAGTTTGATTTCCCAACTACTGAAGAGGTAGATGCAGGTTTAAAAAATCAGGAGACGCTCTATCCTGCGTCAACATACTTTCAATACAGCAATTTAGGACTAACCCTTTTAGGAGAGATCGTGGCCGAAGTGTCTGGGATGCCGTATGAAACCTATGTTGCTGAAAACATACTCAAACCTTTAGGACTTGCTGACACCCGTACCGAACTCCCCGAAGCGCTCTATGGCAGTGAACTCGCCTTTGGTTACAATGCGCTAGATCGTAGTGGAAACCGGGATAAGCTTAACTTTTTTCAAGCTAACGGAATTATGCCTGCGGCAGGCTTTTCATCTAACGTCACCGATCTGGGTAAATTCGCTTCGTGGCAATTGCGACTGCGCGATACTACAACTACCGAAGTTCTAAAACCTTCCACTTTAAAATTGATGCAACAAGTGCACTTTACAGATCCTAACTGGAAAACCACCTGGGGATTAGGTTTTGTAGTCTATAAAGGCAGTAATGGAAACACTTGGGTAGGTCACGGCGGAAGCTGCCCAGGGTATCGCACCGCTTTACAAATTGACCTGAAGCGTAAACTTGCTTTTTCGGTAATGATCAATGCTAGCGCAACCAATCCCGGTAAATATATTAAGGGTATTGATGGCATCATCAGCAAAGTAAAAGAAACCGAAAAAACAGATGAAAACGAACAGTCTGTTGACCTTTCAGAGTATATCGGATACTACAATACCAAACCCTGGTGGAGCGAACTTTACATAGGCACTTGGGGCGACAAATTGGTTACTTTAAATCTACCTGCAGATGATCCTGCTGAGGCAATGACCATGTATAAGCACATCTCCAGAGATACTTTCAGAAAAATTCGTGATGATAAAGAACTTGGAGAGACCTTGACCTTTGAGCGAGATACCGCCGGAAAGATCGTACGTTACAAGCAGCACGGTAACTATTCGGTGAAATTTGATCCTCACGCAAAATAATACTACTGTTATAAAGTACCTTGAGTCAAGGTACTTTATAGCTTTTTACCATGAGCCTTACCGAAATCCATAGCGTCCCTCCTCAGGAAAAGCCCTTGCGTTTACAAGAATATGGTGTAGGTATTTTTAAGGCTGCTGCTACCAAATCGGCATTAAAGAAACTGCTGAAGAAAGGCTACATCAAGATTAACGGTACCCCGGCCAGTACGGCTACCTGGATCAAAGGCGGCGAAGTGCTAACTTTAGAAATTGAACAGCAGCACAAGAAACAGAAAAAGCTTCTGTTAACTTTAGATGTACTGTATGAGGATGAATTTTTGGCCGTGATACACAAACCTGCCGGAATTTTAATAAGCGGTAACAGTTTTAAAACGTTGGCGCGCGCGCTTCCTCAAAATTTAGAAGAAAGCAGCTTAGCTGATGCCTGCACGCCGCAACCGGCACATCGTCTGGATTATGCAACTACCGGTGCTGTTTTAGTAGGTAAAACCCGCAAAAGCATCCGGCAGCTCAATCAGCTTTTTGCGGACAAAGCAATTCTTAAAACCTATTATGCAGTGACTATTGGCACAATGCCGACTTCAGGAACGATCACCGCTGCTGTTGATGGTAAAGAAGCCGTTTCAACCTATACTGTAGAAGCCTCGGTAGCTTCGCCCCGTTTCAAACAACTCAATCTTGTGCGTCTGGCACCCCAAACCGGGCGACGCCATCAGCTGCGAAAACATCTCGCCGGAATAGGCCATCCTATTTTAGGCGATCGGGATTATTGCCCCAAAGAACTCCTGCTTCAGGGAAAAGGCATGTATCTACACGCGTATAAGCTTCGGTTTACACATCCTGCAACACAAAAGTTTGTAGAACTAGTAGATCCGATTCCGCAGAAATTTTTAAAATTGTTTCCTTAAACAAACAGCTTTGTCGCTCCACACTTTTAACCATCCTTTTGTCGCCAAAACTTCCGCTGAACAAAACCGCGCTACGCTGTATACCATAGGCATTACCGTTATGCTTGGCTTTTTAGCTGTATTGCTATTTTGGTGGTTGCACTTGCTATTTGTAGGTATTTTGATCTGCTTTATACTCATCACGCTTCTGGCACCTTTTGTAGACGTCCCCGGAATGGTCAAAGCCAAAAAGCTGAGCTATCATTCCGTTTTCCTATTGGCCGAAGCGCCTAAAGGCGGTGTGCTCAACCTGCACGGCGGCACTTTGTTTGACTATGTCTATGTCTTAGACTTTAAACAGTCTGGCAACGTGCGTACGGCATTTATTTTGCAACAGTATTTAGAAGGCCTTTTGCATCTTATTGAACACTATGAGGGAGAAGGACAACCGCTTACACTACGCTGAACGAGCTATATCGTGAATCAACGCACCGCGGCCCGTTTAGGCTTTAAACCCCAACCTAAAGACGGATTGCAGCAGTTGATTCTAGCCTTTAACTATGGAAACCTCTTAGTGAGTAACTCCCTAGCCAAAGGCAAACTGAGCTTTCCAAAACTGAGCGCCACACAGACTTATGAAGCCGCTCTAGATGATCTTATTGCCCGCAAGGCCTACATCAAGCAATTGCTTAAGCGCATGCAGTAGACCCAGATCATTGTAGTATGGTAGTAGTTGACGCGTAAGCATTCCATCAATAATTCAGAAGAATTCCCAACGCTATATTTTCGGTTTAAAGAGCACTTCTAAAATCAAGTTGTCTATGCTTTTCCTATCTTTAGAGCAAACATCAATCTAATTTAAGAATCACATATCCTTTGAGTCAAAAATTCAACATACCAGATTTTGCGAAGTACTTAAATATCACCGACTCCAAAGATGATGATCTCTTGATGATTCTTTATGATGATAAGAGTAAAATCCCTTTAAAGTCAGAACCGGTAGTCATTGATTTCTATCTGTTAGCTTTAAAATTAGATTTTGACAATACCGTTGATTATGGTCAAACCGATTTTGACCACACCGAATCACTTCTCTATTTTGATGCCCCAAACAACCACATTGCCTGGGATCTTGATAAACCTATGACAGGCTATAATCTCCTCATTAGCGCTGATTTTTTTGACACCTATGCGAAGCGGTATAGCTTTATGCATTATAATGATCACGAAGCCTTATTTGTAAAGGATGATGAAAAACAAATCTTATTAGATCTTTTTACCAAGGCTTATGCTGAATATCAGTCGACCCAATTTTCGAAGGCTATAGTTACTTCTTATGCAAATCTAATATTGACCTATATAGAAAAATATTATAAGCGCCAGTTTGATACCCGAAGTTTACTTTACAATCAAGTTGTGACTGATTTTCGCAAGAATCTGGAACACTTTTTTAGCAGCGGTGATACCATTAAGGAGCTTCCATCTGTAGGTTATTTTGCCCAGCGATCTAATCTCTCATCCAACTACTTCGGGGATGTCATAAAACACTTCACCGGAGAATCTGCTCAAAGCCATATTCAACATTACGTGATTAAACTTGCCAAATTAAAATTAAGGGAGACTTCACTCCCAATAAGCCAAATTGCGTATAGTTTGGGATACGATTACCCCACCTATTTCTCGAGATTCTTTAAGAAAGAAGTTGGTGTTACCCCTAGTGTTTATCGCAATCAGTAATTTGTTTCAGTCTTTAAGTAATCTGTTTTAGTAAGGAGCACGGGCCACCTTCTAATTTTGCTATAGTAATAATTAAAATCTACTACTATGGAAAATCAAGTGAATCTTAAAGGAGCCGAAAGAGCAGCTACGCATACATCAAGAATGTCTAAAGAACGTATCGAGAATGCTGTTAAACAATTGAATGAGATATCTGAATCAGATTATGAAAAAGTGCTAGGCTTAGCCAATGTTTGTAAACCCTTTAGAAGCGTTTTACACAAAACTCCAGATGATTATGGAATGACTCAGTGGGAAGATGTATTTCTTCACGGTATAGATGGTGTGCCTTTAGACGGCTGGTACATTCCTGCAAAAGGTGGCGAAAGTAACAAACTGGTTATTTTTAATCACGCATTACCTATGTGTCGCTCCGGCTTTCAAGGCCATTTTGGATTGCCTTTTAGCGGGTATGACAATGTTGAAATTGATTTTGTAATCCAAATGAAACATTTAACTGATGCGGGTTACAATGTATTAGCTTATGACATAAGAAACCACGGAAGAAGTGGCGCTTCTAATAATGGGGTAAGCGGTATAGGACAATTAGAATGGCGTGATTGTGCCGGGGTTAAAACCTATGTGGACAATCACCCAAGGTTAAGCAAAATGAAAGTAGCGCTTTATAGCCAATGTATGGGTGGAAACTCACAATATGAAGCTATTAGCCGCAGACCAGAATTATTTGAAAATGTGACTTGTATGGTGAGCCCTATGGTTGTTTCTATGCGCGCTATTTATGAAGCGTTTTCAGAATTACAAGGCGTTAGTCAATACCTTGACCTAGTTGATTTTGAACTCATGAAAATGGGCGGATGGCTGATGGACGAAATGACTCCACATACGGCTGCACCCGATGTTAAAATGCCTGTGTTTATGATTCAGGTGAAAGATGATGCCTGGACTAAAAACCCTGAAGATGGTCAAAAGACTTTTGACCTTTTAGGAAGTAAGGAAAAGGAAATCCATTGGATTGAAAATACACCCTTACGCTTTAAAGATGGTTATAACTACTTTGGAAGACACCCGGAAAAAGTACTTGCTTTCTTAGACAAATACATGAGTTAACTGTAAATGCATAAAAACACGCATTACAGTGCAACTATCAACCAGCGGTTTGAGTACTCACTCAAACCGCTTTTATATTTTTTAGCAAGCTATGTGGAATAAGAACAACTACATATACTATGTTAAACAAGCTATATCGTGAATCAACGTACCGCGGCTCGTTTAGGCTTTAAACCCCAACCCAAAGACGGATTGCAGCAGTTGATTCTCGCCTTTAACTATGGAATTTTATTTGTGAGTAACTCCCTGGCCAAAGGCAAACTGAGCTTTCCAAAACTAAGCGCCACACAGACTTATGAAGCCTCTCTAGAGGATCTTATTGCGCGTAAAGCCTATATCAAACAATTGCTCAAGCGTATGCAAAACTAGCCCCGGCTTCCTAAATGCTTACAACAGACCCAAATAAGTGCTATAGGCATAGCTATCCCCGCTAAAAGTACTGAAGGTTGCCCAGAGGTGCACCGGTGCATCTGCGAGCGCTTCCGGAAGCTCTAATTGTAACTGTGCGGCAGCGCGTGTGGCACAAGCTTCAAAAAACACATATTCGCTGGTTTGTGGCGCATACCCTACAACGCTAAGTAAATCGTCAGAATGGGCGAAGGCTTGGGTACTATCGGGCTGCCATTCTAAAAGTAATTCGGTTTTCTCCCGTTGCTGTTGTATAGGATGATAGGCTCTTCGCTTCCCGGTACTGATCAGGAATTTGGGATAGTCGATCACCGGCTTTCCCTGCTCTAGTTTCACTGCATTTTTCAGGGTATAACTGCGCACGGCATCCCGAGCGGTTCGCTTTTCAAGCCAATCTGTAAAACTCGTTTTTAAAAACGGATATATCGGCTTTATAAACGCTCCCCCCGTGCTAAATCTATTACAGCTCTCCTGTCGCTTAGGGGTAAGTTTCTTCTTCTTGTAAACCAGCTTGCTGCGCACAATAGTTTTCCCATTTTTATCTTGTACGAATACCACCGGCCCCACCAGCCCGGACCACATTCCTCCATCGTTATTTGACATCATTCCCATAATACTTTTAATCTGTTGATTTTCAGCACTCTAAAATAAAAATAGTGGCGCTAATAACCTAGTTTTCAATTGATTTTATTCGCTCTTTAAGCATAGAATGACCGTTAATTAAGCATTGTTTGCCCATAAACACTAGGGTTTAACGCTAAAACAACGGTTAAATTATGGTTAAACACTGGTTGAAGATGCACGTTGATAGTGCTGTTTTAGAAACAAGCCTGCTAACCAAAAACAACTATATCGCACAAAATCAATAATTTAAGATTATGCGTTAAAGAAAAATGTATTTTAGTAGTATGAAACCTATCATAAAGCTTTTGAATCTGCGCCATCGCAATGTGAACCACATAGGTTTACAGTTTGCCTACCACGATGGGCTCAAAGCCGTCATCAAGAATGAGCTCCAAGCGCAGTGGAGTCAAACCCATCGCCTATGGTATGTTTTAGATACCCCAGAAAATCTGAAGCGCATCTATTCTGTTTTAGCAGCGTTATGTACAATAGATAATTCCAGTTATGAGGCGCGTCAATCTTCTAATAAAGAAACACAACCGCTTACAGCAACGCAGCGTTCGGTGTTAAATGAATATTACCGGTATTTGCAAGGAAAACGCTACAGCCAGAGCACGATTAAAACCTATCTCTTTTTCGTTTCTGAATTTGTAAAATTTCAGCACAAGATCGCCTTTGTAGACTATACCAACCGCCACGTTGAACTTTTTATCGAGCAGGTTTTTATTGAGCGTAAGTATAGCATTAGCAGTCAGCGCCAATTTATAAGCGCACTCAAACTTTTTACTACCTATTTTCCGCATACACAAATCGCAGCATTGTGCCTAACGCGACCCAAAAAGTCTAAAAAATTACCGGAAGTCATCTCACAAGAGCAATTTCTTTCATTGGTACAGGCAGCAAAGAATCTCAAGCACCGTACGATTATTTGCGTGCTTTATGGCAGTGGTTTGCGCATAAGCGAACTTTTAAACTTAGAGCTGAAAGATCTGGACCCAGACCGAAATCAACTCTTTATACGAAATGCCAAAGGCAGAAAAGACCGCTATGCGCAACTGTCGGCTTACTTGAAGCCACTTTTGTTTAATTATCTAAACACCTACAAGCCGCAGCGGTATTTTATAGAGGGGCCTAACGGAAACGCGTATAGTGCAAGCAGTGTGCGAAAATTTCTAGTGGTATATGCTCAAAAAGCAGGGATTGCGCAACGCATTACGCCACACATTTTGCGGCACAGCTACGCCACGCATTTACTTGAACAAGGCGTAGGCATACGGCATATACAAGAGCTTTTAGGCCATTCAAAACCTGAAACCACAATGATCTACACCCACGTAACCCAAAAAGATCTGAGCGTTATTAAAAGTCCGTTGGACTCGGTGGTCGCCAAATTTAAACTGGATAAACAGGAACAAAAGTTCCTGTTATCCCGAAAATTATAAAGGGATAATAGGTATATTTATCCTGATATAACGAGTTGGCACCAATTTGAAAAATGAGAAAAACAATAAAAATCATAATATTAAGCCTATTCATTTTAAGTTGTAAAACACAATACAGCACCTCATTCGATGGAATTGAAGCAGAGCGTTTCAACAACAAGAAAACTAATTCTCAATCATTAAAATCTGATTTCAAAATTGCTACCGGCGAAATTTCAAAAGAGTTCGTTCTAAATAAATCAAATCTCTTACTGCTCAACGGAATGATTGCCGTTACGGATGGTTATTTCAGTCTATCTATAGTTAACACCAATGGCGATGAATGGTTAATTACAAACAAACAAGATCAAACAATCGAGTTCAGGAATGAGATTGTTGAATTACCAAACAAAGGAAACTATAAAATCAATATCTCTCTAATAAATGCTTCCGGATATTATGACTTTAAATGGAAAGAAGCTTCAGATAACCTAAAGAACTCTAATCAAAATTACAGCAGGAAACTCATTGAAAAAAATATGTTCGACAAAGTCCGCAACATCAAGGACAGTATCAAAGTTGGCAATATGATAATTCAAAACGCTTTCAAGTACCAAATACTTGCACATCAAAATTCAAAATTTGATAGCTTAATGATACTCAAAAAAGTCTACTTGCCAAACAAATACACTTTTGATAATTGTCTTGGATTGATT
>Ga0208030_1001113_pt1 | contig 16496 bp, 32 predicted proteins | sample MalvirDeepMed_M9_FD_184246 | JGI IMG/M metagenome (GOLD analysis project Ga0208030, IMG submission 184246) | Marine viral communities from the Global Malaspina Expedition - Malaspina viral metaG DeepMed_M9 (SPAdes) (version 2) | ecosystem: Environmental > Aquatic > Marine > Oceanic | place...
GCAAGAATATGGTTACTGAGTAGTGAGTTTGTTTTTCGTTTGCTCTTTCACAATTTGGCTTTTCTGGTTCTGTCGCCAAGCCCTAAATCTATAACGGCAAACGACCGGCTAGAATCGTAAACCGCAATTTTCTCTGTTGCCAACAGTGCTTGTTGTTTCATTGTGGTTTGGATTTCCCCAAGCCCGCACCAAGCACGTTCAACAGGGGAGATTTTATTATGTCGATTACAAGCACGTCTGCGGTTGCGGTTGTTGAAAGCAAACCGGTAAAACTTACCGGTAAGCCCAAGCAAACCGCAAAAAAGGCGGCAACTAAGGCGGCCAAAGCAAAGGGAAAAAAGCCCCGCGCTAAACCGCTAACGGACACCAATCGTATCACGCTGATTGGCGACGTTTTAAAACCGTTTTTTGATGCGATAGCTGCATCAGACCGGGATGTCGATTTGGGAATCGAGTTGCTGAAGCAGGTTGAAAAACATCAACCGAAAATGGTTTTGACGGCGACTAGGAATAAGAAATTTCAAGTTGTCGAATTAACCGACAAGGTAGAAAAGTTTGTCAATAAACTGATTGATAAACTGGCAATTCGATTTGGCAAGCGGCGTAGTGACATTTTGTTTTACATTAATGCCGCTAACGCTTTTTACAATTTCGGCGCAATTGTGCGACAGATTAGTGTCAAGCAATTGCGGGCCTTGTTTCAATTGCAGCAAGGCAACATTCTTGTCAAAATCCCGCGCAAGGGTGTCGATTTTGACAAGATCGGTTTGATGTTTTTGAATGTCAAATCTGGCAAGTACGGCGGTACTTATGGCGCGGTTGCGGATGCTGTTCGTGAGCTTATCGGGAAAGCGAAAAAAGCCCCGAAAAGCCCACCGAAGCACAAAACCGTGCGTTTGCCCCGCGCCTTGCAAGCGGTCGTTGAGGCGGTTGATCGATTCTCCAAAGATAGATCGACCGAAGCAAACGACTACGATGGCGATGCCTACAACGACATCGCACTATCTTTTCTCAATGCGATTAAAGCCCCGATGGACGCTGTCAAGGGTCGGATTGCTGAAAAGCCCAACCGGTAAAACTTACCGGTAAGTTTCGTAATCGGCGCGGTTGTACGGGTCAAACCGTGCAACCGCTGCCGATATTTTGACAACAGAGGAAATTGCGGTAATCGAATTCAGCAAACCGCGCGGTTTGAAATTATCGAATTGCGCGGTTTGTTGATATTCGGGAAACGCGGTAGCGAATCGACGAAGTTGCGACCGAGAGGCGCAGCAGGAACCCTAACTACGGGTGACCGCCGCAAAGTACCACTATCGAACATCCGTGCGGTGCCGTGTCGTGTCGTGCGGTGCGGTGCGGTGTCGTGTCGTGCGGTGCAATCAGTAGTGCTGGCGGAACCGGTTTGCAAACCGGCAAAAATGACCGGCTACTGGTTGTGCCGTGCGGTGCGGTGCAATGTAACCAGTCAACTTACCGGTAAGTTGGCCCAACTAAGGAGGTGGAACGATGGCGAAACAGATGCGGAAACATTTGACGAAAGCGTACCGGCGGCAACTGCTGGTGCGGCACGGATATACCGACATTCGGTATTCGGGCGGGGAGCAAAGGTGGCACGCCACCGATCTGCATGGCACGATCCGCTGCTTTGACAACAAGCAGGGCGAAATCCTGTTCGGCTTCGCGGTGTGGCCGTGCCGTGCAATGTAAACCGTCAACTTACCGGTAAGTTGGCCCAATGAAGGAGGTGAAGTGATGAGTTTTATGGGAGAAGCCTTCACGGCGGCAGCAAAATGCCCCGAGAAGCATGCCTTTAAGGTCGGTGATAAGGTACGAATCCTGAACCGAGATTACCACGGCGAGATTGCGGTAGTTAAAAGTTTATCTAAGAACTTTCTCGGTAACCCTTTGTTGGATGTCGCGCTCGCCAGCAGCGATGGCGGCGAAGCAGCCAAGTGCTTGTGTTTTTACCCCAGTGAGGTGGAGCATACATCCTAAAGCTACTGGAAATCGTAAACCGTCAACTTACCGGTAAGTTGGCCCAATTAACCGTCACCTACGGGTGGCATAACTTGGAAGGACGGGAGCATGAAAACGCCTACGGAAAAAGAACGGAGCAATCCCTACAAGGGGAAGGCTGAAGGGCTGCGGCTCACCATAGGCAGCGCGAAGAGAGGCCCATACGACCACTGTGGGTTCCAGATGACGTTCGGGAACGGATGGACTATCTCGGTTCAGTGGTCCGAGGGCAGTTACGCCCAATGGTGTGACCGCGTTTCGCCCGATGAATCCACGACTGCCGAATGTGCGGTGTGGGATGGCGACGGCGAGTGGTTCCGGCTGACGGAGCATGACGACGTACGGGGTCACATGACGCCCGACCAAGTGGTCGAACTGATGGCCGAGGTAGCGTCGAAGCCCAGCAACGAGAAATCGTAACCAGTCAAACTTACCGGTAAGTTCAACCCAACAACGGAGGTGAAGTGATGAACGTATAGCGTGTTAAGCCTGCCTAGCAGGTACGAACATCCTCGCGCTACCGTGTATGGCACGCACGGTAGCCAGAGAATGATCGTAATCCAGCCAATTTACCGGATTCGGCCTTGACATAGCTAGCTATTTATGCTAACTTATAGGTAATCGAATCAACCGTGTCGTGTGATGCGGTGAAACCCAGTCAACTTACCGGTAAGTTGACGCATTGAAGGAGGTGGAACGATGGCAACGTGGAAACATGTGCGGATGACCGTCGAAGTCGCGGTTGAATCCAGCGATGACGAAGTCGCCCGCACGGTTGCGGCAGCGAGATTACACACGGCCCTGCGGTCGCAGTACCCTGGCCCGAGACTGGGACGCGCCAATTGGTGCTGGAAAGGTGAAGCGCGTGTGGCCGACACGGTCACGGCTCCGAGTGAGCAGTCGCGAAACTATGTATTTGATGATTGCGGAAACCTAGTAGCAAGAGTCAACTTACCGGTAAGTTGACGCATTGAAGGAGGTGGAACGATGATGGATTTGTACTGTGGAAACTGTGGCGAACCCAGCGAGGTGTACCATGTCGAACATGACATGGAACCCAGGTTTCGCAAGATGTTTAAGACCGGACAAGGCTGCGACTGTTGTGAAGGTAAAAAGCAAGAGAAAAAGCCTTTCCGCGCTGTAGCGTCAGCCGAACTCATGGAGTTGCTGGGCGACGATCTGGATGGGGTAGCCAGTATGCTCGACGACTTCGACGGCTCGCTCAACGACCTGGAGTAGCACGGGCGTAACCGTGCGGTGCAACTAGTCAACTTACCGGTAAGTTCAACCCAACAACGGAGGGAGATCGAATGACTAAGAAAGAAGCGATTGGAAAAGCGTACCTGGACGCCAAGAAATATAATGCACGAATGATTGTGCGGAATCGTAGCGTTCCGTTCAAAGAAGCGGAGTACGAGGTCGTCCGTGGTGACGTTGCACTGGATGACCATGTTGCGGCCTGTGCATGGCCCGACGGAGAGATCGACGTTTGCCCTGACTGAGCTTGTGGCTTAGTCGAGCGGCCAGTGGTTTGTTCCCCGCTGGCCGCTTAATTAGTCCACGGCGATATGTACCGGTAAGTTTAACCCAATGAAGGAGGTGAAGTGATGGCGAGGACTTCTCAATATTTGGTGGAAATGGTGGTTGATGGAACTGGTGTGCAATTCGGAGGACTATCCGCTGGCTTGTACACATGGTTGTATAAAGCAACCGGCCACAGTGATTTGATGGAGAAACTTAATCTCGGACCAGATTGTGTGAAGTTGTCTATTACCGTGGTGGGGGAGGATCGCACGGTGGAACCCAGTCAACTTACCGGTAAGTTCAACCCTTAACGGAGGTGAAGTGATGGCGCAATTGAAACTTAACCCCTTCCCCATGTGCTGGAAGTGCAGCGCATGTATCACCCGCCCTGCTGATACAGGGATCAACGGAGTGAAGGCCCGCGAGATAGTGGGATGCGAACTCAGCACCACAATTAAATCCTATGAGGATGCAGAAAAATCCTGTCCCGTAGTGAAACCTAGTCAACTTACCGGTAAGTTGACGCATTGAAGGAGGTGAAGTGATGGATGTATATATGTGGTGTGCAGTGTGGACGACCGTGATAAGCATTACCTTTGTAGCGGTGGTGCAATATTTACTCCTGAAGGGAGATTGAACGATGGGATTAGAAGTCAGAGTGACAGACCTGGAAACTAAAAAGCCGAAGGTCTACGTCTACTCCAAGCACAACTGGCGAGGGGAGTATGCATGTATGCGTAACAGGACCGTGGTTTGCTGGACTCCAAAAGAATTGGAATCAATCCGCAACAGCGGCGGCGCAATCGTGACGAACGGAAGACGATGGGAGCTTCGCCGCGACGATGGTGCGTGGGGAGCGAAGGTGAAGTGATAAACTTACCGGTAAGTTCAAAAACTTTTACTCACGGAGACAAGACATGAACTACTACACTGATTCCCGAGTCGTCGCTGGCCGCAACCGAGATCGCAGCAGCGATAAGGTAGACGCTGCGGAAATGAAGCTCACCCGCACGATCTACGGCGACGACGAAGGCGAAGAATACGAGATGGAGTTTCCGTTCAAGTGGGGCGTGTGTCCTACCTGCGACGGTCGCGGTCAACACGTTAACCCATCCATCGACTGCAACGGCCTAACGGCTGAAGACTTCGCAGAAGATCCCGACTTCCGCGAACAATACTTCGGTGGCAGCTACGACGAACAATGCTGTCAGTGCGACGGTCGCACGACTGTCCCTGTCATTGACGACAAAAACCTCAACGACGAGCAGAAGAAGGCCATGAAGGACTGGGAAGCACACCTACAGTGCATGGCCGAAATAGACGCCGAAGAGGCCGCTGAACGTCGGATGGGAGCGTAAGCACACTGCCTGTGGGTGTGCGTGACGAACGGAAGGAGGTGAAGTGATAAACTTACCGGTAAGTTCACTTGACACAGAGAGGAGTTTGTGGTATCTTATAGGTAACTGAGGACAACTTAACCAAGTGGGAGATTTAACACATGCCCCATCTATTAGGAACGAACGCGAAGCTGCTGAAAGAAAACGGAATTGTCTATTCCGTACAGGGACTGACGTTCGCACCGCATGGCATCGGCGGATTAAACGTCTGTCCAGAAGCAACCCCAGCCTGCATGCAAGCCTGTGTGCTGTGGTACACAGGCAGGACGGTCACACGCCCCGTGCGAGAGGCAATGGTGCGGCGTAAGAAGCTGTATGCAGAGAATCCAGAACTGTTCCACAAGCAGTTCTATACGGACATCCGGGCGCACATACGGAAGGCTGCGCAGGAGGGACTGACGCCACTGCTCAGACCGAACGTCGCTAGCGATCTGGACTGGCGGCAGGTGGCGAGGGATTTCCCCAGCCTAGGCATGTACGACTACACCAAGGTGCGGTCGCGGATGCGTGAGGTGCTGGATGGGAAGTGGCCTGGAAACTACGAGTTGACGTACTCGTATAACGAACGCTCACACCACCGCACCGTAGGTTCGTACCTGCGGAACGGGCTGAATGTGGCGGTGGTTTTCAGTACCCGATACCACCCGCAGTCCGGTCGAATCGATCCACTGCCGAAGACCTACTGCATAGATGGCAAGGAGTGGAAGGTGATCAACGCCGACAAGTACGACATGCGACTTCGCAAGCTGGACGGCAGTGGAGTGATAACCGGACTGCGATTCAAGGGCAGTCTGAAGAGGCGGGCCGCAGCAATACAGGGTGGATTTTGCATCGACGTAGATGCGAAAGATTACAGAGGTGCAGTAGCCGCATAGCGGCAGAAAGAAGGTGGAGTATGGACGCAAAATACTTGGAAACCGTCCGAAAAATTGAGAATAAAACCAAAGAACTGAATTCGACACGGCCAATCAGGGGAATCGATGGTGCGGGTGGAAGGCTGGCACAACACAAGGGGCGAAGCGTTATCATCACGATGATGGATGGAGACATAGCCTGGGTGCGGCTAGTCGGCAGAAGTGAAGTTTTTACAGTGAGCATTTTTGAATTAAAAGTCCGCTTGGTGGATCGCAAAACAATCCTCAACAAATACGAACGGGCGTTGAATCGGGTCGCATCCCTCCAGATGAAACGCAAGGCACTAGACGGGCAAATTGAGGCTGCGGATCGCTACGCTGGAAAGATTGCCGAGGACAACGAACTCACCGAGGCAGAGTTAGAAACAGTCGTCTACCCAAATTTGGACTGACGGTCTAACGGTTAGACGAGTGAAGTGATACCAACTTACCAGTAAGTTTAACCCAACTAAGGAGGTGGAGCATGGCAACTCACAAGGAACTATCACTAGAGAACATCACCTACGGCACGGTCATCTGTGACATGCACTATGGCCTTAAGCTTTCCGATGGCTGGGAAGTGGTGCAAAGGTATGTGATCGGAGCCGTAGGTGGCTCCGACTTCATCCAGAAGAACGTCAGCAAACGGACGGGCAAGCCGTACCTGTACTGCAATAAATGCTTGGTTGTCATGGACGAAGGCGTGGATGGCAGCATCCGCTGCGCTTACTCGTATGACAACCGCAGGATCGGCTTCATCGACATAATCGAGAAGGAAAGTAAAGGTGCAATGTAACCAGTCAACTTACCGGTAAGTTTAACAGCGGCACAGCCGCAGAAAGAGGTGGAGTATGTTGAATTTCAAAGAGGTGGCTTCAAGGGCCATTACACGGCTAGCGGAGGAGCTAGCCCAGAACCTGGAAAGAGTAAAAGAGCTTGCGGATCAGGCCGAGAGGTGGAGAGAGGCCACTGGTGAGACGCTGGAATTGAATGAGTGGAACATGGGCCACCATCTCTTCGAGATTGAAACGACGGTGGAAAAGTTGCCCGACATTAGGAAGGTGATGGGGCAACTAGAAGTCACCGGCAAAGTGCCATCATATGGTGGGAAGGATGGAGAAATTGAAGTAATACTCCGGCCCAAATCGAAAGAGTGGAACCGAATCAAGATCCGGTATCGCAAGGTTCTGAACGGAACCGAAAAGTGCAAGATCGTAACCAGCACCTACGACCAGAAGACCCTAGTATGTGAGGTGAAGTGATACCAACTTACCAGTAAGTTTAACAGCGGCTAACGCCGCAGAAAGAGGTGAAGTATGAGTATGTTTTCATGGTTTGGATACGCAGCAGTTCCGAAGGCGAAGGCAGCGTGGGGCGCAAGAGCTATCTTCAAGCCCCATCTCGACAGCCCGCTGGATCTACTGCCTGATCGTCAGGGATACATGATTGACTGCGAAAAACTCAGGGACGACTGGCCCAGCGACCGGAAGAAGCAGTACGAAAAGCGGTGGGAAGATTTCAGGAACCTGCTCAAGAAAGCGGAGGCCGTGGAAAAGCTGCAAGAAATATCCAAGAATTTCAACAGCGATAGCAAGGATAAATTCGTGCGGCGGTTTCCGTGTGCGGAAGAAGGAATGGTGCTGGTCGCCCAAGGCTCGCCTAACGCAAGCTGTGGGTACTTCTACCTGTCCGTGTCCCTCGTCGAAGAGAAGGATGCGCCGGAAGATTTGCTCTGCGAGAGCGAGCAGTTCTACGTTCGCCGTGAGGAAGAGGCCCGCAAGCGGGAAGCGGAGAATGAAAGGCTGCGGCCCATCATTCGCAAGCAGATGCGGGAAGAACGAGAGCAGGCGGCACTGTTGCATTCCCAGATCGAAGCTCGCATCGCCGGTCGCAGTCCGAAGAACTCGAACAGTCGGCTGGAAGCGGGCGATTACCTGGAAACCTATGCGAACCAGGATTACCGTCCAGCATTCGTGCTGGCGGTGGACGGTGACAAGGCGCTGATTGAATACTTCATGCCGATGGGCATGCGGTGCATGCGGATCGTCGAAAAAATCGGGAGCGTCGGCTTCGACTTCGACAACGGCAAATCTGTAAGCGAAAAGAGGATGACGAAGAAGTGGAAGAAACTTATTGATGAACAACTCGCGGTGTCTTGACTTACGCAGTAGTACCCGTATAATCAACGTACCTTAACTGGAAGGAGGAGTGCGGAAGAGCAGAGTAATTACCTTTTCACTGAAACTTTTTTCTAGGGAGATTTAAGGATGTTAAATACGAAAATCGTAGAGAGAATCACAGAGGCTTTCCCTTTCACGGTAGACAAGAGGCGACTGTACGACCCCGAAGGTGGACCGACAGACATCTTCGGTCTGTTTCGCAGCGACAACGGTCAGCAGGTGGGGAATGCCGTGTCTGCGGGCTACGAGCCGCACACGACGGACGATATCCTCGCCCTGACTGAGGCGGTGTCGCACAGATTCGATGGCAGAATCGAAGTGAAATGCCACTTCAGGGACGGACACTATGTTTCAATTCAACCCACCCAAGAGGAACGACTGAGCCTCTTCGGCGGGCGAGACAACGTGTTCTCGCGGTATCTACTGAAGGGGCGGTACAACGGCGTTGCCGATACCGTTGTTGGAATGTTCCGCGATCTTTGCAAGAACTTGGCAGAGCTATCGCAAGTGGAAGGAACCACAACCAGCATCCGCCATACGTCAGGACTTCGTCCGAAGATGGACGATCTCATCAGAACTTTCCAAGAACTGGAAGGTTCCTGGGCTACGATGGAAGGACTCATCAGGAACATGGCAGAGCGTAAGGTGCGCATTGCTGATTTCCTCAACGAGATCTACCCGCAACCGGAAGCGGACGCTAGCCAAAGATCGGTGACGATACACAGTAATCGCACCGAGTTGATCGTCAATCGCCTGATGCAGGAACACAGCCGTCTCGGCCTGGGGTCGATCAGGGCGAACTCCGATGTCTCGGCGTGGCTTGCCTTCAATGCAGTGCAGGGCTACGTTCAGCACGAAAAGTCCCGCAACGGCGACCCCACTAGGTTCGACCGCATGCTGATGGCGAACAACGATCCGGTGGTGAAGAGAGCGGAAACGCTGGCACTCACGATGGCATCGTAGAAGTAGTACGTTGTGCCGCTGGGGCAACTTCGCCCCAGCGGCTTGTTAATCTTTTCGTAAGGAGATTTAGTTATGGCAGGCAAGAAAGTTAAACGAGCGAGTCAGAATGAATATTACGATATCGTCGAGGCAATCAAGCAACTCGCGGGATGCGGCGAGAAGTTCCCGTCCATGCAGAGGCTGGTGAAAACCGTCCGCGATACGATATCCCATCCTGATGCCAAAGAAGAGGATAAGCCCAATGTTTCGGACACGACGGTGAAGAAGGCGGCAGAGAAAGTGGGGGTCGAAATCAACGACCTCGTCGAAGAAAAGCCCAACAGCGGCAAAGGCGCACCGCATGTGCGTATGGCGATGGAGCATCGGGATCGCATCCAAGCACTGGAAGGTGAACTCCAAGCTTTGCGGGACGAATACTACGTCGAGATCGACGACCTGAAGAAGCGATCCGAACGGACAGAGGACTTGGTGCGTTCGCTAGCAAAAGAGGTGAGACGAGAAGACTTGATCGGTGGGAAACACTCTGGGCCTTCCCCCGTTGGGTACAGAGAGATCACCCCTCTTTCCGGCCCAGGATCATCTTCGTAGCACGGTGATAGCCAGCGAAAATACAGAGAGAGATGCGGGTTCAAGTCCCGTCACCAGCCGAGCATCGGGTCGTCGGGCAAACCGGCGATATGCGGGTATCGAGGGGTAGTTTAAAAAGGCAAAACGCTCTCTGCTTTTTCATGCACCATTGACGACAACTGGAAAGGAAATACTAGCGACAGACCGTCAGGGCGCATCGCCCTGGCGGTCATTTCTTTAACAAGGAGGACAAGTGATGACTCTCAGGAACGATGGACAACCGAAACGTGGCAGACCAAAATTACCGCCGGAGCGGCAACGCAACAATACGTCGATGATTCGGTTCACGGACAGGGAATGGAACGACATCTTGGATGCATCCGAGGAGGTGGAAAAGCTGCCCGCCATCTTGATCCGAGATATTGCTGTGCGTGCAGCGAGAAAACTACTTAACGGGGAAAGGGGATGAGCGATGAAAGAACGTAAATGGCAAGCAAGGTTTCGCAACAGCATCGGTGGCATCCTATTCGTCGGCGCACGCCGAAGCGGGCGGGGCGAATGGAAGAGGGCAGAGCAAATCCCTGGCGAAGTGAAGAAATACCTGCACATAGAGCGAGGGAAAGGTGCGGCCCCAGTATGGCATCAGCGTGACTGGAAAAGGCTTTCTGCGATGCACGATGAGTGCAAACCGGAGTCGCATTTCCATCGCAATTTCCTCATCGTTAACTTCACGGTGAAGGAGGAGAAATGCGAACGAGCGCCTGCAATCGAGGTGGATTTTCCCAAACTGCGAACTTGTCTGCGTGACCTGAACGAGGGGCGCAATCTGGACAGTTGCTTTGACCTGTGTTCATTCGGATGGAAGGATGCCGACCTAGACCCGCACGGTTGCTGCGGCATTAAAGAACTGGTTCGCATTGCGGGAAAGCAGGTGATCGTTGATGTAGGTGGTCACAAGACTCTCTGCAATCCGTGCGGAAACGAAGGAGGCTCGGAAATGTCCGACTGTGATTGGGAGGCACATGCAATAGTCTGCGAATGCGGAAGCAACTGCGAGTGGGACGGAGACAGTTGGTGTGCTTGGTTTGAAGAAACCCTGCGTTTACCAATCGTCCACAAACGCAACGTAGTGAACTACGAAGCGACCGCACGGCGCATCGTGCGACTAGCGATCAAGGCTTGCAAGCCGTACCAAGAACGCTGGGCGGAAACCGACAAACACCTGGACGAGTTGTACAAACGAATACAGAAGGAGAACGAAAATGCAGTGCAACTCATGTAAGCACTTCTCGGCAGCAATTCCAGAATCCCGAACGCATCCGCAGGTCGATGACGACGAGTGCGAATTCATTAGCAAGATCAGCAATGAAACAACTTGCGAAGGAGGCGAAGACATCTGCCGTATTCTTGAATCGCTAATGTTTGTAGCAGCAGGTAGAGGGGAATGCCCTCACTTTGAAGATAGACATCCCAAAAGGTGGCAAAACCGATGAGCGAACAACCACCAACCGTTTACGGATACACCCGCATCTCGACGAACGAAGAGGTGCAGGAGAATTCTTTGGATACGCAGAAGGACAAGATCGTAGATTACGTCCGTTACAAATTCGGCGGCAAGGAGATCGTCTGCGGTGACATCTTTCGTGAGCAGTGCAGCGGCTCCGTGCCGATCTTCCGGCGACCGGAAGGCAAGAAACTTGGCGGCATCCTGCGAGCAGGTGATCATCTGGTTACGGCCAAACTCGACCGCATGTTCAGAGATACGGTTGATGCGGTGGTGACGGTGGAAGAACTGAATATGCGGAACGTGCATATGCATTTCTTGGACATGGAGATCGACACGACCAGTGCGCTCGGCATGGCGTTCCTAACAATCTCCGCTACCTTTGCGGATCTGGAACGAAAGAAGATCGGAGAGCGAACAAAGGACACTATGCAGAGACTGATGCGTGAAGGCAGGCCGGTCAACAACAAGATGCCGTATGGGTGGGACATCCACATCATCGACGGCGAAAAGAAATTTGTTGCCGACGAAAGCGAACGCGAAATCGCACGGTGGGTTGTAGAGGCCAAGGACTCGAAAGAGGCAACATGGAAATGGATTGAAGAACACCTTGGCAGGAAGGGGCATCGAAGGAAGAACGGTGCGGCCTGGGATCGCCACGCCTTGCGGCGAGCGTACCTAGCCTACAAGGAGGACTACCCGCTTTATCGAGATGAAGCGACACGCAAGGCAGCACGTTTACATTTCAACAACAGAAGGAAGGTGAAGTGATGGGATTAGAACAAGTCATCCACGAATACTTAGGCGCGGTGTACCAAGGGTTGCGAGTGGGACTGAACGACTTCAGTATCTACCAAGATGAAGAAACTGGCGAGTGTACGGCGGCATGCTCAGGAGGCCACGGTTCCCTGGTTGAGGTCAAAGAAAACATCGACGACGAATCGTTCGGAGGTTGGGGCGATTCGATCAACGACACCAGCAAAGAGGAGTTTATCGAAGCGTGCATGAAAATGTTTGCGACAGACATTTTGAACGATGTCTGCCTAATCGTACCGCAAGGATTTACCACCGAGAAGTTTGATCAAATTACTAAAGAAAGGAAGGTGAAGTGATGAGCATTCTAAACGACCGTGAAGAGTGGGAAGATTGGGACAGGCGCAACACAGAGCGCGAACGTCGCCGCCTCAACGATGAGCCGCACATCAACGGTGTGGCTTTTCCGGCGAGGAAGACCGCTGACACTAGCGTCCCTATGCATCCCGCCGCGCCGCCGCAACAAGTTAAGTACATGGAGGAATTGTACAAGCGGCTGAAGTCGGAAGGCTTAAGCCACGACAAGGCACTGGAGGTGCTGAAGGAGGAAAAGGAAATCCAGGCACTGGAATCAACGGGCATCACCCGTAGTGATGCGCAAGGAATAGTCGAATGCAGAAAGGAACACGAAAGCATGGTTACCCACGCAACCGCACAGATATCGTATGGAAAGCTGGAAGGCGATCCGCATACCATTCACGTTACTGAATACAGTGGCCCAGGTGATGAAAGGGGAGTAGATAAACTAGTGGCCGTGCCTGCGGACGCATGGGAGGACGCATACGGAAGCTGCGCAGCAGATAAGATCGAATCGATGCTGGGATGGAACTGCCATCCCACCGAACACGACCGCGAATATGTACACGCCACCTTTAACCAACAACCTGCACCGAAAGGAAGGTGACGCATGCCAATGAACGTGGGCCTGTTAATTATCCACAACCAAGATGATTTTGAAGTGCCGGTCAGGAGATTTTGCCGGTCAGGACTTGTCGAGTTGCGAGACAACATCGTCAAGGCAATCAAGGAAACGCATGACGAGTTTATGGAAGTAGAACTAAAGAAATTAGAAGACCAGATAAGGAGTGAAGCATAGGGGTGACGCCAACTTACCGGTAAGTTCACTTGACATGGAAAGGTATTTATGGTATCTTATAAGTAATGGAGATGGACCGTCCTGAATCGCAGGGCGGTACATGGTATTTAGCAAACAGAATTTTGATAAAGGAGATTTAACGATGGCACGTTTCAGAATTTCTACCGCAGGCTTGAAGGAACTGGTTGGCGACACTCCACCGGAACGATTGGCGTTTGAACCCATAGCAAATGTGTTCGACGAATTCGACGGTTACGGCAAGAGTGACCGCAAACGGCCCACGTTCTGCTCCGTCCAGGTGTCGCGGACAGATACGGGGCGCAAAACATTTCTAACCGTCACCGACGACGGCGCAGGGTTCAAGAACCCTGACGACATATTTACGCTGTTCGGGCCAACCGAAAAGCGGGCGGCAGCTACCGTTCGCGGTCGATTCAATACCGGCGAGAAGCTACTGATCGCAGTGGCGCACCGTGCGGTGGTTCGGTCGAACAACATAACCGTCGCATTTGGAAAAGACGATTGCGACGTAACCCGCCACCGCAGCGAAAAATTTGACGGCGTGGAGATCCAGTGCCTCATGCCGTGGAATCTGGGGGAGACTAAGCGCGTCATCTCGGCGCTAAAAAACCTGCGGCCACCGGAAGGCTTGCGCCTCGTCGTTGACGGCGAGCATATTGTCCGCAGCGACGTTAAGCACACCGTCAATGTGACGTTGCCGACCGTTCTGCTTGAGGATGGTGCGTTGCGGAACACAACGCGAAAGTGTGCGGTCGATATAATCCAGGTAGCCGACGACAGCGAGCCGCGACTTCTTGAAATGGGATTGCCGGTTCAATCGCTTGACGATATTGGCTTCCGCTGGTCGCTTGATGTGCAGCAAAAAGTCCCCCTGCCTATGTCTCGCGACATCGTCCCGCCAACATACCTGTTCCGACTCATCGGAGTGGTACTGGAACAGGCGGCAATGGATGGCGTGCGGCTTATTGATGAGGCCAATGCGGGGGATGGATTCGTCAAAAACGCGCTAGATTGGGTACGCAACCGTGACGCACTGGAGGTGGTGGTGAAAGACCTGTGCGGCGAGGATGCCGTTCGCCGGTCGAGCGACCCGATTGCCAATGCGCAAGCGGAGGCAGCAGGCCGAACGATTGTGAGTGGCAGGTGGTTCACAGAAAACACACGCCATCGCATGACAGACGGTAAGGTGCTGCCGACATCCAAGGCCGTGTTCGGCGGTACGCCGACGACCGAAGGCAAGAAAGGCCGCGACCACGACGGCGTTTGCCCGATGTGCGGAAAATAAATGGAACGACTGAACTTAACAGAAAAGGAGATTTAACATGAAGCTGATAAACACAACAGATTTTCCAGACGCCTTCTTGCGGCGCATGATTAGCTGGGTGTGCAAGGAACTAGAACATCCGGTGCGGAAAATTAACCAAGCCAAGTATCGCAATCGCTGGGATCGGCACACCAGCGGACATGCGTGGTGGGGAAGGAGATGGGGCAACCCACGATACTGCGTCAGCATTGGACGACCGATGCTTTCTGCGACCGGAGTTGAATCGCGGTTTTTGCCGATGGCGAAAACAGATCTGGCAAGTGATCCCACCTGGAAGGCCAGGAAAATTACGAGAAGAGGATGGAAGGCGGAAGGCTACTATCAGGTCTTCCCGTACTGCACGACTTCCATTCTGTCGGCGGTATCCGTTACCGCCCATGAAATCTTCCACCTCTACGCCGCTGCCAACGGAATCAATAGCCGCAGGTTCGGGCGTGGCAGGGGAAGCAGTGAGGCGCAGACAAATCGGCATGAAGAGATGGTGAAGAACGCCTTCCTGCTGCAACAGGACGAATTGATGGAAGAGTGGCGTCGGCCCCGCAAGAAGCGGAAGACTGCCACCGTTTGATATCTCCCGTGCTGGGGCGGCAACGGATTGCCGCCCCTTTTTTATTCCCGCCACATCTGCGGCCTATCTATCCCCCGCTTTCTGCGGTCGATCAACTCTGGATCTTCCTTCGTGTACGTCAACCGTATCCGCTGGCAACGGATCGCATACACGATGTCATAGCGGAACCAAAGGATCAGCAACCCACTTGGCAGCGGCCTAAAGTAAACCTTGTCGGGTACGCTGTTGAGCAGAAACCAGCCATCGATCTCGCCGTTGGTACGGAAGATCAACTGCTGGCATCCATTGGATACCCGATTCACTTCAAGGACATCGCACCGATGCCTGCGGACTAGCCCTTCGTCGTATGTCAGTAGTCCGATGAAGAAGATACAGGTGGCGGTGGCGGTGTGCATGGCGAATCCTTTGCCTCTGCATATTCGGATTCAATGATGAGTTGAATCCAGTGCATCGCCTTCTCCAAGTCCTTGCGACCGTACTTGGAACGATGGCGCAAAACGTGATAAATGATTTCACCTTCTGCATGCGGCACGTTGTTCTGGCGCAGGAATACGAATGGCGGGACTGCCATGTCTTGGTAGTGCTGGCCCCCGACCTGCGAACCAAGTGCGGTCGGCGGGTTGTTGAAGAAGTCTATCCCCCTCACTGGGACGGGACAGGATGTGCCTTTACCAAACTCAATGTCTTTGCTGATTTGTCCTGCCTGCCCCGTGATACCTTCGGTCACTTCTTTTTGTCGCCCTTCTTGTCTAGGAATCGGTAGTGCGGTACATGATTGATGCGCCCCACTCTATTCTTTATTGGTAGATCGCCGCAATATTCACACAGGCCCAGGTCAATGGCCTGACGCAACAGATCGTTGCACCAGTCGGAGCCGTGGTCACTGGATTCAATTAACTGGCGGGTGGTAAACGTGCCGGACGAATCGTACGATTGCTGGATCGTATCGATCTCGGCCTTGATGGATTCCGCAGTATGCTCTCTCTTCCCCATAGCTCACTCCTATCCGAACTTGACGACAGCGAAAACAACAGCGGCGATGGCAGCAGCCGTCAGTAGGAGGTAGACTAACCACTTCCTCTTCTTGGCCTTCGCATAGGCCAGCGCCGTGCGTTCCTTGATCCGATCAAGCCTCTTGGTATTTCGACCGTCTCTCCTGCCCATAGCTAGCTCCTTAGCGCCTTGGTTAACGGCATCAGCAAACTAACGCCATCGATGACGGGTACGTTGATATGCAGGAAGCTGCCGTCCCTCTGGACTAGCTGGACTGCATAGCCGTGCGTCCACTCGTTGAGTGCGGCGCGAGAGTGCTGCCACAAGGGACGGGAGGCACACAAGCAGCCAGGATTGTAGGCGCTAACCGTTCCAACTCCTGGCTTGCGGACGGTGGCGCTGTCCTGCCGGTGGGTGTGGCCGAAGCAGACGTTGGCTGCGAACTTATCGACAGTCGCCTTTGCCGCATTCTTTGCGCTCGAACTCTCATGGACGAAAAAACAATCGCCCAACTTCAGCACGCCACGCTCCTTATTTGTGCTGTTGAACTCACTGCGGCGGTAGTAGTGGATGCCCCGTTCCTTCAGCTTCAGCCGGAACTCAGGACTGATCGCACGGCGCAGCATCTCGCGGTCGT
>Ga0208030_1001127_pt1 | contig 16292 bp, 24 predicted proteins | sample MalvirDeepMed_M9_FD_184246 | JGI IMG/M metagenome (GOLD analysis project Ga0208030, IMG submission 184246) | Marine viral communities from the Global Malaspina Expedition - Malaspina viral metaG DeepMed_M9 (SPAdes) (version 2) | ecosystem: Environmental > Aquatic > Marine > Oceanic | place...
CTATACTATTGTATTAGAACTATCTAAAAATTATTAAGGGGTTTAAATGGCTTATTCAGGCACTCAAACATTTAACCTTTCAATAGAGGAAATAATCCAAGAAGCGCATGAGCGTTGCCAACTGGAAGCGCGAAATGGATATGATTTAAAAACAGCTAAACGATCCCTTAACCTTATGTTTGCGGAATGGGCTAATCGTGGATTGAATCTATGGACTATTGAGTACGCAACGCAGACTTTAACAGCTGGTACAAATTTTTATTCAATTGATCAAAAGGTAGTGGATATAGTGGATGCAGTGGTAACAACTACTGCTGGTGCTACATCTAATTTGGAAGGTAATAGTAGCACGACAGATGTTGCCATGAATAGAATTTCTAGAACTGAATATATGAATTTGGCTAAGAAAGAGAATTCATCTAGTGGGGATGCTAGACCAACACAATTTGCTTTAATTCCAGGACAAGTAACTGTTGGGGGCTCTTCTTCAACTGGAAGACCTGAGAATGATATGACATTATTCTTATATCCAAGTCCGGATAAAGCTTACATATTAAAATATTTTTATGTGGGAAGGATACAAGATGCAGGTGATTATGTTAATAACGCTGATGTCCCTTTTTATTTTCTTCCCTGTTTGACTGCAGGATTAGCTTACTATATAAGCTTAAAGAAAGCACCGATGTTAAGTTCAGGCTTAAAATCGGTGTATGATGAAGAATTTGAACGCGCTGCGGATAACGACCGAGAACGAACATCGTTTAGAGTTGAACCAGCAGTGGCTTATAAACCATAGGAGGATAAATGGTTAAATGTGAAAAATGTGGTTGTGAATGTGATTGTAAAAACAATTGTCAATGCACAGACTGCGAATGTAAAAAGGAGGAAAAATGAGTAATCCAAACTGGAACAAAGATTCTAACGCCGGAAGAAATTCCAAAGGTGGAGTAAAAGGAAACTGGAGTGATAGGGGTACTAATTCTATCCCTGAAGCTAAGGCTAAGGAAAAAACAAAATCTGTTTCACTAGCTAAAGGAAATGTTTCTGGAACTGTGCAAGGAATGGGTGCGGCCACTAAAGGTGGAAAGTATCATTGGGCTGGATCAAAAGATTCTAAATGGTAGGGTAAATGGCTTACGCTAGCGGAAAATATGCTAAATTTATTTCTGATCGTAGTGGTATGGAATTTCCCTACAGTGAAATGGTAAAGGAGTGGAATGGTGCAAGAGTTCATAAAAGTGAATTTGAACCAAAAACTGCGCAAGATAAACCAAGTAAGCATAAAGCCGATGCTGAATCATTAAAATTTCCAAGACCAGCTAGAACAGAAAACGCAGTTGCTAGACTACTTCCCCGTAATCCTTTTAGATTTACGGCCAGTAGTGCAACAATATCAGTGTTTGAACCCGATCATGGAAGATCTAGCAGTGATACGGTGAGATTTAGGGATGTCACTGGATCTTTATTTGGAGCTTCTGTGACGGAATTAGAGGATTCAGATGGATATAGTATAACAAAAACAGATGATGATTTTTACACTTTCACGGTGTCAACAGCACCAGGAACAACAGGAAATGGTGGTGGGGGGTATTCCTCTGCTGGACCAGCAACATTGAGTAACTAATGACAACATACGCGGAATTAACAACACAGATTTTAAATTATACTGAAACAAGTACGGATGTTTTATCTTCAACTATTACAGATGATTTTATTGAGCATACTGAAAACAGGATATTAAGGGAAGCAGATTTGGACGCGTTCAAGTCGCACCAATATGCAACTTTAACGGCCGATAGTCCTTTTTTATCTTTGCCGGGAGGATCTAATCCAGATCCAACATCCTTGGCTACAATCAGAACAGTTCACATTTGGCCTGCCTCGGGAACGGCAACAAGGACATTCCTGGAGCAACGCGACATTAGTTTCATGAATGAATACTGGCCAGTTAGGACATCTACCAGTACACCAAAATACTGGTCCTGGTGGGATGAAAACTCAATTTATCTTGCACCAACGCCAGATGCAGCGTATAATGTGGAAGTAGGAATTACCAGACTACCAACAAGACTGTCCAGTTCCAACACAACCTCATGGTTGGGAAACAATGCCCCATCGGCATTGCTTTACGGAAGTCTTGCAGAAGCCTTCAAATTCTTGAAGGGACCAGCGGAAATGCTGCAACTATACGAACAATCATATCAACGTGCCATTCAGGAATTGGTGATCGAACAACAGGGAAGGCACCGAAGAGATGAGTATATGCATGGTGAATTAAAGATACCAGGCATGCAAACACAACAGAAATCCATAGGAGGATAAGACATGGCAATAACTCAAGCTGTCTGTACAAGCTTTAAACAGGAAATTCTTGTTGAAACGCATGACTTCACAGCCACAACAGGAGATACGTTTAAACTTGCATTGTATACAAGTTCAGCTACTTTAGGCGCTTCAACGACTGCCTATTCCGCTACGAATGAAGTTTCTAATTCAGGAACTTATACGGCTGGAGGAGGAAATTTGACAAATGTAACGCCAACAACAAGTGGAACGACTGCTCTTACTGATTTTTCTGACATATCATTCACGTCAGCGACAATCACGGCAAGAGGAGCACTGATCTATAACAGCAGTGAATCCAACAAGGCAGTATGCGTATTGGACTTTGGCGGTGACAAGACATCAACAAGCGGAACGTTTACAATTCAATTTCCGGCTGCAGATTCAAGTAACGCTATTCTAAGATTGGCGTAGGAGATAATACATGGCTCTAAACTTAGACGATAGAGTAAAGGAAACGTCGACAACAACTGGAACGGGTACGCTTAATTTAAGCGGAGCAGTTTCGGGATTTCAAACTTTTGTTGCGGGTGTAGGTGATGGAAATACAACGTATTATGCCATTGTTAACCGTGATGAAGCGGAATGGGAAGTTGGTCTTGGGACTGTTACTGATGCGTCTACGGACACATTGGCAAGAACAACTGTACTCACTAGTTCAAATAGTGATTCTGCTGTTGATTTTAGTGCTGGGACAAAGGATGTTTTTGTTACCTTGCCGGCAGGAAAAACTGTTAGCCTCGATACAAGTAATAACTTAATCATTGGAGCAGGAGCTTCGGGAGTTGATTATACAATAACATTCAATGGCGAGAATTCCGACGGTGTTCTTACATGGATGGAGGATGAGGATTTATTCAAATTCACCGATGTTGTAAATGTTGGAGTTAATGACACAGGACACGATGTAAAATTCTTTGGCGCTACTTCTGGTAGCTATTGGTTATGGGATGAATCAGCAGACGGAGTTGTACAAATAGGAACTCTTACAGTTGGAGTTGATGATGCAGGGCATGATGTTAAGTTTTTTGGTAATACTGCCAGTGCCTATATGTTATGGGATACATCAACAGATGACCTTGTATTAGCAGGTGCGGCTAAATTATATTTATATGATGCCGGTGGCGGTGAAAATATTTCTTCTGATGGGACTGACCTTACTATAGCATCAGGTAATTTATTGAATTTAACAGCGACAACTGATATTGTAATTCCCACAAATGTAGGGCTTCATTTTACAGATTCGGCTGAAAAAATCGAATCCGATGGAACAGACTTTACATTTAATTCTGGAAATGATATTAACTTAACGGCTACAACCGATATTAATGTTCCAGCAAACGTAGGAATGACATTCGGTAATGACGAAGAAAAAATTGAAGGGGATGGCTCTGACTTAACCATTTCCGGAAATACTGTAAACTTGGATTCTAGTATGAACCATACTTTTTCAAGTACAGGAAAAGCAATGGTACTAGGATTTTAAGGAGGAAATATGGCAAGTGAAGTATTAAAAGTAGCATTAAAACCTACCTGTTCAAATTCAGAAGTTAAACTGATAGATGGTGCGAGTGGAAAAACTTACACGGTTCTATCAATTTCAATTTGTGAAACGGCAGGTAATGCGGAAACATTTGACCTATATGTTGATGATAATGATGGTGGTACAGACCATTATATTTATAAAACACAGGCATTAGCGGCAAATGCGACTTTCGTGCACAATGACAGAATAGTGTTAGAGGGCACAGATATGCTAGGTTTTATAACTGCTTCATCAGCGGATGTTGATGTTGTAGTCAGCTATTTAGAACAGACACTATAGGAGGAAATTTATGAGTGGAATTGTAGGTAGCCGCCTTAATATAAGAGGATCAGGACTTGTTGGTGGCTTAGGAACCGATGGACAGGTTCTTACATCAGCCGGTGCAGGACAGGAAATAGTTTTTGAAGCTGTAAGTGGAGCTGTAACGGCACTTAACAATGCAACGCAAAGTGAATTAGTTACTGTAGGTTCTACAACTACGGAACTGGATGCGGAGGCTAATTTAACGTTCACGGGCTCTGCGTTAACCTGCATTGGTACAATAACCGTTGGTGTCAACGACACAGGACATGATGTCAAGTACTTTGGCGCTACGTCCGGTAGCTATTGGCTGTGGGATGAATCAGCAGATGGCGTTGTTCAAATTGGAACACTAACAGTTGGTGTCGATGACGCAGGACATGATGTAAAATTTTTTGGTGATACGGCCAGTGCTTTTATGTTATGGGACGCATCAACAGATGATTTAGTCTTAGGAGGTGCAGCAAAATTATATTTATATGATGCGGCAGGTGGTGAAAATATTTCTTCTGATGGAACAGATTTAACAATTGCTTCAGGTGCCAAGATCAACTTAACGGCAACATCAGACGTTGTCATTCCAGCGGACGTTGGAATTACGTTTGGCACGGGTGAAAAGATTGAAGGTGATAACACGGATTTAACAATTACGTCCGGCGCTAAGATTAACTTGACGGCGACATCAGATGTACATATTCCAAATGATGTTGGAATAGTATTTGGTGGTGCTTCAGAAAAAATTGAAGGTGATGGCACTGATTTGACAATATCTGCCAATAATCTAACGGTAGATGCGGCGGCTGATATTAATCTTGATGCAGGTGGAAATAACTTAACTTTTAAATCTGGCGGAACTTCAATTCTTGATATTAGTAATAGTTCAAGTGACGCAGTAATTACATCAAGCGTTCAAGACAAAGACATTATATTTAAAGGTGATGATGGTGGAGCAGCTATAACAGCGTTAACTTTAGATATGTCCGATGCAGGTAAAGCAACTTTTAATAATGATGTTGTTGCTTTTTCAGATGAAAGATTAAAGAGCGATATTAAAACAATTGAAAATGGTTTAGATAAAGTTTTGAAAATGAGAGGTGTTACCTTTAAAAGAGATGGAGTGGCAGGCACAGGTGTAATAGCACAAGAGATTCAAGACATTCTTCCTGAAGTAGTTTCTTCTTCTCAAGAATATTTAGCTGTGGCATATGGTAATATGGTAGGTGTTTTAATTGAAGCTATTAAGGATTTACAGGGTCAATTAGATAAGATAAGGGAAGGTTAAGATGGCAGTCCCTTCAAGTGGAGCAGTATCTATACAAGATATCGTGGATGAATTTGGGGGATCAACTCCTCACGCTTTAAGTGAATACTATCGTGGAGGAGATGAAGTTCCTAATGTTAGTGCAAATAATAGTATACCTACATCCGGAACAGTTGCCTTATCAAATTATTATGGAGCCGTTGACGCTAGTTTTATTGCTGCTTCTGGTGGAACCGAGACCACAAGCGGTGATTACAAAATTCATACCTTTAATTCGAATGGGACATTTACTGTCAATTCCGTAGGCAATGCAGCCGGTTCCAATACCGTTGAATATTTAGTTATAGCCGGTGGCGGAGGCGGTGGTTATCGTCAAAACGCTGGTGGCGGCGGAGGAGCTGGCGGTTATCGTACAGCGGCAAGTTTATCTGTTTCAGCTCAAGATTATTCCATCACTGTAGGTGGTGCTGGATCAGGAACAAATACTAAAAGTACACCTGGAGGAACAGGTAGTAACTCTGTTTTTTCTAGCATCACTTCAGCAGGTGGTGGCGGAGGAGGTTCAGGTTACGGAGACAATAATGGAAATGCAACTGATGGTGGTTCAGGCGGCGGTGGCTGGGAGATTGACGGTAATGCTTATAGTAATACCCCAGGAGAGGCATCTCCAGCAGGACAAGGAAATGATGGTGGTGCTGGTGTTGTTGCAGGTAGTTACGGTTTAGGCGGTGGAGGCGGCGGTGCCGGTGAAGCAGGAAATACCGATGCAGATGGTTACGGAGGAGACGGATCAGGAACCAATAATATTCAAGGAGACACTACAACACGAGCAGGCGGCGGCGGTGGCGGTAGAGATAATAGAGAGACCCTCGTTGGAGCTGGAGGTGTTGGCGGTGACGGTGGCGGCGGTGCAGGAGGCTACGGATCTGCTGGAACAGCGGGATCAACCAACTTAGGCGGTGGAGGCGGCGGTGCATCATTTAATTACAACAGTACATCGGCGGGCGGAGGCTCAGGGGTTGTTATAGTAGCTTATAAGGTCCAATAGTATGGCGCATTATGCAAAATTAGATTCCAATAATGTGGTTCTGGAAGTCAATGTTATTGATAATGACCAGGAAATTGAATTAGGAGAAGACGGAATAGTTAGTTGGCTTAACGCTAATTTTAACAACCAAGGAGTTGCAGGAGGAGTTACATGGAAAAAAACTTCATACAATACGTATGGGGGAAAATACTATGTTGAAGGATCTTTGGGAGACGACCAATCAAAAGCTTTTAGAAAAAATTATGCTAAACTAGGATCCACATATGATGCGTCTAGAGATGCTTTTATACACCCAAAACCTTATCCTTCATGGGTTTTAGATGAGGAATCATGTGTATGGGAAGCTCCTGTGGCATACCCTGAAGACGGTAAACTTTATGATTGGAATGAAGGAACCACATCTTGGGATGAAATTTAAAAAAAATTAAAAACAAGAACTACCCTGATTTTTCGATCCGAAGTTGTAGCGCTTGTGTGTTTTAAAGTGTTGGGAAAAACAACAAATTTATTCTCTATGCTCTCTATTTTGGTTCCATCCTCAAACTTTGTATACCCATTATTCGTGTTTAAATAATATATGGCTGTAAAACTTTTTTTAAATTGGGGCTCGGGAAAATCACAATGGTAAGGAAGAACCTCTTCTATGTTTTTTGTCCTGAGAGTAAGATTTGATTTTATTCTTATTATGGCCCCTAAGCTTAATTGTTGTTCCAATTTTCTTACAAACATGGGTTCAATAAGCTGTGAGTAAAATGTGCTATTAGGTTTGTTTAAATAATAAATGCTATGGACAAATTGAAAATTATCGGGACTTTCTTTCGTGTTCCCCACTCCACCAACTATTTTATCATGGTAAAACCAGGGGAAGTCATTATTGAACATATGGGATTGAAGTTCTATAAGTTCTGCACTTGGTAAGAAACTTTCTATAATTTTTATATCTTTATTCATACATCTTTTTCCTTGTCTTTAAAATAATTGTATCCCATTTGCTCATCTACTATTTTCAAAGATTGTGGTTCTAATGCCCAAGCAGGAGTAAGATAGGGAGTTCCAAGTTTATTATAATGTTTAAAATCATTTCTTAATTTTGCAAATGATTTACTCTTATTTAGTCCCTTTGAAGCAAGACGAGCCATTTTAATCCAAAATGGAGTATTATAAGTTGATCCACCGTGATAATAAAAATAAATAAGATCCCGAATAGATTCGATTTGAGAGTTACTCCTAATATTAAATCTTTCATCATTAATCTCTTTTAGTTCCAATAAGGATATGATTAGTTTATTAATGAAACCATAAGCAAAAAGAGAATTAGCAGACAAAGGTTCAAAAAAGAGAGCACGATTTCCATTCTTAAATATACGACCTTCTAAAATTTTTTTTGCATAATAAGGTGTAAAAGAATATTCAATATCATTTAATTCATTTATGGGAACATTAATTTCTTCCGCAAAATCATTTAAGGCTTCTTCCTTAGAAGTAATAGAATCACAATACATATATCCATATGATTGGCGTTCCATAAGAGGTATCTCAAACATCCAACCATTCTTTGTTGCACGGTGTCCAGTATAATTCCAATCACCTGGTTTTTTGATGTTATGCACTAAAGCGTGATTGATAAGCATTTCTTTAGGTTTAATATAGTTGGAATAATCTTTAGGAAAACCACGACAATCTACAATGTAATCATATTCTAATTCTTCAAGATTATCAACTTGCTGTTCTATCAATTCTATCTTATTCCCCCAACGATTTTTTAATCGTGGAAGAACAAATTTTGCCAATTTATAACTATCAATATGAAGAGCATAAGCTGCTTCAACTAAAGGATTAATGAAATCGTGAGGTCGCCATTTCTTGAAAACAGTTCCTATTTTAAGAGTACTGCCTAATTCGTCTAAATGGTCATATGGATTATAATCAACTCCCATTTGTAATGCTTGAACGAAAGTAGGGAATGTACTTTCTCCAATCTTTATAATAGGAATAGAAGGGTTATGTATAGAAACAATCTTCCAATCATTTCCTAACCATGTGCATAGGTGACAAAGTGTTTGGAGACCTCCGGTTCCAATTCCTATAATAGCAATACTTTTCATATACTTATTTCCATGAATTTCCTACTGACCAACTTACTAAACTATATCGCGTTCCTTTAGTGATGGGTGTAACACGGTGAAAGATAAAAGAAGGAAAAATAACAACAGATCCTTGTTCTTTTATTTCCTTACACACTCTAATATTAGAACTCCTTTCTCTCAGATTTCTAAAATCAAATTCTAAGTTTCCCCCCTCATAATCACCTGGTTTTGACAAATTAGTAATAGAACTAATTTTTCTAATCTTACCATTGAAATTAGGGTGAGAATTTTTAAAGGGGTAAGCTGTACTGTCTTGATGCCAGTTGTAAAATTCATTCAAACCGTATTGAGTGAATTGCAAAGGTTCTGTACAGGAAAATTCAAAATTCCATTTTCCTTTTTTGTTTGCCTCATGAATTAATGGATGAAGTATATCATAAATCCATTTATGGGAAATAAAACAAACTTTAGATTCCCTTGCTTTTTCATCTAGATCTGACTTATTATTTTTAATATCTTCTTCTTTATTATTATTAACTGATCCCTTAAATAGTTTATTTTTTACACATTCATTTATGATATCATTACATATTTTTTCAGGAATTCGTTCTTTAAAATAATAATAAAAATCTATTAAATTCATTTAATTAAAATTTTCTAATACGCCATTTTTGATGTGAAGGGTATGATCACCTGGCCTGTTGGGCATTAAAACACATTCATCTAGTTTAACGAATACTTTGCCTAAAGTTTCATTTTTTAGCTCGGTTGGTTCCTTGACATTTATTTTGTAGTGGAGGGTTTTTTGATGTGGTTGTTCGCAAAAAACATCTATTTTTCCTTCTGAAATAAACGCTGAAGATTTAGACTCAATACAGATGGCTTTTTCCTTTCCGTAATGAATTCCCACATTTATGTAATTAGAAGGTGAATATGAAAGGGTTTTTAAATAATTTTTCACTCTTTTTCCTTTCATTCTGTTTTATGGCATGGTAAATTACTGCTTTCTCAGTTTCTGTCAGATCCATGAAATTTCTTGATATTTATCATAAATATGGTAAAGTGTCAATTTATTTGGAGATATTGTGCTATTAGGACATACGACTTTTTCAGAACAGGCATTCCAGGACGCAAGGCTGGACGCGGTGCACAACATCGAGTTCGCGGAAACGGGATTTGGTATGACATTCAGCACGGGATCGGAAACGGCTACAGGAACGGCGGTTGTAGAACCCACTGGCGATGATTTATCTATAACATTCAGTCTTGGCGATGAAGACGCATTTGGTGGGGAATTTTCCGGTTTAATTGAATTTGACCTGGGAAGTTTGGATTTTGCAGCTTGGAATGAAGTGGACGACAGTGAAACATCAACATGGTCTTCGGTAGATCCGGGGTCCACAAATTAGGAGACAAGTATGGCTGATGATGCCAGTATAACAATAAGCGCAACGATACTGCCGGACGAAATTTCAAAAACCATCAGTGGATCCATGACGGTGACTCCTGATGACGCAAATGACAAGTGGTATTACAAGCTGACGGCGTGTACAACAACAAGCACGGACTTGATTGCAGGAAGTTTTTTAGATTACACAGCTGTTGATGATGATACGGCGCCAACGGCGATCACGACAAGTGACAAGGTAAAGTTCCTGTTCATTAAGAATACTAGCACTTCGGACGGAGTTGTGGTATGCTTTGACGGAGGAGTGGCGGCCTATAATTTGGCTGACGGTGTATTTATTGGACCAGAACAATCATGGTTCGGACGGTTGCCCAACACGACAGTTGGTAACTTGCACGCCATATCATCGGACATTGGTGACGCGGGGGATGCAACGGCAAACCTGATCGTGGCGGCCTTAATAGATGACGTGGCATAAGGAGGAATAAATGGCTTCGACATATTCAAGCAGACTCAATCTTGAGCTTCAGACAACCGGGGAGAACTCGGGAACCTGGGGAACAATAACAAACAACAACCTGCAAAAGCTGGAAGCGGCAATCAAGGGATATGTATCAGTTGCCATTGCGAGCACATCGGATGCCTTAACCTTTGAGGACGGATCAACTGGCTTGGAGCAGGACAACGCAATTGTAAAGCTTACTGGAACACTCACTGGAAACACAACCATGCAGTGTGAGGCACAGGAGAACTGGTTCATTGTTGACAATGCGGCAACCATGGGTACCTACACGCTGGGATTCAAGCCGGCAAGCGGAACAGCGGCTTCCCTTGTGGCAAGTTCAAAACACTTATTATACACTGACGGCTCAACCATGTTTGACGTGTTGGCTGACTGTGGAAACATATCGGCAAACGGAACACTGACCGTGGCAGGAAATGTCAGCCTCAATGGTGGAACTTTTATTTACAATGAAGCTGGAGCGGATTTAGACGCCAGATTTGAGGGAAGCGGTGATGCTAACTTAATTTATCTTGATGCCGGCAATGATCGTGTTGGAATAAAAACAGCGTCACCTTCAACTGAACTTCATGTTGTAGGTGGGATCAAGGCAACAGGCACGATTGATCTTGACGGTGGAACATTTACCTTTAATGATACAGGAGCAGATCTTGATTTTCGAATTGAAAGTGATGATGATGCCTATAACTTTATTTCTGATGCAGGTAATGACCGCATAGGAATTGGAACATCGGGTGCACCAGGAGCAAAACTGGAAGTTAATCAAAACAGTTCAACAGGAGCTGTTGCGTGTTTAGAATTAGATCAAGATGATCAAGATCAGGAATTTATCAAGTTTGATGGAACAACTGCCTCGGATCAAACAAAAAGCCTAACAACGGACACAAGCGTGGGATCATTGACAGGGCACATTCGTGTTAACATCAATGGAACAGATTTTTGGATACCTTACTACGCGACTAATTAGGAGCTTATATGCCGTTAACAAAACTGCAAATAGCGCCTGGTATTGACAAGCAAAATACCGAATACGGCGCTGAAGGAAGATGGGTGGATGCTGACAATGTCCGCTTTCGCTATGGACAGCCGGAAAAAATTGGTGGCTGGTCAAAGGTAACGAGTGACGCCCTTCTAGGGTCAACGCGTGCCATTCTTACATGGTCGGACCTAAACGGGGTTAACTACGCCATGTACGGCACCAACAAGAAACTTTACGCCTATTCGGAAGGAAGCTACGGAGATATCACGCCAACGCGCGGAACAGGAAGTATAACAGAATTTGGAACAACAAACGCATCAACGACAGTTACCGTAACGGACGCAGACCACGGTTGCTTGATTGGCGACCATGTCACCATATCAAGCGTCAGCGGGGACATCGGCGGAATCACGCAGGCAAATCTCCAGAACGAGTTTGAAATACAGACAGCGGTTGATGCCAATACCTATACAATAGTGTCACCGGCTGCGGCGTCATCAACAACAACGGGCGCAACGGCAACGGCGACATATGAAATTAATTCAGGACCGGCTGTGTCCATTTATGGATATGGATGGGGTGCCAGTGTGTGGGATTCAACGGGCGACTCGGACAAGGGAACATGGAACAATACCCGTGAAGGATTGACAGGTGCACAGGCGGTAAAATTAAAATCAGAAAAATGGTCACTGGACAACTGGGGAGAGGATGTCCTAATACAGAAATTTGACGGAGGAATTTATTACTGGGACACTTCCGCTGGACTTTCAAGCAATGTGGCGGCAACAACAAGCGTATCATCAGGACCAACCAAGAGTAGGTTCATGATGGTATCCGGTGATGACCGGCACGTAATTTGCTTTGGAACGGAAACAACCATTGCGACAACAACCACGCAGGACAACATGTTCATACGCTGGTCGGATCAGGAAGAAGTTAACACGTGGACACCGACAGCAACCAACACGGCAGGATCGCAACGACTTACCGCAGGAAACGAAATTAACGCAGCCGTAAGAAGCAGGGGCGCAATACTTATCTGGACGGATACGTCACTTTACCAGATGCAGTTCATTGGACCGCCTTTCACTTTTGGATTCAAGCAACTGGGTGATAACTGCGGAGCGGTTGGAATTAATACGGCCATTGATGTCAGCGGCATATCCTACTGGATGGGTCACGACTCCTTCTTTATGTTTGATGGTGCTGTGAAAAAGATTCCGTGCACGGTGCAGGATTATGTCTTCGATGACATTAACCCTAACGCGGTGGGGGATATTTATTGCGCTACCAATTCTGACTTTAACGAGATTATATGGTTCTACGCCGCCAGTGGGTCACTGCAAATAAATCGACACGTAACTTATAACTACGCGGAGAACCTTTGGCATACAGGATCACTGTCACGAAGCACTTGGGCTGATCGTGGAGTTTACGCCAATCCGTACGCAACGGAATTTGATTCCGATGATTCAACTTCAACCATCTCTACCATCTACGGTAACAAGGTTGGAAGAACTTTTGTCTACGCGCAGGAGAAAGGAGTCAATGCCGCAGGGTCGGCGATGACTGCCTACATTGAATCAGGTGACATTGACATTGCTGACGGCGACCAGTTTCTATCCATCTCCCGTTTCATTCCCGACTTTAAGAACCAGACAGGAACGGTTGATTTGACAGTCAAGTCACGTCCCTATCCGGCATCATCACAGACAAGCCACGGGCCCTATGCAATCACGACAAGTGTAACAAAACAGGACACACGCATACGAGGACGGCAACTGGCACTTCGCGTTGAAAGCGACGCCGTTGACGAGGACTGGAGATACGGAACACTGCGATTTGACGGGAAACCGGACGGACTGAGAGGAGGATAACATGTCAAAGATAACGGTACCCATGCTGCCACAGGCAAGGGAGGAATATGACCAGTCACAGATGGCGCAACTGGTACAGACACTGGAGCAATTGATTTTTGCCCTGAACAACACATACACATCGGAGCCACTTCGTAATGATGACGAGGCAGTTTCATGGTTCCTGGCAGCATAAATGGCCAACGCATATACAAACTATAAGGCGAACCTGACAAGCAGCGCTTCAACAACCATTTATACGGTGGGGTCGGAGACGACGGCGATCATTAAGTCAATTCGCATTTCCAACAGCAATGTTAGCCGCAGTTGCAATATTACCCTGAATCTGGTAGATACCAGTTCAGTTGTTTATCCATTGGAAACAAGCAGGGAAATTCCAAAAGGGTCATCCGTTGAACTGTTACAGACAGGACTTGAAGCGGAAACAGGGGAAAATGTTAGGTCAGCACGCGCTGGCGGATCAGCACCACTTATTCTGAAGGAATCGGAAGTTCTGAAAGTAGTGGCTGAAAAAGCCGGAGATTTGACAATTGTCATTAGCGTACTGGAAATAAGTTAATTATTGCAATAAGGAGAAAAAATGAGTATAAAAGATAACATTACCGTGATCGCCGGAAAGACAACGACTCCGGCACCTGACGTGGAAACCAAGTCCACCGTCAAGCACGCCACAACAGGGAAGGTTTACGCCGATGAATTGGAGGCGGAAGCCGACATCAATGACCCTGCAACAAGCACAACAAAAGAGGACATTAAAAGAGACGTGGCAATAAGCGTAAATAAATTACCGGATATACTAGGAGGAACATCATAATGAGCTGGCTATCGGATAAAGTTAGAGATGTAGGAAGAGCACTAAGAAGTGATGCTGGAAAGATGGCAATCCTTGGAGGACTCGGAGGATACGGGCTGTTTGGAAAAGCGGCAATGAACAAGTTCCTTACAAGCTCCATGCTGAAGAACATGGCAAGTCGTGGTGCAACTTCATACCTTACAAATCTAGCGATGGGAAGGCCGCACCCAGGAAAGGGCGCTATGGCGTCCGCGCTGTGGTCACTGCCGTTTCAGGCGTGGAAGAATTATGGACTGACAAAGGACCTTTTGGGTGGTGAGTCAGGAATGGATGTTCTTAGACCAGGAACTGACACTCCCTGGTGGAAGCTCATGCTTGGACAGGGAAGAGAAGGTTTTCCACTGGAACCTGGATTTCAGGGACCAACTGGAACGGATCCCGAACTTGGTTTCATGGACATGTTCACGAAGGACAAGCCAATATACGGTCAAGGAGAAGCTGGTGAAGGTATTTTCTCTAGCATTTTTGGCGGTGGCAAGGGACCAATAGCAGGATACGAGAAAGGATTTGACATGTTGGGAATGATGCCGGAGGTCATGGGATTCACGGAGTCAGGATATGAGCCGGAAGAAATATGGGAGCAAGGGCAAGAGAAAACAAGAAAAAATAAAGCGTTCATGGATGAGTTGCTTCTTAACCCCTACTATAAGGCACAGATGTACGGATGGCCCGGATGGGGTCTTCCAACAGCTGAAGCCAATCGCGGCGGAATCATGCAAAAGCTTCAGGGCGGCGGGGATTTCCTTGGGGACCTGATGGCGCAGGATGAAGGACCAATGATGGATCCGCAAGCAGCCTTGCCGGAAGAGGGAATTCAAGCGTATGATGATTTTTCCGGAGCTACAGAAGAAATGTTCGCGGGAGAAGAGGGAATACCAGCAGAAATACTTGCGGGAATCGTCAACCAACGCGATCCGTTGATGCAAAAAATAATGGAAATAATCATGAACATGATTGCCCCAACAATGGGCGAAGGCGAGGAACCAATTCCCATGGGACCGGAATCAATAGGCGGAATGGGTGACTATCTTGGACCAAGTTCAGAGATGGGCATTGAGGAGCAAGGAGATTTGGGAATGATGGGTGGAGGAGACTACACGCGTGGTGCGCACGTCATGGGCCCAGGTGGACCTAAATCGGACAGCGTTAACGCAAAACTATCAGACGGCGAATTTGTCGTGACGGCAAAGGCTGTAGAAAACGCCGGAGGCGGCGATAGGATGGAGGGGGCAAAGAGAATGTATTCAATGATGAACTCTCTTGATCCGCAGTCCGCGCGACCGGGAGAGGAACCGCAGATAGTTTAATGGAGTGGAGATTTGTCGGGGAAAAAGACCTCGACTGGATCATGGAGACAGCAAGGGAAATGCACGCTGAATCCAGCTGGTCCAAAAAGGTAAAGTTTCGTGAGGATAAGGTAAAAAAATATTTTCACGCGGTGCTTACGAATCCGGACATGTTCGGAATCATAGCGCACGAAGACGACAGTGACATCGGATTCATGACTGGAACCATAGTGGAATACAGTTTTGGGACCGAAAAATTTGCAAGGGAAATTGACTTGTATGTTAAGAAAAAATACCGCGGAAAAATGGCCGGAATGTTAATGATGAAAATGTTCAAGGCATGGGCCAAAACAAAGGAAGCGAAGGAAATTATTTTTGAGCCAGAAAGCGTTGACAATGTAAATAAGTTTGACGCTATGGCAAAACGACTAGAAATGAAGGAAGTTGGAAAAGTTTACAGAGGAGATTTATAATGAGCAGTATTCCAGGAATAGGAACGCCGGATCCGTACCAGCCAACAGATCCACAGATATACCAGCAGTTCGAGAGGGAAGCGCCACAAATAGAGGCGCGTAAGCTCCAGCTAATGGATGTAGCCGGCAAGCTTGCCGGTGAGGGCGCCGTTCCTACTGGCGGATCATTGAATATTCCCACTCAACAGGTTGCACAATTTGACCCACTTCAACAACAGGGTTTTACACAAACGACGCAAGGGCTTGGAAGCTTTATGCCGTACATGGGCGCCGCCACCGACGCGTTAAACATCGCTGGTGGCGCTCAA
>Ga0208030_1001128_pt1 | contig 16283 bp, 35 predicted proteins | sample MalvirDeepMed_M9_FD_184246 | JGI IMG/M metagenome (GOLD analysis project Ga0208030, IMG submission 184246) | Marine viral communities from the Global Malaspina Expedition - Malaspina viral metaG DeepMed_M9 (SPAdes) (version 2) | ecosystem: Environmental > Aquatic > Marine > Oceanic | place...
AAAGGCACCTCTCGGATTGTAAGGATCCCTACTTAGACAAATACGGTGTCCCACGCACCGTCGTGCCACCAATCCGCAAATCGTCACCCACAGCACCAGAACGGTCCCCCAAACGGGCAAACCAGTCCACAGTCCAGTAATCGTCGACCTTCTGCACAAACTCAGGCGCATACGCGTACTTCCGCATCTGATTCGCCAAAGACAAAGCAATCACACGATCATCGTAAGGAGACCCCGACATCGACCCCCGATCATTGCGGACAAACGTCCGCAACTCGGCAATCGTGTGACGGTCATAGATCGTCAACTCGTTGTTCCGCAACGCCATCGACAAATCGTCAATCATCAACGGCTTCGTCGTCCGAGTCGTCTTCCACCCAAACTCCTGGGACACCTTAGAAGTCGCCTGATTCAACGAACGGCGCCGAAACAGATTCGGATACCCCAACTGGCGCAACATCGTGATCGTCGTCAAACCATGATTGTTCGACTCGACACAACACAAGGCGTCCCGATACCAGAGCCCCAACGACAAAACCTCGTCAGCCAAAGCATCAGGCGGAATGTGCCCATGCCACGCAGCGACCAGCTCCCCCGTGTTCAAATCCAAAACGTGGACACACGAATAATCGCCATGCCCCAAACCCTCAGCGGTGTCCACCCCCATCACATAGCCATGCTGCGGATTCGGATGAACCCACACCTCCAAACTCATCGGCGAAACTCCACAGCCCTAGCCGACACCCTGTGCAAATACCCCGACTCCCCAAACCGGACCTGACGTTGCATCTCCTCCAACAAGTCCAGGTCGAACACAGGGTTGCCTGACTTGACGAACGCCTCCTCGGGTGTCGTCGGATATTCCTGAGCGAGCTGCCACGGCAGCATCGATTGTTTCTTCTCTTCGTACCATGCCGGCCCGCGGTCCTCGGTCGCAGACCACGGAAAAAACATTGGTTCAAACTTGTTCGCACCAGTCGTCGAACCTACCCACAGTCCGTGGAAGAAGTTTCCCGACCCGTTAGCGGTCGACAGGCCGATGATGCGACCGCCAACGTCGGCAACCGGCTCTATAGAAGCCCACGCCTCTTCAGCGTTAGGGAGGAACGCCCATTCGTCAACCACAACCAGCGTCGCTGACTCGCCTCGAGCAGGATCGGATGCCGAAGGCATCGAAGTAATCTGGCTACCATTCGCAAACCCCATCTTCTGCTGATGCTCAATCAGCGACTTCGGGCCCCGATCCACCATCCATTTCGGCATGTGGGAAAACCCGTACTTCGACTTACGCAACAACAACACCGACTCGCGCTCCGTGCGAGACAGATCGATGATGTTCTGATCAGGGTGGAAGAACGCCAACCAGAACTGGTGGGCGGCCACCAAAGTCGTCCACCCGATCTGGCGGGCCTTCAACGACAACGAATACCGGTACTCGCCCCAATGCTCCAAAGCCTCCGCCTGGGCTTTCCGCAACTTGAACAGAATGCGCCCCTCAGCAGGATGAGCTATATACCAGTAATGCTCCAGGAAATACTTTTCGCTACGAACACACTTCCGCCACTCCGCCTCCTGGCGGAGCTCACCGAGGCGTGACATTACGCATCTGGCCGCAATGCCGGCACTCTTCCCAATCCCACTTCGTGGCAGTCGCATAAGACTGCCACTCGTGCTCACCGCGCTGTGGGGCCCCCTTCCTGTACTGCCAACAAACGTCAGGCATCAACCCACCTCGATAAAAATGCACTCACCAGGACACTCCTCAGCAGACTCTACAACAGCCTCGAGGAGTTCCTCAGACACCGACGCCGTCCCCTCAGCCATCTTCAACACAGGATCACCCTTGCCGCCCTCGGGACCAGCAAGCGACTTCCAATGCTCCTCCTTGACGTAAGCCAACCCGTCGTCAGCCTAATCGAACAACGACTGTAACGTCCGCCCCAAACCCCAAACCGTGAACGCAACAAACACGAACATGGCCGTCACCACGCCGCACAACACCCACTCCCTCACTGACACGACTCACACACCTCAGGATCCTCAATGCCGCACTCCAACACCTCATCGGCACCAGGGCCATAAAACGGATCCCCCCACGGACCCAACACAGGATGCTCACCAAAAGCCTCCTCACGCCACCCCAAATCCTCATCAAACCTCGGACCGGCCATCACGCTCCTCACGCTCCAACGCACAACAAGACCCGACATGACAAGGAACCCCCCTGGCATGCATCGCGAACACCTCACGACGCAACTTAGCGCGCTCCTCAGAACGAGCAGCCCGCAACAACCCCATCTGCTCCGCCCGATCAGCCCTCATCGCCAACCTCCACATCACGAAACTCGGCGACCAAAGCCTCCAACTCGTCAGCCAGCTCCAAATCCGACAAACCAGAAGCAGCACGCTCATCATCAACAACGACACGCCGCTTCGGCGTGAACTTGTCGATGTACTGCAAATACAAAGACGCCGCCTTCACATCCCCATCCGACGCCAACCTGAACAACGAATCGATCACCGACTGCGTCCGCTCAGGATGAATATTCAACTCCGCACACCGACGATCCCACTCCTTCACAAACCTCGGATCACGCTTAATGCGCCTCAACGAATCAACATGAATATCCCGACCCTCAGCCCACTCCTTCTGAGTACGAGGACTCCGCTCAGAGCCCAGCAACAACCACTCCAACAACTCAGCCCAAAGCTCAGGCATCTCACGCTCACCAGACGACCCCACCGTCCAGCCACGCCCACCACCATTCTGCGGCATGTCAACACCTCCACTACAAACCCGCCCCGTCCCATGTGGGACAGTGCGATCTCTTCATTGGGGGGGGATCAGATATCAGATAGGCACCCCGACGAGGGGTGCCATCAGATATCAGATACGAACTACCCACAGGCAAACAAGAAAGTTGACCCCTGGTCAACGAGTCCTGGCCTGAACGCTCACTCCGAATAGGTATCTATACATATACGCGTGCGCGCCCCCCGCCCCCCCTCGGGGGGTGGGTCGGGCGGACAGGCGCTCGCACGCTCGTCGGCTTCGAGCTCGCCGGCGAACATTCGTTCGATGGGGGACAGGCCGAGATCCGTCCGTTGTCAAGATAATGGACATTATCAGCACAGCAGATCGGCTAGATTGCAGCGCCTGGCCCCTCCCCTATCCGATAATCCTGCATAAAGCGGCCGAATCGTGCATAGACGGCGAATAGGCCCCAGCTCCGCTAGTTCAAGCCGAAAAACCCCTCCCCTATCGGACCTGGTCCGTCGTGTCGGATGCATAACGCCGGCCGGCGCGCCGATTGCCGGCGGACGGACGCCGGCGGCGCGTAACCCATGGCGGATCCGTCGCGGTTGTGATGGTCGTTCTGTGGGTCCGTTCGGTCGGACGTTGTCACTATGTCGACACGGGTCGGATCCGTGTAGTACGGTCGCGGGTGATGTCGGCGAGGTTCGCCGGCGGGAAGGGTAGGCATGGGATTTAATAGGCCCGAAAACGGCGCGGCGGCGGTAGTTGTCCGTCTGCGTCACGGCGGCGTCGTCGTGACCCGCGAGGATGATGGGGCGACGTTGCTAGCGTCGCCGGCGTCCGAGGGTGATTGGGATCGGTTGTGGGCGGTCCTCGAGTCGTTCGGTGGTGGACGATGAGTAGGGCTCCCGATCTTGAACGGCACCTATTGGCCGGCATGCCGGCCGGCGGCTATCCGATCCATCCGCTAACGGGCGAGGATCGGGCGGCGTTTCGTGCGGCCATGATCGCCGCACGGGTCGGGATGGGATTCGAACCGTTAACGGCGGACCTCCTCACCCCACCTAAGGCGAACGTGAAACTAGACAAAAGTAACGCCTACGGGCTGTCACTGTCGCCGGCGTCTACGTCGGGGTGGAACGTCTGCCGTGCATCGTCTGCGGGATGCCGTGCCGTCTGTCTAGCGACGGCGGGTAAGGGTGGGATTCAATCGGTGCAGGATGGCCGGCAGTGGAAAACGGCGCTACTCGCCGCGGTGCCGGCGCTCTTCGTGCGTGCGTTGGCCGATGAACTGCGGCGGACGCAACTACGGCGGCCGGTCGACCGGCTAGGCCGGCGGACCGGTCCGCTAGTGCCGGTCCGTTTGAACGTCCTCAGTGACCTCGCGTGGGAACGGCTAGCGCCGGCGTTGTTTGAAAATTTGCCTGGAAAATTTTCGGGCTTATCGGGGTGCCGTTTCTACGATTACACGAAGAGGACCGGCCGGCGCGTGCCGGCGTCGTACCACCTAACGATGAGTGCGAACGAACGGCACGCCGACGGCGACCTAGCCGCACTGGCCGGCGTCTACGGCACCAACGTCGCCGTCGTATTTGACACGGCACGCGGTGCGGCGTTGCCGGCGACCTATGCCGGCGTCCGTGTAGTGGACGGCGACCTATCCGACTCACGATGGGCGGACGAGGTCGGCGTCATCGTCGGTCTCCGTGCTAAGGGTGCGGCGGTCGGGGATCGTTCGGGGTTCGTTCGGGCGGTGGCATCGTGATCGTCTTCGGTCTCATCGATAACGGCGTGCTTTTGGCATGCATGGCGGCCGGCGTCGGGCTGGACCGCGTATGGCTACCGCGGCGGTGGTCGTCGCCGGCCATGTCCGCGGTGGTGGCCGGCCTACTCGGCAACGCCGTCAGTGATGGTCTCGCCGCCGTACCCATGGGGTGCGGCGCGGTGGCCGGCGTGGTCGCCGGTTGCCTATTGGTTCTCCTCGCGTTGCCGTTGGCGGCGCGTTGGATTGTGGCCGGCGAACGTCGCCGGCTATCGAGCGACGCCTAGAGCGTCGGAAGGGTAGGGACAGTGATGGCAGTACCAACTACGGATAGGACCACGGCGCACCTATGCATCGGGGACGTTATGAGGTCGACTCAGTACTACGGGCAGACTCGGCGGTTCGTCGTGCATTCCGTGACGCCTAAGAGTGTGCGCGTGCGCGAGATCCGACGGTGGGGTCTCGGGGATCTCGAGGTTAAGCGCGTGCGGGATGACGGCACGTTCACGCTCGGGCGGTGGCAGATTGCCTACCTCGAGGATCCCGAGAAGGTAGCGGCGGGCGCGTACCCGCAGGACTTCCCGTGGTAGCCCCACAGGCGGGCTATGGGCACCGGTTGGCAGGCCGGCGCGTGACGATCACCCGCGAGGGCCCGCACCATGGGCGCACGTTCACTGTGCGGCGCGTGATCGGGAGCCGCTTCGGAGGGTTGGCGGTCGACGATGCAGAGCCCACCACGGCGTGGTCGGTGGCCGATGTCGAGGTCGTGGGCTGTGTCCGTTGTGGCACGGAGGACACCGGCCGCTTCGAGCAGTACGGCGAGGTAGCCGAGGTCGACGGTGGTGCCCTGTGCATCGAGTGCGGCAACGGCGTGTGGCCGTGCGCCGACTGTGGCCGGCCAGTCTCCTACGACTACGGGCGGGAGTGTTACGTCCATCTAGACGATCCCGAGGTTGGCTGTTTCTTGCATGCCGGCTCGAAGGAGTGCCCGCGTTGTAAGGGCAGCGGCACGGTTGGATCGCCTGGATTTTTGACGCCGTGTGACTTCGACGGGGTCGACGAGGACGGCGAGTGGTATTGTGACAACGGCGCCATCGGGCGCCATGACGAAAGGGTAGGAAATGGAAACTGAAACGAAGAAGATGACATGCGATGACTTCATCGCTGCACTTAGGCGCGAGGACTTCACGCCCGACGACTTGATGAACATCTCGCGGTGGGCGAAGAAGGAACAGGGGCGCCTGTCCAAGCGGGGCATTGTCGGAGCGAGGAAGGGCGACACGCTGATCCTCAACGAGGACGGCTGGACGGTGCGGGTCACGCTTGAAAAGGTGAACCGCACCAAGGCCGAGGTGACCTTGCAGGAGGACTTCAAGGGGTGGTTTGCGGGGGATCCTGTGAACTGTCCGTTGTCGTTGCTGACCCGTGAGGTGGCGTCGTGAGTGCCGGCGAGTGGAGTCCCGTTGGCCGGCGCATCGTCGCGGTGCGGTCGCTGACGAAGGCCAACGCCGCCAAGCAGGGCTGGGACGAGGGCGAGTGGCAGTGGAGCGACGGCGTGCAACTCGTCCTCGACGACGGGTCGATTCTGATCCCGTCCGCCGACTGGGAAGGCAACAAGAGCGGCGCTCTGTTTGGTCTTGTCAAGCAGGAGCCGGTCTTTGTGGAGCCGGTTGATTGGCCGGTGGCGTCGTGAGTCCCGATTGGACGGGCTGGGTCATCCTGCACGGGATGCTGTTGGCCGGCTTCCTGTTCGTGGGGTGCTTCGTCAGCATCCTCGCGGTGCGTGCTGCGGCGCGGTGGCTGCTGCGCCGGTGGTGGGCCAGGTGAGCCACAAGCTTGGGGTCGGAGCGTTGTGTGCCGGCATCGGTGGCATCGAGTTGGGGCTGCGGTACTTGGGTCTCGACACGGACCTCCTGTGGGTGTCGGAAACCCATAAGCATGCGTCGCGCGTACTGGACGAGCGGTTCGGCGTTCCGAACCTCGGAGACTTAACGAAGATTGTCGACCCGCCTCGGGTCGACATTGTGACAGCGGGCTTCCCGTGCCAGCCGGTGTCTCATGCCGGCAAGGGTGCGGGGGTTCACGATGAGAGGTGGTTGATCAGAGATGTCGTCGATGTGGCAAGACGAGCGGGCGCACAATGGATCCTCATGGAGAACGTGCGTGGTTTGTTGTCCGCCAACCAAGGCCAAGCCTACGGGGCGGTCCTCGATGCGTTGGCCGACGGAGGGTTCGATGTCGAGTGGGCATGTATACGAGCCGACCAGTCCGTGGGTGCCTGCCATAGGCGCGAGCGGTGGTGGGGAGTTGCTACCTACACCGGTGGTGAACGACATGGGTCGAGGGAAGACTCCCGAGCGTTGGGACTCTTGGACGGCCGAGATGAAAACCAGGCATGGCAACGGCAACGGGCATGGGAAGAGCCTGTCCATCGAGTTGCTGCGGTTGTTGCCGACTCCGACGATGGTCGACTCGAAGGTGTTCGGGCCGACCATCGATTGGGAGAAGAGGCTGGCGAAGCATGCGCCGCATACGGCTTCGGTCCTTATGAACCTGCGGTGCGACGATGGGAGCGAGTCCTCGGACGGGTAGCGCCGGCTCCGACCGACGACAGGGGCGCTACGCCGGCCTTCATGGAATGGATGCAAGGGTTTCCGAGCGGGTGGTGTACGGATCCAGCGTTGGGGCTGTCTCGGACGGCGATGTTGGAGACCCTTGGCAACTCGGTGGTTCCTCTCGCAGCAGCGGCCGCCTACGGCCATCTGCTGGGGATCGATAGCGCCTAGAACTCCTACCCTCTAGGCGTGGTCGGCGTGCGGCCCTGTGTCCTCATTCCCCTCGAGGATGCGGGGCCGTTTCGCGTGCTGGCGCGTGCGGAGCGTCCCCCATGTCAGCGCGTGTCGCAGGATGGTGTTACCATTGTGTCAACGTCTACGAAAGGGTTAGCGATGAACGTTGAAACGGTAGAGCCGGTCGGGCCGGCGAATCAGGCGCTCCTATGCTGGGACGATCCAGCCCCAAACGCTAGTCGTGTCTATTCGATGGCGTTCGGCTATCTAGGCGACGGGCGCGAGCCGACCGCGGCTATCCAGTGGGGTGACAGCCCCGACGATCCCGACAAGGGTCTCGTCATGGTTCCATTCGATGTGCTGCTGACTGCCGTTACGGAGGGGTGGACCGACCACCCCGAGGGGGTCGAGCAATGAGCGCCAACGATGAGAACCTCGGCGTGAGGGCCTACAAGGGGCACGAGATCGAGGTTGACGACGACGGCCATGTCACGGTTTGGCAACTCGACGGTGACGGGCCCGACGGTGACCATTGGACGGAGCCGTCGGTGGACGCCGCTAGGGCATCCATCGACAAGTTCGACGCGCCCAAGGGTGCGTGGTGGGATGTCCTGCCAGGCGACTACAACGAGTTGACGCGGGAGCGGGACGGCGACCGCGCGGACGCTATCGCCGAGCAGCATGAGCGTGAGCGGTGGGGGTTGTGAACCGTCACGTTGAGATTGTGGTGGCCGACAACGGCCGCGACGCCGACTCGCTGCTGTGTGGCCGCATCATCGTCGGGCTCAGATACGGCGACGTTGATCATGTCAGCATGGACTTTTCCTACTTGATGCGAGACCTCGTTTCGGTCAAGGTCGACGGCAAGGAGTTGGTGCTGTCCGAGGAGGGTGTCGCCGAGTGGGCGAAGGCCGGCCAAGATGCCTGACGCCGAGGAGCTCCTGCGAATCCTGGTCGACCGGCCCGAGTGGATGCGGCGTGCAGCGTGCAGCGGCATGACGCATGCGTTCTTCCCCGAGGGGTCTGGTCCCCCACCTAACGAGGCCCGTCTGATCTGTGAGGGGTGTCCTGTGGCGCGTGAGTGTCTCGGCTACGCGGTGGTCAACAGGGAGAACTGGGGGGTGTGGGGTGGTATGGGGCCGAAGCAGCGTCGGCGCGTTCGGGCACTCGTTTCGGAGTTGATTCAGGAAGGGAGATACCTGTGACGACGCCACCGGTAACACCGGCAGATGCGGAGGCCCGCTTGAAGCAAGTCGGCTTGCAACCTCGCGAACCCTACGTTGGTGTAACCAGGGCACGCTGGAAAGTCGAGTGCTCCGTCTGTGGTCATAAGGATGCCAAGACACTGAAGCAGATCAACGAAGCAATCAGATGTGGTAGACGACCTTGTGTTCCTTGTGGTCGCGAGGCTCGTTATCAGACCATGATCGCTACTGGTCAAATCAAAACGACATGCACGCTTACTGATCCCATCACGGGTAAACGATGCCCTAAGCCACATAGGTCTAGAGGCATGTGCCAATCTCATCTAGACAAGGACAGAAAGTACGGCGATCCTTTCGCTGATGGCTTCAAGATAGCCGGCAGTAAGCGTCGCAAGCCTGTTGAAGAACTCACAGAACTCCTGGCCTTCATCGGGCACACGATGATTGGCGAGTACGTCAACAACAAGACACCCGTTCTGTGTCGCCACACCTGCGGCGACACAAACCTAGTCAACATCAACAATGTGGTTCAGGGGGCGGTCATAATCGGCTGTAGCACTTGTGGTCGGGCTAACGGCCAAGTCTACGATGGACGTAGTTACACCAAGCATCCCACGTTGGTTTACCTGTTGAAGCATTCCGCATGGGGCGCCTTGAAGGTGGGTATCTGTCGCACCAAGAACGAAGGCAGGCGACTACATCAACATGAGAGAAGCGGCTTTACGCTCGTTCAAGCGTGGCCGTGCCCCACGGGTGCTGCTGCATACAAAGTAGAGCAAGAGGTTCTACGGCATTGGCATGAGGACTTGAACTGTCCGAAGGGTGGCTTTCTGCCTAAAGGGTTGAAGGGTGCCGGCCACACCGAAACGGCCAGCATCCGCAAGGTCGGATTGAAGAGAACCATCGACCACATCGAGGCGCTGATATGACCGCACCAACCGATTGGGTGGAGCTGACAGCGTCGTGCGGTCGATGCGACCGCCAGGACAGCGTCAGCGTGCCCCAGGCTAAGTACACAGAGTGGAAGGCCGGCGCCAACATTGCGTGGGTGTTCAAGAACCTCTCCCTACAACAGCGAGATGTGCTGATCGGGTCGGATACGACGCGTCCGTTTCCGTACTACCTGTGTGCCCCATGTTGGGACCACACCTTCAAGGAGGACGAATGATCGTTATTGCAGGGCTGCTAGCCATCCTGTTCGGAGGTGTCATCGGGTGGGTGGTGCGCGACATCATGGCGTACCGTCCCCCGTCTAGACGCAAGCTGGAGGTCATCGACGACTACTGGCGTTCCTGGCCTGCCATGTTGCGAGACCTGAGGCGCAGGACGAAGCCGTAACCTGTTGTTAGTGGGACAGCGTCAACCTAAGATAGATGCTGGCCCTATATGATCCGACTGTTCCCTCGTCCGCCTTTTACTACCCTTTCAGGCGGGCGGGGGAACTTTAACGAAAGGGGAGTGTTGTGACCGACGAGGACCGCCCGAACCTGCGGATGCTGTCGCCTGACGACGCACCGCCAGAAGACCAGCTAACCGACGTTCTGTTCGAGATCAGCCGCACGTTCGCTGTTCTCAGCAGCCAGTTCGAGCGGGCCTTTGTGGTTGTCTCAGACAGCGTCCACGGGTCACCCGAGGATTCGTGATGATCCCCTATCAGGTTCATCTCGACGACTGGACTCTCGCCATGTACGCCACCGACGATGGGCGGCTCACGTTCACGGTGAGCAACAGTGAAGAAGGGGACCATTACCTGACCCGTGTCGTCGGCAACGTCAAGTTGCGCCGCTACTACCTCGGGGATATGTGCGCCGGCGAGCTCCACCCTTCGCCATGGCCGACCTATGAGGACGCGACACCCGACGGGCTACCCACCGACGGAAACAAGATCACACCGTCGATGCTGGACTCCAAAGCAGACCTCAAAGCTCTCATCGACGACAGCAAACGGTGGTCTAAGGAAGCGTTCCTCGCGGCAGAGGGCGCGGGGTGACATGGCTGTCACCGTCGAGAAGCAAACCGTGTACCTGGGTGCAGGTTTGAAAAGCACCGGCTGGGTTGTGTGGGATGGGGACACATGGGTCGGGTGGAACCTGGATCGCGACGCCGCCCTTAGACGGGCGCAGGATGTGAAGGAACAGCAGGAACACCGAGATGGAGAATAACTAGTGAGTGACAGCCACCTGTTCCTGCCTACCTTCGCCGACTTGCAGTCGACTCTGGTGAGGCTCAAGCCTCGGGACCGTATGCGAATGAGGACGATGTTGGACCGCGACCTACAGGAGTTGAGGTCTGAACTGTCCGACGCCCGCGAGGACGACGTAGCTGCGTTGGTGAATGGTGGTACCCACAGTCAGGCTGAGGTGGGGCGCTGGGCCGGCGTGAGCCGGTCCCGCGTCGCTAAGATTCTGCGGGCCCGCGAGAAGAGGTTGCGGGAGAACGGTTCCATCTGATATATCTGATATCTGATGATGGCCCCGAGGGCCATCTTCTGATATCTGATACGGATCCGCGACGGCTGTCACACCCCCCGTCTAATCTGTGGGCATGATCGAACACAGGTTCCGACAGTCCTGGTTGAACACCTTCCTGGCCTGTCCCGAGCAGGCCCGCACCATCCGCAACAAGACGGCTACCGATGTGGCCGGCAGCAAGATGGTGCGAGGCACCGCCGTGCATGCCGCTATCGAAAGGGCGCTCCTTGCCCGCATGGACGGCTACGAGATGTCCACGGACGACGTTCTTGAAGCGTTTCGCTGGTCGTGGGACGGCCTCGAGGGCACCATCGAGAAGTGGAACAAGGGAGCGACCACGCCTGAGGCGACCGTCGGGCTGGCCGAGACCATGGTCAGGACATGGTGCGCCGAGGTGTTCCCCTACCTGAACCCTGTGGGTGTGGAGAGGTCGTTCGAGTTTGTCCTCTACGAGGACGAGGGCCGTCGCATCATCCTGCATGGGACACGCGACCTCGACGAGGCGGACCTGACCTGGGATTGGAAGACCGGTCAGCATGACGAGCCGTGGATGGTTCGACGCAACGACTTGCAGTCCATGATCTACACGCTGGCTCGGGCCCATGAGCGCGACGACCTGGAGTCGCAGCAGCCGTTCCGCTACTGCTACCTCACCAACGGCGAGCTTGAGATCATCGACGTAACCCGCACCCCTCAGGACTGGGCTGCGCTGGTCCCGATGTGTAACTCGATTGCGGACCTGATCGAGGCGAAACTTCCGTCGTGGCCGATGCGCTACGATGGGTGGAAATGTTCCGACGACTGGTGTCCCAACTGGGCTGCGTGTCGTGGGCAGTACCTGGGTGTCGGCTCTAAGCCGGCGAACTGGTAACCGACAATCCCGAAAGGGGAGAAAAAACAATGAATGAAAAAGACAGGTCCATCATCGCTCAAACGTCAGCGAAGGTGGCGGGATCGATGTGCATGGGCAAAGGCAGGGACGGGATCACCGAGTATCTCGCCTGCGTGGAAACAGTCTTCAACGACATCATCGACCGGTCGGGTGGCAGTGCCCCTGTGGCTGCTGTGCCTGCTGCTGCGGCACCGCCTGTGATGTCTCCTGCGCCGAGCCCTGTCGCTCAGGTGCAGGCTGCCTTTCCAGGAGCTGAGATCGTGTTCGCTCCTGGTCAGGATGTGCTCCCGCCGGCTCCGCCAGCGCCCGCTCCTACGGCGGCGAAGCCGGCGGGTCGCCCTCGCAAGAAGATGGAGCTCGACGCCAGCGGGTTCGTCACCGACGGCAAGCAGGCTGCGTGGAACGTCGCCTTCCTGTGTGCCGGCCAGAAGACCGACGACGGCAAGATCATCGTCTTTGATAACGCCGCCAAGAAGGCTCTCGGTAAGGCCAACGGTGGTTACGCACCCAACGCAGCAGACTTCAACATCTCAGAGGCGGGCGCTGCCATGTACGACCTCGGCAACAAGCGGATCGGCCTGTGGTTGTCGGACGCGCCGACCCACATCCAGGCCGGCGATGGTTCCATCCACGCCTTCAACGCGGAGGACATGCACGCACGCTGCGGTGCGTAATGCCCGAACTGCCCTCCCCCCTCACACCAGAGGAAATAGTCGCACGACTCGAGGGGGCGTCCTCATCCGACCACGGTGAGGGCGTCCCCGACTACAAGTACATCGAACCGACCTCCACGGCGTTTGACTCGTTCGTCGACTACGTCCGCAACGACGAGGGGCGGTTCCTGCTTGGCTTCCCCGAGGTTGACCTCGCCATGCGGGGTCTGGCCCGCGGCGAAATGCTCCTCGTTGTGGGCCACTCACACAACGGCAAATCCCAGGTGCTGTACAACGCAATAGTCACCGCGCTGCTCAACACTGACGCCCACATCCTGTTGTTCTCTCCCGATGAGCCACGCGAACTGGTCGCCCAGAAGCTGCACTGCATTGCGTATGGCCGCAACGGCGAAGAGCTTGAGCAGCAGATCAAAGACGGCAACGAGGCCGTGTTGGAAGAGGTCCGCTCGGCAGCCCGCAACCTGTTCGACCGCATCCTCATCAACGACGGGGCGTTGACGTTCACGCAGATGTCGGACACCTTGAAGGAGGCGCAGGACTACTGGGGTCGGCACCCCAACTTCGCCATGGTCGACTACCTCGAGCTGCAACCAGGAGAGTCGGACCACACGGGGGTGGTTGCCAAGGCGCAGGGGTTGAAGCGGTGGAGCAAGGAGGCTTCGATCCCGTTGGCGGTCGTGCATCAGGCCGGCCGAGGGTCAGGCGACCGGCACAAGCCGGCGTTGATAACGGCCGGCAAGTACGGCGGGGAGCAGGAGGCCCTGGCTGTCCTCGGCGTGTACCGCAAACGTGACGACCCGTCGCTGTCCTATCTGGAAAAGTGTTACCACTCTGTGTCGATCAATGTTCGGGTTACGAAGAACAAACGGCCGCCGAATAAACTCGGCGACTTTGAGTATTTTTTGTGTCCGCATACTGGTCAGATTCGCACCTATCGTGACGACGACATTCCTCCTGATGACAGGTACATGCGGTGAACGACCCCGTGGTGGCGGATAAGTTCTGCCACCTGTTCCGAGGCAACGCCGTCGCCAAGGAAACATCCGACGGGGACTTCCGACCGTGGCGTGGCGAGGACGGCACACCCGTGCCAGCCAACGGCATCATCTTCCAAGAAGCGATCCACAACCACCTGTGGGGCCCATACCGCCTGGGGGTATACCCGCTGATGGAGGTTGAAGGTTCCCCGAGTTGCAATGTCGGCTGGCTGGCCGTCGACTGGGACGAGGGAGACATCTCCCTCGTTCACGCCGTCAACGTGCGGGAACTACTCGCCCAGCTCGACATCACCTCATGGGTAGAGAGCAGTAGATCGAAGGGGTACCACCTGTGGGTATTCCTGGAAGAGGACATCCCCGCTCAGATGGGCCGCAACGCCATGTTCGCGGCCTGCCAACTCGTCGACAGTCCTACTAAAGAGGTCTACCCTAAACAGGTCACGATGCCCGCTAAGGGCTTCGGGAACGGAATACGCCTCCCATATGCACTATCACGCCCAGAGGGCCGTCAGGAGGCTGTACGGGGCTCTCAGAGCAACCTGTGCATGGAGGACTTCACCAACGAAGCGTTCGATTCGATGGTGACACGCCAACAGATCGTCAAAATAGCGTCCCTTTACCAGCCGGCACCATCCACACGACCCATCCACACCCCCAAGTTCACACAACGAAGGGTCGACGCGGACTTCAAGTTCGTAGCCCGAGACATATGGGACCAGGGCCCCACCCACAACGACCGCAGCCTCGCCCTGTTCTCGTTCGCCTGCTCCCTGTTCCGCCAGCTCTACTCGCCCGACGCAGTCCTCGAATGGACCCGCCAGTGCGACCTGAAATGGGGGCAGAAGTTTGCTGCCCGCGGCCCGCAGGGCGAGCAGCAGTTACGCAAACTGGTCGATGACGCTGGTGCAAAGATGGGACGTTGATCTACCGGTTCAAGATCCCAGGCCGACCCAAGTCGAAGAGCCGGCCACGGTTCGCACGCGGCCGCGCATACACCGACAAGAAAACCCTCGACGCCGAACAACGCATCGCCGAACTATACGACGGCCCCTACTACGAAGAACCAGTCTCCATGGTTATGATCTTCCACCCCGACTGGACCGACGTAACCATCGGCCCCATCGGCGAAGACCTCTCACCCCTCACCGCCGACGCCTCGAACCTGTGTAAACTCGTAGAAGACGGATTAATAGGTGTCGCCTACCCTGACGACCGGCTGGTGCAGATGCTCCTAGTAAGAAAGATCCCGCGGTGAACGGAGGCTTCTCCGACCTGTCGTGGGAGCAACGCTACGGATCAATGGGCGAAGAAGCCGAAGGAGCATTCGAGGAACGCACCGAAGGGTGGGCACGCCTGGGGTTCAACCGGCCACCCTTCTCGATAGAAACACTGCCGCTGTTCCTGCGGTACACCCCCGACTACGTCACCGTCAACACCCTCATCGAAGTGATGGGCTGCGGCGCCAAAGGTCTCAAACTGAAACAAGAGAAGCTCTCAGCGTTGACCATGTGGGACGGGCAAATGCCCGTGTGGTTGTGGATCTGGTCAACACCGAAACAGCAATACGCATTCGTTCCACTGAAAACGATTATGAAGCTCATTGACAAGGGAGAAGCGACCCCAGGGTCGTTCCGAGAGGGTAAAGCATACTACGGCTTCAAGCCGTCCCTCTTCCCTTGGAGCAACGGCAGTGACGGATGAAGTACGCCGCAAAGAATCCCTCTACGACCCGCTGCTCCAAACGACCGGCAGCCAGCGGCACGCCTCCGCATTCGGGCGAGCGTTTTCGCCGCTTGAAGCACTCATTACTTGCGCCCCTGCCCAGGAGCCCGAAGAATCCGTACTCGAACAACTCGCGTTGCGGGATATCCTCGCCGACGCACTCGACTCCCTGGAGGAAGATGACCGCTGGATTTTCGACATGCTTATTGTCGTTAGGCTTTCTTTGCGTTTCGTGGGCCTTGTTGTTGGCATGCCTAAAACGACTGTGGCAAGACGACGAGACCGAATCATCGCCGACCTACGGCAACGACTCCTCGACCACCCAGTCATAAAGGAACGACTCGATGGGTACTACGACTACACCCTGGACCCCGACACCTGAACAACAGGCCGAAACAACCCACGACCTGGATGACGCGTTCAAAACCCTCGAGTGGCGGATGTGGCGCAAGTCGCTGTTCTACAGTTGGAGCCACGAACAGTGGACCGCAGTAGGGACAGCGATGCGGACCCTGGTTGAACTATGCGACGCCGACCTCACTCGGGCGGAGCAGCCTCAACGCAGCAAGTGATGAACTCCATCCACTTCTCCAACCAGATCAGCACTTCTTTCTGAGCCAACCAGTTGCCGTTCTCGGCTTCCTCCCACGCACACAGCAAAGCGATCAACTCGTCAGAGTTGAACACGGTCAACACCCCGAGGCGCTCACCGTTCCACTTGGCATGCGTGCCGTCCTGAACGTCGAACAGGCCGCTGGTGCGTTCCAGCTCAGTGGCGATCCCCGCCTGGAGTTCCTCCCTGACTGGGCTCGCGAACCACGAAGACCACGCCGACTCGTAGTCGAACGTGGCCTCCTCACTCACGACCCGAGGCGTTCCTTAGCCAGAGTCTTCACCGCAGACAGCAACGCTGCTGCGGCTGCAACAACAGCAGTGCGGAGCGTCGACAGGTCACCGATGACGAGGACGGCTGCGAAAGCCTGCACGGCGGTCCACGCTGCCCTCTCGGCCC
>Ga0208030_1001131_pt1 | contig 16244 bp, 17 predicted proteins | sample MalvirDeepMed_M9_FD_184246 | JGI IMG/M metagenome (GOLD analysis project Ga0208030, IMG submission 184246) | Marine viral communities from the Global Malaspina Expedition - Malaspina viral metaG DeepMed_M9 (SPAdes) (version 2) | ecosystem: Environmental > Aquatic > Marine > Oceanic | place...
GTCTTGAGTCATAGAAACATCAAAATTAGCTCTGATTTTGCCCGTCTTTACGTCAAAGATGTTTGGATATACTTTATCCGAAAGAAGAGTGACACCGCGCTCTTGTCCTAGCTGTAAATAAGCCCCATCCCTTACAACGTTTATTTGATACTTGTTGGCAATTTGTCTTGTTTGTTCCCTGCCAACCGTTCTTTCTCCTTCTTCGCCGCGCTTTTGATCAGACATAACAGAAAAATCCGGTGGCACATTAATCTGAAAGATCGCCACATCATATCCTATTTCAACAAGAGCCCGCACGATATCTTGCATCTTTGTAATTTTTTCGCCAGGAGTGTCAATTAATAGCGGCAGACATTTATTAACATATCTCCGCATTTTATTTGCGCTGGCTTGCTGTAATAGTTTTCGCAATTCTTGCTTAACTATGTGCGGACCTTCTTCAAAATTAAGCGATAGTCCGTATTTAGGGAACACGTCTTCAACAAGTTCATCAGTATTAATAACAATAAAATTATCAGGGAGCCCAAGCACATCTTTAATGAATGTTTTGCCCGCGCCTGCGGGTCCGAAAATAAAAACTACCTTAAAGGGGTTTTGAACTTGTGTAATACCCCTTTGAAGAGCTTCTCGGATCTTTACTTCTTGAATTAATTTTCTAAGTTCGTTTATCTGCATTGTAGTCTAAATGAAAACCATAAGTGGTCAAACGTAAATAGTTCTTTGTTGTTGTTAACACTATTATAACATAAAAGCCGTGGACTAGCCACGGCTTTTAATTAATTTAGGAGATTAGTTCCACTGTCTATTTTCTGTTTGAAAGACGGGCAACAACACGGCGCAGAACTTCGCTAACGACTTCCTCGTCATCAAGTACTTCTGCTATTTCTTCTTCCTCGTCTTCTTTTAGCCAACGACCAGTGGGATGACCATTGCCATCTTTTACTTGCTTGCCGGGTCCGTGACCCTTGTTGGCAGTCTTATCTTCTTGAAGGGCAAGTTCGTCTTCCTCTTCCTCTTCGCCCGCTGGGGCTCCGAGATCTAATCCGGCTTCTTCGGGGGGTAGTTCACCAAGATCAGGCTCGCCAAGCTCGCCTTCTAAGTCTTCTAAGCCTTCTAAGCCACCTGCTGCGCCCATTTCGTCTTCAACTTCGACTTCAATTGGCTCGGGTAAACCAAGAGCGTCTTCCAACTCTTGTGCAACAGCCCGAACAATATCAGCAGCAAGATTTTGTGCTTGTTCAGGTTCTAAACCTAAATCCTCACCCCCTTCGTCGGAAACTTCCATGTCTGCAACCTCAACATCTGCGACATCACCAAGGTCGTCACCGACCTCGGGTGGTAATTCTTCTCCCGGTCCTTCATCGCCGGGTAACTCATCTTCATCTCTGTCGCCATAATATCCTCCCCCCATCTCATTGACAGCGGGAATACCAGCAAGACCCTGAAAGCGACGAATTTGGGACTCTGATAGAAACTTTTTGCTCATTGTAAAACTCTCCTAAATTTGATATCGTGCAAAATAATCATATATAATTAGAAAGCTAACCAACAAAAGGCATAAAAATCACAGAAGTTTCTTTAACTTAGCAAGGACGCCTTTTTCTATTTGTTGAACCCTTGCTGGGGTTAACTGTAGTCTCTCCGCAATCTCTCTTAATTTCATTGCGCCATTATTTTTAATTGCGATATTAACACAATTCATATCTTCTTTATAATCAATCCAGCAGCGGCATTCCTTAATTGGGCATCTTACATCTAATTCAATACATTTTTCAGCGCACTCTATCATAATTCAGGGTGCTCCTTGGCAAGAACATCAAATATATCTTCAATTTCTCCATCATTAATACCAAATTTTGATGCAAGCTCTTCTCCTGCCTGTTTCAGTTTATCTGACTTCTGGTGACGTTGGGCAGACTTAATGCTGCTGTTTTGAAGCTTCCATGCGTCGAACCACTCCATAAAACGTTCATCTTCTTGCAAAAAAGCTTTTACAGCACCCCGTAAAAAAGCTGCCTGCGTTACTCCGTGGTGATGAAGTTTGATCTTTAAATCAACTTTGTGTGATTGAGGAAGATTTGCATATATTTTTTCAGCAGGCTCATCCCATTGTTTTTTAGGCATCGTATCTCCACTTAATGTGGGTATTACTTTCTGCTAATCCTGATTGAGTTTGACGAACAAATTGAGCATTCTCTCTTAATTCTTTGAGATTGCGAGCGCCGCTATATGATAAACCGCTCCGTATTCCATTTTCTAGCTCTTGCAATATATTAATAACGGGCCCTTTATATGGGACAACTGTAGTGATGCCTTCCAGAGAGGACACGTTGCCGCGCCAGTCCATTTGTGCATCTTTGCTTGCCATTCCGCGATACGACTTAAGCTTCTTGTCTATTTGATGGATAACATCTCCTGGTGCCTCGGTTGTTCCGGCGAGCAAAGACCCTACCATAGCAAAATCAGCGCCTGCTGCGAGCGCCTTTACGATATCACCAGAATTTTTAATACCGCCATCAGCAATAATTTTTACATCTGGAAACTTATCTTTAATTCGCGCACAATCAATAATCGATGCTAAAGTTGGCATCCCATGTCCAGTTTGAATACGAGTTGAACAAATAGATCCCCCTCCTATTCCGACCCGTATGCTGTGTGCTCCAAGTTGCGCTAATGCAAAAGCGCCTGTATATGTTGCAACATTTCCTGCCATCAAGTGAACTATATGTCCATACTTGTCTTTTAAATTGTGGAGCGCAACGTGCATTAATAAATGATCGCCATGGGCTACATCGAGACATAACACGCTAGCACCAGCAGATACAAGCTCTCTTGCTCGTTCCAAATAGTCTCCGGTGATTCCAATAGCAGCACCAACTGTTTTTGTGCCGCCTCCTGATGCTTCGGAAACCATGGTCGCCTGTTTATCAATAGAATTATATCTATGGATAATGCCTAATCCGCCGAATTCCGACATCTTCTTTGACATGCTTGTGCCACACACAGTATCCATTGGGCTGGCAATAATTGGCACCCTAAGTTCAATCCCCTCCGATATCTCCGAAGATAATGTCACCTCGCTTCGTGATTTGATATCACTATATTGGGGCAATAATAAAATATCATCAAAAGTTAAAAGTGTTTCAAGATCCATCTTCCTCCTCCATGGTCTTTAGAAAGTTGTTAATTACTTCTTGTGCCGTGTTCCAGCACGTCGGACAATAAAGCCGAACAGGGTTATCCTTTTCTTGTTCTCTGACCACAACATTCCAAGTGGTAGCCATTTCTTTATCATTCTTGTCATATGCCGCCGTGCAAGCGGTACATTCTTCGGGTAACTTGCCAAACATAGCAACTTTGGTTGCCAGTTCGTCGTTTCCATCTTTTCGTAATTGCGCTTCTTGTGCTCGTCTTTGTTTTCTATTCATCGATGAAGTGCTCCCATACGAGGATAGTCGTGCCCCCACCCTTCGGGCAGTTTATTAAATATCACTACTGCCGATGGGAATGGGGCGCTGTTTTGGCTATTGCCAAACTTCAGACGACCTTTAACAAAATATACCAGTTCCGCCTTCATAACGTAGTCGTGCCAATATCTCGTATCTGTCCGTGCTGGAATCAGCATTACAACTTTTGTACTGGGGTCTTGCGACTCTTCATATGCCTTCTTAATCCACGCTTCAATTCCTCTACCATATGGAGGATTAACAAATACTGTATGTCCTTGCCAACTTTTTGATAATCCATTTTCTGGCTCGGTATAAAAATTGTCGCACTTAGCATTGTAAGGGCTTGCACAGGGATCAAGGTCAAAAGGTCCAAACCTCCAATGTAATTTATTATAAAAATCTTGGGGAGTTGACCATTCTCCCGATTTGCTGGAAAACATTGTATCCTGGACTGCCTTATTCATTATTAATCCTTTGAGTTGCTTTATTATAATATTCTTCATCTATCTCGCAGCCCACAAAGCTACGATTAGTATTCTGTGCGGCTACCGCTGTAGTTGCGGAGCCTGCAAAACAATCCAAAACTAAATCGCCTTCATTGGAGTGCTTCGTGATTAGTGCTTCAAAAAGAGGAAGACTTTTCTGTGTGGGATGAAATCTAGATTTACCACCCTGCAATGGGTACTCGTACACACCCTTGTCATACTTGCTATTGAATGTAGGCTTTGATCTCTTAATTCCAAGTAGTGCGATCTCTCTGCAATTTGTTAAATAATTGACGCTGCTGTTAATTGGTTGTGGGTTTGTTTTAAGCCATTCGATAAAACGAATCTGTTTAAAATTTTCAGTCTCAAGCATGCTTTTGAGATTTGTTAACTTCCACAAATCAAAAAACACAATACAGGTACCACTGGGTTTCAATACACGATAGAAGTGTTTGATGAACATTTCAAGCTGCTCTATTGTGAATTCAGAGTCCCAGTCGCCATAATTAGTTTTCACTGCGTACTTTTTACCATAAATGCTGCCGTACTTCAGAAAGTCGGCTTTCATTTTTACAAGCGTCTTGTCTCTATTCTCAGGCTTTACTTGAGATTTTTCAAACCACTCGCTCCACTGTTCTTCTGTCTTATAATCAAGCCAATCTTGCTCAGCCATAACGTTGACAGAACCAGACATATCTTGTGCAGCGACGTGATTAACCCACTTGTCCATCCCAGAATCACGCGATGTGATGTAAGGAGGATCTGTTAAGATAAGATCTACAGACTCATCCGGTATATCTGATAAGAACTGTAGACCTTCTTGATGCTTGAGTTCGATCATCTTAATACTTATCTATAGAAATCCACGGCGTACAACTAGTCTTTGCTGCCTGAAGCTCGGGCGTAGTCTGCGGTGGTTGATATAGAAAATCTACTACCTTAACTTTCGATATAGATGTGTGCCAATATTTAAAAAATTCACCATTAGCTGTTCTCTTCTCTGCCATTTTTTTGGCATCTGTTAAATCTTTTCTATCTAAAGATTGCACTATATGCACACGGTCAAATTTGCTTTTTTCACGCCCCACTTGAATAGTCTGCATATTCGCACCCTTCATTGGGTCTGTCATCACAACCAACTTGTGCCTAATTCCTTCTTTATCTGTGATAATTGGAATAGTAGTGCCCTTGTATTCAAATTTTAAACCTAGAGAATTGTTGTTATTATAATATTCAACCATCTGTCGTTTGCTCATAGTATCAGATTTAAAGCTGTTTGTAGTTGAATTGAAAAAGCTTTTAATTAACGCACTTTTCTTTTTAGCAGAGGCATAGGCTGGCATATAGGTGCTAATATACTCTACAAGTTGTTTTCTTTGCTCTTCTTCTTTCATGTCAACAAACTTTTTGACAATACCATTCTGTACTAGATCTAGCTCACCACTGTTTGCTTCGTCTTCTAATGTAGAAAGATTATCTTCAGAATCAGCCGGTTGGTAGGGCTTTGAAAGGTTGTTCTCAATGCTTTGGAACTTTCTTAATTCAGATCGTTGGTAATTATATAGATTTACCCATAAGTAACCAAGATGTGGATCCAAGTCCTTAATAGTTTCTCCCCTCAATGTCAGAGTTTCAGTAGCTTCTTTTCGATGACTGCCCCATCGCAAACGAATAGAAGTGTTCCCGCGAGCATCCGAGACGATCTCGACACAGGCACCTTCATCTTGTCCCGTGTACAAAAAAGAATCAGCAAGTTCCGCTATCTTCTTTTGATCCCTTCCTTTCTTTCGCGGTTGCGTATTTTTATCAGTCGTAATCAGTTTTACCGGGATTGCATATTCTGTCACCATGGTTGGGGAACCGAAATAATGACTCCGAACGGGACATTTCACCGATCTTGTGGTGACTGCAATCTTTTTTATATATTTAACACCACTTGGGTTGCTCTTCGCAAGGGGCTTGGCTATTGACATAAGTTTTGTTTTCATTTGTATCTCCTTAAATTATTTTTTTTCCTGTGAGAATTTGATCTTCGCTCAAAGTAGCGCTAAGGCGCGGGTCTTTGCGCCTGTGTCTATTCTCCCAACTTTCTTTAAATGCCTCCTCCGTGAAGTTTATAACTTGTTCGCCCGTAAGACGGTATATGGCTTTAATTTTATTATGTCCGACAAAAAGGGCAATATAATGGTACTTATAGCCGCCGATTTTCTCATTCTTCAAGTAAGACAGTTGCTCGTACCAATCATCATAAACTGATACACCGGTATACTGGGCTGTTAGCTTCTTCTGTATGGTGCTTTTGTATTCTACTTCTTCTCCATTTTCATCAACAGCATCTCCACCAGCATAAACTGTAGAGACATCATGTCCTAATTCAATAGCCATTAAGATCTCACGCATTCTATTGTAACTGAAGGGATCGCCAAATCCCAGCGTGTCAGAAATGTCCGAAATACAATTAACGTGATGCTTAAATTCTTTAATTAAAGTTGTTTTCTCGCTATGAGTCATCTGTGCTCCCCAAGGCTCCGGCACCTCGTTCACTGATTGTGATTGGATACCATCCATAAAGATCGGGGTTTGAAGTTTCCATTGCTCTAAATGAAACAACGGGCACCATCACAACCTGTGCGATCTTGGCGTGGGGTTCGATTACCTGCTCCTTCGTACCGATATTGTGAAGGTTAACAAATAACTCTCCATCGTATCCGCTGTCCACTACGCACGCCCCCACAACGAGAGAGCGCATAGCCGCTATACTTGATCGGTTCTTAACCTCAAGCATATATCCGTGAGGGACGCCAAACTTTAGCCCCGTCGAGAGGATTGCACTTTCTCCTGGTTGAATAGTAACGGATTTTTGTTCCTTGGGTGAAAAATAGACATCCAATCCTGCATCGCTTGGGTTGCTGCGGCTTGGTGGGTGTGCGTTCATATGCACTCTATGATATTCAATAATCATTGTGTTGCTCCTTAATGTTTATATTATAACTGGGTTTTTGTTTGCTGTCAACTTAATAATCTAAAATTATGACGAATTGATCTTGTTGAGTAGCCCCATGTTGAGTGATAATCTAATCTGGCCATATAAGGTCGATTAAGAAATAAAATATCACGATTTGAATTTACGCCCCAACATTTGATACTTGTTGTATGCCCCGTGTCATCGATTACTTCAACGACCCAATATTCTTTATTATGTTTAGTTTTTCTTGAAAGAATTTTACGAGGAATAAACCAAGTAAGCTGTAGTTCAGGATCAAATTCTCCAATTGGCGGGATAAACTTATCTTCTAATTTCTGCCGAATCTCATGGTTCATTACTTCACCCATAGGAAAAACGCCAGTTAATTCAACTGTGTATTGAATTAATTCTTCTTCTTCGAAATCACCTTCTGGACGATAAAGCTCGATGTTGTCTTCAAGTTGTTTGTTCTTTCTCGGTCTATCGACCGCAACAGCAGACCAGAAATGTTTTAATCCGCTGAATCGTGTATCTACCAAACCATTCATCGCACCAGATCGAACCAAAACATCTACCGCTTTCTTGTTCAGCTTAGAATAGATAATGTTTTCATTAAATAAGAAATCTTCCACTGTTTTAAAAGGGCGATTATGTAAAATTTGATCAATTGCGGCATCCCCAAGTCCTTTAATAGATGTTAGGGGCTGAATTAATGTATGACCATCTTTACTGATTTCCCAGACACGACCAGATGTATTTACATCTAGCTTTTTGATATTGAAGCCAAAACCTTTCGCAATATTAATTGCCTTCTCTTTTCTGCTTTCAGGCTCTTTGTCGAGAAATGCCGCCATCCATTCTGCTGGATAGTGATGGGCTAACCAAGCACATTGGTATGATAGCATAGAATACGAAACAGCGTGTGATTTGTTAAACCCATAGCCAGAAAAGTATTCAAACTTATCCCATATACTCTGGGCGATGTCGTGGCGAATTCCCTTTTCTACACAACCTTCAATAAACTTGGTGTGGATTTTCATCTTGGCTTCGTGACCCTTGCCTGTTCCTTTTTTGGTCAACAGCTTGCGAAGCTTGTTACCTTCATCAAGAGATACGTCTTTTCCAAGCTTGTGGGCAAGAATGGCAATCTGTTCCTGAAAAATTAGAAACCCATATGTTTCTTGCGTGATCTCTTCAATCAAAGGGTGAATATATTTAATATATTGGGGATTCTCCTTTGCATCAACATATTCATCATCTACCTTTGCCGATAAAGGACCAGGGCGAAAAATAGAAGTAATGGCAGATATATCAATAATACTAGTGGGCTTTGCTCGTCTACAAAATGCTTGAGCCCCTTTCTCGGTAAACTGAAATATTCCTGCCCACTTTCCATTGTGGAATATGCTGTTATAAACATCCTGATTTGTTAAGTCAATAACATCTGGATCCAAATGCGTATTATAATATTCTTTAACATCCTTAAAAGTTGGCTCTTTAATATCTTTGTGGCGCTTAAGGATATGCCGTATTGCACCATCAATCATTGCTAGTGTCGAAAGACCAAGGATATCAAATTTGATAAAACCCATTGGTTCAAGGTGCCGAACATGTTGCCCCTCTGCCCAGGGAGTTTGTCGTACTCCCTTGCTATTAATAAGTGGCATCCACTGATCTAGATTTTCTCCCACAACGACACCGCCAGCATGTCGTGAGCAAGATCGCACTTGACCATAAAGAACATCAATATGATTAGCGATATGGGGATGCTGGGATAGGAATATTTGTAGAGTGGGCGAGTGTTCTTTAACCTCCTCAAAAGTTGGAGTATATACACCTGCCTTAATTCCATGCGCTTTCTTTGCCGCTGGGGTTGCTTCCATAAGCATCTTGCCGGTAACTTCGTTGACTTCCTTAAAAGGAATGCCGTAGAACTTAGAAATGTCTTTAATCAAAGAGCGAAGCTGGAGGGTGTTCCAGTTTGAAATAGGAACAACGGTTGTGTCGCCCCACTCTTCAATAAGCTGCTCTTTTAATTCCATTGGAGCCGCAACATCATAATCAATATCGGGGTAGTCAGTCGCATCTGATCGCAAGAAGCGCGAAAACAAAAGTCCGTGCTTAATTGGGTCAATTTGGGTGATGCCAAGGACATATGCCACCAGAGAACCAGCGGCAGAGCCTCGACCTGGACCTGTGAGCATACATTGGTTTGCTCTATCTGCAATTGCCTTCATGGTTAAAAAGTATTTAGAAAAACCGCGATCATCGATAACGTGAAGTTCATGCCGCAATCTATCTGTGTATTCCGTATTGTTGTGTAATTGGCTGTCTCTAAGCCCTGCCAGGGACATATTCACTAATGCTTGGGTTGCGGTATATCCAGCAGGCACAACAAAGTCTGGTAGACGCACTGTATTGTCAGGAAGAAAATCAGCGATTTTTTCGTGGGCAATCGCATATGTATTGGTAATAGAGCGCAAAATAAGATCGTCGTCATATTCAACATTGCATTCTTCTGAATATTTTTTATAACTTTCCCACATTTGATCGCCATTTTTTGGATAGAGTTCATATCCAATTTCATCAATATCGATAGGCAATTCTGTGCTCATATAACTGGGTGCTGCTTTTCCCAACCATCCAAGACGCTTATAAAGTTCTCTATCTTTCCACGCATCACGATTTGGATAGTGGCTGTCAGCCGTAGAAATTAAGCCGATTCCAAATTCCTTGTGCATCTGAATAATATATTTGTTAATAATGTGCTGTTCTGGTACGCTATTCCATTGAAGCTCTCCATACCAGCCATCCCCAAAAATATTCACCATACGCCGAGTTGTTTCGCGCATCGCATCAAGAATGGCTTCTTCGCCCTGTTCTCGGTTTTCCCAATAGTTTCCAGAATATACACCTCCGAGACAGGCAGAAGCAGCAATGACTCCTTCGCTATATTTTGCGAGCATATCATAGTCCATGCGAGGATAGCGATAAAAATTTTCACTCTTATAACTTTCAGATATTAGCTTAAAAAGATTCTGAAGTCCTTTTTGATTTGTGGCGAGAAGGATAAGGTGGCGACGGCGGCGCAATACATCTTGGATTTTCTTGCTGGAGTTTTCATCTTCCACCGTAGCGGCGCTTAACTCACTACCAAGAGTTTTTGCACGCTTTTTGTCTTCAAGCGCTTTCTTATATTCTTCTCGCCAATCAGCAAGCGATGGGAGAAAATACGCCTCTGTTCCGAAGATGGGCTTAAACTCTTTGCCCTCTTCTTTCATCTGTTTGGCATGTAGCACTTGATGTGACAATCCGTTGGCATTACCGTGATCGGTTAGTGCCAATGCATCGCATCCGTTGTCATAAGCAAAGTCCATATGTTCACCTGGATACCCTAAAGCATCAAATAGTGAACCTGCAACACTATGTGCATGTAACCCTACAAATGGGATTTTAGATTTTACTCTATCGCTCACCTTACCCTCCTCTTGATGTAAGTATAATAATATTATAACACACGTTTGAATACAGTGTCAATCTCATTAACAATTTTATTGCGAACTGTTGGCTCAAGATCTAAAACCTCAAAAACGCGATAACGCATTTGTCCAAGCGCAGAAGCAAGCTTTTGGTGTCGGTCTTGCGCCTGTTCTAGTTGTTCAGTTAAGTCTTTAACCTGGGTTTCTAAATTATTCTTCGTTGTCATTGTCTACTCCTATTCCATTCCATTCATGGTATTTAATTAGTCCCTCATGAGGGCGTTGAATCATCTTTGCTTCGGATGAGGCAAAAAAATTAATATAATTTTCCCAATTATATATACTGTGAAACCAGTCTACCTTTTTCACATTATCCTCTTCTATTATAACAGGTTTTAGAACTTTGTCAAGGGAAAAATATCTTGCTGACCATCTTTCTTCAAGAGGGAGTTTTTCCGTTGGAATTTCATTTCCAGAATTTTTCCAGGTTTTTGTTCCTTCTTTTCGTATTACCTGTCTACATTTAATAAAATCTTCTGGACCGAATGAAAACCCTAGATATTCTCCATCTTTAGCCGTCTTCCCGTCGTGGCATAGGAAAAAATTATTTTCACTAGAGATTAAGCTTCTGTGCGGTCGCGGAGCATCTTCGGGATAAACTCCAAATGGAAAAGAAACATAATATTTATCCGGTGTAACCCATTTGCTCATTTGCTTGCTTATCCAATATGCTGTCAATGCGCCAAACAAAATACTCCACGCATGACAGTCAATTCTGTCTCTGTCCTTTGGATGAATTGGCACATAATATATTGGTATTGGGCGTCTATAGTCTTCTGGATGTGCTGCCAATATTCGTCCATACCAGATGGGGTCTTGTACGACTTCGCCTATTCTATGGCGTATGAGAGGCTGGATGTCGTTGTTACATACTATCCAAATTGTCTCACATCCTGCATAGGCACACTCGATGATTGAGCGCTCAAGAGCGGTATAGTTTTCCGCAATCGGCATTAAAGCGTTGTCCCATTCAAAACCAAAACTATGTCCATGTCCTGCAACCGGAATTATTCCAGCCAAATGGAATGCGGCTTTGTTTATGGGCTTTTCTTCAATCATAAGGCATTGAGTAATTTTGCAGCATACGTGTTCATTTCCACTTGATGCGTGGATATAATTTCTTGAGGCGTATCATATAAAAATTTAATTTTTTCACTATCCTCATATTTGCCCATAGGAAGTGGCACCACCTGTCTGTGCATCAAAGAGATTTTTGGAGATAGCCATTTAAATGGCTCAGGAGAGCGATCTGGGTAGTTCGGATTTTTGCCATTTTTTGGACCACGAATTCCCGCTTCTTTCATACATTGAAGAATCTTAAATTTCGCATATGTATCTGAATATTGATAATTGTAAATTGCTTCCTCGGGTGTTAGGTATGATATGGCTAATAAATCTTTTTTATCACTTTGGGTGCACTCTCGTTGCGAAGAGTAAAAGAAAATTTGCTTTACAAAATTACTATCTGTTTCAATATAATCCAGGTCGTGGGTGCTTCCAAGATTTACTTCGAACCAATCTAAAACCTGTGTTGGCTGGTTTTGGTTGTTTTCAACAATGTGCGGAAGTCCATTTATTTTATTATCGTCAAATACAATTAATTGCTCATACTCGACGTTGATAACCTTGTTTCCCTCTGTTATGACCTTTAAATAGTTATCTTCGATATTAATAGATTTTGCTAAATGTGAAAAAGGCACAAGCCCCGATAAGGATAAGAGTGCTAATAATTTTTCATATATCCGTTGCTTCGGTGGACCAAACACAGCTTGTTTGTCATCTGGCTGCTTAAGAAAATAGTTTTTAGGATCAATTTTAAGGAGGCTTAAGTCAATATCGGAATTGTAAAAATCAAACGGGTGTATTTTTGCCCCTTCTACAAAGATCAGCGGTATTTGAGTATAGAATGAATATAATACAGAACTTAAAGTTGCTCCAATTATTATTTTCTTATACTTTAGCATACAGGCTTATTAGTTTTTGGTATATGTCCTTTTGTAAGGGTGCTACTACTCTGCACTTTTACGCCTCCGACTTCCCATAACATTTCAATTCCAAGTTCTTCACAAACTGCCATTTCTGGAGTGTTGGTATTTGTCCTGTCGCCTCCATTGGCAAAATAATCCGGGCGATATTTCCTTAAAGCTTCACAAACTGTATTGTCGCTATCATCTATACCCACAACCGATGTGTCGCGCACACCTTTAATAGATTTTATAATTTCTACACGCTCTTCAAATGGCATAAAAACAAATCCTTTCTTTCGCATTAACCATTCATCAGAATTGACAATAACGATCACGTCGCCTTTCCTTGCTGCCTCCTGAATCATTCGGATATGTCCTTTGTGAATCGGATCAAATCCTCCGCTAACCATAATGCTTTTCTTTGGGTATCCTCTATAATCGTTGTAATGATGTGCCATTATTCTATGTTCTCCTTAATTTTTGCTATGATATAATTGTCTAATATTAAATAATGCTTGCTTCCCCCATATTCTACTTCTTCGATCATACTTCGATCTACTAAAATTTGTCCACCCTTTTCGATGGTTTGTAGCCGACAGTCAGGTGCCCAATCAAGTACGGTGGCAGCACAATATCTCCCCTCAACCTTGGCATAATCATCTGGTAAAAGAATTGTTGTTTGTTCTTTTATTTTTTCTTTTTTAACGTGTTCTGGCACGATTAAAATGTGTCTGTTAAATGGTTGTAGCATTTTTCTCCTTTATCCACATTTGGCATATCCACAGCTTTTACAGGTTAGGCATCCCTCAATATAAATAAGTCCATCGGATACTCCGCAAGACGGACACTCTTTATCAGATGCTTCTGTTCCATCTTTAATATAATTTTTGAGTACTCTCGCAACACACTTGGCAAAGCTGAACATATCACTATCTCGATCTTTTTGCATCTGCTCTACAGCATATTGAATATTCGCGCCATGGCGAAGAGAGAGACTAATCAATCGCGTAAAGGCTGAGTTGTTTGGGTTATCAAAAACTTTTACAATGTCTCTTACTCTTATTTCATCCCCATTTGTACCCACCATAAGATCGTAAACAGAATTCATCGTTTTTCTCGGATGCTTGACTAAAAGCCCTTCTGTGTGCTTCTGTGGGATCTCAATTAAATTTGATAAACCTCCCATAACTTCGTATGGCTTGCCGTCTAGAAGTCCAACCAAGATTATCCACTTTTCCCCTTGGATGGTTGTATGGTAAATGTCACAAGGTAGTTCTTTGGGGCGCACGGTAGCGGTATTTTGTGGAAAAACATCTTTACTGTCTTCGGATATTAGGACGCCAGAACGAGAACCATCGACATAAACCGTAATTCCCTTTAAACCCAGTTTCCACCCTAATTGATAAAGAGTGGCGACGACTTCAGGAGAGGTATCTTTTGGTAGATTAATCGTAGAACTGATGGAGTGATCGATGTGTTTTTGAATTGCCGCTTGAATATGAATCCTGTTTTCCCAATCGATTTGATCTGATTCGGTGAAAAAGTCGGGCACTTTGTCGGTCCCTATCAAGTTGAGATACTGTCTGATATTGTGATGAAACACTTTATATTCGCTCCACCTATCTCCCAGATCATCGACAAAATCTGCCTCTATGTGTTCCTCGTTGTGTGAAAGTTTGCGGCGGCGAGTATATGAATTTCTAAATACTGGTTCGATGCCAGAACTGGTTTGTGACATAATCGAAACAGAGCCAGTTGGTGCGTTTGTGAGAATGGAGATATTTCGCCTTCCGTGTTGGGCGATCAGTAATTGTAACTCTGGTGGCAATAATTTAATAAATTCATTATCTTTTTCCTTTTCCCAGTTAAACACCGGAAAAGAACCTCGCTCTTCGGATAGGCGGACGCTTTCTGTATAAGCAGCAATTTTCAAAGTCTCATAAATTTTGTCAATCATTGAAATTGCTTCTTTAGAGTCGTAGGCTAAGTTAAGGCACGCCAGGGCATCTGCCAAACCATGCGTACCTAAGCCAGTTCGCCTTCCATTAACGCATGCCGTCCTAAGACGTTTCCATAGTGCTTTTTCATCCGGCGTATCACAACAAGAAATAATATTATCAAGTTTTTCTATTTCAAGCTCTACTAAGTCATCGGATAGCCTCATTGCCATAGCAACAGTTTTCGAAAATCTGGAAAAATTGAACTCCGTATTTTTCTGGAACTTTCGATTTACAAAACTTTTTAGATTCACGGAAATCAGACGACACGAATCATATGCTGAGAGGGGGATCTCTCCACAGGGATTGGTGCATATTGTCTTGAACCCATCGTCAGCATATGCCTGGGCAGGGAGATATTTTTCAATGTTTCCCCACATTAAAAGTCCTGGTTCTGCTGTCTGTGTTGCGGACGCGACAATGGTATCCCATAACTGTTTTGCATCGATGTGTTTACTTATAGTAGGTGCTTCGCTTCCGACTGGAAAGTGTAAAACAAACTCTTCATTATTCTCCACTGCCTCCATGAAGTCGTCGCTTATTTTCACCGAAATATTTGCGCCAGTAACTTTAGTTAAGTTCTGCTTCATGGTAACAAAGTTTTCAATATCAGGATGGCGCACATCCATTGTAATCATAAGTGCGCCACGACGACCATTTTGACCAATCATTCGGCAAACATAAGAATAAAAATCTGCAAACGACCAAGCCCCTGTGGTGGTGCCTGCTGAATTGTTTACTGGTGTTCCTTCGGGGCGCAAATTACTGATGTCAAGACCAACACCACAACGGCGTTTAAAAAGATTAGCAAGATACTTTCCTGAATCAATGATTGAGGATATATTATCGTCGGGAGATTCTACAACTACGCAATTTGAAAGAGAGACATTAACATAGTTGTTGCCAATACCCATCATTGGGGAGCCTTGGGGAACAATATATTTAAAGTCCTTTAGAAGTTCATAAATTTCCTGTTCAGATAAGGAGCTTGTGCCTCCAAACTGTTTTTCTATACGAGCGAATTCGGATGCCAAACGATGATGCATATCATCGGGGGTGTGTTCGATAATGTTTCCATTATTATCCTTAAGGGCATATTTCGTCAGCCACACATTTGTCGCAAGCTGATCGCCATTAAAATATTCTCTGGCTGTGCTTTCTATATCGCTTGTCAATTTACCGTTCTTCCTTGTATTTCTTATATCTTTCTTTTAACTTTTCAGATTGTTGTTTAGCGGCATGGGCGTGGGCTTCACCGATGGTTTCCCCTGTTGATGGTAAAATAGCAATTTTAACTCTTGCCAAATCCATTTTGGCAGGATAAATAATACCATCTGGTCCAAATCTATTCTTTGCTACAAACAGCCGTCCCGTATCATTAACTTTGTCATCAATTGTTCTGGAGACAGAAAAGATAAAATCTGCAACGAAGCACTTACTGTATGCTTCGGAGATAGCTTCCATCGTAATAACTTCTGCATTTAACCCTGACCTGTTAGTTTGAGAAGCGGTCCAAACTGGACATTTCTGTTCCTGTGCGATGGCTCGCAATTCCTCGTAAATAGATTCCAAGTCGTGTCTCTTCTCTCTTGTAGTTATAACAGGCTTTAATAAGTCTCCGTAGTCTACCAAAATCATATCGACGTTTATATCTTTTTGTTTTAATTTTTCAAGATGAGCCTTAATTGTCTGGGTTGTAGCAGACTTTGTGGGATACTCTTTAATAATTAGTTTTCCCTTAATTTCCTGAACCTTTTCATAAATCATTTCTTTAAAAGAATGTAATTCTGTAAGACCGACACCAGTTAGACAACTATCATATCTGATGCCAATGCTTGTATC
>Ga0208030_1001135_pt1 | contig 16220 bp, 28 predicted proteins | sample MalvirDeepMed_M9_FD_184246 | JGI IMG/M metagenome (GOLD analysis project Ga0208030, IMG submission 184246) | Marine viral communities from the Global Malaspina Expedition - Malaspina viral metaG DeepMed_M9 (SPAdes) (version 2) | ecosystem: Environmental > Aquatic > Marine > Oceanic | place...
AAGTTTGCTTTAAGAGATAAAGAAATTTCTTCTTTGTATTCGTTTATATACTGCTCACACAATTTCTTATCAGTGTAAGCAAACGTATGTTGTATCCAACCTAATGGAGGAAGAACATTCAGCATTAATAATACTGTTACAAAATATACTGTCATTTTAATTTTCCTATGTGTTGTAGCTATCAATATATTCTTCATAACCTTCTTGAAGAGAAGCCAGTTCTTCTGCTATCCACTGATTAAGTTCAGTGATATCAAACTCTTCTCCCTCTTCCAGACCAGCCATTTCAATGTAGTTCTCCACCATAGGTGCTGACCAAGCATCAGCATGAGTAGCAATATAATTATAAACTTCTTCTGGATATTTAAAATTAGTTTTCATGATTTCTTCCTCTCATGAGAGATTGATTTACCATTAAGACTAGTTATAAGTTTGTCATCACTGAACAATGTTATTCTTTCAATAGTGACTTCTTCACTCCATTTTGATTGACTACTAACCTCTATGTATGTAGTTACACCAAGAGATTCAGCAGAATCTTTGGAAGTTATGCTTACTTCTTTTACAAAAGGAATTGAAACATCAGCCATTTTACTTCTCCATTAGTTTGTATAAAATGTATGGTTCTCCATCAGATACTTGTAGTGAAAGAGCTTTGGCAGTAGGATCTAATGGTTGCTTTCCTACATAGTGCCATGTTGCTCCACCTTCAATTTGTATGTTAGCTGTATCAAAAAATTCAGAGTTGTTTGATATGAAAGCTGTTGTTAGTAGTGGTATTACTATCGTTAACATTATCATGTATGTCTCCTCTCTTTATGTTTTACCTTTCTATTATAACTCCCTTTTCCCTTTTTCGCAAGAACTATTTTATGGGTACAGGCGCGTAGCCATTTCCAATATGGGTTACGTTTCTTCATTGTCCTTTCCCTTTATCAACTGAGCAATTTCTTTTTGCAGTTCTGGCAATGTTCTTTTTGATTTAACTTCTATGAATAACTCGTAGTCTTCTATCACTCCTAGTAGCTCTCTGACATCAGCCCTGTATAAGGACCAATATTTTTCCTTGTCAAGATCTTTTCGACTATGCCCCCAGTTATCAGCCTTCTTTAAATTTTCAAGAGCTATATCCTTTATCTCTTTAATTCTTTCCTTTGATCTTAACATCTGACTTTCCTAACAACAAGTTAATAAGTTTATTTAATTTATGAACTTCTGCTACTAACTCCTTGATTCTTATATAAGAATTTTTTAATTGGGTTTGTAAATCTCTGACGTTTCTTTTAAGAATTTCTTCTGTCTCATTCATAGCTTATGTAACTCCTCCTTCAATTCCTCAAGTGAGGCTATTACTTCCTCACACAAGTAACGTATAGTTTTTACTTTATCTATACATAGATTTACTTGTGCTTTTACTTTTGGTATTTTCCCCATCATATATGCATCCTCACTGGGCATGTGCATTTTAACCAGATCATTTGACATTAATTTATCTCCCTGATTTTTGTAGCAGTTTCATACTCTGTCCAAGCATGTTGTATATTTTCTAACAAAGTATCAACATGTATGAAAGCCCCCCGTCCTCCACATTCAGGACATTTCGACTCTCTACCTGTTGTGTAGTCTAGATCAGGATTAATTAAACCTTCTCCCCTGCAAGTATCACATTCTATTGTAATTTCAAACCCAAACATTGATTTTCTCTCCTCTCTTTGCAACAGTGTTCAGTAATTCTTTAGCTCTTTCGTATGCCTCAACCATAGTAGCCTCCATAGTAGAGGGCTATGAGCATTATCATAGCGAGCAACACAATGCCCACCAAGAGCTTAAATATTTCATTAAGCATTAAAATACCCCCACTCTTTCTCTAAAATTATTTGTTTCATCATTCATATACTCCCAAAGTGGCGGGGTCAATCCACTGAGTATGTAGATCATGCTTGTTCAAGACATCCACAATCTTTTGACTGACACCCATCGAACCAAAATCAGGTCTATGATAGTCAGCCCACACTGCGTGTCCTTCTTCCGCGTCAATAACAAAGTTAGTATGTGTCCACTCCCTCTCATAGACAGGCACACCCATCTTCTCTAACTTATTGAATGCCGTTCTAAAATTTCTTTTCATTTTATATATCCTTCTCTTCCACTTCTCTGCTTGCCAGCACCATTGCTTCAAGCTCTGCTTGTGCTACATCTTTGAACTTTTTAAGTTGTTGTTTGAGATGTTTTTCATAGGCCACAGTGTAGTCTTCTTCCATCTGTGCTTCTACTTTCCAGTGTATACTCATTTACTTTCCCTTTCTATTTATATTATACCATACTCTTATTGTTCTACTATGTCAAGTCTTTTTATTTTTATTTTCCTACTCAAATTTTGGGAGCCAGTTTAATGACTTAGCTCAGGTCAATGTCGTTTCAGTTTGGGGAGTATGAATTATCTGGGTTGTCCAGAACCACATACAAGTACTGTGTATGGTACTCTTTTCCTTAGTCCTGCCTGTCAAGGGTCACGACTAATTTCCTGTCAAGGAAACTTGATTAATTATTTACATGCTTTGCTCCACTATGTCAAGACAAAAAAATAGGCCAGCTATTAAGCCAGCCTATAAGTTTGAAAGGTTAGTTAATCATTGTCTTACCATAGGCTAATGCTTCCTTGTGAGAGCCAGTGAAGTACCCTAACACTTCATACATGGCTGATCCCCATATCTGATCATAGTCTCTCCATGCTTCTAATTTACCAGTGTTATATAAAATTATAACCCAATTCTTTTCCATTGTTTTACCCTTTCAATTCTTTAATGATCTGTTCATTAGTTAAATTTCTTATTTTATTTGGAATCGGATTTAATATCTCAGCAATTTGATTTGTTTGTTTAACTGAAATGCTAGGGTTTAATGTTAAAACAATACTCATTGTCGAATGAAACCTATCATATTTATTTAAAATAATATCCATTGGTTTACCCTTTCAAGTTAATCGTTATCTAATAGTTCACCATGTTGATCAAATCTAAAATATAAATCCATGATAGTAGGAATTTGTATGTCTGCCAATTCAGTTTTTAACAGTCTACTATTTCTTTCTAATGGTGCATACAATGCTTTTCTAAACTCAATACCTTTGTGAGAGTAGCAAGCTTCGCATATTGTTTTCAGTTTACCCTTAAACCTTTTGACAGCCTCAACTATAACAGTCTCTCCAGTTTTTTTATAACACTGCAAACAATCGCTACACTTTTGACCAGTACAATTTTGTTCTGCTATAAAATTATCTTTCCAAACATTATTAAAAACTTTATCAAAATATTTTGGTGGTACTGTCAGTATCCTATTAACCTTTGGATTGCTATAGACTAGTATTAGATTGTCAGGTTTATCATGATAATTAAAGAAACCTTTAATGATATCTTTTCTTTTAGTCCACAATGCGAATGTAGTTAAAGTATTCTTGTTACATATTTTAACTATGTTTTTCATGTGATTATTATTCTTATAATCTTTGTTAACAAACTTACCAATGGCACGTTTAACCTTATCACTTGGATTGTTTTGAATGATACAGAAGGGATTTGTTTTGGTGTTAGTTCCAATAGCTCTGAAGTGTTCTAGTTTGCCCGTTAGTTTAGAAATATGTAGTGTATCTTCCTTAGCCAGTATTTGATTTAACATTGCTATTACCTTTCATTGTATCCAGATTGATCAACCCAATTCTTCATCATTTTGTGTATAAAAATGCTGTCGAATTTGTTCAACTATATGAAGTGGAATAGAATCAACCAGATCCACTGATATCCCGTTCACTTCCGCAATTATTAAGTCTATATTGTAATTATCCGACGGTGTTCTTTTATAGTTCAATTGATTTATCATTAGCCTATCCTTTGTCATGAATAATTGAAATAATAAATACTATCACCATAATCTCGCAACATACCAATGGAATTATGATTGATATTTTATGCACCATTAACAAGTGAGGCGGAAAACCATTGACAACTAACCAATTTAAAATAGTCGCACCCAATGTAGACAATACAATTATAAAAAATATTCTCATGATGTTTGTTTCCTATTTTTTAAAATATTATTTAAAACCTTTTCGCGTTTCATTTTTTTAAAACGTAACACGGTATGTGCGTCGTTAATTTGATCCGCATAATTACCGGGGCCATGAATACATTTAGGGTTTTCTGGATAAGCTGCTATCGCTTCCTTACAATCTTTTATAGTAAACTCCAAGTCATCTTGACTGTAGTTCCAGAAGTGTACGTTTTCAATATGTGGACGTTTCATTTATTTAACCTTTCAATGTGATAATCTTTTATAAGTTTGTCGGTTATTTTTATTAGATTACTATACATATTTTGTTTTTGATAAAAGAATTTCAAGCGCTTACTATTTTTTTTCTGCCATATACCTACAAGCTTTGAAACATTTTTATTTTTAATCTGGTTTCCTATGTATTGCATTGTCTAACCTTTCAATTGTTGGCACCCAGAAACCCTACGATTGATTTAACAATCTATAGGGTTAAAGGGCAATCAATTAAGATTATTTTACATTCTTAATTAATCCGTTCTCCATTGTGATATTGCCAAACCATTCCCTACCTTTGTTGGTAATATGTGGTCGATTGGCTACCGTCAATATACCATTGGGTTTGTATTCCACACCAAACAAGCTGGTCTCAATGTAGTTCAATGGCTTTCCGATATTTTCTTTGCAATTCTTTTTACTGGGATAATTAGCTATTAACATTTATTTACCTTTCAATTAAATGCTGATAATGGAATATGTTTAGTTGATCTATCTGGAATAGACAACCCCAGTATTTCATAGCCGCCGCGTTTAGTCCTATACTTGACGCGAACAACTTCACCCTCAATAGAGTCTGGTACGATTGCATAAACCCAGCCAGCGTCAACTGGTGTTTTCATTTCAAAGTTATTATCGAAAATAAATTTAAATCTAGGGTTGCCATTGCGACTATTATTGTCGCGTTCAATTTTTGTTACCCTAAAGTTATTTGTAAATGTGGTATAGTTCATTTGTCTAATCCTTCATCTTTCAATTGTTTAATTTTGGAATCGTTCCGCTTAATTTCTTGCACAAATTGGTTGAACGCATTTGCGTTCTTGGTGCTTACTGTAACGGCGAATGTTGTCACAACACCATTGATATTTACCTTAGTATTGTATAGATGATGTGATCCGCCGCCGCCGGTAACAGATACCAAGGCGTAGTTTTTAACCTTGGCATATTTGCGTATTTTTTTCTGCACACCGTGATTAAAATTAGATTGTTTTCCCATTGTCTTACCCTTTCATAGTCCATGCAAATTCTGCGCCGCCACCAACAATGCCAATTGTCGCAGGAAACGTATAACCTTCTGGAGTAGTTAAACCGTCAAAGGTTTGAATTTTCAATTTAGAAAGCGCCAAGTCAAAACTAGTCGCCGAATTGGCGGCAATCGCCTTGGCAACATTAGGAAGTAAGCTTTCCAATTCTTGTTTGGATTTTAGTTTGGTAGGGATACCATACTTTTCAATCAAGTTAATGGGATATCTTTTTGTAGGACCGAACCAAATTTCACTAGCTGTAAGTTCAAACATTTTTAACTCCAATAATTAATGTAATAAACTTATACCATGATAGTTAATTTAGTGTCAACAATATATTCAAATTAATTATCATTTATATTTTATTGTCTATTCAATTTGATTGTCTATCTACTATATAAACGGCTGATAGTGTGGAATTATTGAACATAAGTTAAACTTATCCCTCTGATAGGATAAGAACTAACAAGGGCATTAACTATTTAAGGGAAGGTTTTGCTTGACTGTGATATATAAACCGCCGGGCAAAAATAAAGCTTGACAGTGACATATATGCAACACTAGGCAGATACTGCTTGACTGTGACATTTATGCAACACCCCCAGATAATGCTTGACTGTGATATATATGTCACACCCAGATAAATCAAGGTATCTGTTAATTATATAAAATTAATTAGATATGAATTAGTTGACTAGTGGGGGAAAAAAATTATAAAAATTTTTTATTTATATATATAAATGGGACTCTGGAAAAGGGACTCAAAACTTAGGGGTAATAGACATACTAAAATCGGGTACTATATAATATACTATATAATATACTATGTAATACTATGTGACCTACTATGTAATCTACTATGTAATTTATTATGTAATTTACTATGTGATTTATTATGTAATATATATTATATAATATTATTATATATAAATAACACTTGTAGATTTAATAATTATAGTGTATAATAGTTACATGGTAAATTTAAATGAAAACTATCTAGAGAACTATATAACTCTTAAAGGGCTACTATCTCAACAAGTAGAAATAGATTCCAAAGCAGACTTCCTTACCTTTGTCAGGCTTATGGCTCCATCTCTGGTGTCGGACTTTAGAATGGGAAGACACATAGAGATTATCTCCAATAAACTAAAACAGCTTGAAGAAGGTGAGGTAAAGAGACTAATGGTCTTCCTACCTCCCAGATCCAGCAAGTCAGTAATCTGTTCCAAACTGTTTCCCTCATGGTATATAGGCAGAAATCCCACACATGAAATTCTTACTGTTTCTCATAGTGATCAATTGTCTTCTGACTTTGGCCGTTCTGTCAGGGATATTGTAAATACAGAAGAGTTCAGCAAGATATTTAGGGGTGTCTCTCTAAGAAGTGATGTCAGGGCTGCTGGCAAGTGGAAGACAAATCAGGGAGGAACCTACTATGCTGCTGGTGTAAGATCCCAGATAGCGGGACGTGGAGCGCACATTGCAATTCTGGATGATGTAATGTCTGAGGAAGATGCCTTCTCAGATGCAGGTAGACGGTATATCAAAGAGTGGTATCCAGCAGGACTCAGAACACGCCTTATGCCCAATGGTGCCATTGTTATTATCAACACCAGATTCCACTATGATGATCTTTGCGGCTGGCTTCTTAAACAGCAGGAGGATATGTCTGAATATGAAACCACTCCTTGGGAAGTCATAAAGATCCCTGCATGGCTGGATGAAGATGCTTCAGATCTTCTTGACCTGCCTGTAGGTTCCAGTTACTTTCCTGAGTGGAAACCTGAACATATCCTCCAGATGGACGAGAACGAGATCAAAGCCAGTAATGGAAGCCGCTACTGGAACTCCCTCTATATGCAAGATCCTACTCCTGAAGAGGGTGGTTTAATAAAAAAGAAATGGCTACAGGATTGGGAACATGATGACCCTCCCAGTTGTGACTTTGTGATTCAGACCTATGATACTGCTTTCTCTACCAGAACTACGGCAGACTTCAGTGTGATCCAGACATGGGGTATATTTTATCTTCCTGATCAGGATGAGCATGGATATGAGAATTATGCTCCTAATCTTATCCTTCTGGGAAATATCAAGGGACGGTTTGAATATCCTGAACTCAGGAAGCTGGCACAGAAACTGTACAATGATCATAGACCTGATGTCTGCATGGTAGAGAAGAAAGCCAGTGGACAATCTCTGATACAGGATATGAGGAGAGCAGGATTACCAGTAATGGAATATAATCCTGACAGGGACAAGGTTGCAAGAGTTTATGCAGCTTCACCTATCATGGAAGCAGGAAGACTGTGGATACCCAAGAACAAGAAATGGGCAGACGATCTGATAGAAGAATTGATAAGGTTTCCCAATGCCGCACATGATGATCAGGTGGATGCTCTGACAATGGCAGTTCACTATATGAAGGAGTCTTGGCACATTACTCATCCTGATGATCCAGAGTTTGAAGATGAACCTAGAGAACAAAAAAGCACATACTGGACATTTTAACTTGTGAAATCGTTAATTGTATGGTATAATAGTGTCAGGGATTAACAGAGGAATACATGTCAGAAATTTTCAATAAAGCAGCAGGACTAGCTAAAGAGAAGCTTTCCACACAGGACAATGCCCGTGCTGTGTTGGAGGAACTCTATGGAAAAACAGAGGAAGCTTATGAAAAATTTGAAAAACTTCCTATAGCAGAACAGATATTAGCTTCTATGACTCCCGGTATAGGAAATGTTATTGCTGCTAAAGAAGTAGATGTTTTTGGAGGAAGAGCAGGAGAAGCCTTTGAGAAAGACGAGTATGGTAAGGCAGCAGGATACGGTGCATTAACTGGCTTGGCTGCTCTAGGTACACTACCCGGAGTTGGGATACTTGGTCGCGGAGCTAAGACAGCTATCAGGAGCGGTGCTAAACTTTTAGACGATCCTATGGAACAAGCCATAAAAGAAGTAGGAGAAAAGGCAACACTTCCTAAAACGCCAAGCAGAGTATTCGGGAAAGAGCTAGATGAGTACACAGGACCACATAGTGATTTTGTCAGACCTGAACAAGGATTAAAGGCTCTGGATGATAGTAAACAAATTAAAGTTGTGGATGATACTAAGCCAGAAGAGATATATGATTTTGTAGAAGTAGAGAAAGGCATAGAGAGTAAAAAATATTCAAAAGAAGCTATAGATAGATGGCAAAAGAAAAAGAAAAAAGAGCTTGGAGATATTTCTCAAAGGGGTAAAACTATTTCAGAAGTTAAAAAGGCTGCTGATAAACTAGGACAAGGAGGATCATGGGAAGATTATAGAAAGGCTGTTGAAAAATTTGATCCTATTGTTCCTTTTGCATCAGTAGGACGAGCTTTTCCGAAAGTACCTACAAATAGAGATATGATATCAGCTTTAGATGCAAATAAAAGAATAAAAGGAATAGTAGGTAAAACAGCTAATATTAGAAAAGGTGATATAGTTCATGCTAGATTAGACATACCAGCTTATGAACATTTTGATACATGGATAGTTTCATTAAAAGTTCCTTCTATGAAAAAAACTGTATATGGTAAAACCGCTCATTTAAAAGGAATTAAATTTGAAGCAAGCCCTACAAAATCTTATGACATTGCTACAGAAAAACTTGCACCACTAACTAGAAAAGAAATAGAAAAGAGACTTGGAAGAAAAATTACAACTAAAGAATTTGGGGAATTACGTAAACTACCAGAGTATCAGAAAAAAACAAGTAAGTCTCCTTTTGCAACTATGAAAGGTGAATGGCAAAATACAAATAATGAAGTAATTGAAAATAGAGCAAAGGAAATATTTAAGAATATCCAAGCAGGAAAGGAAACTGAATGGATAGAAGTAGGCTTTAATCCTAAAAGACATGGGTTCTTTTATAGTAAAATAGATGGTCTTCCTGTTACAGAAGCTGAAGAGATTATTCAAGTCGGCCCTCTTGTATTAGCCAAGAAAGCAAATAAAGTAAACTTAGAAGATGTTCCTAATATTAAAGACTTTAAAACAAAAGAAGGTATTACATTTAAACAAGGAGGACAGATCGCCACAGGGCTAGAAGGGCTAGGTGAGAACATTGTTTATAGACAGGAGAATGGACAGGTTGGTGTGTATGGTATGGGCTTTGATGTTGAGAACGATGTAACTTATGAAGATTTTGAACCTATAGGAGTTACTGGAGCAGATCTAGCTGATGTAGCTCCAACAGAATATAATAAAGATACGCCAGAGCATATTCAGCTCTATGATCCTTCAAATCCAGCTACTAAAAAATTATTAATGGATATGCAAGATAGAGAGAGCGGAAGACAAGGAGGAGATAATCCTTGGAATCCATATGGTATAAAAGATGAATATAATACTCCTAAGATGAGAGGATTGATTCAGCGTTGGATTAATGATGGAAAATTACAAGGAATAGGTATAGAATTTGCAAATTCTTGGGAGAGTGAAGGTTTAAATACTTTTGGTAAAAATATGAGAGGACCGTTTGAAGCATGGACTCCGGGTAAGGGATTATCCAGAGATAGTTATGATCCCGGTGTTTTAATTGGAACTGCACAATTTACTGATGATTACTGGAAAAGAAAGCAAGGATTAGCTTCTGAAGAATTTGTAATGAGGCTTCAAAATGCCAAACCCGGAGAAACAGTTGCTGATATATCTGCTCAATATAAGGAAGAATTTGGTGAAGATCCTCCAATAGACGCATTTGGTTATAATGTTAATTCCACTGCATTGGCTTCTCAGGTAGCAGAATCTTTGAATGATGCCAGAACATCAGGAGCTTTCCAAGGAGCAGCATTAATGGCTGGTTTTGGTCCCGGTACTTTAGCTCAACTTGTAACAACACGATATATAACAAATCCAGAAGATGGAAAAAGTTCTGTTACAGATGCATTTAAAGATATAACATCTAAAGGTATAAATATTATTGAAAATAGAGTGCCTAAAAGTTGGACAGCTACAGATATTGCTAGAGGAGAAAGTGCATTAGATATAGCACGAAGTACAGTTAAGAAAGGTTTAGGTATTCTGGATTTGGTAACAAGTCCTGTTTCTACTATTTCAAAATGGGGATTAGAGAAAGCTTCTGAAATGTTTGTTCCTAAATCTGTTTTGGATGCTACTCCTAAACAAATAGAAGTAGCAAAAGAAAAAGAACCTACTATAACAGATACTATTAAAGATACATTAAGTTTAAATATAGGAAAAAGACCGCTACCTTCTGCTGATATATATGAAGGAGAAAATATAACAGAAGCTGTTCAATCTCCTTCTATAGAAATTGCTTCATTACCTGTAGCACCAGAAGAAGATATTGCAAATATTTACGGAGAAATGTCAGGATATTTTAGTCAGCCTAAACCTCCCAGAAAAAATGTTTTTACAGACGCTCTTCTTGAAAATATTTATCAAGTATAACAATTTATTAAAACAGGATATATAATGGCAACAGAAAAAAATCCATATGATCGGATACCAGAAGAAATATCTAATGTAGTTCCTATGGCTCCAGCAGAAGAGACAGAAATGGATGCTACCTTTGAAGTGTCAGATGATGGTGGAGTAATAGTAGATTTTGCCAGCGAAGATGTTATGATGGAACCTTCTGAAGATATAGCAGAGTGGTATGGTGATCTTGCAGAAACTCTGGAAGAGGGAGAGTTATTTGAGATAGCCACAGATGTAATAGAAAACTATCAGGCTGATAAAGATTCCAGAGGAGAATGGGAGTCTATGTTTGAAAGAGGCTTTGATTTACTGGGACTTAAACTTGAGCCGGGATCAGAACCTTTTGAAGGAGCATGTACAGCCGTACACCCACTCCTGATTGAGTCAGCCGTTAAGTTTCAGTCCAAAGCTTCTGGAGAACTGTTTCCCAGCAATGGTCCTGTAAAGGCTAACATACTGGGAAAGACAACTGTTGAGAAACAGATGCAAGCTAATCGTGTTCAGAGTTTTATGAATTATCAGCTTACTGAACAGATGCCTGAGTATTTTGATGAATTTGAAAGAATGTTATTCCATCTTCCTCTAATAGGATCAGCATTTAAAAAGATATTTTATAGTTCTACTCTTAAACGTCCTGTCTCAGAATTTATTCCTATAGATCAGTTTTATGTCTCCTATTATGCAACTGATCTGAGAAATGCTGACAGGTATACTCATGTAATTTACAGAAGTCCTGTGGAACTTCAAAGAGATGTTCTGGCTGGTGTCTATAAGGATATAGAGATGCCTACACCAAATCAATCTAGTATTACATCTTTTACACAAAAAATGGATACTATATTAGGCTTAACTCCTTCTGCTGATAAAGATCCTCAATATGTATTACTGGAACAACATTGTTATCTTGATATTGAAAATAAAGATCAATCACTCCCCTATATTGTAACTGTGGAAGAACAGACAAGACAGGTATTGAGTATTCGTAGAAACTATGAATCTGATGATCCTAACATGGAAAAACGTAGTCATTTTGTACACTACAGGTTTGTTCCCGGTTTTGGTTTTTATGGCTTGGGCTTGATACACTTTCTTGGTAATCTAACCATGAGTGCAACTGCTGCAATGAGATCTCTAATTGATGCAGGTCAGTTTGCAAATTTACCCGGAGGTTTCAAAGCCAAAGGACTTAGAATGGTTGGTGATAATGATCCTATCTCCCCCGGTGAGTTCAAGGAGGTTGAAGCAACTGGAATGGATCTTGCAAAGGCTATTATTCCTCTCCCCTATAAAGAGCCTTCCTCTACTCTATTTCAGATGCTTCAATTCGTAGCTGCTGCTGGTCAGCGGTTTGCGGATAGCACGGAACAGGTTATCTCTGATGCTGCCTCCTACGGACCTGTCGGAACAACTATGGCTTTACTTGAAGCCAGTAGCAAGTTTTTCACAGCCATACATAAACGTCTTCATAAGTCTCAGAGAGATGAGTTCAGGATACTTGCCAAGATAGATTATGATTATCTTCCAGCAGAGTATCCATATGATGTTCCATTTGAAGACAGAAGTATTTTCAAGAATGATTTTGATGGAAGAGTTGATATAGTTCCTGTATCAGATCCGAATATACCATCTAATGCTCATCGAATGATGATGGCTAATATGGCTCTTCAGATGGCACAACAGTCTCCTCCCGGTATGTTTAATCTGGAAGCACTGAACAGAACAATACTTCATGCAGCTAATATGCCGAATCTGGAAGAAATACTCCCTCCCAAGATAGAACCAAAGCCTATGGATCCAGTGTCGGATATTATGGCTGCTACGAAAGGAATACCCATAGCAGCCTTTCCGGGGCAGAATCATGATGCTCACATTCAAACCAAGATGGCCTATCTACAAGATCCTATGAATGGAGCTAATCCTATTATGCAGAGGTTACGTCCTGTTCTGGAAGCTAATATACAGGAACACTCAGTGATGAAGTATCAGGAACAGATGAATGGAGTAGCACAGGAAATGATGCAGCAGATGCCGCCTGAAGAAGCACAAAATCCTGCTGTAGTAGAAATGGTTATGGCTCAAGCTGCACAACAGGTAATGAATGCAAATCAGGCTATGGGAATGGCACAGTCACCTGAACAACAACTGGTATCTCTGGAACAGGCTAAAGTAGAACTACAGAAACAGAAGTTACAATCAGATACGGTTGTACAGGCTGCTGAAATGGAAATTAAGAATAAGCAGCTTGAGCTTGATGAAAATGAACAGATCATAGATATGTTAAAGGCTGGAGCTACAGATAACTTCAAGAAGGAAAAGGCAGATCTTGATAGGAAGAGTAAAAAGGAAATAAAAACTTTGGATGTTTTGTCCAAGGTAGGAATTGAAGAGTCTAAAATAAGTGCGGAAGATGAGAGAACCAGAGAAAGAATTATGAAAGATCTTCTGGAACAAAGCACAAGAGATGAAAAGGATCTGGATATGAAAGGTCTTGAAGCACTGGTTAAACTTGCAATTGAACAATCCAAGAAAGAAGGAGATTAAGAATGACAATAAAAATTCCAGAAATGACGAAAGGTAAAGGTTATATTACTTATAAAAAAACAAGTTCTGATAAACCAGTAACTTATGGAGATCCTTTTAAAAGTGATTGTATTGGACCTTGGGAAACATTAGCTGACCTTAATGAATGGGGTTATGGTGAATTTAAATTTCCAAATCCGGCAAAGAAAAGTCGTAAGAGTACTTTATTTAACTAATGGAACTCTGGGATGAGGTTATTCAAGAGTATAATGAAGAGATTCAAAGACTCAGACTTTCATTAGGAAGTGGAACTGCTGAAGATTATGCTCATTATAGACAGCTTGTAGGTTCTATTCAAGGTCTGGAGTGGGCTAGAATTAATTTAAATGATATAATTAAAAAACGAATGTATTCAGAAGAAGAGGAGTAAAATGCAACAAGTAAATATGGGTAAAGCCATTAAAAACGATTCATGGATCAGTGATCCTACTGAAGTAGAAGATCCAGAAGTATTACCGGAATTACCGGGATTTCATGTTTTGATAAGACCAGTGTCTGTAAAAAGTCAAACAAAAGGTGGAATTTTTATTCCAGATTCAATTAAAGATGATATATCATATCTTACCACAGTAGGTAAAGTATTAGCTCTGGGTAAGTTGGCATATCTGGATAGGGATAAATTTCCAGCAGGAGCTTGGTGTAATGTAGGTGATCATGTATGTTATGGTAAACATGCAGGAACAAAGCTTTTTTACAAAGGAGTGAGACTTATTTTACTCTTTGATGATCAGATTACAATGAAAGTAGAAGATCCAAAAGATCTAGATCCCACATTTAATTTAGGAAAAGGATCAACATAATTTGGGAAATCGTTAATTGTATGGTATAATAGTATATCGTTAAGTCGTTGATTTCGTAAACAACGGAGGTAAGAATGGAAAAAAAAGAAGAATGGGGTGATGTAGAAATCCCGAATGAGGAACAGAAAATTGAGATCGAGCTTGAAGATGACGAGTCAACTTCTGAAGAGAGAACTGAAGAAGAGGGAGTTGAAGAATCTAAAGAAGCCCAAAACTCAGATGGTAAAGGAGATGCTCCAGAATTGGAGGGCATTAATACCAAAGGGGCAGAAAAACGTATTCGACAACTTATCCGACAGCGCAAGGAAAGAGATGAACAAATTACTGCTCTCATCCAAAAAAATGAGGAACTATCAGGTAGCCTCAGAACAAAAGATAAGGAAGTAACTCAAGTTAATAAGTTAAGTCTTGATGCTTCTGAGAAACAATTAACTGATAAACTTGAGCTTGCCAGAACAGTTTATATGGAAGCTTTTGAAGAAGGAGAAAAAGAGAAACTTTTAAAAGCGCAGGAAATGTTGAATGAGGCACAGGCTGATCTGAAGGCAGTAACTTCTGCTAAACAAAATTATGAAGTAGAAGAAGTTGCTCCAGTAAAACAAGAGTCACAATATCAACCTCCTCCTCAACAAGCTACTGATCCTAGAGCTGAAGAATGGGCTGCAAGAAATACTTGGTTTGGACAGGATAATATTAAAACCGCTGCTGCTCTTGCTATAGATGCAGAACTTAAAAGTGAAGGTTATGATCCAACCGATAATGATTTTTATCAGGAGATTGACAAGAGAATTAATAAAGCGTTTTCTCAAAATATAGAGGAAACTACAGAACGTGTGCAGGATAATACGTCACCACCTGCTCAAGTAGTATCGGGGAGTTCACGCTCATCCTCATCCAGTTCTAATAAAGTTAAGCTATCAAAGGAAGATGTTAGGCTTGCACAGAAATGGAATATACCACTTGAACAGTATGCTGCTGAAAAGCTGAAGGTTTCTGATGCTGACGGCAATTATACTAATGTAACTTAGCGTGGAGGAATGAAATATGACACGAAATGAAACACGTAGTAATCAAGTTAGGGAAGCTACAATAAGAGAAGTCGAAGAAGAATTTACCTTTGAGGAGCCAGATGCCCTCAGTATACCGGATTCGGTACAAGCAAGATTCGATAGTGAGGATATGTCCCTCCGTTGGATACGTATATCTGTAAAAGGTGTAGACGACATCACGAATGTTGGTAAAAATCAGCAGCAAGGATGGGTCTTCGTAACTCCTGATGAAGTTCCCGAAATGGCAATTACATCCTTCGTAAGGGAAGAAGGTCGTTATCTTGGAGCCGTCTGTCGTGGAGACGTAGCGTTGGCAAAGAAGCCAACAGCAAAGGTAAAGGCCAGACAGAAATTCTATGAGAAGAAGTCTAATGATATGATGGATGCAGTAAATGCACAACTGATGAAAAGTTCTGATTCTCGTATGCCAATTTCTAATACAAGTAAATCCGTAACAACCAGAGGCAGACATCCTTCTTTTCAGAAGTAACCTGTCTCTACATTATAAGGAGATGAAACATGTCTACTACTAAAGCATTTCGTGGTTTTGTCCCTGCTCGTAAAAAAGGTGGTGCTTATAATACTGAGGCTGTGACCGATATGATCACACTAACCTCAACAGGACAAGCACAAACACCAGCTAATAGTATTTTTACAGGTGATCCTGTCGTATTACCGGGAGCTAACTTTACAACTATCTCTCCATATATTGCGGCAACTCTTAAACCTTCAGGGGTTTTTATGGGTTGTCAATATGTTGAGAATGGTGAACAAAAGTTCTCACGATACTGGCCGGGTGGAACAAGTGCCACAGACGTTAAATTTTTCGTAATTACTGATCCTGATCAGGTTTATTACATCCAGTGTTCTCTGACTCTATCGGCTGCTGAAGCTGCTATTGTCAAGAACTACACTGCTACCGTTAGTTCAACTGCCTCTTCAGGCAATACAACTACTGGTCAATCAAGCTACTAC
>Ga0208030_1001139_pt1 | contig 16168 bp, 27 predicted proteins | sample MalvirDeepMed_M9_FD_184246 | JGI IMG/M metagenome (GOLD analysis project Ga0208030, IMG submission 184246) | Marine viral communities from the Global Malaspina Expedition - Malaspina viral metaG DeepMed_M9 (SPAdes) (version 2) | ecosystem: Environmental > Aquatic > Marine > Oceanic | place...
TGGTCTTAAAGTAAAGACAGAAAAAGATGGCAAGTATGGTCGTATGCTTGGCTGGATTTATGTTGGTCAAGAAAATATTAATACAGAAATGGTTGATAGAGGTTACGCTTGGTTTTATAGTGGAGGATCTAAAAAGAAAGATCTTAATGAGTTAAGATCAAAAAGAGGAACCGTAAGTGTCTGAACAAGAAGAAAACAAACCGTTTCAATTATCTGATAATAGTAATATAAGTATACCACTGCGTAACTTAATAAGTATGATTGCTGTAACGGCATTGAGCGTGTGGTTATATTTTGGTTTAACAGAACGATTATCTATGTTAGAGCATAATTTCGATTTGTTAGCTGTTGAAGTTGAGGAAAACGATCAATGGATAGATGAATGGTCACCACCAAAATCTGTGCAGGATACGATTGCAAGAGTTCAAGAATTAGAAAAACAAGTAATTGTTTTAAGAACGGAGCTTAAACATTTAAATCAATAACCTAGAGGAGTCGCTCGATAATGGCAAATATATACACCCCCCAAAAAGAAGAAGAAATACTAACACCTTTTAGTCCTATTTTGGGTTACAAGAAAATGTCTGCTGCTTTTGTTGAAAAGTGCAATAAGGCTATAGACGATGAGATGGAGGATTGGTCTGGTAATCTTGTTGGTAAAGTAAAAGAAGAATTAAAGTGGAATAATACTTTAAATCAAGCATGGTCTGATGAGTTTGGTCAATTTTTGATGAGATACCAGAGTCATGCAGAACTTTATACATCTATGGGTACTCGAAATATAACGCCTGATACGCTTGATTATAGACTTGAAATATCAAGCGGATGGTTTGTTCGTCAGTTTGAAAATGAATATAACCCTATTCATACGCATCAAGGATCTATGTTGTCTTGTGTTGGATATTTAGCTCTACCTGACGGTATTGAAAAGGAATGGGAGGAGGATGATAAAGATCATCACCCTAGTCACGGTCATATACAGTTTGTTCATGGACAAGCTGCAAACCATGAAGGTTCTAATTTTTTAATGAAACCAAAGGTAGGACACTTTATTGTTTTTCCTGCACACTTGCACCATTGTGTATATCCTTTTAAAACTTCTGGAGAAAGACGTTCTTTTAGTGTAAACTTTACAATTGCTGCTTCACCAAAGGAGGTTAAAAATGAGTCTAATAACTAGTCTTATAGGGCCAGTAACTGGCATTCTTGATAAAGTTATAGAGGATAAGGATCAGAAAGCTAAACTCGCACACGAGATAGCTACTATGTCCGATACTCACGCTCAACAGGCTTTGCTTGCACAGTTGGAGATAAACAAAGCAGAGGCAGCTTCTGGAAGCTTATTTAAGGGTGGCTGGCGACCTGCTGTGGGTTGGATTTGTGCAATTGCCTTTGGTTATCATTTTGTTTTGCAACCTCTGTTAATTTTTATTTTAAGTGTGTTTAAAATATCACTACCTGATTTACCTGAGTTTGATATGTCAACTCTTCTTACTGTTCTGGGAGGTATGCTTGGGATTGGTGGATTGCGCAGCTATGAGAAGCAGAAAGGCTTAACCAAATAGAAGATGAAGCATGTATTGTTTGTGGAACAATAAAAAAAGTATATTGGATATATACCATTGAACAAAAATGGAGACAAATGAGAGAAGTATGTCTTACTTGTCAAAAAAGAAAAAGAGAAGAAAGGGATAAGTTACATGAAAGAAAACTTTGAAAAATGTTTAGAAATGATTTTGCACCATGAGGGCGGGTATGTAAATCACCCTCGTGATCCGGGAGGTGAGACTAATTTTGGAGTGACCAAAAGAGTTTATGAAGAGTGGGGTGGCACTAAAGATATGAAGGATTTAACGAAAGAAGACGTTGCTCCTATTTATGAAAAGAATTATTGGCTTAGAGCAAAATGTGATCAACTTCCATCTGGTTTAGACTTAGCTGTTTTTGATTGGAGTGTTAATAGTGGTGTTGGCAGAGCAGCAAAAAAATTACAAGAAATGATTGGAACTGTAGCTGATGGAGGTATTGGTCCTAATACTCTTAAAACATTAGATGAATACATACAGCATCATGGGTTGAAACAAACTATTATAAAATATAAAGGCATAAGACAGGAGTTTTATGAGTCCTTATCTACGTTTGGTACTTTTGGTCAAGGGTGGACTAGACGTAATAAAGAAACAAAAAACGCATCTTTGAATATGATAACTTAATTATTTTTTATGGTAATATACACTTTACTATGCTAGATATTGTTATATTATGGTAAAAGGAGTGTATATATGGACGCTATAGTTTTAGCGGAACATCTTTTAAAAGACATTCGCCAGCGCAAACAAGATTTTGCGGAGTCTTTGGTGAGTGGTTCATGCGATACGATAGAAACGTATCGGTTCACAGTAGGTCAAGTACGAGGAATGACCTATATTGAAGATTTAATTGTAACCTCGATGAAAGGCTTAGATTTAGATGAATAAAAAACTTTTTGTTCCTGAAAAAAAAGTTATAGGAGCAACAAGCCCTGTACCTAAAGCAGTTACCAAGGCTTTCCCTAAAATAGAAGAATCTAAAAACTCTGTAGATCCATCAACTTTTGGTAAACCTATATTAGAAAGACTTCCTCAACCTACAGGTTGGAGAATACTTGTTATTCCCTATTACATGAAGCAACAGACTAAAGGAGGTGTTTATATTCCAGACGATATACGAGATAAAGAAAGTTTCGCTACTGTTGCAGCTTACGTCGTAAAGCTTGGACCAGACGCATATAAGGACTCTGATAAATTCCCATCTGGTGCGTGGTGTGATGAGAAAAATTGGGTTCTTATGGGAAGATATGCTGGTAATAGGTTTAAAGTGGAAGGATTAGAGGTTCGTTTGATAAATGATGATAATATTATTGCAACAATACTTGACCCATCAGACGTTTCGTATGTATAAGGTAACAAAGGGATATAAATATGGCTGAAGCTGAAAAAATAATTGAGGAAGAAACAACATCTGTTGAAATAGATCAAGATGATGATTTAGATCAATCTAATGTTGAAGTTTCTTCAGAAAATTCTGAAACAACTCAAACAAATGTTCGAGATAATAATGATTCAGAAGACGAACTTGAATCATATAGTGATAATGTAAAAAAACGTATCAATCAATTAACTGCAAAAAGAAAACAAGCAATTGAAGAAGCTGAAGCTGCTTATAATTTTGCACAACAAAAAGAAAAAGAAAATCAACAGTTAAAACAAAGGTTAGGTCAATTAGACCAAGGATATATAAAAGAGTACGACAATAGAATTAAGAGCCAATCTGCACAAGTAAAAGAAATTTACAAACAGGCACATGAGTCTGGTGATGCTGAGAAGATGGCTCAAGCACAACAAATTATGTCCAAACTCGCTGTTGAAGAAGAGAGATTGCGTGTTCAAAAATCTCAAATGGAACAACAAAAACAAGCTGCGGAGCAGCCTCAAGCACAACAACAAGTGCAACAGCCACAACCACAGGTTCAAAAACCACAAACTCCAGAAGATCCCAAGTTAAAGTCTTGGTTATCTAAAAATTCTTGGTTTGGTCCTGATAGAGTTATGACAAGAGGAGCGCAAGCTGTTCACGAACAATTAGTATTAGAAGAAGGGTTTGATCCTTCTACTGATGAGTATTACAAGGAAATTGATGCTAGAATGAAAAAAGAATTTCCTCACAAGTTTCAGGAGAAACGTGCAAACGTCCAAGCCGTAACTCCTGCGCCTAATGGGCGGTCTGTGAAGTCTGGACGGAAAAAATCGGTGCAACTATCACCCGGTCAAGTGGCATTCGCAAATAAAATGCGAATACCTTTGGAAACTTACGCTAAAGAAGTAGCGAAATTGGAAAATAAACGGAGTTAAAAATGGCTGACAGAACAAGTCGAGAGGCGGTATCTCGTGAAAAAACCGAAAGAAAAGCTGAATGGAAAGCTCCCTCAACATTGGAGGCTCCTGAAGCTCCAATTGGATACAAGCATCGTTGGATTCGTGAAAGCGTTATGGACTTTGATGATCGTAACAATATTCACAAAAAACGGAGAGAAGGATACGAATTAGTCCGTGCTGAAGAATACCCAGACTTTGACGCACCTGTAATTGATGAAGGTAAAAACGCTGGATGTATTGGCGTTGGCGGTCTTTTATTAGCCCGAATACCAGAAGAAATTGTAGAACAGCGGAATAAACATTATAGCCAAATGGCTTCAAATCAAATGGAAGCAGTTGATCGTGATTGGATGCGTGAAAACAATCCCAATATGCCGAAACTGAATCCACAACGTAAATCTTCTGTGAGCTTTGGCTCTCAGAATAGCAAGGAGTAATAAGAAATGGCAAATAAAGATGCTGCTTTTGGAATGCGTCCTGTTGGCAGGGTAGGGGGAACCCCTTATACTGGTGGACAAAGCCGATACAGAATCGCCAATAACTATGGAACAGCTATTTTCCAAGGTGATATGGTTGCGCAAGTAACTGGCGGTGGAATAGAAGTACACGCTGACGGTGGTACAGTACCTATCGTTGGTGTTTTCAATGGTTGTCAATTTACAGATCCTACTACAGGAGAACAAAAGTTTTCAAATTTTTATCCTGCAAGCACTGCTGCGGATGACATAATTGCTTTTGTAATTGATGATCCTATGGTTATTTTTGAAATTCAAGCAAACGCTGCAATGCCTGTAGCTGATTTGTTTGGCAATTTTGATATAGTATACACTACTGCTGGTAGCACTACTACTGGTATTTCTGGTGCTGAATTAAATGTTTCTGACGGTGCAACTGGTACTACTTTATCTCTTAAAGCTATTGATATTTCAGAAGATCCTGAAAATTCAGATGTCGCTACAGCTAATACGAATGTAAGAGTTGTTATTCAAAATCACATATTCGGTGTCAAAGGCGCCGGGTTAGCGTAAAGGGGTAGTAATATGGCTATATCAAGAGCGCAACTCGTAAAAGAGTTGGAACCGGGCCTAAACGCCCTGTTTGGAATGGAGTATGATCGTTATGACTCCGAGCATGCAGAAATCTACGATACAGAAACTTCAGATCGTGCATTTGAAGAGGAAGTAATGTTATCAGGTTTTGGTAATGCTCAAACAAAAAGTGAAGGTGCAGGGGTATCATTTGATTCTGCAAACGAAGCATATACTGCTCGTTATACGCATGAAACAATTGCTCTCGCTTTTGCACTTACTGAAGAAGCAATTGAAGACAACCTTTATGATCGCCTCGGCGCTCGTTACACAAAGGCTCTTGCTCGTTCAATGGCACACACCAAGCAAGTTAAAGCTGCAGCTACACTAAACAATGCGTTTAGCTCTAGTTTTACTGGTGGTGATGGTGTTGAGCTTTGTTCTACTGCACACCCATTAAACGGTGGTGGAACTTTTGCAAATGAACCTTCAGTTGCTGCTGATCTAAATGAAACCTCTCTTGAAGATGCGTTAATAAGCATTTCTACATTTGTTGATGAGAGAAATATGATTATTGCTTTACGAGGCATGAAGCTTATTATACCTCCTCAACTACAGTTTATTGCTGATCGTCTTCTTGAGTCAACTCTACGTCCGGGAACTGCTGACAATGATGTCAACGCAACCCGAAACATGGGTATGGTTCCAGATGGGTACACTGTTAATCACTTTTTAACAGATACAGATGCTTTCTTTATTAAAACAGACTCTCCAAACGGTTTTAAACTGTTTGAGCGTTCTCCTCTTGCAACTTCAATGGAGGCAGATTTTGATACAGGAAACATGAGATTTAAAGCTAGAGAAAGATATTCTTTTGGCTTTAGTGATCCTCGCTGTGTATTCGGTTCACCCGGAGCTTAAAAATAAAACGAACATTTGTTCGATTTGTGAGAGAGGCGATTTATTCGCCTCTTTCTTTTTGTTTTAAAGTGTTGTATAAGTAAGTATCGCTCGACGGTTGCATGGTGCAACTGACAACAGCCAAGACGAGGAGATCAAAATGGCTAATACAACTTTTAAAGGAACCCTTCGTTCTGAAGGGGGTTATTCTTCAATAGCAACTACTGCAAGTACAGGCGCTGAAACAACTCAAATGTCAATCAGTTCTGCTGGTTTTATTTCTTTAGATGCTAATACAATGGCAGTAGAAGCTGGAACTGGTATTACAACAGGTTCTGGAACTATCTATAGAAGTTCTGTTCAAAGAAGTGGTGGAATAATTACAACCAGAATATTAATAGATTTAACTGGTTTAAGATCAACTGGAAGTGGTGATATTATTGGTGTTAATGGAACAGCTTTAGTTTGTCACATTGGTCAAATAACTGCTGCTAGAAACGGAACTATTTTAACAGGTAGCATGGAGTGTTTTGAAGCTCCTACAGGTGGTGATCCAGACCTTAACGTACATTCAGCTACTGAAGGAACAGGCGTTGAAGACGGAGCAATTGGTGATTTAACAGAAACATTGCTTGTAAATGCTGGTGATGCAACATTAGGTAGTAAAGTTTATTTTACTGCTGTTCCTGCTGCTGATTCTTTCTTATATTTAACAACAGGTGATGCAACTGACGCAGATTATACTGCTGGTAAGTTATTCATTGAGTTAATGGGCTACGAAGCTTAATTTCAGGGGGATTTAATCCCCCTTTTTAAGAAGGAGATTAATATGGGACTTTCAGACGTACAAGCGCTTACCATCAATGATGAAAATGCTGCTGATCCTGATAGGTTAGTTACTGCAGCAAGACCAGATACATCAGCAACGATGGCAGCAACTACTTTTGCAGGTGGTGCTGCTCGTAATGTTACCGTAACTACTGCAGGAACAGGTGATAATGCTAAGACTTGTACTATTACAGGAACAGATGTTTTTGGTGACGCTATGACAGAAGTTATAACTTCTACAGGTTCTGCTGAAGCAGTTGCAGGTACTAAGTTATTTCTAACCGTTACTGCTGTAGAATGCTCTGCACAATACGCAGCTAACATAACAGTTGGTTCAGGTACGTTGTGCGCTCAAGCTGTAAATGGTAGCAATAGAGTAAGATTAAAAGGAATGTCAATTACCTCTGGTGGAACTGCTGGTGATGTAGAGTTCATCAATGGCGCTCCTGAAGATGGAACAACATTATTTAAATCAAGAACCATAGGAACTGCAAACACAGTTATAGATAGAACTATACCATCTCAAGGAGTTCTATTTAATAGTGGTTTATCTGTTAAATATACGTTGGACACTGCTGATATGATTACAATTTTTCATGCGTAAGAAATATGGCTGAGAAGAAAAAACGTAAAGGCGAAATGCCTAAACGAAATAAGAAAAATTTCAGACCTACAGAAAAAGGTGCTGGAATGACTAAAGCTGGTGTTAAGGCTTATAGACGTAAGAATCCGGGTTCTAAGTTAAAAACAGCAGTTACTGGTAAAGTTAAGAAAGGCAGTAAAGATGCAAAAAGAAGAAAGTCTTATTGCGCTCGTTCTGCTGGTCAGATGAAAAAGTTTCCAAAGGCAGCTAAAAATCCTAACAGTCGTTTACGACAAGCAAGAAAAAGATGGAGATGTTAAATGGCTATGTCAAGAAGTCAAATGTCAAAACAAATATCTAAACCTCCTATGAAAAAAGGTGATATGCCTAAAGGTTTAACTTATTATAAAAAAGGTGGTAAGGCTTCTCGTAAAAGTAAAGGAAGTAAAATTTGTCCTGAAGGTAAAGCGTGGGCGAAAAGAACTTTTGATACATACCCCTCTGCTTATGCAAACTTAGCTGCTTCAAAATATTGCAAAGATCCAAACTATGCTAAGAAATCTAAGGGTGGCAAAAGAAAAGGTAGAAAAGCATAATGCAAACTCAAAAAAACAAAAAGAAAATTAAAAAAGTTATAAAGGGTTTAAGCAAAGCATCTAAAACACACGCTGCTCAAGCAAAGACTTTGAAAGGTGTTTTGAGAAGTCGAAGGAAAAAATAATGGGCGAGTTAAAAAAATGGTTAAATCAAAAATGGGTGAGGATAGGAACAGATGGTGAAATTAAAGGTGAGTGCGGTACTTCAAAAAATAAAGAACGCCCTGACAGGTGCCTTCCAATGGCTAAAGCCAAATCGCTTTCAAAAGCAGAAAGAGCAAAAACAGCCCGAAAGAAAAAAAGAGAAGGTTCAAAAGGTAAAACAGTCGTCAAAAACACGAAAAAAGCGACGGTAAAAAATTTAATAAATGGTGGAGAAGTAACAAAACCTAAAAGAAAATTTAATGGAAAAAGTGCAAAAGGAACGGCTGTGGCAAGAGGATGTGGTGCTATTATGTCACATAAAAGAAAAAAAACAAAAGGTGCAGTTACTCAGTCGTAGAAAGGTAAACAATGGCAGTTTCTGGGTCAGTAAATTTTGAATTAGATGTAGTAGAATACATTGAAGAAGCTTTTGAGCGTTGTGGCTTAGAGGTTAAAACAGGTTATGACCTTAAAACAGCAAAAAGGTCTTTAAATATCATGTTAGCTGAATGGGCTAATAGAGGTTTAAATCAATGGACTATTACTCAATCTACACAAGCCTTAACAGCTAGTGATGGAGAATACTCTTTAGGAACAAACATTATAGATATCTTATCTATGTCTGTTCTTAGAAGTGGAATTTATTATTCTTTAGAAAGAATAAGTAGGGATACTTACTTAGCGATACCTAATAAAGCTACTACAGGTAGACCAACTCAATTCTTTTTAGATAGACAAATAACACCTAATCTTAAAATATGGCCCTTACCAGAAAACAGCACAGATGTTTTGTATTATGATGCTTTAACACGAATGGATGATGCTGATGATTACACAAATACTTTAGATATTCCATTTCGTTTTTACCCATGTTTAGCTGCTGGTCTTGCTTATTATATAGCAATTAAAAGAGCGCCAAACAGAATACAAATGTTAAAAGCTGTTTATGAAGAAGAATTTGAAAGAGCAATAGCAGAGGACAGAGACAGAGCTTCTGTAACGATTAGTCCAGCGTTAGGAGATTATAGAGTTGTCTAAATTCGCATCAGGTAAATATGCTTATGGAATATCAGACAGGTCTGGATTTCGTTATCGTTTGCGTGATATGCGAAAAGAATGGAATGGTTTGCTTGTAGGAAAAGATGAGTGGGAAGAAAAACACCCACAATTAACTCCTTTAAGAAAAAGACCTGATCCAGAGGGAATAAAAGATGCAAGACCAGATCAAGCAGATGACAACGTAAAATTTACAGTATATACTAATGTTGGAAAAGGTATATTAGGAAAAGAATTATCTTCTTTTGAAGTTACAGCAAACGTGGGAAGTGTTACGGTGACAACATGAGTTTTACATATGCTACTTTAAAATCAATGATTCAAGATTATACGCAAAACGACGAAACATCTTTTGTGTCTAATTTACCCACTTTTATAAGACTTGCAGAAGAAAGAATACTACAATCAGTACAATTAAATGTTTTTCAAAAAAATGTTTCTGGTAATATGACTTCTGGCAATCAATACTTAGCTGTTCCTTCTGATTTTCTTTCTCCTTTTTCTTTAAGTATTACTAATAGTAGCTCAAAAGAATTTTTACTATTTAAAGAATTAGAATTTATTCAATCTTACAATCCAAATTCTTCTACTACTGGAACACCAAAATTTTATGCTCAATTTGATTCAGATAATTTTATTATAGCTCCTACTCCTAACTCAGGTTTTACAGTTAATTTCAGTTACTTTTATAATCCAGCAAGTATTACCTCTGGTTCTGATTCAGGAACAACTTGGTTAAGTGAAAATGCTGAATCAGCATTACTTTACGCTTCTCTATTAGAATGTTATACTTATATGAAAGGTGAACAAGATATAATGGCTATGTATAACACAAGATATGGCGAAGCAATTGCAAGATTAAAAAATCTTGGAGAGGCACAAGAAGTTTCTGACGAATATACATCTGGTCCTATAAGAAAGGCTAAAACATAATGCTTACTGAAACTTTAGCTATGTCTAATAATTTTTCTGTTGGAGTTGAAACCACAGACAACAGAGGTTTTACTCCAGAAGAAACAGCAGAAAGATGTGTAAACAAAATAATAGGTATATCAGATAATGCACATCCTGCCATAAGAGATCAGGCTCACGCTTATCGTAAAGAGATGGAAAAAATTATTGCAATATATATGAGACAGGCTATTAAAAGTGATAGAACTACTGTATATAATGCTATTAAAGATTCAGGAAACCCGAAACTAGCTGAATATATAAGGAGAATGTAATGGCTTTTACTGGAAACTTTCTGTGTACTTCTTTTAAAACAGAGCTTTTAAAGGGTGTTCACAACTTCACTGCAACGACAGGCAATACGTTTAATATTGCTTTGTACGACAATAGTGCTTCTTTTACGGCAGCGACCACTGCTTATACAACGAGTAATGAAATTAGTGGAACAAACTATTCGGCAAAGGGAGCAGCTTTAAATCCTGTTACTCCTACAGCAAGCGGTACAACAGCGTTGGTTGATTTTGCAGATGAAGTGTTTAGTACGGTGACAATATCTTCTGTTCGAGGAGGTTTAATATTTAACGATACAGCAACAGGTGATCCTGCTGTTTGTGTTTTGGATTTTGGTGCGGATAAAGCAGCAAGTTCTGGAGACTTTACAATTGTGTTTCCTACGGCTGATGCGAGTAATGCGATAATTAGGATAGCTTAATGTCAATAAACAACGTCGTTGCATTTGAGGGTTGGAATAGTTCTAACAGGGCTTGGAACACAGGCACTTGGAATGGCGATGTTACTTTTGATTTAACTTCAACAGGTAGTGTTGGTGCATCAACGGTTACTGGTGATGCGAATATTACAGTTACAGGACTTGCAGGAACTTCTGCTGTTGGATCTACTACGGTTACAGGAGATGCAAATGTAACCGAGACAGGATTAGCAGGAACTTCTGCTATAGATTCAGTTACGATTACTGGAACGGCTAATGTCACAGTAACAGGGGTTGCAGGAACTTCAGCTATAGGCAATGTTTTTGAAACACAAACAGGGGTTGCAGGAACCTCAGCGGTTGGCTCTACTACAATTACTGGAACGGCTAATGTTACAGTTACAGGACTTGCAGGAACGTCAGCATTAGGTAGTTTCTTTACAACAAATGAATCCTTTAAGATGGTGGCAGTTGTTGGTAGTGGCGTTATTGATACTACACAAAGTTGTCAGGTTTTTCCAACTGGTGTTAGTGCTACAGGAGAAATTGGGGAAGGCACTGGTGAAATTCTTGCAACTTGGGGTCAAATTATACCAATACAAACACCAAATTACAGTGCAATAACACCTAGTCAATCACCAAGTTTTAGTGCAGTATCACCTAGTCAATCGCCATCATGGACAGACATAGCAGCGTAAGGAATAAAAAATGGCAAGCGTATATACAAATGATCTTAGATTAGAAGAGATAGGTTCAGGAGAACAATCGGGAACGTGGGGAGATACAACCAATACTAACTTAGAGCTTATTGCAGAAGCATTTGGGTTTGGAACGGAAGCTATTACCACAAACGCTGATACGCACACAACAACTGTGGCAGACGGTGCGACTGATCCGGGTCGTGCTATGTATATAAAATACACAGGAACTTTAGACTCCTCTTGCACAATTACAATTGGTCCTAACACCATGACTCGTGTTCATATTATTGAAAACGCTACGAGCGGTTCTCAAGATATAGTTATTAGTCAGGGTTCAGGAGCAAATATAACAATACCTAATGGTCATGTTAAAGTTGTTTATCTTGACGGTGCAGGGTCTGGGGCTGCTGTTGTTGATGCTTTTACTGATTTAAATCTTGCAGGTACGACAATAGCTGCTGCATTAACTGTTTCTGGTGCAACGACACAAACAGGGGTATCTACTTCAGCAGGTAAGGATGTATTTAACGCAGGTATGTCCGTGAAGAACGGATCGACCTCCGCAGGTTTTGTTGAGTTTTTTGAAGACTCAGATAATGGCACTAATAAAGCTACTTTAATCGGCCCTGCTTCGACAGCAGATATAACTTTAACTTTGCCTAGCACGGCAGGTACAATAGCAACAACTGATGACGCAACGGCCCTCGCCATTGCATTAGGGTAATAGGAGAAAAATATGGCAAATACATTTAAAGTAGTTACCTTTGATACAATGCCGGCTTCGGCAGGAACGCCAGAGGCTTTATACACGGTAGGGGGAAGCACCACTACGGTTATTCTTGGTTTAATATTATCAAACATACATACGGCACAGGTTACGGTAAGTGTTAAACTTGTAAGTGATACCTCAAGTCGTGGTGGTTCAGGTAGTACAGCAAACACAACGGCATTCTTACTTAAAGACGCACCAATACCTACAGGTTCTAGCTTAGAAATACTTTCAGGTAACAAGGTTGTTTTGGAAACCACAGACGCAATTCAAATAGATTGTTCTGTTACGGATAAAGTTTCGGTTGCTCTTTCAATTATGGAGATAACATAATATGCCTTACGTTGGAAATAGAAATACTGTTTTTACTACATTTACAACTTCTGATGCAAATGTAACGGATGACCTGACCGTCACAGATGACGCTACGATTGGTGGTGTTTTATCTGCCAAAGGTGGTGCAGTTTTTAACGAGGACAGTGCTGATGTAGACTTTCGTGTTGAGTCAAATGGAAGTGCTAATGCTTTTATTGTAGATGGTGGTCATAGTACAGTTGGAATAAACACAGCAGCAGTTAGCAATAGAACTTTAAAAATTGAGGGCGAAGGTAATGTTGGTGCAGGTTTAAGTTTATCAGAAGAAACAAGAGGTGGGTACATTGAGTTTACGTCAGGAAGTAGTTCAGAGTGTTACATTGGAACTCAGCTTGCCATTAAAGGTAGTGGAAATGATGATACGTTAATAATTCATGTAGGCACAGAAGCTGTTCATATAGACAGAACAGGTGCAGTTACCATGCCAGTTCAACCTGCGTTTTTAGCTCAACCTTCCTCTCAACAAAGTGACGTAGCAGCCGATACTACTATTGCCTTTGGTACTGAAATATTTGACCAAAATGCAGACTTTGCAAGTAATACTTTTACTGCACCAGTAACAGGAAAGTATCAACTAAGCGTTGCATTAAGGATGGATGACATTGATGCAGCCAGTGATTTTATAAGAATTGGAATACATACTAGCAATAGGCAGTATTATTACCTTTTTGAACCTGACATTGGAACATCCTCAGGACAAGACATAACAAGATTTCCTGCTGTGTTATCTATCCTTGCGGACATGGATGCTAATGATACAGCTACTGTTGTTCTTAATTTTACAGGTGGTAGTGCTCAAACAAATATAATTACCGATTCATATTTTTCAGGGTTTTTAGCCTGTTAAGCCAACGCTGAAATAAGCAAAACATAAAGGAGTTTTAAATGGCAAATCACACATACACAGTTACACTAACAGATGACCAACAAAAGATATTAGCGAATGACCTGTATACAGATACAGACATGGCAGGGTTAGATGCTTGGATTGCAGCAGCAGTAACAGGTAAAATAAATAAATGTTGGACAAGAATGCAACAAGAATGGACTACAAAGCTAATGGAAGATGAAAGTTTTACTGACAGTATACCTAGCAACCAAGCTGACTTTATTAAGTTAGTAGTAGCTAGGTCTGATTACAAAACTCGTAAACAACGAGATGACGCATAAGGAGAAGTAAATGCCCTATATAGGTAAATCACCAGAGCTAGGTGTAAGAACACGCTACTATTATACTGTGTCGGCAGGTGCGACTTCTGTTAGTGGCAGTGATGACAACAGTAAATCGTTAATATTTTCGGATGGCGAATATGTAGATGTATCACTTAACGGTGTAGCTCTCGTAGCAGGAACAGACTACAACACAACAACTGCCAATACAATCGCAGGACTGTCTGCTATGTCTGCAAATGATGTTGTCGAGGTTGTGGTGTACGATGTATTCTCTGTATTTAGTGGTGACATATCAGGTGACTTAGCAGTAGGTGGTAATTTAACAGGAGCAGATGGTGGAGCATTATCAATAGGAGTAACTACATCGATTACAACTGCTGATAATTCTGCACAGCTTAGCCTTATATCAACAGATACTGATGCTAGTAATGGCCCACGACTTTCTTTACAAAGAGATTCTAGTTCTCCTGCTGATGACGATATCTTAGGAAACATAGAATGGTACGGTGAAAACGATGCTTCTGAAGCTATTGAAATGGGATTAATACAAGTTGCTGTAAGAGATGTTAGTGATGGTACAGAAGATAGTGCATTAAGTATTCATACAAATGTAGCAGGTTCTCGTAAAAATAGGTGTGCTTTTGAGCCAAGTAAAACTTTATTTAATGGCAATAGTGCAGATATAGATTTTGTTGTTGAAGGCGATGGAGAATCTAATCTTTTTTATATTGATGCAGGAAATGATATAATTTTATCAGGTCTTAGTACTCCAGAAGCTACTTTTGCTACAGGTATTGTACCAAGGTTTCAGATTGAAGGCACAGGTGATACAGGCAGTTGTATGAGTATTACTAGAAACTCTAATAACGATTCTGCACCACATATCTTTTTTGTTAAAACAAGAGGAACTTCTGTTAATTCAGATACTGCTTATGCTGTAAATGATTACATGGGTGGTTTTAGATGGATGGGAGCAGATGGAGTAGATAGAAGGTCTGAACTTGCATTTTTTATGATTCAAGGAGACCACTCAAGTCCTGCTGAAAACGATACTCCCGGAAGAATTATAATAGGAACTACTCCTGACGGTTCTGCTGTAGCAGTAGAAAGATTTAGAATTGCTCAAGATGGAACACTTACAGCCACAGATACTTCTATAGGTTCTAATTCTGATGAACGGTTAAAGAAAGACATTACAGATTACGCATACGATTTAGCTACATTTAAAAAGTACGAAGTTAAACAGTTTAATTGGAAACAGCCTGAAGTGCATATGAATAAAACAAATCAAATAGGTTTTATTGCTCAAGATTTACAGAGTGTAGATTCTCAATGGGTAGATAGTTATTATATTAACCCAAAAGACGAACAAGGAAATGACCATCCTGATGCACAATACTTAGACTCAGATGGTATGGCTTTTAGTTCTAAACTAGGCGAGTCTGACGCTATGTATGTTAGTATTATACAACAACTTATAACTAAGATAGAAACCTTAGAAACTAAAGTAAAAGCATTGGAGGATGGATAATGAGCAAAGCACGACAATTAGCCGACAACGGGGCATCCAGACCAAATAAGAATATATTAATAAATGGTGCAACAAACATTAGCCAACGAGGCTCCTCATTTACAGGTTTAGGTTCTTCTAACGCTGTGACTTTTGGAGCAGACAGGTTTTATATTTACACAGCAAATACAGCAGGTAGAGTAACAATGGAACCTCTTACCGCAGATGGTCCATCAGGTTTTGCAAACTCAGTTAAACTTAGCTGTACTACTGCTGATACATCTATTGCTGCTAACGAATTAATTTTATTTTCACAAGGTATAGAAGGACACAACCTTCAACGAACAGATAAAGGTTCAAGCACAGCTAAAAAACTGACAGCGTCTTTTTATGTAAAGGGTAATGCTTCTGCAACCTATATGTTTATCTTATATGATACAGATAACAATAGAATATCTACTACGCAATTTGGTGTTACAACTTCTTGGAATAGAATTGAAGTAGCTATACCTGCTGACACGACAGGTGCTTTTAATGACGATAATAACCTAAGTGCATACTTTCAATTTTATTTACACGCAGGGTCTAACTACACTAGCGGAACGTATACAGCAGGAACGTGGCAAACAAATACAAATGCTAATTTTGCACCTGGAATATCTAGCTTTGTAGATGCTACATCACGAACTTTGTTTATTACAGGCTGTCAATTAGAAGTTTCAGATGCTGCTACACCCTTTGAGCATAAAACGTATGGGCAAGATTTGCAGGAGTCTTTACGATATTATTATCAAACAAACCTTTATCCAGATGGTTCTGGAGATGTTTCAGGAATGCAGTTTCTGGCAATAAGTACAGGAGAGGCTTTTGCTAGTGGAAGAACTTTACCTCAAAAAATGAGGGCTGCTCCTACAATTACAATAGTTAATTT
>Ga0208030_1001142_pt1 | contig 16127 bp, 32 predicted proteins | sample MalvirDeepMed_M9_FD_184246 | JGI IMG/M metagenome (GOLD analysis project Ga0208030, IMG submission 184246) | Marine viral communities from the Global Malaspina Expedition - Malaspina viral metaG DeepMed_M9 (SPAdes) (version 2) | ecosystem: Environmental > Aquatic > Marine > Oceanic | place...
TAGGCGGCAATGTTGTCTGGTCTGCCTTCCAATATCCGGGTTCTCCCTCGTAACTCTCCAGGTCTTGACCAATCAAATCGTATTTAATCTCGTTCCATTTAATCATTTTTTAAACCCCCTTTTAAAACTTGACAGGTTTTAGGAGCGTTCCCACCTGTAGAAAAGGTGAGAGCCGATCTTGGCGGTGAACGTTTTGTAGATTTTCCAGTCTGGCTTGACGTAATCCGCATGGTAATGCGTCGCCCCGTGGGTCACGTCCTCTATACGCCCCTCCAGCACCAGCCGCGCTATCAGCATGGAAAATTCAAATGCCGGTTTATTCAGGGGTTGGTCACTAAGGCCGTCACAATACCAACTGAACTGGCACTGGTGTTTCACGGGAAACCCACGATAGGTTTTGGATTGTTTGACTACAGAACAAATATCGTTCGGATAGCGACTATCCCTTACTCGATTAAGAACAACATGAGCTGGCGCAGCCATAGCAAAAACATCAGGCTCACCTCTGGCCTCGAAATAAATATTCAGCGCCAGACAAATTAAAGCCGCGCTCATTAATAAGGACAATCTATAACCCGGCACGGTCGGGCAGATGCCGCTGGCGCACGTTCTTTTCCTTTACCGTACAGGTTGATGCCACAGGTCCAGCAAACCCCAGTTTTTATTAATGATAGATGCCGCCGCAAAATATCATTCTGGCCCGTGTCCTTTTTCTTTTTCATTGACTTTCTCAATAATCCTTGATCGCTGTTGAGAATAATTTCCAGTCACACTCGTCACCCTCGACGATACAATTCACAATCATGTTTAAACCTGGCGACCCGAACCGACCCAGCACCCCGCCCGACCAGATTAAATATCTCCTGACTTCCTTAGGCTCTTTCTCTGTATTTGTTCCACTCGTCCCTCTTGGACAATCAAGAGTTGCATAATCCAAGGTCTGGAAATCAACCTCGCTGCGAATGTATTTAACCGCCCTCCTGATGCCCCAGACCGATTCCTGTAGAACTGAGTTGAGCTTTTTACTTTCAGCCCAGACTAAAATCGGGTCGCGCTTCGCCTTCTTTAAAGTTTCCTTGGTCGCCCACTGGTAGGCTTTCTGGGACTGTTCTGAAATATCAATCATTTCAATTCTTGCAAACGTCTTGACATTATCTTTTCCTCGATTGCGGCTACCGCTTCCTTGGCGTATCCAGACCGCCAATCAAGTTCTTCCTTTAACTCCGCCCATGAGGGAAAGAATTTATACTGGCCTGGAGCCCTTCTTAGAACTTCCAGTACAACATCTCTGGGATACTCCCTAAATTTCTCCGCGTAACTCTCCATCATTATTCGTATGTCGTCTTTGCCTTCATTTCTGGATTTAGTTAGAGATCTTAATTTTAATAGTTCTCCAGCTATCTCCTTATCGGTGGCCGGGGTCATTGACGATTTTATTTCTTCAAGAGCTTCGTTAAGTTCAGCCACCGTCACCTTGCGGTTAAATTTAAATCCTTGAAAATCAAAATCAGGAGACAGTCTCTCTTCCAGAAACGAAATCTCGAAACGCTTCCGCTGCGTTGGAAGATTGGTTTGGTTTGGTTGTGTAATCAGTTGGTTCGTCATTCCATCTTTCTCCGTTTAACCATGTTGATGCGTGTGGGATCATTTGACGGTCTGGATTAAAATTATATTTCAGCAGACCATTTAAAATTTCTTGAGGCGTAAATTTTTGAATTGCTTTTAGGTAAGCCTTCTCTGACGCCTTTTTAGAGACCTTCCTTGGGTACTGATTCCAAAATTCTTCAAAATATTTTTCTTTATATATTTCTTTACTTTCTAACTCTAACTCTGACTCTAACTCTAATATGGGCATATTTTTTCCTAGCGTTCGCTTGCCGTTCGCTATGCCAGTTTCTTTTCTTTTCAATGATTTAGCTATCCCACCCAGACTCGCGTTTAATTTATTTTTTTCTCTTTTTTCCTCACTTTCCTGTAGTTCTTTTGCCAATCTTTTGTTAAAAAACGTCCCATTTTTGAGATCAAAATATTGCTCAAGTTCTATTTTTACTTTCCTCCATTGCCCTTTTGTAAGTCTTAAAAGTCGAGCCATCTCCGTGTCGTTGTCCCTAAAAAAAGATTTTTTACTCCAGGTGTGAGCAAGAATATCAATGTAACAACCCTTTGCCGTCGGGCTTAGAGTGGCAGTATCGACAAGCCAGTCATTCGTATAAAATTTAAAGTAAGGAAGAGTACTCATATAAATTCCTCCCTGATTTCGTTAGCTTTGTCCCACCACTCTGGGCGTGTTTTCTCCCATTCGTTCACTCTCTTCACGCCGCTAATAATGGTGGTATGGTCACGGTTGTAGACGCGGGCGATTTCAGGAAGACTTGAATGAGTCAGTTGCCGACTCAGCCAATACCCTATGAATCTTGGAAAGCTGATATTTCTGGCTCTCTGTCTTCCCAGCATTTCATGCGTCGTAAGATTAAATTCCTTTTGAACGACCCTCCTTATTGATTTCAGAAGTTCGTCTTTTCGGTCGTACTTAAACTTAATCCCAAAAAAATGCGCTGCGTCGCGTTCGCTAAAAATTGTCATTGTTCCCTCCCCTACGGATAACTTTCGTTATATGCTCGTCACAAAATGCAAAACTTTGTTTGAGACTGATCTCAGCGTGGCAGAATTTCCCGTCCTCCAGCCACTGGCAGAAACTAAAATTGCCCCTCTTTTTCCAGTCGCCTTTTTTTTCATGGAGCCTGATCTCCCCGCCCCAGGCGCTTTTTAATTTCCTTCGCATCCCCATACGGGACAATTTCCCCGCCACAGACATGCGGTTGATCCCGATTTTTTCGCCAATCTTTTGAAAGGTTAAGCCGGTCTTCCAAAGGGCTATTAATTCTTTCTCTTTTGATTTATTCCACCTCATATTCCCTCACGACCCATCTCGTGTGGTGGCTTTCCTTTTCATTTGCTAACTCGAAGCCTTCGGGGATTTCCTCGTTGTGTCCTACCCATCGGAACTCAAGTGTCCACTCGTCCTCTTGTAGGCCGTCGCAGCAATGAACTTGACCGGCATGACAGCCTTCATAATCGCAGGGATATAATTGATTGGGGTTCATTTCCGTTGAGGCTACAATTAGGAGCCGACCCGGAATCATTGCAGCACCTTCACATTTGGGGCAGTTCATGCCTTCACCTCGCGGATTTCAACTCCGTAGAGAGCCTCCACAAGCCTCTTTTTCAGCCTATAGACCTGAGTACGGAAGCCTTTCACGTCCTCTACAACCCACTGGTCGCCTTCGAAATAATCAAAGTCGGCGCGGTATGTGCAGATTTTCTTTTCATTAATCTTGCATTCAAACGGGTATTGTAATCTTAGATCGGAAATCTCGTTGGCTTTTTCCAGAAGTCTTAATTGCCCGTACCGGCGGGCTTCAGCCTTGGAATCAAAAATAATCCCGTCTACTTCAGTTTTAATGTTTCTGTATTTCAACATCTAAAATTGCTCTACCGATAAGGGTTGCGATTTGGGGAGAGACGCTGTTTCCAATAGCGTGTAGTCTACTGGATAGCCCAGGATGACCTCCGATAGATTTGGGTTCGGGTATATTGGATCGCCCGCGCCATCGCGGAGATACTCTCTCAGTAAACTCCGATATGCATCGCTGCCGTAAAATCTGTTTCTTGGACTCCCCTTCGGATCTGTTACCGCCGTTGGGGTAGGCAAGTACCCATACTCTGTCCCTTCTTGACCAGCCACCAAGGTAGGAAGATGGTATGCAATGCCATTCCGCATCAAACCCGATCTCGGCCAGGTCTCCGAGAACCTTGCCAAACCATCCCCCTCTGAGTTCGCTAGGGCCAGCAAGCAAGTTTGAGACGTTCTCCACGATTGCGTATCTGGGTCGTATGTCCCCAATAAGTCGGCAGAGGTCACTCCAGAGTCCTGATCTCTCGGCTTCGATGCCTTTCTGTTTTCCCGCAACGGAAAGGTCGGTACACGGGAATCCCCCAGTGATGATGTCGGGAATAATTCCATCGTCTGCGAGTCGCTGGGCATTTAACTCTCTAACATCCTTATAGATAGGAACATCAGGCCAGTGCTTTTTAAGAACCCTTCTGGGAAATTCCTCAATCTCGCAAAACGCGACAGTCTTGAATCCGCCGGTGCCACTTCGTGAACTACATCGTTCCAAACCCAAACTAAAGCCGCCCACGCCACTGAAAAGGTCGAGGACTTCATGCACTTAAAGAATAACGAGCTACTCTGGCGGTGCCATTCCGGGTCGGGACTCTCACCATTTCGCTCTGGACCGCATGTCCCTCGTCCCGCAAGTCTTTAATTCTCGCGGCCAATCTCATAACACCAAACTCGACCTGTGCCTTGCGTGGCGTCAGACTGTGGCCGTTTTTTAGATACCCTAAAATCTTTTCACTTTGAGTCATCGTGTTCTCCATCTAAAAAGTCCAGAGGCGTCACATAGCCTCGTGACCATTCCATAATTTGGCGCATGAACTTCGCACGAGGCGTCCTCCGCCCCGCCGCCCAATGGCGCATGGTCTGGTCTATTACACCGAAATCCCGCGCTGCCTGAGCTACGGTCATTTCGTTTTTTTCTATGTATTTGGAGAGTTGCATAACTAACTTCTAAACCAGAAGCTAGTCTAATGTCAACCTATATGGTGTATTATTTCTATTCTGGTTGGTATGACGCCATCACGACAGCGATTATTTGAGTATCATCTTCGCCGTCATCATTTTGAGTGAATCTTATAGATGAGTGTGCGGGATTGTTTGACTCAGGTTTCAGCCATCCCTTGCCGTCCTCGTCTATGATCAATTCCTTACAGGTCGCCTCGATCAACCCCAACTCGGATCGTCTTTGAACTATGACACGTTTGCCGACCGGGAGCCGGTCGTTTACTGGGTCATACCTAGAGCATATTAACAGCGATTTATCCGCATAACGAAGGTTCATGCTGTCGCCTCTGATCTCCAGGGCGAAGACTTCTATCTCTCTGAACCTCCCATCAGGCGGTACATTCACCGCATATTGCTCGTCTTCCGGGAGTTCTACCGCCTCGCGCCAATCGCCAGCCTGGACGAACCCGACGCACTTAACCGAGGTCAAGCTGCCCTTGGTTATTTCAACGTCCTCGAAAAGAAGCTCGACGGCCAAACAATTAAGGTGAGGAGCGAACCTCTCAGCCCACTCAACATTTAATTTTCGGACCCCCAATTCTAGTCGTCCAACTTGCTGTCCAGACGTGCCAGAGAGTTCAGCGAGTTTCACCTGAGACAACCCCGCTTTTTTTCGGAAATGAGCAATTTTATTCACAACATTCTAAGTTTAAACCAAATTGTTTTATTTGGCCACAGCATAGATATACGCCAATTTGGTTGACATTATCTTATTCAGTCTATACGTTACATCTGAATTGGTGAATAAGGAGAACTGAAATGCAAGATTTAACAATACCTATCAGACGAGACCCCGGCCTGACGGACGGCGCACGGGATGATCTCATTGAAGCGCAGGGCGAGTTGGAAAAAGCCCTTCCCATACTAAGCAGTCTTAAAAGTTCACTTCGCTATGCGGAATATCTGGGCGGTGGCGTTGAGTATCGAAATGAATGTCAGGAGATCCTTAGGTCAATCAATAGCGCGATTGAAGAAATCAACGAAATAGTGGGAGAAGAATAATGACTGCAAGAAAAGATATTGCGATAGCGCAACCAAAAAGCAACCCAACGCCTGTTGATTTAATTAACACCATTATAACAAAGGGCGGTGATTTAAGCCAACTCGCGCAACTGATGGAACTTCAGGAGAAGTGGGAGGCAAAACAAGCGAAAGCCAATTTCAATCACGCCCGACAAAAGTTTATGGATGAAGTTAAAACTGTGATTAAAAACAAGGAAGGGTTTGGATACTTTTTCGCCAGCCTTGATAATATAGCCAAAACAATCAAACCCGTTTTAGACAAGTGTAATCTTTACTATAGCTGGGACACGGATTTTGTCGACGGCATTGTTCACGTCACCTGTGTTATCAGCCATGTTGACGGCCATGAGCAAAGAACAAAATTAGCGGGTGGTCCTGACACTTCTGGCAAGAAAAATTCCATCCAGGCCATAGGATCAACTACGTCGTATCTTCAGCGTTACACTTTAGTTTCAGCACTAGGGTTGGTTATTTCGGATCAAGACAGTGATCTTAATGTGGATGATGACGGGGATGGAGGGCAAAAGGTTGTCCCCATTAAAAAAAATAAAAACGTCATAGATAAAAAGCACAAAATCTCCTCTGTCGCGGAAATGCCAGCAGAACAATTTGAGGATTGCAAAACGTCTCTAAAGACAATAGCGGCACAGAAGAAGGCCCGTAAAAATGGATAATATCGAACAACGATCAGACGAATGGTTCGCAGTTCGCTGCGGCAAGGTCACAGCTTCCCGCGTCTCCGACGTTATTGCCAAGACCAAATCAGGCTGGGGCGCGAGCCGCGCAAATTACATGGCGCAACTCATAGCCGAACGACTGACGGGCGAGGTCGCAGACAGTTATTCAAATTCTTCAATGCAATGGGGAACAGACCACGAAGACGAGGCCCGTGTGGCTTATGAATTTTATGAAAATGAAGGGGTTCAGGAAATAGGATTCGTCCAGCACAACGACTTGGAAAGCGGTGCAAGCCCTGACGGTCTGGTTGGAAAAGACGGGATGATCGAGATTAAATGTCCAAATACGGCCACGCACATCCAGACACTTCTGGACCAGAAAATACCACGGAAATATGAAACTCAAATGCTTTGGCAGATGGAATGCACGGGGAGAAAATGGTGCGACTTCGTTTCTTACGACCCACGTATGCCAGAGGGGCATTTAAAACTGTTCGTCAGAAGATTTGAGCGGGACGATAAGAGGCTTGATGAGATCAGGGGAATGGTTGCTGATTTTATTGGAGAACTTGAAGACAAATTAACCGCGTTAAAGAAACTGGAGAAATAAATGGGATCAATTAACAAGGTAATACTGGTGGGAAATCTTGGTCGAGACCCTGAGGCTCGCCATTCCCAGGATGGAAACAAAATTGTCAATATGTCTTTAGCTACTTCAGAATCTTGGACAGACAAAAGCTCTGGTGAGCGCCGGGAAAAAACAGAGTGGCATCGTGTCGTAATCTTTAATGACCGCCTCGGAGAGATAGCGGAGAAGTATTTAAAAAAGGGTTCTCAGGTGTATCTGGAGGGCAGTCTCCAAACGAGAAAATGGACGACTAACGACGGCGTTGAGAAATATACAACAGAGATCGTACTGAAAAAATTTAATGGCACACTCACGATGCTTGGAGGCGGGAATGAAGGATCACCCCAAGTTGTCCCGCCGCCGATTATTGAGAATGAAACAAACAAAATTATTGATGATGAGATCCCATTTTAATTTGGGCGCAGGAAACGGCCTGGGGAGTCGTTTAGTTTCAACAGGGCTGAGTGGTTGCCCGACGTTCTCCTTAGCCGCTCAGTCCAACCCCAAGGATTAGCAAATGAACATGATGATCCCCAAGACAGAGTTTAGTCGAATGCCGAAATATCTAAAATACATTCGGACTCTGCCTTGTGTCGTTTGCAAGACCACTTACGACATCCAGGCGGCTCATGTTCGTTACATCGCGCCTTGTGGGATCGGAATAAAACCGCCTGATTCAGCCACCGTTTCACTTTGCCAACCCTGCCATGCAGAGCAACACAGTCGAGGTGAGGAGGTTTGGTGGAAATCAAAGGGTCTCGACCCAAAGGAAATCACTGAAGGTCTGTGGGATATTTTTAACCGATTCGGTAACCCTGCGCGAGGGAATCTGGCCGAGGTCTATGTAAGGGGGATTCATGGTTGAAGTCTTGATGAGAAAAGATTTCGGCGGCCTAAAGCCCGACTCTGAAACCGCCTTTAAGGTTTTAGGCAAAATCGGAACAGGGACTGTTGTGACTGTTGACGTCAAAGACCCCCGGCGAAGGTCAGTCCAACAACACCGGCTGTTTTTTGCACTCCTTAACAGGGCATTCGATAATCAGGAATACTACCCCACGCTTGAAACGTTCCGCTACGCCCTGATCGTAAGATTGGGATATTACGAGGAGTTTAAATTTTTAGACGGGGAAGTGATTCTAATCCCAAAATCACTCGCTTTCGCAAACATGACCCGCGAGGAATTTTCCAGGCTCATGGACGACGCGGCGGCTGCGATTGAGGAAATGCTGGGAATGGGTAAAGACGAATTACTGGCGGAGGTCTATTCGACATGATTGAGAACTTATTATTATTAAGATTTCAACCACGGAGTAAAGTTGCCCACATCATACTCGACGGGGTCTGTGTCTTTTTGTTTTTTACAGTCACTTATTTCGCACTGGTGATTTTATGATCAAAGTCGTTTTCATTTCCGTTCTGATTCTGACAACCAAGGTGCCGCCCGAAGGCTGGCTGCAATGGACGCAGAGTTACAGTAGTGTCGAAATATGCCACGAGAGAATCCGTCAAGATTTTGACCAGATAGCCTCTGCGGTGAAAGGTTACTTGGGAAAGAAATTCGTATCGGTTCTGGAAATGCGCTGTCTGACCTACGACCAGGCGGTGAAACTCAATGCGGAGTTAGGACATTAGGGTGGGAAAGAAAAAGAAATCGCAGCGAAGGCGGAATGTCATAGCCACCGACCTTCGGACGCCAAAGTATCGTCAAAGAAGGATTGAATTAAAAACACTGCGCGAGAGGGCGCGGGTCGCACAAGAGGAAATTATTCAGGAGATAGAAAAATAATTTATCCGAATTTCAGAGACGTAGACGGCGAGCTATTTATTGTTTTAATCAAGCCTGACGGGGAAGAGGTTCTCCATGAGAAAATAAGCAGGGGAGAGGCTTGGAGGCTGGTCTGGCAATTATTAGAGTATCTAAAAAGATAGCGGAGAAAAAAAATGAATAATTTAGATTTGTCTCCTGGACGTGTTGTAGTTAATGAGCTGCAAAATTTAAAAAAGAAATTTAATATAACCAGCAAAGCCCTCGCAAAAATGTCGGGGGTGCATGAAAGAACACTCGCACATATTTTAGCGGGCAACCGAAGCCTGACTAGCGATACGTCTAATAGAATAACTGAAAACCTGGCCGCCATTTTTATTAGTTGGGGCGAGGTGCTATATCGCAAAAATGAAAGGTTGAATGACCTTGGTGTTTTGGTGATGGCGTTGAAAAAGTATACCGAAAATGAAGAATGGGGTTTTGTTCATAAAGATCGGCAAAATATTTGTTTGTGCCCGTCCGACAAGAAAAAGGTTTTGCAAACTGTTAAACTGGACAACCGTGTAAAAAGACGGAAGGTGCAGTGCTTGGAATGCAACGCCAAATACAACACTTTTGAAATCGAAGCTGAAGATTATTTCCGATCTTTAGTAGAACATGAAACGCTGCACAACATTCTCAATCAGTTCAAAAACGCTGACATCCCATACTCGTATTGTCTGAAAAACAAAGCTGATGAAATAAAATCCGCTCCGCCAACCAGGTCAATGCAGGGGAGGCCAGCCCAGGTTAATAAAAGACCATTCTCGATGAAGATGGGTAACCATTCGTATTAAATGGCTTTTACCATTCCACAGGTTTGTGAAAAACTGGGATATTCACGCCAGACGGTTTATCATTTAATATCGACTGGTCAGTTGAACGCTTGCAAACCCATAAATGGGCATTATAGAATCTGGCCTGAACACCTGGAAGAATTTAAAAAGAAAACCGAATGCCACAAGGGCCACGCCTTATTAAAGAACCCGGACGACGAAACTGGTACGTCAGAATCACGGAGCGCGGCACAACACGCAGGATTTCTACACATACTCCAGACAGAGAGGCGGCGGAAGAATTTTTAAGTAACTTCAAAGCCGCACTGGAATCACCCGCCGGGAAGACAATCGGCGAACTTCTCGACGCACGGGTTAGAGCCAGATCACCCTACGTTGCCCGCCCTGAAGCCCTCAGAGAGCACGCTATGGCCCTGAAGAGGTATTGGGGCAATAAGTACCCCGAACAAGTGGAAGACCATGTACGACTCTGTAAGAACAACAGGCGGCAATTAGAGGAATTGAGGGCCGCTTTAAAGCTGGCTGAGAAAAGGGGTTGGATAGAAAAAGCCCCTCACGTTGAACTGCCTCCCAAACCCTCGCCGAGAGATAAATTCCTCACTCAGGAACAGGGAATAAATTTATTAAGATCAGCGCACCGTCCGCATATAAAACTTTTTATCTTAATTGCCATGACAACCGGGGCAAGGAAGGGTGCCGTCCTCGACCTTACATGGGACCGTATTGATATGGATGGAGGAGTGATTGATTTTCACAACCCCAAAAAGTTTATAACCAACAAAAAACGATCCGTTGTTCCCATGACCAGAGCGTTAATCACGGCCTTGAGAGAGGCACACCTCATGGCGACAACCGACTATGTGATCGAGTGGAATGGGAAGCCATTGAAATCAATTAAAACGGCATTCAGGAAGACGGCACAACGAGCCGGTGTCCCGTGGTGCAGCCCTCATGTATTAAAACACACTGCGATAACATGGCTGGCACAGAAAGGCTGGGGAATAGAGGAAATTTCAGAGTTTACCGAAACGTCTTTTGAAACCGTCAAACGTGTCTACCGTCATGGCCGGCCAGAAAACCTGGTCAAACAAGCTGAAGATTTAGGATCTTTTTTGTACACACCGTGTACATTGGAGGAAGTAGGGGGATCTGAAAAAACCCTTTAATATCAATAAGTCGGGGAGTGGCGCAGTCTGGTAGCGCACATCGTTCGGGACGTATGGGTTCCCTGTCAGATATAGTAAAAAACGGCAGAATACCAAGGTTTCTTGTCAGATACAGTTAGAAACTGTGTACAAAAAATGTACACACTGTGTTCATTAACTAAAATATAACTCGGTCTCCCGCGCCCGCCTTCTGACCAGACCTTTTAAAATCTTTCCCGCCGCCCTCCTCCACTGCCAAATTTGATTCCCGGCGTCTTCAATGCAGCCTTGTTTTATAAGGGAACGGACTTGACTAGCGCGGAAATTACCCGAACCTATATTAAAAGTCAGAGAGGTTAGAGCGCCTCGTTGATTTTCAGTGAGGTCTTCAAAGTATGGTTGGGTCAATCTTTCTATTGCCCTAAATGATCCAGTAATATCCCGGCGCAATAGGTCTTGTGCTTGTTCTTCGGTAATTTCTGGATGATCCATAGTAACCCTTTGACCATGTAAATCATAAGTAGCGCCGTAACCAATAGTGGGTATCCCAATACAATCCCGATACACCGAAAGGCTAATTGACTCGAACTCTTTAATACATTCCAAACCCGCTTCATTTATCATCCCCTAATTTTCTCAAGTGACCTGTTCCCAAACCAAAAAGCTATGATCAGACTTAGGAGAGCTTTAAGCTCTTCCGATAGTGCCTTATCTATTGCGTCAATTATTCCTACGCCTTCATTCGTCAGTGCTATGGCCGCGCTGACTTCCAAACCTACCCAGGTCAGGATCACCAGATATGTCACCACTGGGCGAACGGTTGCTGAAAGAGTTACCGTCCAAGGAGCCGCACGTTTCATAATTGCGGAGTCATGTCTATATAAAGCCCTTGTCTTATCAGCGTCAGCCTCGACCTTGGTCTCCTCCAAACGGGCCGCGCCTATCTGAGCCTGAACCTCGGCTTGAGCCTGGATCATTTTTAATTCGTGTTTCTGATCCGACTTTTTATTCCACATGGAAATAAGGGATGGAACCGTCGAGCCAGCCAGCCCGATTACTGATGAAATAATTGAAAGCATAATTCACCTATTTGTGAAATTGATCGGCAACGTCCAGCGTCTCGATTTTCTTGAGAGTTAAATAACAATCCTTTAAAAGATTAGTCAGGTTGCGGTGCGTAATAGGCGCACACGTTATCTTGCCCTCATGTTCCAGAATGAATTGCGCCAACCCCGTTAAATCGCCCGCACGTTTTTCCGGGATTACGGTTATAGAGCTTATTTTTTTCTCAGCCATGTCAGATACTCTGCCCCTTCTTTTAGATCGGCGAATGCTTTCAAACGTCTCGTAGGAACTTCCTCCGCATGATTTACAACACACATGATGGAACCGCCGTATTGCAGATTTGGAAACCCGTGTGTTTTTGCGAATGTATCGAGCCACTTATACCCTCTGCTTCTTGCTAGAATTACTACCCGCCCATCGCTTAATTCTTCCTGTTGGATTGCCCAGTTGTGATGATGACCGGCGACGTAAATATCCGCATTTTCTTCCCACAAGGCTGCGCGTTTCTGTCCGTGAAGAGGGTTATAAATTGAGGTTCCTTTGTGATTATGTGCCGCTGAAATTCTGACTTCTGAGCCGTTTTGAAACACCAGTCGAAACTTGGCTTGCCAATCCACCATAGGGATTTTGTCGGCGTTGATGGCTTTCAGATAGGTCGAGAAGTCCCCCATCGTATCGTGGTTGCCTATCAGCCAAACTCTCCAAGGAATCCCGGCATCCTGCAAAAACCACTTTGCCAATCGTTGTTCCGTATTTCTTGAAACATCTTCCTCGGCGTATAGCTTAGTGAGATAACCTCCCCAGCCGTCCACAGTGTCACCGAGATTTATACAATGTATACCTTCAGTCTCAGCCATAATCTTGACATCATCGCGGAGGAGCTTGACGTGGCAATTGGACCCCAGATGAGGGTCACCAACAAAGACCCATCCCGTAGGCTTGGGATCGTTGACTTTAACCTGGAACCACTTAATCGCATTTTCACGCTTTAGCTTTTGATCAAAACGCTTCTCAAGGCTGTCAAGAATTTCTTCGGCTGGTATATCTTCGTCTGGAAATGTGGGGAGCTCAATAGGGGAAGGGTCTTCATCCACAGATAATAATCTGTAGACTTTGCTGTCAGTGATCCCAAGCTGTTTGGCTACTTCACGCTTCGACCCCGTTTTGTTATATATCGTCCACGCCGCTTTAACATCAGGATGCTCCGACGTGAAGATTTTAGCGGCGGGCAACTAAGCGCCTTTTTCTATTGGGCGACGGCGGTTATCGACACACAGAACCTGGAATTGCACAATCGGTGGAAACTTGCCTCCCGTGACAACGTCTTTAATCATTACGCTTCCCCTGTGATAACATTGGGAAATATCACTGTACGGGCCGCGCTGGTCATCAATCTGAATCATTGGCATTCCCAAAGCGGTGAAAATTGCAACAGCAAACCACACTATTTCTGCTTCCATTCTTTATAGGCCATCGCCAAGCGGAAACTAATCAACGCCACGCCGCCTAAGGCGATTAAAAGTTCCAGACCAGAGGTCAACTGTATCCACCAGGGGATAGAAATAGCTCCAGCGCCTACGCTGAGATCAATCGCGGTTTTGTTCATATTAATTTCCGTTAAATTTATCGCGCAGCTTGTTGGTGTAGTCCCAGAGTGAACCAATTTGACTTTGCAGTTGATCGACTTCGGCGCGGAGCTTTACGGTCTCCACGTAGGTATCTCTTTTCTCTATGGAATCAAGGTCTTTCTGGATTTCTTTAACTTGAGCCGATAACTTTACGGCCACGACAATCAGGCCAATTATGAAAACGATCTGATGCCAATGCGAAGTTATTAGCTCCATCCATTATTCTTCCTCTTCTGAACGGCAATTACAGTCGTTACATGAGCATTTGCTACACTTCTTTTCAGAGCAATGGCATCCGTGCTCACAATGAATGCACTTTTCCATTATGGCTTACTAGGCCATGTAATCTCACCACTCAGTATGGATGAGTTGTCATATTGGGCAGGAAGGTCGCGCAAGTCAGAGCGGTACTTCTTTTGTGCGTCACTCATCGTTTGATCCGATGCGCCCCACCAATCTGTCTCTTGCAACTTCTCATCACGCACCTGTCTTAATGCTTTAAAGGCTACAGCGGGTCTAGCTGCTTCAACAGCGGCCTCCTCCGCATCCCGCTGGTCTTCTTGGGCTTGGGTGAACATCACCTTTTCACCATTCACCATACGATGTCGTGCCATATTAATGTACTCCTTTAAAGTCAGGCATGTTTGAGCTTGTGCAGGCTGAATCGGCCCGTATCAAATGACCCGCTGGATGGTTTGAACTGAATCGCGGTTACTGCTTCGGCTGCTATTCTTCTTCCACTACCAATAATATGCTGCGGATTTTGAGCGGAATTGTACTGATATATCGAAAAAGAAATTATTGTTTCATAGGTTGTGTTTGACGGGGCGTGAATAAATATTCTGCCACTAAGGGCACTGGTCGCATCGTTCCCTGTTAAAAAAGGATCACTACCACATTGAATTTCTGAGTCAGCCGTATCATATCTACAATAGCAACTTGACCAATAAGACCCCGTCAAAGACCAGCCATAATCTGACGATCCAGAGTCATATGAATGGCTCGAAGTATCATTACTAGTTCTAATGTGAAGACTTATATTATCCGTCGAAACATTAGCTCCTTCGATCTGAACCATCCATGTGTCAGCGGAATTATCTATTCCAGTAAACTCTATTGTAGAAGAACTCGACGCAACCTGTGTTGAGACAAATTCTAAAGGACCGCCGCCAGCATCTTCAAATGCTGGGGGGCTACCAGCCCCAGTAGACGTTAGCACCTGACCGTCTGTGCCTGGACCTACAGCCGCTGGATTACCAGAGGCATCATAAGTAATGATCTGGCCGTCGGTTCCCGCTGCCATCTTTGCCAGAGTGACAATATCGTCTGCAAGATGTGCAGTATCAACAGATCCATCAGTATAGTGCTCGCTATCCAAAGCATCATCTGCAATTTGAGCACCCGTGACCGCATCGCCACTTATACTTGCGGTCACCAATTGGCTTTTTATAAGACCTGAGCCACGGTTGTTTAATTGACTGCCAATAATTCCACTCATCGTTAGCTCCTATCGCGTTTGATCAAGGTATGAAACAATGATGTCTACATTGGCGGAGCTTGCTGTTGCCGCGCAAAGATGGTCTTCGTCTTCCAACACCAAACGGGTAGTAAATTCAAACGTCTCATTAGCGCCAAGCGCTTGATCGGAGAGAATTTCAAAGTCTGATCCTGCACCCCCAGAATCGAGGTAGACGTCCACCGTTTCTACTGCCCCAGCAGTTTCCGTCATAATTATGCTGAGGATCGTATACGTATGGCCGTCTACGCCATTCAAAAGCACACTTTCCGAATTTGTAACCGCAGCCGTAACAGTTCTTTTTAATAATTCACTGGCCATTTATTTACTCCTTATAAGCCAAGCACCAGAGCCTTGCCCGTCGAGGTCAAGGATGGATTCATTGAGCCAGAAACAGCGACCACGCCGCTGCCTTTGGCTGAAATGTTAATGTCCACGTTTGTATTGTCGCCTGTGGCCGAAAGGGTTGGACCATTACCTGTCGCGGCATTGGCAATTGTGAACTCGTTCACTGCCGAACCCGTCTCGGAGAATTTCAGTAATTCCAGAGTACCGTCGCCTAAAGCCTGACCGTTAACATCAAGCTGACCGCCCAACTGGGGACTAGTATCCTCCACAATGTTAGCTAGGGCGCTAGATGCGAGTTGTGAAATTAACTGGAAATTAGTGCCGTCATAAACGATATGGCAAATGGAACCCGCTTCAATGTCATTAGCGGCAATTGCCTGGTCGTTCTTCTTTTTTATCGCCTTAGTCGCCAATCCGTCTATCGCTATGGTAGACGCGCCGGTTGAGGCGTGGTTGGCTTTAAAAATAAACGAATCACCCGCCGCTATCGCCGATATGGTTCTGGAAGCCGCCAAGGTATACGCTGATGAACTTCCACCGCTTGATATACTTCCGTTGGAGTCGGCGTACCAGCGGGCAATCATCCCCTCAAGCGCCCGTGCTGCATTATTCACGTCCGAGGGCTTCATGTTCTCCGGGAAACCAGCATTAGCCGCCGTGCCAGTGTTACTGGCGTCTGTGGTATTCAGGTCTTTGACTTCGGCCATTATCTTCTACCTCTTGGTGTCCAAGGATTAATATTAGGAGCATAACCACTTAACCCTCCAGGTAACGCTCCGGGGATTAAACGCCCTCCTTGTCTTAATCGA
>Ga0208030_1001144_pt1 | contig 16088 bp, 25 predicted proteins | sample MalvirDeepMed_M9_FD_184246 | JGI IMG/M metagenome (GOLD analysis project Ga0208030, IMG submission 184246) | Marine viral communities from the Global Malaspina Expedition - Malaspina viral metaG DeepMed_M9 (SPAdes) (version 2) | ecosystem: Environmental > Aquatic > Marine > Oceanic | place...
ACTACCCAGTATACTGCCTAGTTTTGCTCGTAAGTCTATTTAGGCTATAGTAGGTATGCCTATAGTCATAATCTCCCCGTAAACAGGCGATTTAGGGCTTAAACAGGGGCCATAGTCGCTCTTAATTCGACACTTCACGTATATTTAATAAAAAAAGGGCCACGGCACACCGCAACCCTTAATTTTACATTTATTCTCCTAATCACATTCTTCACATATTCCAGAAAGATATTCTTCTTGAGTAACAGTTGGTTTCTCATCCCATTCGTCATAGTATTTCTTCACTATATCGTTAGCTAATCTTATTTCTGGGAAATTACTCAATATATTCCCCCATATCTTTTCGGTCAGTCTAGTTCTAGCAATTACAGACTTTAATTTCCATCCTTCTGAATGAGCTTCATCAATAACTTTTCTGATTACTTCCTCTGGAATAAGTTTAGGTTTCATTGGATACGGCATAATCCTTATCTCCTAAAATATGATGATTCTTTATACGTTCTATAAGAAGCGTTGTAAATTTATATAGGAACCTTATTAATATAGGTGTTTTCTCTACTATGTAATTATGTCCTGATTCGTCTTTATACCATAACTTTGGAATACGAAGAATAAAACTTCCTTTTAAATCTTCTACTGTTTCTTTTGTCAATGGAATATGTTTTACATAGTCTCCAAATTCATCAAATTCAGTAAGTTGCTTTATTCTTATATGATGCCCATATTTATCAGGGACAAGACTTACTTGATTCATTTTTAGTACTCTAAATTTCATTTTACTCTCCTTTCCTTATTAATATTTTCTCTAATGAACTCTTTGCCATGTCTCTATAAGCAGCACTGTTAGCCTGTGTCTTGCTGATATCGTCAAGGCAGTCTAAAGCAATTTGTATCATGCCTTGGAGTTCCTTTATATATTCCTCAGACTCTGTTAGTTTAATAGTCTTTGGCATAGAGATCATTTCCTCTCGCTCGAAGTATTATTTCTATAGCAGAATTTAATGCCTTCTTAATATCATCAGTATCTTCCTTGGCGCAGTCTATGTAGCCTTTCTTATGTAAGTCCTGCAGCTTAATAAGTCCTTGCGCTATTTGCATTCTAGTCATTACTGATTTTCCTTTCCAGCATTTTTATTACATCAAATGCTTCGTTAATCCTGTCGTTTGTTAATATATGTCTATCAGTATATTGAACTGATAACTCTGTTATAACTTCTATCTTTTTTTCAAGATCACTAATTTTGTTTTCTATTGATTCAAAATAAACTTGTGTTACTTCATCCATATTTTCCTCAATGCTTTGACTAGGCAGAGCACATACCTTTCCCCTGCCTAGTCTATTGCCAAGAACAACTGTTATTCACTTGCCAGCCATTAACCTGTCATTCTTGTTAGTAAACTCAGAAAATCACTATACCTTATTGTTACTAAGGGATCACCACGATCTTCTTTTAATATTTGTCCGTATATTTCTTCAGATGGTTTTAGATAGTCAGCTATTTTCTTTCGGCCCTTCACTTGAAATTTCAGTACTCTGAAACTTTTATCTGGAAAAGTTTTATTCGGAAGATCAATTGTCATATCTACTTCCTCTGACCAGCCTAATGACCTGCCGTCTGATCCCCAAGCCCTTTTAGTTTCGAGTCCATATCCTTTAGCTAAATTAACACATTCACGCTCTATTCTATTGCCTTTCTGTTTGGGTGATCTTCCGCCACTCATGGCATTACTTTATCTTTTATGGATACTCCTAGGAATATCTCTAAATTTAGTAGACCAAATGACAGATGATGATGATACCCTTCTTCGTGTCCAACGCCAGCTGTAAATAGTACTACACCAAATAGCACTAACTTTATTCCTTTATATTCTGGTTTCTTAATATTAGCATACCTGAATATAGGAACACCGAATATTTTGAGTTGCATTTATTGTCCTCCATTAATTATGATAGATAGGGGAGAGCGTTTGGGGTATTAGTTATCATACAAAGGAGGTACTGATTAACTGAGGAACTCTCCCCTAATTCAATTTACTTGTTTGAAATTAAAGGTATTATAGTCAAAGTTCAAAATCAATTTGAAAGAACTCTCATCTCTTGAACCTATAGCTGTGATCCTTCTAACGTCTTCGTTTTCATGGTCACTTTCGAAAGCTATTATCTTATCAGCTTTTTGTTCAATTACTGAATTTCCTTTAGCACTATGTACATCCAATTTATGCCCTTCTTTCAATCTATAGCTTGCGCCTTTAGATATATGACTTATAGCTATGACTATCATTTTGTGTCTATTGGCTAATGCCTTTAATTCGTTTGTTACGAAGTTCTGTCTATCATATTCACCATTAAAATACTTGGCAGGTATAGCATCAATAGTATCAACTACCAATATTTTAGGTGTATATAGATCAATTAGATCATCGTATTTGCGTATATCTGGTGATTCACACAGTACTGTTAAATGACTTAGTACTGATTTTAGATTACTTTCAACAGAATCAATTCCCGCATCTATCTTATGTTTATTAGTAGATAGAGCACACTGAAAGAACCTTCTGATTATTAACTCTTTACTTACCTCTAATGACATAAAGAGTGTTTTCATGTCTGGGAACTGTGTAATTAGAAACTGTGCGAAAGCTGTTTTACCCAGCTTTGTATCACCTAGTATTACTGCCAGTTCACCGCCCTTGAAATGATAATCATGGTTTAGGTTCCATATATCTGCCAAGTTAAATGAATTAGTTTTCTTGTCCTCAATGAGATGTTCTTTATAGATATCAATCATTTTATCTATATTGAGTATCTCTGCTGAAAGACCATAATTCTTTAAACTGAAATACTTGCATCGTTCATCACAGAACTTTGCTAATATTTCATCTTCACAGGTATATTGGTACCCATTTCTAAAGGTATCAATTACACAGCGTTCTATTTCGTTATCACTAAAGCCATCTGGCTTAGTAGCAATCCATTGCTTTGAAAGTAAAATACACTGATCTTGGCTAAATCCCTTTCTACGCCATATAGATATCAGCCTTAGTAATGTTTTGTGCCTGAATAGGCCTTCAGCACCGTTATTTACTATGTGCTGCCCACATGTAACATCACTATTAACTGGATACTTGGCGTTACGAAGTATTTTGCGTTCTTGTTTAACTTCCTTGCGATCATATTTCATGGGCTTCCATATTGGAATTATCCCATTGTATTGCTGTGGTATATTAAAACTTATATCACCACACAATTTTATAATATCATCATAAGTACCATTACTAAACAAATCCATAGATATATAATTTTTGTATAACTTGGATTTCTTATTAAATGAGAACGGTAACCTTATTAGTCTTTTAGCATCATAGATTATATCTATTTTATCACTAAAGTCTCTGACTAGTGTACTTTTCACTTCTCTGGCAATATGTTTTGAAGGAGTGAATCCATATAAATCTGGTATAACGATATGAAAACCTCTACCGCTAAACCAAATTTGTATGTAATCTCGTTTTGTTCCTTTCGATATTAGATTTTCGACAAATTCTGAGGTCTTTTTCATTAAGCGTTTAGAACCACCAGAACCTATATCTATATCAAAAGTGATCTTATCAAGGGCTTGAACACCCTTGAAGGCTTTTACTGAGCCATGTTCTTTTACATGCTCTAGTATTTCATCACTATATAGGAACATACTGCGATACAGCTCTTTCCCTAGATTGGATTGAACTGTATCGAGTAATTCCTTATATGGTATTATAGTATTTCTAGAGGCAACGTCTCCAATTGCCGTTTCGACGTATAAGTTTCCAAAATCCATGTGTTTTCAACACTCCCATTGGGTTTTACTTTAATATTAACAACGTCGATGTCTTTTAACTGTTTAATATCTGATTTTAATGTTCTCCAAACTCTGGTATATGTACTAGGTGTATGAAGTACTCCATAGTACAGTTTACCATATGTTGGCAGTTGAAGTTCTATTTTATGAGTAGAAACTTCATTTTTACCAAGATCAAGACGATCTTTTAACCAGTATTTTATGACTTCCGAAGTAGTTACTTTTTTCACAAGACAAATGGCTTAACATCTTTTGATTGTTCAGTTTTCTTTTCCAGCTCAGCTGGATCAAAGCTGTCATCAGTGTCAGGTCTGAAATTCTTTACCCAGCCATCGTTTACGGCCTTCATAAAGCGTTCTTTAAGCCTATCTTCCTGTCCTAGTTTACCAACTTCATTCCAGTCAAACCAACGTGGTTTTCCATTTTCTTTAGTACCAGAAACATATGAAAGACGCAGGAATTTCTTTCCAACCATTTCATCTACGACTTCATCTGTTAATTGCCAATCGTTACTAAGTTTACCTTCTATTCCTAAAGCATCTAAAAGTATCTTAACCTTTAGTGCTGCTCCCCAGTTCTTTACAGAACCGTCGTCATTTCTATTGAAATAACCGCCTATACGCATCTCATAATCGAAGTTCTGACCTACATCAAGGGTTAGAAACACTGCTATATCATCAGGACGTTTCTGCCACTTTTCCTGTACGTCATATTTTACAACTACGTTTTTAATAGTAGCTTCAGACACGAATATACCAGTCCTTTTGTTTGATGTATTCGATTGTCTATTACTATTTGATCCAAATTCAAGCATTCTTGCTCTCCTTTATCATTTTCTCAAGTTTAACGATCTTTTTCTGAGCTTCTGCTTCAGAAGGATTAGACGTTATAAACTTTGTTATTTGTTTTGCCATGTCAGTTCCCTTAAAAGCTCTATTATTACCTAGTCTATAAAGCTTTACATTTTGATCAACTGTTATTTGACCTTTTATAGGAGCCTGACCATTGATAAGGGTTTCCTTGCGATAATCTAAACCTCTAATATCTTCATTGAACCATAATTCAATACCAAATCCAGTAGCCATTGACACTGCCTTTGCTACGCATCTGCGAAATGAATTCTCAATCTGTACTGCATCAGGGTTCATCTCAGCTTTGTTATTATAGTTTCTCACGGCAAGATATTCATGATGAGTATATTCATCACTGTTACTGTCGTGATATATTAGTTCAACGTGCACAATCGCTGTACCATCTGGTAAGAATTGTACTGGATGTAATTTATAAGAGGCTTCCGTGTCCAGCTGCTTTAGTTTGTCCCAGCATACTGCCCATGATAGATAATCAGCTTTAAATCTATCACCTTTTGTTTCTACGTACTGCTTATATTCTTCCTCACGTAATATATAATACGGATGAGGTTCATTTTGTTCCATAAAATGATTCCTTTTTAGTTAATAGTTTTTGGACTTTATCAGCCCTCCTTCACTAGGATAAGTTACGAAATATTGACGAGTTATTCAATGACTCTATCTCAAACAATATCAAGAATTAGGGAATCTCATTTACTTGATTTTCCATTTTTAGATTGGATCAATTTATTCGCTTTTCGCATTCTTTTAATCATCTTTGCTCTGCGTTTTTTCTCTAATCTTTCTTTAACTTCCATCATTCTATTATATGTTGAGCCTTTTTTCTTGACAACGCCTTCTTCCATTCTTTCTTCGTAGTATCTTAGAAGTTCTTTATCACTCCAATGATGCATATTTTCTCCTTTTAGTTATTTTGGAGTTCGACTAACCAGTGAGTATAGTTAAATGGGGTACTCAGACATCCGACATATCAGCACCTCTTTGGCACGTGCGGTCTGACGCATTAACAGGGACTATGTGTTAGCCAAACTCCACAGAACACCACTACTCGAGAAGCTCGCAGTGCACTGTGCTAATATTCTCAGCAAGCTGACCTTTGATCTGCATATCATAGGGGCGATTAGCAAAACCACACGAATATTAGCTTTAGAAACACACTAAATAAATAGTGTCTTTCCTATTTCTTTTGGACTTAGCGTAGGCGTATATCTAATTGATAAAATCCACAATAACAATCGGATGTATACCTAATGACGTTAATTCGTTAATTACCGCCCTTTTCACGGTTTCAGTAATTACCAAGCCCTCAAAAATGGGCTGCTTCAATTATTTGAACCTTCAACAGTATGTTACATCGGCTCGCTCAGTTTACTCTGAGATGAGGCACACCTCAAGCAGCCGCAAATGTTTCAGATGTATTATCTACTATCTTAGTAGCATACAGAAACGCTCTGCGTTTGTATTGAGCTGGTTTACCAAATTGTGTAGACCAGACCCAATCTTTGTAGTTCTTTTGGTGATCATAGTACTGGGTTATTGCATTGTATGCATCCCATACTGTCTCACCTTTATTTCCATGACCACCAGCAAAGTTATTCATAAGTTGGCTAAAGACAGGGGTGGCTATATCTCTTCTAGCTACACCCAGCTCGTCTTTACCAGACATACCTCTATGCTTTAGAAACGGTATAACTGCTTCAAAGTATAGTTTTACTTGCTGGAAGTTCATTTCATGTTCAACCATGCGATTCATTATCTCGTGGGCCTTACGCCAGTTTCCTTCTGCAAATCCTAATGCACTAGTGACTTCTTCAAGTCTCTCTTTTACATTAGTTGTATGCTTAATGGAAAATCTCAGCGGAGATTCCTTAGATAATGCATAGTCCAGTGTATTAGCACATACTACTCTTATGGTAGTAGGCTGCATGAACACTGGTGTTGAACCATCATGACTATTCATTAGTACAACGTACCGTTCTACATTGTCGTCACCGACCTTGTTGAGTTCGTTGTCCACTTTCCTAGCCAATATCCAGACCATTCTACCCTCTCTTACAGCACCAGCTGTCTCAAGTTCATAGCCATGGTCAAGTAACACATTAAAGGGCGTGAAAGCGTCTGTATTCTGCAGCACTTCATATCTTTCAGATACATTGCCTAGCACCATACATTCGCCTTCATTATCCTCTTTAATTGTTACATAGTGATCAGTTTCTACCATTGTTTTTCCATATAGCATATTGGCAAAATTAGATAACGTATATGTATTATCAACGCCCTTGAAATAATAAGTGGGCTTTTTATACACTTCCCAATCTAAGTTGGCTAGTATAACTGCCTCTTCTATTGTGGGTGGATTATCTAATGGTACACCTAGTTTATGCCAAGGCGTTTCACCTACATAGAACATAGTGTCATCCAGTAGTTGATGGGCCATTGTTCCCTCCTTTTATAGGATTAGGCAATGGGTCTTCTGCCATTTGCAACATATCCTCTTCATAGTTTTTAAGTTCAAGATTTAAAAGCACTTCTTTTGCTTTTATTCTAGACAACGCATTATTCACTGTATTTCTTGTATCATCCATGTACTCTGTACATATATCAAGTGCAATGCGTATATCTTTATATTCTTTAAGAAATACATTGTTTTCTTCTAACTCTTTAAGTATATCAACCATAGTTTCCTTATATTATTAAGTTAAGGGGCTGGAGTCTTATGGATCGGTACAGTACCGTTCCCACATACATACCCAGCCCCATTTGAGAGCACGCTACACTCAATGCGTTATGATGCCTTTAAGCAGCAAGTTTGCATACTGCAACTTTGATACCATTGTAAGGAACAGCGGTTCTCTTCTTCCGTTATCAACGTAGTCATAGAACTTTCTGTTCCTTTGGAACCAATCTCTCAACTCCACGGTGGACATGCCTCTCAGGTCATCAAATTTAGAACGTGTCGTAGGAATGTACGGTCTCTTCGCTGGTGGAATGTCCCGTGTTATTTGTATCAGGGTTTGTGCCCATCTCTGCTTCCTCGTCATGGCGTAGCTCTCCATTGCTTATGTGTATTTCTACATCACCAAAGTTGTGCATTGTTTCAAGTAATGCTATAACTTGTGATGTATTTACACCTGTTTCGGTTCTGATTGTCTTATTTTGAACAGTAACCTCAAGATTATACCTATTTCTATTAGATATGAAGTCGAAGCTCTTGGTTGTAGCACTTTTGGCTATTCTGAGCGTATTACTTATTGCCCAAGTTATATAGCCAATAGTTCTACCTATTGTACCTGCAGCTTGAAATTTACCCATTGTTGTCCTCCTTCCATGCTTTAATATCTAGATCGACCTGAAAAGCACTATATATTTCGTTGGATTCCCAAGTCTTATATGACTTTCTTTTACCTTCAGTATATTCCTCGAAGCATTCTTCACAGAAATATACTTCTGTATACTCAGGTTCGATCATTGTTGTTGTGTATTTACTAGATTGTACTTCCTGTGATGTTAATTCACAGTTATGTATATAGCATTCCATGCGTACTCCTATTAATCTAAACAAAAGGGTATACTAGAAATGTTCTTTGTATATCTTGTCGATTTGTTTTAGTAGTGTTGCTAGTGAGCCGAGACTGTCTATCTTCTTGTCACCAAGCACATCTGTTAATTCGTTACCAAGTGACTCTAATTCCTTTTTTGAAAATAGTATAGGAATGTGAGTCCCTGATGCGATTTTAGTGATCTGTTTTTTACTCAGCATCACCTCTGCCATATCACTCATTTTACCTCCTCTTTTAGAGATAGAATTTACTATTTATTCGTCAGAATAAGTAGCTTGTTTTATCCAATCTGCGATCTTATTAAAGTCAAGACATTCGTCATCATTCATTTGAACTATCATACTAGTTAATTCATCTTTATCTTTCAGGTTATTTGGTATTTTGTTCCACATATCTTTACTTGAAAAACCTAGTACTCCATCTAGGTCTTCGTCTGCATAACCAAGCACTTTACAGGCTACACCTAAAGCACAATAACTGCTTTTTGCGTCTAAAATATCGCACAAAGCACCTTGCGTTTGTTCGTATTTATCGCTTTTTAGTGCTTTTATCCAATCTTCTCTGAATTTATCTGGCAATTTCCATTCGTCTACATATAATCTTTCATTATACATATTATGTGCCTCCTCTTTTAGCGTTTATAGTATGGTGTATTTCTAAAGATTTGTTGGTTTATTTTACTTCCTTTTTCTCTTAGACCTTTCATTTCTAAATCCATATACTTTAGTCTCCACGCAATCAAACCACTTCTAATTATTTCTGTTAATAGTTCATCACTATCAACATTATATAATTCAGATAGTTCTTTTAAATTTTGCGTTAATTCGGGATTGTTTAGTTCTATTGTTGACATTTGTTATCCTTATATTAAGCAAAAAAAAGGGAAGTGGTTTTACCCACTTCCCCTAGTATTACGCTTGATTACCGATGATCATGAATCTGCAGGAACCGTTGGATTCACTTACAAATATACTTTCATCAGTCGTTAGAATACGTAGACCTTTATCAGCTAGTCTATCCCTAGCCTCAGCCACGTTTTCACTTGTAGCGTGTGAATTCACCCACATATTGTAGATCACAGGCGGTGTCTCATCACCTTCTGGTGGTAACTCTGACGCTTTCACGTTGCTTAAGCTAACACGTTCGTTTTCCCAATCCTCGCCTACCTTTGTAGAACGCTGGAATGTGATAACTGGTGCAATTACACTTAGTATTTCACTCAACTTCATCATGATGTACTCCTTTGTTTATTGTTTAAGGTTAAGTAATCAAATAAAAGGGTATTTAAATAAACGCCTTTTTTGACAATCCCAGTATTTTTAGGTAATACAGAAAATATAAGAGGGCAGGTTGGTGTCCCTGCCATATTAGACCAACATTTATAGTCGACTAAGGTACATTCTGCCCTCTTTACGGAATAAATAGCCTCGCCCTGTTAGCGGTTATCCGACGTATCAAATAACTTAAGTGGCATTTACCTATTTACTCTATATAAAACTATAAAAGGGGGGAAGTTAATCCCCCCAGTTATCAGTCCAGATGATACTTCATCTCAAGGTACTTAAATTCTTCGTCCATCTTGGAACGATCGTACAAGTCTGACAATCTTTCCTCGTTGTGATATTGGCGTACCCTCTGGAGATGATCATAGGACTCTATATGACAGTTTGAACACTTATCATGCCCACTAACAGTATAACTGTCTGTATGACCACAATCTTGACACATATGTGCCCCCTTTCTATGATTAACTACAAAAAAGGGTAACTCAGCAAACGCCAAGCTACCCTATATGGTTAGACTACAAAGTAAAGACATGCCAAGCCAAGGACAAAGCCACACATTCCACTCAAGAATATGAAGTATCTTGAAGTGTTCAGTGAGGACTCTAGAGCCTCTATTTGTCCATGACACTCATTTATGACTTTAGTTGACTTAGCAATTAAGGTCATATTCTCAGTCTTTAGTTCGTCGTGCTTTATCAGCAGTCTATCGCCACTTATTACAAGCTGGTTGTATGATTCCCACATGACCCTGACTACAGTATTAATGTTGGTATTGGGTATTCGATATAGTCTTTTCATAAACTCTTCATCTAAGTCGAGCTTTACCATTTCCTTGTAAGTTGACTTAGGTTTGTTTACAATATCCATTGTTGCTTTCCAAGCAAGTTTGATTTGTGCTATAATGCTCATATTAGTACCTCTTATGTTTAATTAGTTAACATTACCACAAATAAGGGTAGCTACACGTATGGTATACCACCTAGCTCTCACGTGTAGGTGGGGATTAGCTAGTATACATGCGTACATGTTAGGGGGATGAGTGATTAAGTGTAACACTATAGTGTGACGAGTATACCCAACCAACTTGAATGTAACTCAACGGTTGAACTCAACCTAGTTGCAACCCGCAACCCGTAATTCAAGGGGGGTGGGTATAACTCTTCTCTACCACACACATTGTAGAAATAGTTTTGTAATCAACACTCTCTTGTGGAACAATTAACCTGTTTATTTGTATAATTAGGCATGGGAAAACGCAGGATATTTGAAGTATTTAATATAAGCACTGGGATGTGGGAGAGCCACATGATAGATGAGGACAGTTTTCACGATGGAATGAAGCAGCTCAATGAAGAATCACAAGTGTTGGATGCAGAAATAAAGATTATTAACAAGATTATAGAGCAGCAGTTAAATAAAAGGCCACCTCAAACCATTGAGAGTAGGGATTAACACTATAGTATATACACTATTGTGTATTTACTCTTTTCCTAGTATATTAAATAAACACAATAGTGTATACACTAGGGTTTTACTTTAAGTATATACACGTAAGGGAGTGAAAATGAATAAAAGAGGATTCATTGCTTTGCTATTAGCTTTTGTATTGAGCTATAGCTGCGCAATAGAAGAAATAATAACACAAGGTGATACGGATACTCTGTATGTATACCAGACAGATACCGTATACACAACCTATAACGATACCATATATGACGTTTATGTAGATACTTTGTATGATGAACGTGTGGGAGATACTGTATATGTCGTAACAATTGATACTGTGTATCAAATTGATACTGTATATGTAGGAGAGACCTACGAAGATAGTACGTTATACGATGTATACGTAGAGACTGGGAATGTACCACCAAGTTGTAGTCAGATATTGACAATAAGTCAAACGACTACCGATAATGTGTTGTATTCACAGGAATATATGTGTCCTTATACAATTCAGGGAGATATTGACCAGATTCCCGCTGGAAACTACATATTGAAGTCTTGGTATATAGACAATGCTGGTAATATGATCAGTACTGAGTTATATCAGTTCAGTATAATCGGAGATATGTACGTTCTAGTAGATGGAGACTATATAACACTATTATCTGGCAATTGATGGATACATTAAAAAGAAGAATAAAGGGTATAAATAAAGTATATAATATTTATACCGAAGAAGAAGCGGAATCCGAAGGATTACCGTATTTGCACTGGAAACAGGCAAAAGAGGGAGATTATGCCACTACAGATGACGGCTATGTGGGCCTATGTATTGGCAGAAAGGATTATACCGACAAAAATGGTCGGGTAAAGACCTTTGTGAAGCTGTGTCATGGCGCAAATTGGGCTGGCAATACTAATCGTATTGAGTATATGGTGAATAAAGCCTATGGAAGTTATTCACAATCCAATCCTAAGTCATGGCAGGATCGAGAGTCTCGAAAAACACGTACCAAGAACCTAGTAAATGCCTATGTCGGGCAAGCACTCTCTAGTCAGGGATTTGATTACAATAAGTTGGGTAATATATATCGCCCTGACCAGCTAGAACCGTCTGTGACGGTAAAGAGGGTACTGAAACAGGAGTTTATCAGAGATATGATAGAGAAGAAACTAAAAGAGATTATGGAAGAGAAAGGTATCAGCAAATCCTCGGTAGTTGACACCATGCTCGAAGCAGTAGACATTGCTCGTCATAAACAAGATGTCACCAATATGCTAAAAGCATGCGATTATTTTATGGAGCTACTGGAAATGAAACCTTCTAAGAAGATTACAACAGATACATTACAGTTAGACGTGTCCAGTAGCATAGCAGACGCAATAGAATCTGAGGAAAAATCTTTGCTGATGCAGCGGAAAGAAGAAGTCAATGAGTCAAAAGAATCTAGTCAGCCCTGAAGACCAGTATCTGGGCGTTGATCCTCACAATATTATTAGAATGCAGATAGAGATCGCTGTAGAAGCTTTGGCTGATATAGCAAATAGCAGTTCTATGTCTAATGAATCAATGAAGAAAACAGCATATGATGCTATTAATGAATTAGAAATGATAGACGCAATGTATACCTATGGATTCAAAGACTGAGAATCTAAAAAAAATAAAAGAAAATCTAGTATTGTTTGGTAAGGTCTGTATGCCGAACATGTTTTCGTCAGCATCTCCTTCATTTCACTATGAAATATCGACGAGGCTGATGAATGAGGATATAAAGCAGATAAATATTGTCGCTCCCCGTGGTCATGCAAAGTCCTCTATCGTTGGTGGTGTTTTTCCTCTTTATCACCTCATGTTCCACGGGGGGCAAAAGTTAATTGTACTTGTTTCAAGAACGCAAGACCATGCTATTAAATTATTAGGTACTTTAAAGGACTGTTTAGACTATTCCAGTAATTTCAGGGGCTTATTTGGTTATTGGGGGCAATATTCAGCTAAACAATGGTCTAAATCGGAGATTGAACTGAAGGATGGTTCAATGGTTATATGTAAAGGTACTGGTCAGCAGCTTCGTGGTATAAAAAAGGGCAATCAACGCCCTACCCTTATTATAGTAGACGATCCAGAGGACGAGAATAATACCAAGACCTCTGAAGCTATGGAAGTAAACTTACGCTGGCTGTTGCAGAGTGCGCTCCCCTCCCTAGACCCACAACGTGGCCGTATAGCGGTCATTGGTACTCCGCAGCACCAGCGTTGTCTTGTTGAAACATTAAAAGAGATGTCAGGCTGGGAGAATATGCATTTCGCTCCTAATATTGAAAAGAATATCTCATTATGGGAAGAATGGCATCCTATTGAAAAATTATTAAAGAAAAAAGAAGAACTTGAGTCTATAAATCGAGTTTCAGTGTTTTATAGAGAATATCTGTGTCAAATCATTGGAGACGAGGATCAGCTGTTCCAAGAAAAGTATTTTCAGTATTATGATGGCAAATTAGTTCATGGAGAAGGCGGTGATGCGTTTATTCAATTTAAAAGTATAAACGGGAAGGACACCGACCAGCTATTACCAATAAATGTCTTTATGGGGGTAGACCCTGCATCATCAACACGAAAAACAGCAGATTATAGCACTATAGTTGCTGTAGGTGTTGATAATGAAAATAATAGGTATATACTCCCTTACTACCGCAAAAGGGCTACCCCTATGAATCTTGCTAATCAAATAATAGAGCATTTCAAGATAATGAAACCTTCTAAGGTGCGGATAGAATCAGTAGGCTATCAGGAGATGCTGCGGGAGTATATAAGGGAACGATGTGATCAAGAGAACATGTTTATTGCTGGTCTAGAGATAAAGGAAAGGCCAAGAGCAAGTAAATCAGCAAGACTGGAAACTATGGAACCATACTTCGCTCAGAACAAAGTATACATGCTTGATAACATGGAAGAACTAAGAGATGAGTTATTATTGTATCCAAGAGCTAGGAATGATGATTTATTAGATGGCCTATACTATGCAATGAAGAATACCTATACACCTGCTCACGAAGCAAGCGATATGAAATTAAAAGAGGATCAATACGTAACAGATAAAACTTTTGATTGGATGATTGCTTAAAGTATAATTAATTTAGAGGGAACAATAATGACCTCGATTTCGTATAAGATGATGTTGCGAAGCATATTTCCACATGCCAGAGATACATCCAGAAGTAAGACTAACCCAAGACTTATTCTCTAACTATAGTTCTGCACGTTCAGACTGGGCTAGTCAAGCAGCTGAAGATGCAGAATTTCGAGCAGGGAAGCAATGGTCTGATAAGCAGGTAAAGTCATTACGTGCTAGAGCACAGGAACCTCTAGTCGTAAATGTGATCCACCCAGCGGTAGAGCAAGCAAAAGCTATGCTTACCGCCAACTCTCCCAGATTTCAATCTACAGGGCGAGATACTTCAGATACAAAAGTAGGCAGGATATTCTCAGACCTTATGTCATGGGTCTGGGACATATCAAATGGCAATACTGAACTAAAACAGTGTATTGATGATTATTATGTAAAAGGCATGGGTGTGATGGTTTCATATATAGCCCCAGATGCTGATTTCGGTAAAGGTGAAGTATATATTAAATCAATTGATCCATTCTCTGTTTATTTCGATGCTGACTCACAAGACCCGTTCTGTCGGGATGCTAGTAATATTATAATAGCAAAGCGCATTACAGAAAAAGAATTAATTCAAATATATCCAGAATTTGAGGAAAACATTAGACAATCCTCAGAAACAAGCCATATAAGCTCAGTGGATGAGAATCGTTTTGGTATAATGAAAGAAGACGTTCTTCCTAAGTCCAGAAAGCATGAAATGTTGGATGTTGATCTTGAACGTGAACTGGAAGTATTTGAAAGATATACCAAGGTAAAAGTACCATATTACAGGATATTCGACCCACTGTCGAATGAAGAGAAAATTATAAATGACCCGCAATATGCAGAATACAGAGAAGAGCCAGCAGTTATATTAACTGTTTCTGGAGGAGAACAGCAGATATTCACAGACGAGCTCAATGTATCCAAATTCATGCAAATACATGATGATATTGGTAAAGTGTACCACTTAGAGCTTGATCCGCTAACAGGACAACCTACACCAGTAGCTGGTCGTGAGAATGAAAATTCAATACCGAATAGCTATACTGCTATTGATCCCATCACCAAAGCTGAACTTATTGACAATGAAAAGATTATGGTCAATAAGATAATGGCTACCAATATAAAACAATGTATCTCAGTAGGTGATGAGTATCTGTATTCTGTAGTATTGCCTATAGAGGATTATCCGATTGTTCCATTTATGAATAATCATAACAGAAATCCTTATCCAATAAGCGATGTTAGAACTGTACGTGGATTACAGGAATATATTAATAAGCTGCGATCTCTTATTGTTGCCCATGCTAGTAGTTCAACTAATGTTAAACTGCTTATCCCCCGTGGTTCAATGAATAAAAAGCAATTAGAAGAAGAATGGGGTCGTGCAGGTACAGCTGTAATTGAATTCGACCCAGAGCTTGGACAGCCAATTGTAGCAGGGCCAGTACCGCTGCCTAATGAATTATATAAGAATGAAGCGGATGCAAAGGCTGATATAGAACGAATACTTGGTATTTATACATTTATGCAAGGGGATGTTGGTTCAGCCCCGCAAACATTTAAAGGAACTGTTGCACTTGACGAATATGGTCAAAGACGCATCAAGTCCAAGAAAGATGATATAGAATATTCACTAAATCAACTCGCTAAAGCAGTTGTTGGTCTAATGCAATATGTCTATACATCTGAAAAGATTATAAGGCTTATACAGCCTAACAATAAACCATTAGAAGTAAAAATTAATCAAAATCTTTATGATGATGTCAGTGGACATCTGATTAAAAAAGTAAACGATATATCTGTAGGTAAATACGATATTATCGTTGTTTCTGGCTCAACTCTACCATCTAACCGATGGGCTAGGTTTGAATACTATATGGAGCTCTTCAAGAGTGGTCTTATTGATCAAATTGAAGTTTTAAAGCAAACA
>Ga0208030_1001149_pt1 | contig 16061 bp, 27 predicted proteins | sample MalvirDeepMed_M9_FD_184246 | JGI IMG/M metagenome (GOLD analysis project Ga0208030, IMG submission 184246) | Marine viral communities from the Global Malaspina Expedition - Malaspina viral metaG DeepMed_M9 (SPAdes) (version 2) | ecosystem: Environmental > Aquatic > Marine > Oceanic | place...
ATATCATATGAGCCATTGTATAGGTGGACAACATGAAGATGGTGGACCAGGACAATAAAGAATTATTTTAACAACATGAGGGAAATATGTCAGAAAAACGAAAAGTAACTATAAACGATAAAGACTATAACTATGATGAACTATCACAAGAACAACAAATCTTGGTAGAACACATAGAAACTTGTCGTAGAAACAAAGCACAATTAGCATTTAATCTTGATAAAGAAACTATTGCTGAGGGTGCATTTGCTAAAATGCTAACAGAATCTTTTGAGAAAAAAGATGAAGAAAAGAAAGATAAAAAATGAGTAAATTAAATGTTGTAGGATCAATAATAGATAAGGTAGCAGATAGAATTGATGACTTTACTTTTGATAAACAAGAAAAAGCAGAACTCATACAAGAGATCAACAAAGCACAAATTGAAGTTAATAAAGTTGAATCAGGGCATACTTCAATATTTGTTGCAGGGTGGCGACCTTTCGTCGGTTGGACTTGTGGTATAGCATTATGTTATCATTTCGTAATACAACCATTTTTAGTCTTTCTATTGTATTTATTTGGCTATCAAGTGGATTTACCAGTGTTCAATATGCAAACTCTTACTACAGTCTTGATGGGTATGCTCGGTTTGGGTGGACTTCGTTCTTACGAGAAGGTGAAGAAGTCAGTATGAACTTTAACGAAATTATAGATCAAGTGCTTGAACACGAAGGGGGTTATGTAAATAATCCTCATGATACAGGTGGAGAAACGAATTATGGAATTGCTAAAAGATGGTATCCTGAAGTTGATATTAAGAACATTACTATTGATGATGCTATTAATATCTATTATAATGATTATTGGAAACCAAGTAAGGCAGAACATCTACCAGAAGAAATAAGGGCAACCTATTTTGATATGTGTGTCAATATGGGGCAAAAACGAGCAGTAATTGTCCTACAAGAAACTATCAATAGCATAGGAAGCACGAAAATAGCCGAAGATGGTCTTATTGGGAAGATAACGATACAACACTCACATAAAGTATCTAAGAAGCGATTACAAGCGTTTAGGTGTTTGTTTTATGGAGAGTTAGTCAATCAAAAACCTGACCAAAAACGATTCTATTATGGTTGGTTTAAACGAGCAATTAGTATATGAAGAAAATAAAGAGTACTGCAGTCGTCTTTGGCGATATGCACTTTCCTCTACATGATGAACCAGCATTTAGTTGTGCTTTAAAAGTGCTTGAAAAAGTAAAACCTGATGTCTTTATAAATTTAGGGGACTTTGCAGAAGGAGAATTTGTTTCACATTGGCGATGGTCAAGAAGAAAAAGACCACCTTTGGAATATCAACTTCCATTGATAACCAAAGAAGCAGATATAGTCAATCATCACATGGATCGTATTGACAAAGTATTAGATAAGGTTAAGTGTAAACGAAAGTATTTGGCAATGGGCAATCACGAATATTGGTATAACCAATTCGTAGATGAAAACCCTTATTTAGAAGAATATTTACCTGAACGATTGTTTAGGATTGAAAATAGGGGGTATAAATGGTATCCCTATGGAGAATTGTTTAAAATAGAGAACTCAAAACTCTATGCGTATCATGGGGGACATTACACATCAGTAAATCATAGTAGAATTACTGTTCAGAATTTAGGGTGTAATGTGATCTATGGACACCTACACGATTGCCAACGAAGTGTAGTGCAACATATTTCAGGAGTACATATTGCACAAAGTATGGGGTGTTTATGCAAAATAAAGAAAGATTTTTTGAAAGGAAGAAAGGTAAATTGGACACACAATGTAGGAATCGTAGATTTCTTTGATGATGGGTGGTTCAATCTTATCGTTTTGGACATTCATAATGGTACAACAACTTGGAACAATCAAATTATAAGAGGAAGTAGTGGGGTTCGCAGAAACAATAAAAAAAATAAAAGAAATAAGTAAAAAATTACAAGATAAAAATGTTTCTGATAGAGAAATAATCCATTTTAACTCAGAACTACATAGACATATAAACAATTTGGAAGTTCCACAATTAATAGGACAAGAAGATGACAACATACCTCGAAACATATTGTACGATTGATGACATACAATTAGTAGCACCATTCGTATTTGATTACGACAGGAAACGAACTATCTCTAACTGGGTAAATCATAGCAGTAGTGGATCATCTGAAATTTGGAAAGCAGGAAGTGTCGGTAAATTGTCAATGTTATATGAAAATGACATTGAACAAACATCTGTGTCATCAGTAGGTGATGTGAATGCAGATAATAAGTTTTATTTTGACGAAGATGCCGATGTCGTGTATTTTAGACCAACAGGGTCTAACAATCCAAATTATGATGTGGCTATAGCAGTCGGTAGGGATAATAAAACACTCTTTGATGAGTTTATATCAAGAAGTTCCGACTTTGTAAGATCATATATCAATAAACCGATATACAAAAACAAAGGTGTAGGAACAGGGGATAGTTTAGGTAGGGACTTTCCTGAAGTGATAGTAAGAAGTACTGCTTTGTTAGCAGCAAGTATGGCAATTATGCCTTATGATGCAGAACGAGGTGGACAACTACAGGACATTGCTTACAATCCAGTAGAACGAAATGGATTTCTTGATTTAATTCGTGAAGGGATTATTTCATTAGATCAAGATGAAGATAAACGAGATAAAATCGTGAAAGAAGTATCAATTAATGCTTCTACTACTGGTGCGATTGTAGATACTTTTGGACACCCACAAGTATCATACGATAGAATCAAAGTAATCATTTCAACAGCAGGGACATTTGCAGCAGGATCAAGTTCTGGTGTAAAATTTAGTTCTTATGTTGGTAGCGATGCTGGACTAAAAGTAAATCTTGTTCAAGAAGGGCAAACCATTGATGGTGGATTGCAACATATTGGACATGGTGTTTATATACGATTCTCAACTGGTGTTTATACGATTAACGATGAATGGGAAGTAGAAGTAAGTGGATTAGACCATACTTCAGGTGGTGGAATAGATACCATACAACTCAAACGAAGATAATGGGTAGAAACACAAAGAAGTGGGGAAAAGAAAAAGCAAAAGTTCGTAAAAGAATGAAAAAGAAATATGGCAAAACTACCTATAAGAAAAAGAAGTAGTGTCAAGAAAAAAACAAGACAAGGACAAAGCCATAGAACAAAATATGGAAATAAATTGTCAAAGAAATATTATAAAAAAAGATATAGGGGACAAGGATAATGGCAATAACATTTGAAAACATTTATAAAGATAGGGTGATAGATAACCTACAAAAGATCATTAAGACAAGTGTCCCTGCAATCCCTTTATTGTATAATGAACATAGGGGACAAGAAAGCATTTTAATTGTTCCGAGTAGTGATACCTTTATTGATTTTCATAGCAATGCACATATTAGACAATATGCAACAATCATTAGTTATCAACTACAACGAGGAACAGATTATAATAAACAATCTCATATAGATAGGTTGACAAGCATTGCAGAAATTTTAAAAAGACTCTTGTTTAATAACAAAAACTACGAAGTAAGTAATATCAATCAATGGTATGGTGGAAATGTATCATCTGTTGAATATGAACGAGATGAAGACGATCCTGAAATAGCAAGAGCAGTACTTACTTTCGAGTGTAATGTAAATGAGGTAATATCATGAAGTATATTCATAAAAAAGGACTTCAACTTCAAAAACCTTCATACCTTAATACTCCTAATCAAAAGATTAGAGAATTATTAGATGGCAAAGAAGTTGAGTTAGAAAAAGAAAACTTGGAAGAATTTGAATCTTTAGGTGTTCAAGTTGTTCCAGCAAAAAAACAAAAACCTAAAAAGAAAATAGATAAGGAGTAAAAAATGGCAGTAAGTGGAAAAGTCTATGGTAAAGGCGACTTTACTGTAGGTATTATTAATAAAAATGCAACTGCATTTGAAACTGCACCATCAAATAGTGCTGCTTATGAGTTACTTCCTGTAACTAATGTATCTCTCCCTGTTCTTAATCTTATCGAAAGTGGGGAGATTAGAAGCAACAATGCAGGAATGATTGAATTGGACATAGATCAATTCAGAACTCAAAAGGGTGGATTTGTAACAATGGACTTTGAACTACCAGCAGAACGAGATTTAATTGTTCGTTTGTTGGCGAATGTTCTTCAAGATCACACAGAAAGTGGTTCTGGTCCATATATACATACTATTCAAGCATCATCAAGTGGTGCGTTGGGCAGACCTGATTTTACAGGATCATCAAGTTCAGGCATACCAAGTTTGTTTGACATTGCTTTGTATATGCCAGAAACAGCACAAGACATTATGATTGGTAGTGCAGTATTGTCAACACTAACAATGAACTTTGATATGACAGATGGAAGATGTATGTTAAGTGGATCGTTCTATAGTGGAATGTCCTCAACCGATGGCTTTAAAGTAGAACAAACTTTAAGTGCTAATTCTGGTGCAGCAACTTTATCATCAACCAGTCCAACCTTTGTAGAATCATATTTTGATACAAAGACATTGGATATTGAAGCAACCGATAATCAAGATATTATGGTTCAAGGAGTATCGTTTACTTTTGAAAATAATGTAGCGAGAATTGGTAGAGATTCTAATGGTGATGCTGAAGCGTATGCTTGGGGAATCCCATCAATCAACATTACAGGAGAAATATCTTTCTTAATGAATGATGATATGGGATATGATGCAGCAGATAATGTGTTGCAAGACTTCCTAAGTGGAGAAACTGCAACATTAACATTGCAACAAGGTGATGGAACAGTATCAAGTGCTGGTGAAATGAATATTGCAGCAGAAATATATTCAACAGGCGTTAATCTTGATCCAAGTGCAGATACAGGTGCAGTATTTACAGTACCATTTAAAGTAGTTCAACCTACTGCAAGTGGTGCAGCAAGTGGCACAGCATTTAGTTTCGTATACGCAGATTCAACCCAAGCAAGTGGTTGGTAAGGAGTAATACATGAAGGTTAAAATGTTCAAAAAAGAGTGGGAAGTAAACAATCCTACTTACAAGGAAAAACGAGAACTACACAAAGCAAGAATGTCAACAATAGATTCTGGTGGTAATATAGACACAGAAAAATATTATGATATTCTTGAACAGGTAGAAAAAGTAAGTGGTTTGTCAGAAAGCGATTATGTGGTAAAAGATAAACCCCTTTCTATGAATGACATTGATAGTCTATTAACAAAGGTGTTGACAGACTATTTAAGTGTATCAAAAAAAGGTTAGTGGCTTTGTCGTCTTATGTGTGGTTTAGTCAGTATGGCTATCCACACTGGGACAAAGAATTTCCTTATAAAAGACAAAGCCCTATAACCAACAGGGTAAAGACATTCAAGGGTCAACAAGATGTTGATAGAGAAATAGATAGAACCTATGACAAGTTCAAAGATTCTAAATTTAGTATAGGTAGAAACCTGTACTTTACACTACCATTGTTTTGTGATCCAAAATGTCTATACGAAGAATGGTTAATTGATACAGTAAGGGAGTATAGAATGACAAAACATCTAAACATACCGATTGCAAAAAGTTTAGATGAAGCAGATTCTTATATAGTAGATAATTTTTTGATTATAGAAAGCGAAATAAACTCAATTAAAGAATATGAAAGTAGTAAATAATGGCAGATAAAAAAATAAGATTAATAGTTAGTGCAGAGGTTAAAAAAGCAATTAATAACCTTAATAGAGTAGAAAAGAAAACTTCTCTAATAGGAAAAGCAAGTCAAAAGACACGCAAAGCATTTCTGACGCTTGGAAAAACTATTGTTGCAGCTTATGCTATAAAAGTGGTAGTCAGGTTTATGAAAGAGTCTGCAAAACTTGCAGCACAAACAAAGACCTTAGAAAAGAACTTTATGGCTTTAGGAAAAGGGGTTGGGTTCTCGCATGGCACATTAGGAAAATTTAGAGAAGCAACAAATGGAACTGTATCTGATATTGAACTAATGAAACAAGCTAACAATGCGATGTTATTGGGTATTGTTGAAAGCGATGATCAATTTGCAAGTCTAATAGATAATGCACAACGATTGGCGAAAGCAGTAGGAAAAGACGCTGCATTTGGTATTGAATCTCTAACAACAGGTATTGGTAGGCAATCCAAACTTATGTTAGATAACTTGGGTATTATGGTAGATACTCAAGGGGCATACGAGAAATATGCAGAAGCAATAGGGGTAAACACATCTGAGCTTGATGAAAACCAAAGAAAACAAGCATTTATTCAAGCAACTATGGAGTCGATTGAGAGTAAGGTAAAGACTCTTGGAGATGAAACATTAGATGCTAATGATTCACTTTTACAAGCAAATGTAGCTTGGGAAGATTTAAAGAAAACATTGGGAGAAGACATACTTCCAATCATTCCAATTTTGATTGAAAAATTTATGGGAGCATACGAAATAACAAAAGATTTTTTAGGTTTATTTGGAGATAATAGGGGTTTAAAAAACATAATAGACGATTTGGACGAAGCTGGAATAAATGCAGACGAGTATAGAAAAACGCTTTTAGAAGTAGAAATTGCAGAGTTGGAAGCAGCATTGTCCAAAGATGGACTAACAGCGAGTGCAGAAGATCTCGGAAAAGTAAAAGATGGATTAGTTGAAAGCACAGGAAAATTAGGAGAAGCATTAACTGCAGAAGCAGAAGCAGAGAAAAAATTTGCAGAAGCAGGACACGATAGCGAAGAAGTTAAAAGGCAGTTATTAATTGTTGATGGAGCATTACTTGCATCCGATGTAAAGATTCTTGGTTCAGGACAAAAGGTAATCGAGATGGTTAAGTTTGCAACTGATTCAGACCAAAAACTTAACGACAAAAAACAAGAACTACTTGATACAGGAATAGAAGAAGTCAGAACAGCAGAAGCTCATGTTAAGTCAACAGAAGCAGAAATTTCAAAAAACAAAGAACATCTTGGAACGATTGCTACAGTAATTCAGAAAAAGAAAGAGTTGGCAGACACAAATGCGAGAATAGCTGAAAGCGAAAAACCAACAACAGAAGATGGAGAAGTTTCTCCTGCTATTGAGATGTTTGCTTTAACAGAACAAATGAAAGATGACATCCTCAAAGCCCATAGCGAACAAAGAGCCTTAATAATGAAAGAGGAACAAATCGGAGAAGTTCCGAGAGAGTTTTATAAACAATCTATTGATTTACTAAACATCACATTAGAATCAAAAGATAAACTAATGAAAGAATATGATGATAAAAAAAGAAAAAGAGAACAAAAAGCACACAAAGCAAAAATACAAGAAAACCTCGAGAGTGCTATTCTTTCAGGGCAATCTGCAAAAGAAGCAGCAATATCTGTTATAAAGGCAGAAGTAGCTGAAGCACAAGCAGGATTAATTTCAAGTATTATGAAAGCAATCCCATTCCCAGTTAATTTAGTGGTTGCAGCAGGAGCAGGTGCTATGATTGGTAAAGTGACAGATAAAATATTTGGTTCTTTTGCTACTGGTGGAAGTTTTGTTTCAGGTGGCATAAGAGGGGGATTAGATTTATTCAACTTGACTGGACAAGGAAGTGCAGGTATTACAAACAATAGAATCGGTGCTGGAGAGTTTTTTACAAGAGGTAGAACCATATTGCCAACAAACCCACCAGCAATAGTGGGCGATAATGCAAGTGGTATGGAACGAATAGATGTAACACCATTGCCGAGTCCTACAGGTAGGGGTGGCAGTATAGTAATAAATATTAATGCACCTGTTGTAGATGAATATGTAGTAGATAGCATTATTCCAGCAATAGAACGAGCAAGAAAATTAAATTTATAAAGGTAAAAAGATGGAATTAGGAAAAGATACCAAACTAACACTAAAGTTAGAAACCATCATAAGTGTATTAGTAACGCTTGGTATGATAATAGGGGTATATTTCTCTTTGTTGGGCGAAATAGCCATAGCAAAAGAACTACCAGCACCTGAAGTATCAAGAACAGAATATGATCTAAAGGATCAAATGATTCGTGATACGATTATGAACACACAAGATGATGTAGAAGAAATAAAAGAAGATGTCAAAAACATTGAACGAATCATCTTAGAAAATAGATGAGGAAACAATATGATGAAAAAATACTCAATGCAATGGTTATTGCTTGTTGGCTTATGTTTGTCATCGCCCTTATTGTATGGGCAATCTCTTAAGAGCTTACAAGATGTTCAACTTTTAACACAACAAGGGTGTGTTGTTGTGCAAGTGAATGCAGATTGGAATATATCAGCATCAATCAATATTTCTCAATTAAAGAATTGTTATATCGTAGAAGCAAGTATTGATAATAAAGATTATGGTGCTGCATTAGCAAAAGAATGGAATATTAAGTCTGTTCCTACTATTATTGTTTTTGAGTATGGAAAAGAATTACAAAGATTTGAAGCAGGGTTGTCGTTTCGTTTAGATGAAGATACAATTTTGCTCAGAATAAAAAAAGAAATTGATAATATAATGTTAAGGAGATTTCAATGAGAAAGTTATTAATAGGATTATTATTAATGGGAAGTCTTTATGCACAAGACTTTCTAAAATTTAGTACAATTTATGGTGCATATAGTTTAACAAGTCCACTAACAAAAGAACAAACATTCCAAGTAACTGGTGGACAACTACAAACTTTGCAAGAGGAGTTAGACGATCATAGTAAACTAACTTTTGGTATTAGAAAACTTGCACGATTTGAATATGAGAATAAGCAAGGCAAATTCTATACAGGTTCAGAAGCACCAATCAATGAAAGTGTAATGATTGGCAATGGCATGGCAAAGGGTTGGGAATATGTATTAGAATATTCGGATCATAGCCAATTTGGTGAATCATTTACAGAACAAGAATATATGCTACGATATTTAGCACCTAACTTTATTGTTAAAGGAAGTTATGATTATCGTGGATTAGAGGATTTAGAATTTGCAGGGATTGATTTTAGATATAGAAAAAATCTTGGCAATCTTGATCTATCTGTTGGGATAGCAGGTAGATCACACCCTGCATATTTAGATTTCTTACCGATTGATAGATGGTGGGAAGAACAAGGCATAGACATAAGTGAGTTTATTCCATTTTGGTTATTTGCTTATGACAAAGGATATACAGATAGTTGGGAACTACAGTATACTCAATATGGTTATGAATATTACGATTATCTATGGTGGGATGCTGAAGGAAACCTTGTAGCATCAACTGATAAAGAGTTCTACACTCAAGTCTATGGACAAATCGTAGAAGAATATAATGAAAGCTATGCAAAAGACTTGGGGTATCAACACGAAGCATCTTTGAGTGTGGGTGCAGACTATTATAAATATACCCCAAATAATTGGTTACATATTTGGAGTACCATTTATCCTTTCAATAAAGGAATAAGTGATTATTCATTTAATTATGACAATGCAAAGAATAGCATTGATTTTGATGCAGGGATCGTATTTGGTTGGAAACTTTCAAGTAGATTTGGTGTCTTTGTAGAAGGAAGATTATTACAGATGTACGATATAAAATCGTATGAGATGAAAACAGGTTTAAACTGGTTAATATATTAAGGGGGAAATTATGATTAATTTTTTAATAGGATTTGGATTTGGATTTGGACTTCATTTTGCCTGGTGCAAATGGGGAAGCAAGTGTGGTTGCGAACCAATGATATGGAGAAAGAAAAAATAAATGTTTGTAAATTCTAATTATTCAGCAAAGTTAGCACCAACAATGAAAGAGAATTGGTTGGTACAAATCTTTAAAAATACCAATGCAAGTATATTATATACTCATACACCTGATTTGAGATTTTGTTTTGCAGCAGATAGTGGTTCAACAACTACTACTTACAATTCATTAGATTATATACCAGCAATTCTTAACAAGCCAAGTATCAGTTATTCACTTAATCTAAAAGGGTTTACAACCAAAACAGGTTCAGTAACTTTGAATGTGGCAAATGTGAATATCGATGGTACGAAATTGCTTGAACAATTAGGAAATACATTTTTACATGGGCAAGTCAATATCCTTTCGGTTATTGACGATGATAGTACTGCTGCTAATGCACTACAAATCTTTAGTGGTCGCATTAGCAGTTTTGCTTATCGTAATAATGTGATTATTTTTAATTTGATTTCAAATAGACCATTCCAAAATGTATCTATTCCAACTACAAAAACAAGTAACTCTACGATTGAGCAATATAACAATAAAGTGATCCCATTAGTCTATGGGGATTATACTGCTAATTCAGGATTTACAAATGGAACAGATGTTTATGCTTGTCCTTTCCTAAAAAATGATGGAAAGAATTTTATGTATATTGTTCCAGAAAATACAAGTGGATCGGATAAGTTAGAATTTTATGATAAGGGAATGAAAAGATTTTTAGAATTAACTGGAACTGATACAACTATTGTTACAGAAGATAGTGCTAAAGTATTGAAAGTTCCAAAACTAATGAGAAGGCAATTTAAAATGCTACCTGATGAAATAGATGGTGGTATTGTAGAACAAGAAGGTAGTGGTTCAGGTTCAATAGCAGTTACAGGGTCTATTGCAAATTGTTTTGATGGTAGCACATCAACAGAAGTAGATATAAACCATAGTGGAAACTTTGCAGATATAAGAGGATTTACTATAAAATTAGTAATGCCACAAGTATCAGGTAAAATTACTGCAATTACATTAGGATTAGATGGCACAATTACCCAAGCATATAGTAGTGGAAGTCCAGGCACAGATGATGGATTGTTTGTTAATTTAGCTACTTCATTAAGTAGTAATTTTGGTAGCACAAGTGGTGATGTAGAAATCATTGGTGCATCAAACAATTATAGTAGAACAACATCATACGACTTAACAGCAAGTTATAGTGCAGTTAATATTGCAAGTGTGTTAGTAGAAGGTGCTTTACCTGATGATCTATATTTAAGTTTTAGATGGGACACAGCAGATGGAGATGTAGATTGTAATAGTTGGAATGTATCCTTAGAAAATGTTTATATGACTGTTACTGCCGATAATGATACAGCAAATGAACCAATCGCATCATCAGATTTTAATGCTGGAATTGATAAAGTATATTTAGGTAGAGATATTACTTCTAATACTTTTACTGGACATAGTGCAACACAAGACGCACTAAACAATCCAGTATCTATTCATAGACAATTATTAAAAAGTGTATTGGTTTATGATCTTGATGACGATACAGATAATGTAGATAGTGGATATAAGGGCGTAGCTGATTTAAGAGATAGTGATTCTACACATTGGAAAACACGATTACAACTTTACGATTCAGAATCAATAGAAAAGGTAATGAAAGACTTACAATATGAGGGGTGTTTCTTTTTTGCTTTTTCTGACCAAGCACAGCAAACAGCAATCTCAGGTGTAAGTTCATTACGATATTTTACGATTGCTAATGGAACACCAACAGCAGATGCAAATTTATCAGAAGTTGATATATCTAATTATGAAATTGGGATTACAAATGTACAAGACCTGGAAACTTCATTGTTGGTTAATTATAAAAAACACCCTGCCGAAAATGAATATCTACAACAAAAAACTTATGTATCAGCAGTAAGTGGGTCGGTGCATAGCACAATTTTTGACAATGCAGCACACCAAAAACAAGAAATTAGTCTTGATATGCTTTATAGTGCAGTAGATGGGGCAGGGTCAGATAGAAATAGTGATTGGATCAATTTTAGAAGTGCATTATTTGGACAATATAAAACCACAATGAGTGCTACAATTATTAATCCTGAGAAATATGGAATGTTGCAAGTGGGGGACTTCCTGGATTTCGGTGATACATTGTTCGGCAATCTTGGAACACCATTTAGTGAAATATCTGATACCTTTGATAGTTTGGTAGCAATGCCTACAAGATTATTTAGTGAAGAATGGTCAGACAAAAGATTTATTATAACAAATCTGAAACGACAAATAGGAAAAGTTTCAGTTCAATGTAGAGAGGTTTAAATGGCAAGTTATTTTATTTATGATAGTATTAATATGTATCGTTCAGATATGACCGATAGTGAAGGGGTAATGACGAATAGTGCTACCCCTACATTTTCTACAGGCACAACAGTTACAAGCCACGAAAGAAGTTCAGATCAAAACATTGGGACTGCAATTAGTGGTATCGCAGATAGAGATGCAATAGAATATGCAGTAGGATCAACTGCAACTGCGAATGCTGCAGCAGTTTATTTTAATGCAGATGATGGAATATCAAGTGGAACAATTATGAATTTCTTTATAGATACCGATAGAGCAAGTTTGCCTAACAAGGGTACTATTAGTGCAGTAAGTGCAGCAGGGTGGGCAGTAACCGACTTAACAGAAACATCAGCAAATAAATTCTTTGTAGAATTTACAGGATCAATCACCGATAATGTTATTACAGAAATCTTAATTGGTAAAAAATTATCTTTTGAAGTTGAACCTGATGTGAATGTTCAAACAAAACGAGATTATGGCACAAGTGTTCAAAAGAGTTTAGGTGGAATTGAGTATGCTTTAAATACTCATGATGCCCAAGAAGTATCTACCATTAGTTTTCAAAACATTTCAAGCACATTTAAAACAAATCTACTTTCTATGGAAGACGATTTAAAAGGACAATCAAAGAAGTTTTTATGGTATGATGGAAGTTCGTTTCATTGGGTAAGATTGATTTCTCCAATGACATTTAATGAAATAGCAGATGGGCGATTTTCAACTCAAATAGTCATGCGACAACAAATTCAATAATTATACTGCAAAGTATAATCACCCCACAAACAAAAAACCCCTCTATTTGAGGGGTTTCTTGTAGGTAGAGGTAAAACAATTAATGTGGATTTGTCATATTATTATGAAAGTCATTACCCACTTTGGTTTCTTGTTCAAGTAAGTCTTGGTAAGTAAATGAATAATCACACCATAAACCACCATTTAGACCAATATCATTTTTACGATACCTTACAGTAAAGTTATTTTCACCTAAAACAAACCATATTAACTGTTCTAATGTGAATCTACGTATATCTGCTGCATAGGTTGTATCAGTATTTCTTATATCTAATGCCTCTTTTAAATAGTATTTCTTAGCATCAGATTTTGTACCAATGTATACATGGTTAAATTCTACTGATGCAACTTTAATTACTCTATTTCGATCTATCATTTTTCTCTCCTTTTTTCTAATCTCCAGCTGTGTTTCTCTTTTGGCATACCTTTAAATTCATGCCATTTACCAGCTTTAAAAGGTTTTAATTTAGCTGCTTTATTTTTTGCAAATAAGTAATTGATTATTTCAGGGAATTTTAAAGCATCTTCATCTTTAAACTTATTAAAGCTTTCTTTAATGTATGAAGTAAGTCCAAATAAAAAAGTAGTTTGCACTTTAATTATTCTACATAAATCATTAAAGGTTTTCTGACTTCTATTATCTGACTTACAAAACTTATCATAGTTTTCTTTTGATATTACTCTTAAAAGATAATAACCACCTATCATACCACCGTTACTAATTTTATATTGATCTATAAATAAGATTTCAGTATCAGTAGTTAAGTTACATCTATTAATTACTCTTTGTCTTTTTTGTTTCATTATTTCTCCTTGCCTAATTAACTTACACACATAATATACACATGTTTTGAACAAAAGTACATAGGTATTAAATACTGTTTAAATACTGTTTGTATACAGTTAAATAATAAATAAAAAAATAAATATAAATATAATTATAATTCAAAATATAAATATAAGTATAAGTATAAGCATAAGTATAAGATTTAGGATCTTAACAGATTCTTATAGATTAAAATAAAAAAGTTCTTTTTATTTTTAAATATTATGCGTATCTTTCATACATGAATCAAATTCAAAGTAAGTTAAATTATAATAATAAGGTAAGAAGATGAGCAGATCAATGCGAGAATTAAGAAATGAAGTAATGGCTTTACATTGTTCTTGGTGGAACACTTGGACTACTAATGACGAGGACACTGCTGCCAAAAAAGCAATGTATGATAAAGTATATGCAATGGACGAAAAGCAACTCAAGGAACACCTAAAAGAAGGACTAAGATTATAATGATTAGTAAAGGATTATTTACTTCAAATAAATTAGATTGGGAAACCCCTTCATGGCTATTTGAGTTATTAGATGATCATTTTAATTTTGAATGTGATGTTTGTGCTGATGATAGAAATTATTTAGTTAAAAATTATTTTACAAAAGAGAATTCTTGTTTAAATAAAGAATGGTATAATATGAACTTTATGAATCCCCCCTATGGTAGAAAACTTCCTCCTTTTGTTGAAAAAGCATATAATGAATCTAAAGATTATGGACCATTAAGTAAGATGACTGTTGCTCTTTTGCCAGCAAGAACTGATACTAAATGGTTTCATGATTATATTTATAATAAAGCTGAAATTATTTTTATAAAAGGAAGATTAAAGTTTGGTGGAGATTCAAAAAATATAAAAGGTGCAGCTCCTTTCCCAAGTATGATTGTTATATGGTTTAATTATAATTTTATAAAGTTTAAAAGATATAATTTGCATAGATTAGAAGAAGAAATTAATTCTATAAGGAGAAAATAATGGAAAAAAGAATAGATAGAGATATGTTAAATCACCCAAGACACGCTTATTGTGTCTTTCAACATACACTAACAAGTCTTAACGATTGTTTGACAATTTTAGAGGAATGTGGAGGTGTTGATGAAGCAATAGAATATCAAGGTGAAAAAGAAGAAAGAGCAATTAGACGAGTGATACAAGTCGCAAGTAATATTGCCTTTTATAATGATGATGAGGAGTAAGAGATGTATTATGATATAATAATACCATTTGCAATAGCCATTATTATCTGGTGGGAGATATTCAAAAAGTTGGTGTTAGAATGAAACTAATAAATGAGATGGTGATCACTTGTAAATTTACTGTTCCTGAAATAGAAAATATGATTGAAGTATATGCAAGAGAACCACATAATGATCCATTAGAAAATAGGGTAAGAGAAGATTTGCGAAACATTCGCAAGAAAGCAGAAGAAAAAATGAATAAACTAAAACAAGAAAAAGAAAGAGTAGAGTCCCTTCCGAGTGAAGAAGAACGATTAACTTCTGCGAATCCGACATCTACTGAACATACAAAATAAGGAGTAAAATATGTTTATTGATCTTAAAGAGTTAAGAAGTAATATTGGTAGTAAAATAAAATTAACTTTAAAATCTGAGGGGGTTTATCAACAAAAACAATATAATACAGCTGAAGGTCCAAAAACTTTTAATGTATTTGATTTTCAAGTATTAAAAAATGGAGAACTCAGAACATTGGGAGCAACTGATGCTTTAAAACGTAAATTAGATGATCTTGATGTAGGAGATGATTTTTTATTATCTTGGAATGAATATACAAAAGATGGAGAATTAAGAAACTATTGGAAGGTTGAACCTGTAACAAAAACTGAAAATGAATTTAAGAATTTTGTTAATGGGGCAGCTGCTACAAAACAAGTTGATAAAACTGTAAATAAATCTGTAGATAATAGATCAGTTGCTATAAATAATGGTGCACGTTTAGGAATGATTTTTAATAATACTTTTAAATTATATATGCACTTTGAGATGGCTTGGACTGTTGATGAATTTGTTAGCAATTTCCACCGGGTCTCAAAATTTGTAGAAGCATGTGAAGATATGAAAGTTACACCACCTGTTGAGAAGGACGAAGGTCCATTAATTCCAGCAAGTAAAGTTATAATAGAAGAAGATGATTTACCATTTTAATAATATTTTATTCACCGTAGGGCATTATATCTCCAGCTTAACTTACTCTTTCTGCCCTACGGTATCTTTATATTATGGTAAAAATTAATTCCCAGCAAAAAGGTAAAAGAGCAGAACGGGAAGTTGCTAAATTAATAAATAAATATTTAGAAACGAATGTAAGGCGTACACCAAATTCTGGAGGTTTATCTATTAAGGGAGATATAATTGATAT